>Ga0114925_10000230_pt1 | contig 22882 bp, 26 predicted proteins | sample SumtaG_2_FD_87287 | JGI IMG/M metagenome (GOLD analysis project Ga0114925, IMG submission 87287) | Deep subsurface microbial communities from Indian Ocean to uncover new lineages of life (NeLLi) - Sumatra_00607 metaG | ecosystem: Environmental > Aquatic > Marine > Oceanic > Sediment | place... | reverse complement strand
CCCTCAACTTATCATCAACAACGAGATTCATCTTCTTCCATACATGATGGGTCTCATTTTTATTTAAAATCTCACCCATCTTCACAAACTTTCTATCAGTATAATGATTATACCGTTCAACTTCTACTCTATTGAATTTGTCTATTAGCTTCCTTATTTCCCTCTCTGCACCACGTAAAGTATAACAGTGTGTAACAACCTCTTCTTTCACTACACGACCATCCCCATAGTCCACATAAATTTCTGCTTTCATTTAATATCCTCCTATCACTTGCATGCAAAATCACCCCAGATAATATTTAATCCAGGGTGAATAAAATCACCTAAACACGACACTCCTCAGTTAAAACTCCGCTAACTTATCATCAATAAACTTCGCTAACTCCGCTTCCACTATGTAAATAGAACTCTTAGCAGAGAATGAAAGACGCCTATCTCCTGCTTCCTCAATACTATTGAAACACTTCGCATCACTCAACCATATTGACCATCCACCTATCCCATCAGCCCTTTCCACATAATATGTACCTATTGCATGCTCCAATACATATTCCTTATCTGGCATCAATAAACACCTCCCATAATTTCTTTTATTCGTTCAAACAAACTCTTCCCCAAAATATCCCTGGATATATCCTCGTTCTCAATAATATCCACACGCGTCGTAATACTTTCCTTAAACAGCCGACTGGCTCTTACTTTCCCTACTCCCTTAATAGAAACCAATTCAAGAAGCTCTTCCCGCACCCCATACTTTATCCTTAATTCCAGCGCCGCCAATTCACTATCCATATTCCCATAAAGCACCATCTTATCAATCAACTTCAATACCGTTATTACCCGCCCTGCATCTGAAGCAATATACCTCTGTACCATCTTCAAGCCACCCTTCGCTTCCGTACCATTAATATGTAGCAAGAAAGCCAAACCGTCTCTCATAGTACCATCACAAGATAACCGTTTTACACCCTGCAACTTTGTCATAATAGCACTATCAGCGAGCTTCCAAAAAGCATCAACTTCCGTCCGCTCATTTTTCGGAATATAAGAGTCAAGATTAATACCCTGTGTACATATCAACGCTAACGCTACATCCATCAAACGGACTACCTTATTAACACCATAATATCTCAGTGTACACTCCTCACCCTTCCCCTTCACGAACCTACTGAATAACTTCATATTATCTTTCCAACGTGCTACAACTCTTGGAGGATAGTATAGCCATGCACTAATCTTCCCCAAAGCAGTAACTTTCACAGTCGCAACATCTGGAAGGATGCACCTATAACGTCTCAAGCTATCCAATACTTCCTTAGGACTGGCTGGCATTATACATTGAACCGCCGCCAAAGACCGTGAATACCAGGTCAGGAAACTTGCCTCACTATCAATACTACCATTAGTTATCTCCGCCAAACTGTGAAACTCCAGTACATCCCTTTGACCAAGCAAACTCCTAACATCTTCACCATCCTCAATACGCTGTACCCATGAATCAAATTCCTTCTCATCAATCAATACATACGCATCACCCTGTGTATCATACTTTGGTCTCCCAGAGCGACCCATCATTTGAATAATATCACAAACAGGCATTGGTTCAATACCGAATGATTGATGCGCTACGATAACCCGCCTGGCAGGAAGATTCACACCCCAAGATGTTGTCGTCGTCGAAATAAGTATCTTCAATCCATCATCCTTCTTAAACGCTTTCTCTAAACCCTTCCGTTCACTCCTATCCAAGTCAGCATTATGGAAAGCACAATCATAACCTTTCTCCAGAAGAAAATGTTCAAATTGCCGACCCCAGTTCTTAGTCCCTGAGAAAACAAGGAATTTATCCTTTGGATGTTCTTCAATTATACTAAGTGCAGAGACCATCCTCTCATGTTGCTGCTCAGAATATTGCTGTTTATGTAGAACTTTCATATAATGACTCTCCAACTTGCAAGGTCTGTAATCAGACTTGATAACCTTTGTTGGTTTTCCATTCAGCACATAAAGCCACTTTCCCATATCCTCTGCATTAGGCATTGTAGCAGACAAAAGGATTACCCTTGAAGCAGGATTGATTTTAGTAAATAACATCAAACCCGCCTCCACTGCATCACCTCGCCCAGACACAGACAACAAATGAGATTCATCCACTACTAACACACCAACATTCCCCAACCAATTATTCTGTTCACTCTTAACCATCCTGCAACGGGTGTTTAGCATTTCCGTAGTCATAATTATCAAGTCTGCCTTCCTAACCTCTTTCTTTTTAGCCGCTGTCATTTCATAATCCCCTGTCATAACTGTAATAGATAATTCGCTAAAAGGATGCCCCTTCTCAGTAAAATCATTATATCTCTCTTCACTTAGTGCCTTCATTGGAGCAAGATATACACACTTTTTCTCTTCAAGAAGAGCTTTAGACATAATCATTTCAGCAACCTGAGTTTTACCGCTGGCAGTTGGAGCACTAACTACCAGATTGCAATCAACTTTAATATACGGTGCCACTTGCGATTGCATGGGGTTTAAATGTTTTGCTACTAAGAAGTCCTCTTCCCTAATTCTAATAGCTGACATACTAACTACCTCCTATACAACTAACTACAATAACAAACAGTCCAAGCCCACCTCAAAATCTTTATAGTCTACATCTACCCTTCTATCTTTATTCTTATTTCCTATGACAACCAACTTATGCTCCATTTTCCGAAACATAAAATGTTGAAGAACATTTTTATCTGTCATATATCCCTTAACTTCAATATACAAATCATATACAGGTAAGTAGAAATCAGGACAATAAGAACAATATTCATTAAACTCAAATCTTATTAGTTCATATTCATACTCTATTCCATTATCAAATAACCAGTCTGCTACTTTCCTCTCCCACGTTGAGCGAACCCAGTGACAGTTCTTACAAAAAGACCGTATACCATAACCAGCTCTTACTGATGGAGTCCTACCATACATCGGATGATTCTTGCCACAATACTTCCTCTTTCGCGCATCACTCATCTTCTTCCTCGTTATCTCAGAATGTTTTCTACCATAAAACGAATTGTTCCTTCCCTCCCTACTGGGACAAGATTGTTTCCACTTAGCTACATTTTCTGGATGTTTCATAGGATTATTAACACGGAGATTATGCCCTTGAAGAAACTTCTTACCTTGTTTAGCATGAACACCACACCCACAACTACATAGCACCCTCGGCACTACCACTTTCTTCAATTTTTGTCTTATCTTCTCTTTAGTTTCTTCCGTATGTTTCCTTTTATAGAAAGGATTGCTTTCACCAAAATAATTACGAGACTTATTATAAAGTCTAAAACCGCAACCCTTCCCCGCTAACTTATTACCTCTCCTAACCCTCATCCCACAGCCACACTTACACAATCCTAATTTTTCTGGCATATCATCAACTTCCTTTGTTCATCAAGTTCAAAAGAATATTTACACCTTTTTGCTAACCGTTCCAATTCTTCTAAAGAACTATCATACAGATATTCTATTTCTAAGATTGATTCGTTCTGTTTCATTACTGATTCTACTTTTTCAAGAAACCCCTTCGTACTACCCAGACTCACGAAAGTATCCAAACTCTTCACTGGAACTAATTCTTCTGGTTCAGTCCTACCAAGAGGAACAGACAACTCGGTTACAACCTTCCTTGGGACTGGCTCAACTACTTCAATATCCTTAACTATTAGAGCGAAGCTAATAATAAGGGTTTCTGTCTCTTCATCGAACTCATAACAAGTATCACTATGGTCAGGTTTAGGTGTACCTACCAATGCCCTTAACTCCTCTTTAAACAATCTAAACTGTGTCGGAGAAAAAGAAGAGAGTTCTTTCAGCTTATCCCAATGAAACGCTATCGTATCCCTCGCCACATCCACATCAGCCTGTCTTTCCTCTTTCCGTGCTATCCGCATATTTAATCGTGCCTTTTCCATCTCATTAACATGATAACTTACCAAGCGTTCTAAGCTGAACTCATCAGACAGCAATTCTAATTCGTTATAGGAACTTGTAGCGAACCTATTAACAAGAGGAAACATAGAAGCATAAAAAACATGCCACTTATTATCTTTTGCAATAGTAGTCTTATAACAACCATTCATCAAGAGTTCCATTAAAGGCGCATCATGAGTTATTATTACTCCCGCTACCGCCCCAACCATGTTTCCATTATCCCCAAGTGCTAACACCCTTCTATCCCCACAACGCCAATTTACTGCTCCCATACTTTCCAACAAATGCTTATACTTAACCTGTATAGCAATAGGGGTACCATCCTTCTGTATAGCAATTACAACACGTTTATTATAGCTATTGCACTCACCAATCCAATCCACTTCTTCAGGATATGCTTCTCTATCAAGAAGAGTCGGAACTTGTGCTAACAGATTATCATGAGAAAAATCACTCACTGTAACACCCTTTAGCCTTCGTAACCTATCAGGCATAACACCTACATATATACCATGCTTATGCGCAGGCACCCAGTATTCTTCACTCACATAATACTCCCCCGCATAATTCGAATACTTCATCCTTGCAGGTGCAGGGGTTATCGGCTCTAATCCACGTTCCTCACTGGATACTTTAACAGGCTCTTTCCTCTTCACATCTATGTTACCCAAGCTATTATCTCGTTGAATATGTTTTTCCTTTGGTTTATCACTTTTACCCTGTTTACCACACTCACGATAGTTAAGACATCCCAAGAACTTTCCGTACTTTCCTTCTCTCTCAACAAGTCCTGAATTACACTTTGGACACCGTCGGACACTAAGGACATACTTTAATAAAGCCTGAATACGGGAGGTCAAACGTCCCTGCCAATTCTCGACACGATATATCTTTGACTCCTTAGAAAACGGCTTTCCACTAACACTATCTAACAACACCGCTCTAATAGCATCATTGCCAACATCCCTTGACACATCATCCCGTACATCTATTGATGTATAAATCTTAATAACAATATACGCTGATGGTTGTTTGATTACCCAAACATATTCCTTACCCTCTACCTCATAATCCCCACCGAAAGGATTCAAACAACCATCCATTTCCTGTTTTGTTATTATGACATAACTACCCATCTTACTACCTCCTAAACTCTTTAGCTCTGTTATCAGCTTGACCTTCAAATCACTTTAGAACTTTCTTGAAGTTTTCTTAGAAATAGAACACTTACCTTCATCGCTAACTTCCCGAATTGCAACATACTTTTTATCATGATTGTCTGTAAGAACCTCGAACTCCAACATCCTTCTAATCGTTTTGTTCACCTGTTCTTCCATACGTAGCATATCTTGTATTGTTAGATTAAACATCCCAGTCACCTCCCAAAAGTTACACATCCCAACTTCTATCTTACAATGAAGTCATGTCTCTGTCTCTTGCATTTAGAAACATCATAATTAAGCCAAACATGCAAACATGATAAATCTCCAAAGGGTTTCAACTTTAGAGTAAGTCCTTTCGGATTCCGCCAAGTAAAATCATCAATCTTCAAAGTGTAACCCCATTTTCTGGCGACTGTCTTAGCAATCCTTCTATTTACCCTATCCATTACTAACAACCTCCTAAATCTTTAGTTCTATTGTCGGCTGAACCTTCAAATAACTTTAGAACTTTCATTCTTTTTAATATTAATATCTTCAAGTGATAAAAACAATTCTTTCAAGTCTAAAATCCTTTCCTCTAAAACCTTTTTATCTGATTGGCTTTTAAGTGCAGCTCTGGCAGTTGCTATAATCTCCAACAACAAAAACTCCGTGCTATCATTGTCGTCTAAGTCGTCTGAAACCAGACATAAATCTAAAATCTCACTTGTAACTTTATCTAACATTTCAACTACCTCCTAAAAACTTAGGGGGATTGGGCACCCCTAAGCCGTATCAGAACCATACTTATCGACGAAGTGTCGTAAACTACTAACTGTGTATAGTAACCGTGAGTACGCACTCCTCTTAATATCCTGTATCGCATTGTGGAGAGGACAGGTAGAATTCGCATTGATTTCATTCCGAAGAAGCGCCGTTTCTACAGTCTCAAACATCTCACTTATCTCTTCAACCATCACTTTCTCATCACCTATTGCATCCTGTATCGGTTCCAGTAATTTCCATGTTATCTCAGCTTTTATCAGCTTATCAGAATATTCCACTGCATAAGCAACGTTCTCTTCCGCTTCCCTCAGCCAGTTACAATGCGCTCTCTTATACTCTTTTTGGCGAATAGAAAGAGAACCTACTATTTCTTTTAACAATCCCGCCTTCAACATTTCCTTCTGGTCTTTCTTACCTGTGGTTTTCTTAGACATCTTACTACCTCCTAAATCTTTAGTTCTATTGTCGGCTGAACCTTCAAACAACTTTAGAACTTTCTTCTTGCACTGCATATTCATCATTGATAATCTTCAACAGAAAATCTTTGGTTTCACTGGGTTCAAGAGTAACCAATGTGAAATTCTCTGCCATTGGTCGGAAATCAGTAACAATGGTATCCTTAACAGTAGCAACACCTTGATAGTCACCACCATCTAACGATACAAAATACATCCCGTCTTTACCTGAAGAACCTTTAGGCATATTAACCTTTTCAAATCTCATCTTAACTACCTCCAATACTAATATACAAATAAAAGGACTGGACTGGATACCCCCAGTCCAAACCAGTAAGCTGTAAAACTCACCCTTCCTTATTCTTCAAACTAAGCCATATCGCATAAACTCGAATCATTTCAACTGTCAGATTATCCCGTTGAACCCTTAACACGCCACCTGTCTCAACAATTAAATCCCGCCCTACGATAAGGTTTGCAAATGCTTCTCTCGGTGCATTAAATATAACCCACTTCTTCAGTATTGAAAGGACATTACGTCCGCTACCATCCTTATAAGAAATACGTGACTTTGACTCCACCATTTTATATGAACATAAGTTCTCATTACACAGAAGAACAGCGTCAACAGGGGTCTCTGCATCCTTAACAACTTCAGATACTACTGTCTCCGCACCCTCATATTTATCCATAGCACTTTTAATACAACGAATCTCATTTGTGTACAGACGAGCAAAAGCCTCTCTTTCCGCTTCTGACACAGCATGCGCAAAGGTTGAAGAGAAAGAACGGAAAGAGTTTGAAGTCAGCTTTTCCTCCAACCTACTACGCAACTTCCGTACCGCCTGACACAGATTAGGAATATCCCCTGTACTAAGCGTGCAATCCAAAACACGAAGCGTATTCCACTTCTTTTCTACTACCACTGTATCATAACCCCAACTTACGGCATGACCAATAGAACCATCAAGCATCCTTTTATCAAAAATCTTTTTCCCTTCCTCATAATCCTCTTCCACTCTTTTAAGTGTTATTGTAACTACATTCAAAAACTTAGCCGCCGCGCCACTAAGACTCTTCTCTTCATTACCTTTTTCCTCACTTTCTACCACTTGCACATCCTCTTCACTTGTATCTTGAGTATCCTCTGCGTCCTGAACAGCGTCAACCTCGTTTATAGGTTCAATATCTGCTATCTGAACTTCTTCCTTAGCATCCTCTTCAACTATCAGAGTTTCTTCTTCAACGCTCTCTCCAACTATTTCTGGAGTTTGAACTTCTTCCTTAGTATCCTCTTCAACTATCGGAGTCTCTTCTTCCACTACCTGAATACTCTCTTCAACTACTTCAGGTGTTTGGGCGACGGTTTCAGTAACACCTGTCTCCTCTTTACCATTCATCGTTATATCTTTTTCGGTTCCTTGCAACATATTCATCTGACTTACCTCCTCATCTGTATCATCAAACTTTTCAGGACAGTATTCTCTCTCACACTTTTCACAGAGACTACTACTAACTTCATCAACAAAATAAATATCTGTCCCATACTGACCATACCTTCTACATTCTTCACATTGCACAATATTTTCCTCATGCAACCAATCCTGCCAGTTTTCAAACCCGTAAGACTTATTCTTCTGTCTCAAGTACTCAGTAAAAACTTCCCTGTGGGTTCTTAAGTCTTGTATCTTAACTTCAGCGTTCTTAATTACTGTAAGTCCTATCTGCCTACCCATTTTACTACCTCCTAAAAACTCCTAAGTAAGCCATCTACTTTTCCCTTATGACGAAATCATACTGCTTCTCTTCAGAAGCATCATAATTAAACCAAACACGTAAATACTCGGACTCCTCAAAAGGCTCGAACTTCACTGTAAGCCCTTTAGGGTTACGCCAAGTGAACTCATCAATTTTCAACGTGTAGCCCCATTTTCGAGCTACTCGCTCTGCAAGCCGTATAACTGAACGTCTTTCTTTATCCATTATTGCATCTCTCCAATAAACCTAAGTCTTAACTTCTTTATCAGTATTATCGGCTGAACCTTCAAATAACTTTAGAACTTTCTTAAAACTTTCTTTGGAAAGAGAACGCTTACCTTCAAAAGAGGTTTACTTTTCCATTAGAATACTTCGAAAAACTGACTCTTTCTTTAAAATTGTCTTCAAACGTTTCATTATCAAAAATCTCCTGAATGCTAATACATTAATCTGGGGTTTTACTATCTCAATATCCAAGTCATTTTTTAATGTTACCAACGCCTGCGCATTCTGAATAATTGACCTACTATCAACTATCCACTTATCCTCAGACTTCAATATCCCCCCTAAACTACCATAACGATTCAACATCTTAATCGCAGTCTTAACACCCACGCCTTTCATCCCTGGAATATTATCAGTTGCATCACCAACCAAAGACTGAACGTCAATCCACTGTTGGGGTTCTATCCCATACTCCTTCTTAAACCAGTCATAACTCTTTTCCTCTTGAAAATTATACATTGTAACTTCCCGTGTTATTGACTGGAATAAATCTTTATCATTTGTAATAAGTACTGCTTCACCCCCATAAGCAAGCGTTGCTAATACATCATCCGCTTCATGCCCCACCGCCTTACACTGTATTATACCTACACAAGGTAAAAAACGCCTTAATTCATTCAATTGAATTTGCATCCGGATATAATTATGATAAAAACTTTCATCTTTATTTTTCTTCCTATTCGCTTTATAAGACGCATCTATCTTCTTACGGACTGTCGGCTTTGTATCCCAAGCTACATACCACTCTTCCGCCTCTCCATACATCTCCAGCAAATGTACTATATCTTTCAAGAATGAATACACAGTCCCTGTAGGAATATGCTTACCCTTTGATGTGGTATAACCAAGTTTATTACAATATTTATTCATACTCCTAAAACCCAAAAATGAACCGTCGATAACTACCCTCATACTTGGCACCTCCCATCCGTGTTTCAAGAGTACAAGGCTTTCCTCTCATCTACTCCACCTTCACAATATATTTACAAAAGTCTTTCAATTTCATTACAACTACAGCATCATCATCTTTCTTATTCTTCTCTTTCATTATAAGAACTGGTAGATGTCGTTTTTTAGTATTCTTTATTGATTGCTCTAATCCTTTCGTAATCCCTTTAGGTACAGAACCCCTCAACTTAACTTCAACTGATATGATAGCACACTTCCTAAACCTAACTGGAGCAATAACATCAGGAGTTGCATCCCCTAAACCTGTTTTAGCATGTCGTTCTACACCAAAACGCCGTGCTATCCTTCTTTCCAAACCTTTCCATGCCGTAGCACTCGTTGGCATTATCTCCAACCTCCCTTATATTCTCTACTCTATCACGGCAACCTATCACCAGACGCATCCAGACGCCCGTGGTTGAGTTTTTGTTAAATTCGTGTATGATTACACTCAATACCACATTATAGGGCAATCTGACGCATCTGGACGCCTCTGGGTACAAGTATAACGCATTATACTAAGCCGCATTACCTTCACTTTTTATCTCCAAACAATCACCACGAAACAACTTAAACATCATAAGCTCCTTAATATTCTATGAACCTCTATAGGCTTTCGACTACAAGCCAGGAGAACAGCCCGCTTAATTCTCTTATTCGCCGCAGTAACGACCTTACGCTTAACACCTAAATAAGAAGCTAACCGTGTGTCTGATATATGTTTCCCCTTCACCTGTTCAGATAATTCAAGAGGACACTCTCTTGTACGAATGACAAAAATCTGTAGAGCAATAGTATCCAACCTTTCTTCCACCTTTTGGAGTAACTCTTCCCATTCCAATTGTTCTAATGGCGTCCACTTACATGAAGCTATACTCTTCCCAACTGTCTCACCGTCTTCTCTATTACTATCTACTGGGTCGTCTAAAGTGATAGCAACAAGTTCTATCCCCTGCTTCCGTCTATTATATAAATTAGTAAAATGATTATGGAGACAATTGGAAAAGAACGTATAGAATGAAGACCTCCCCTCTTGATAGTTCTCACGTGAATTCAAATATACTAAAAAAGCCTCCTGCATCAAATCATCACTATCAAGAAGAGATGAAGTAAACTCCTTCACCCAGTAAATAACAGTTTTCCTCTCCTTCACTGTCATTCCTTGCATAACAACCTCCTAATAACATAGAAAGGCATCTTATAACCCTTCTACATACTGCTTTACTACTGACTTCAATTCTGCCGTCGTGTCCACGTCATCTACCTTAATAGAGGCACCCCTCTTACGAGAAGAAACTTTCATATCCGTCATCTGACTTAGCTTCTCATATACCGCCTGATTAAACACGAACTGTTTACTTCCTTCAAGGAAAGCAAGTACATTCCTACCATTACCAGCTTTCCATACAACTAATTGAGAAGTCTGCACTTTTTTAAAACCTTTATCCTGCATTAAAGCATCCACTTCTGAAACAATATCAACAGTCTCTTCTATCTCTTGCTCACCCAAAGGAATACAACTCTTACTCATTGCCAATGCTACTTCATAATACCCTGCATACCCTGCGCCAAACTTATCGGGGAAACTACCCATCATTGAAATAAACTTCGTATTATGGTCTTTTACCCAAAGATGAGTTAGCTCGTGAAATAAGCTATTGACAGCGCGCACCACAAAAGATGTGAAAGGTCTTCTCTTATAGAACTTAGGATTTACCAACAATACAATATAATTACCATGCCTTATTAACTGAGCCATAGCATCATCCTGAAGAGTAAAACCCAAAGCAACTTTCATATCCTCACGAATTAAACCACTTTTTCTCAAGTCCTTCTCTGCCATAGAACCTAAAGTATACCACACTCGACCAATTTTTCTAACCTTTTTATCATTCCAATCAAAAGACGTGTCGTCTCTGCAATTAAATACAAAAGGGACACCGTAAGAAGGGAAATTATCCTCATCCGAAACAAAACACATTCTTATACCATCTGTCGTAATCTCCTTACCAAACCCTGTAGGTTGTGTACCATCACTATCATTACTTTCCCCCGCCTGAACTCCGCTATCTTCCGTATGTTGTATCTGTCCGAAACCTTTAAAATGAACTACCATCCCAGGTATAACCTTGCCACATGCACTTGTCTCCCTCTTAAATTCCTTAGCGATTACAGCGTCTAACTCATCTGAGTAGTTAATACTCAACCCATCTCTATTAGTTGTAAGACAATTAACCGTACTTTCAGTTAGTTCAAGAATAACACTTGATTTAGCAGTAAAAAGCCAACGGTTAAACATCGTTACACCCTTTACTCTAACATAGAGCCTTTCACCTTCCAGCGAACTATTTAAGTAGACATTTGACCAAGGAAGCATACTCCTTAATTTACCCCGTCTCACGGTACATTTCAATAATTCTCCATTCAAGAATATCTTACATCCTTTAGGCTGACAAGAACTGAGATATTCCACTGCCCGTCGCATTGTGCCACCCACTTCTTTAGCTACCACATAAACAGCTGTTCCCACAGTACCATCACATTCCTCCTGCAGAGTTATCGTATAGTCAAGGTAGCTACCACCTGCATTAATTGTCACACCTTTCCAAGTAGTTTTAACATTCCAAGATGAGTGAGCAAAGAATAATATCTCCTTCGCACGACCGAAACCACCGATAGAACCTTCTTCCTTATAAGACTCACCAAGATGAAGAAGTTTATTAATCAGAACGTCCTTATTCATTCCACAACCATTATCGCTACAGGCAAGGCGTTTCTTAACTTCATCAACATGGAAGTGTACCTCTGTCGCTCCCGCGTCAACAGCGTTTTGCAACGCTTCCCGAAACCACGCCGTTTTCCAGTCATGGTAATCCAAAAGACTTTTCTCAAAAATATTGTCTGGGAAACCGACTTTCATATTAACGACCTCCTAAAATCTTGTGTTAATTACTTCATCCAATATTATCGGCAGAAACCTGAATGAACCTTAGAACTTTTTTAACATTTTCCCAAACGAATAAGACGCCTACCTTCAAAAAACGTTTACTTTGATTTAAGAATCTTCCTTCACTTTCATAATAGCTTCCCACAGTGAGTCATATAAACCTTCATCCGTAGAAATCTTATCTATCAATCTCTTAATACCCTGCACCTTGAAATCCCCGAAAACATACCACCCCCCTACTTTCTTAATAACATCATACTTTTCCGCAAATATAACAACCGAGTGAAGTATATCTATTCCTTGACCCCATATAATTTGAAACTCCGCTGTCTGGAAAGGGGGAGCCGTTTTATTCTTCACCACAGTAGCACGTACTATCTGACCAATCATCTTTTCTCTGTCCTTTACCTTTTTAGTTGACATCAACTCCAATCTGACACTTGAATAATACTTCAACGCCTTTCCACCTGTTGAATAACTTGATAACCCCCACCTACCAATCCGCTCCCGTAACTGGTTTATAAATACCAGAACAGTATTCGTTTCTCTAATTGTGCTCACTATTCGTCTTAGGGACTGACTTAAAAGCCTGGCAACAGGTGCTATCTTCAAATCAGTTATTTCTCCACTTAATTCATCTCTACTTGCAAGGGCGGCAACTGAGTCTATCACTATTACCAAATGAGCAGACTCAGACAACTTTCTTTTCCCCTCCATAATATCCATTACTAACTCGAAAGCCTCCTCACCACTTCCTGGCTGTGAAAATATTAAATCCTCTTTATCTATACCTATCACCTCTGCATACTGTGGGTCTAAAGCGTGTTCTACATCTATAAACGCTGAAATACCACCTTGACTTTGATTTTCCGCCAGTAAATGTAAAGCTACCGTTGTCTTTCCACTCCCCTCAGACCCATATATCTCAACTACTCTCCCCAAAGGAAAACCACCTCCAAGAATTTCATCCAATAATACACTCTGTGAACTAATACGCTCACACTCTAACTGTCCACCGCCTAAGAAACCTATGCTCTCTTTACTCCTGTGACCCTGTATACTTTTTACAATCTTACTTGTGATAGACTTCACGTTTATCTACCTCCTGCGTACACCACTAACATCCATTCATGATATTTGTTATCACTCCAGGAATAACCACACTTATTCCATACTGAACCTTCAGGGACACATATTGTACCCTTATGTTTACGCGAAAAGCCCACACCTGATTTCTCAAGGACTATCACACGTCCTTCAACTTCATCTGTCTCAGGCTCATCAAGCACCATATATTCGTACGACCCACCCATATTTACCTCCGTCGCTTTCATAATTCTAATAGATGCTTTAAGAGAAGAAGACTTATCAGCACTTCTACGATGGTCGTAAACTGTTAGATAACCCACACTTTCTCTCGGATGAATCCTTGACCTAATAACAAATCGAAAGCACGGCGGGTTATCCTCTCCCTTTTTAATGAGTGTAGGTGCCTGCACTAAGGAAGCGGGGATGTCCACAAGGACACACCCCGCCCTTATGATATGTGTATGTATCTTACGACGGTCTCGACCCTTTCTTAAAGCCGCACATGAAGGACACCTTTGCTGGGATGAAAAACCCCGCCTCTCATAAAATTCCTTATAGTATGTGAAAGACTTGTAACATACTATACAACGCATATTAATCACTCCTTCAGAATGGTAAACTATCCGTGTTCTTCTTAGCTGCAACTTTACCCACTGACTTCTTAGCCCTCAATTTTTGTATTCTATTCTTCTTAATGTCACGTGAGCAACTATCACTCTCAGCGCACTCACCACATGCTGATGACTTCTTATCATAAATACTTGCATCACCAAAACAAAAGTAACTTTCTTCTTCATCTTCAGGTGGTGGAAGACTTGGTCTCTTCCTACTACTAATTTCCTCAGCATCACGTCGCTTCTTACTGGTTCTTGTTTTAGTACCTTTGATAAGGAAGATTTCATCAAACGTCTCAAGTTCCTCTTCAGACGGCGGTGTAACATACTTATCACAAGAAACTAATTCCATATCCAATTCATCCTTTGTCAAAGGTGTCACTTGAAGCTCCTCAGTAATCCTACTTCCACTACGACTGCGCTCCTTAACTGGATACAATGCGTAGTGATTACCCCATCCCGTCTCTTGGTCAAACACTTCAAACACTATGTCGTAACCAACCTCTACATCCCCAGGATGTCCATAATCACTCACCATTTCTTCCAGGGACTCCCTTGCCATCTTACCAAAAGACAAGATAAGAAACCGTACTGCATCAGTACCACCCCAGTCATATTCCCATCTTGGTATCACATTCCAATAGTGACGTTCTGACGGTCTAAACTTACTTGCCTGGTCTTTTGCCTCTTTGGTTCCAATAGAATACAACTCCTCTCTTGCTTTACATATCGGACATCGAGGTCTTCCTACACAGACAGGAACTTTTGAAACGTTATCCGTCTCCTCAATATAATCCTGCACATAATGAACAAAACAACTCTGTATTTCCCAGACAGGTCTAATAATGTTCTTAGCAGGCTTCGCCTCTGTCCCTGTATCATACTCTAACATATTCCCGTCCTGCCACCCTTTCCTCTTCATCTTTGATAATCCATCAAGTAGACGTGCAGCCTCTACCTTTACACCACGTGCCTTCATTTTAATTACCTCCTACCTATATATACAAACTACCGTTTCGTCTTCTTCATTCTACTCTTGAGTGTTTCAACTCTCTCTTTATCTTTATCTTCCGATATACGTTGAATAAAGTCCGTAGTTCCCATCTCAGTAACTTTTATCTTTGCCGCTTGAACCAGCATCTGACCCTTCTCCGACCACCACTTAACCGCATCCTTTAATATTGATGCCCTTAGTCGTGCATCTCTCAACTTCCCTTGCCATAAATTATACGCATTCCTATGACGAATTTTCACTGCATTATCCACAGAATTAATATTCGGTTTCTGCGATGTCTTATAATCCATTTCTCTCCAAAGTCTATCATACTCCTTCTCATATCTTGGTGTGTGCCAAGCATCATAATCCTGTTCAAATTCTTTTAGTTCACTATCAGCAACTTGCGCCATTATACCCCACCAAGCACACATACCCGCCTGCACTTCAATATGCTCTCCTAAACCTTTCTCAATAGAAAAATTTAATTCTTCAAATAAATCCACATCTATATCACCTAACTTATCCGAACTGAATTTAATCCGAAGAAGGTCTTTTCTCTGTGCCAGCAATACCCTCAGATTCATTATACACCTCTAATAATAAGATTTTAACTGTTCAAGCTTCATTAATCCTTTTCTTAGCCATTAGAAAAAACTTCCTATCTAACTCTATTCCAATAAAACTCCTACCAAGCCTTTTACAAGCAACACCTGTTGTACCTGAACCCATACAGAAATCTAACACTACACCATCCTTACCCGTATAGGTTTTAATTAAATATTCCATTAAAGCAACAGGTTTTTGACTTGGATGCTTAGGTTTATTTTCACACGATACATATAAAACATCTCTCGGATAGTTAGTCCACTTTTGAAAGTGAGTTTTCTCTTTCAATTCACCGTAATGCCGCTGTGCCTGAGCACGTATCTTTACCACCTTATTATAAGGTTTCAATCCCTGTGGATTATATATACCTGTTCCCTTCTTATCCGTTGGTGAGAAAACAACTATTTGTTCATGGTTCCGACCTGGCATTCTCTTCATATTCAATGCACTTGTTACTCTATTCTTCACCCAAACCCATTCATAACAAAACATTTCAGGATTACTACTGACAAGCATACTTGAGAATGGTTGCGCTGAAGTCATAACAATAGCACCATCATCTTTAACAATACGGTTTAGTTGTTTCCACATCGGTTCTAACGGAATCACCATATCCCAATTACACCGTATAATCCCATAGGGAGGGTCAGCTAATACTAAACTTACAAACTTATTAGGTATTTTCTTCATTACCTTCAAACAATCACCACGAAATAACTTAAGCATCACTATCCCCCAATACACCTTTCAGGTTCATGATTCATCCTTTCTTACCATCTGCTCTTCATCTATCCACGAATCATCATCCCAAACCTTATCATACATTCCACGCATCCCAGCATGCAACCAAAACTCTTCCATAGATTCGTATTCAGACCAATGGCAATATTTCCACGCATTATGATTCTTCTGTTCTGTCACCATGATATAACCGTAACCTACCATATCACTCATCACTTCGCTGTAATCTCCAATCATTTTCTGTAGCTGGTCTTGTCGGGGGAGCCAGATAGCGTCAGGCTTGAAAGGTTTGTCACTCTCCTCAAGCCTAATATCATCATCCCGTTGCCATTCTATAGAAACCGCCAGAGTACACCCACCAATAAGTTCTAAATCTTGCCGTAGTGCTTCAGGTGTCCACAATTGAATACATACCTTACCCATTTCTCTTGAATAGACAAAAGATGGTAGGTTCGGTCGCATGTCATCTACATCAAAATAATAATCTTGTATCTCCTGCGCTTTTGAACACTTCTCTATATACTGCTTCGTAAAAGTCATTATATTTCCTCCTAACACTATAATTCCTCTAATATCTGCTTTAAACCCTTCAACTCTTTAGAAACATCTTCTTTATTTCGTAGTATATAAGCAGGATGGAAAAGCCCGTACCCTGTAATACCCTCCCGTTTACCTGCATATTTTGTCACAATATCAAAAGTCTCTCCGTGCATTCTCGTAATATACTTTTCCATAGATAACTGCTGCAAAGAAAACGAACCGAGTGCTACTATAACACGTGGCTTTATAATATCTATCTCCTTTTCCAACCATAGGGTACATATTGCTATGTGGTTGTCTGAGGGCTTTCCTATTTTACCACCAGACTCACTCTTCGGCGCACACTTAACAATATTAGTAATCCAAACTTCTGATGGGCGTAAGCCCAAAGCAATTATCCATTTCCCCCTAAGTAACCGCCCCGCTCTGCCGATAAAAGGAGTCCCTGTTCTATCTTCTGTGCTATTGTGAACAAATATACCATTAACTGCGAAATTATGATACTTTTCCACTTCCATATCATAAACGTCTTCTTTGCCAATATATTCTATGGAAATAACCTTGTGATTATCTATCGGCTGTTCTACATCAGGAAACCTCTCTTGGAATTTCTTTACCACCCAATCATTAGATAAAGAGTTATATTGCTTTTGTCTACCAAGCAAATACTTCCAATAATATTGAGGGTTTTGGAATAATTTTTTCACAGTATTACTTCTTGCTTCATTTGTATCCTGTATTTGCTTCAATCTCAAAGAATACCGAACTGGGTCTTTCAAAATTTCCTTCATTATTATACTATGTTTCTTCCTGTAATGTTCAGACTGTACTATTACTAAATGTTTCTGTCTTACATTCGGATTACTCATAGGATTTCCGTCTTCTTCTATATGTAATCGGGAATGACTCTTCACAGTATGAAGCTCTATATTTTCGTACGAATCATTACGCGTATCTCTATCTATATGATGACACTGTTCACCTGACACCGACTCCTCCCCTATTTTATAGCTCAGAAGAAACCTGGACTCTGACTTCCTATCATTACTTGAAACCCCTATGCGAGCGTTCCCCCTTGCAGGTTGACTTCGATAAAATGGTTGTAAACTTGCACCAACTTGCAAACCCTCATCAATAGAAATGTATCTCTCCTCGCCGTAGTCTATACCCTTAAATGGGTCTCTCCATCCGCACTTCTTCAACAAGAATCTATGATTCGATGTTACATTCATTGAATCCTCAAGATAAACAGTATTGTGCCCCTTTGCATATCTCCATTCATAAGTCACCTTATAAACCTTTTTTCTACCTGTCTTCCATACCCTATTAACCTTTCCAAGAACCATACTGTCATCAGATACATCATAAGAATATACATAGAAATCCTTTTTACCGACCAAATCTTTAATTGGAATTCCTTTTGGATACACGCTTTTATTTCTAAACGCAACATCTATAAGAGAATTTCCGGAAACGCAACCAGGCGCCTCTCCTACAAACATAATATCTGCTAACTGACTTCCACAGCCTTCAACTACCTTATATCTAACGTCACATAAATCACACATTGAACAGTTATCTAAATCATCCAAATCTAAATCTGGTAATTCTCCCACCAAACACCCATAAGCATTAAGTATTTTAATTGGGCTAACCTCACCATGTGAGAACACACCCGCTTCCTCTAAACTATTAATTATTTTTTTATTGCAACTACGCTTATTTACTCTATCCAATAAATCACGCTTTGATTTAAAGGGTTGATGTGTGACAATCTCTTGTGCTGCTTTTTCACCTATATGCTTTATGACAGTAAATCCACAGTATATTGACTCACCGTCCGTAGTAAATTGAACTTCACTCTTATTTATATCTACTGGTCTAACGCTCAGACCCAATCTTTTACATTCATTCATAAGTAATGGTATCTTATCCGAACTACCTTCATGTTTAAGGCAAGCTGTCATATACTCCAGAGGATAATGGTACTTCAAATAAGCACAAAAGTAACTTAATAGAGAATATGATACAGAATGAGATTTATTGAAACCGTACTTTGAAGACGCCTGTATCATCTCCCACATGCGCGCCGCACTACTCATAGGAATACCATTACTTTTAGAACCCGCCATAAACTGTTCCTGATACCCACCCATCACTTCATGACTTTCTTTCTTCATAGCAGCACGCATAATTTCCGTATCTACTAAAGGAATGTTTCCCGCGATATTCGCCATCTTCATAATTAACTCCTGATAAATCGGATGCCCGTAAGTATCAGCTAACAATTGCTTCACTGATTCATGTGGATACTCTACTTTTTCCTCACCATGTTTTCTTCTGATAACTGAGTCCATTATACCTGTTGTATGCGCTCCAGGACGTGCAATCGTAGTAGCAACCACTAAGTCCTCAAACCTATCCGCTCTTAACATTTTAATTATCTTTTGAAGATGGTGAGCTTCAAACTGAAAGACTGCTAAAGTTTCACCCCTTGTAAACGTATCCAGCACACCACTATCATCTAACGGTATATCCAATAAATTAATCTGCTCTTCAATAAAATCTAATGCAGAACTAATTACATCCCACGTACTGACCCCCAGAATATCCACTTTCAAAATACCTCTTTTCGCTACGAATATATCTTTCCACTGAGTACATATCGTATTACCTACTTTATAAACTGGTAGATATTCTTCTAAACTTCCAGGAGTAATTACCATCCCCGCTGGGTGAACAGTTCTATGGCGTACTAAACCTTCCAGTTGCAAAGCAATATCAAAGCATCTTTTATGTCCCTCATCTCTATCAACCCACTGTTTGAATGTATCAACCGACTCATACGCTTCCTCTAAAGTCATATCATAAAGTCTACGTGCTATCGCCTTATTTAAAGAATGATAGTCTAATCCCAAAGCTTTTGCAACATCTTTTATCGCACCACTTGAATACATTCTGGAATAAGACCCTATTGAACTCACCCTATCACTCCCATACTTATCAATAATATACTGTTTTATCTGATTGCGCTTTGAAGACTGGAAATCCAAATCAACATCCGGGGGGTCCGTCACCGCTCTCGTCTCATTCAGAAACCTTTCAAACATCAAGTCAAATCTTATCGGGTCTACATCAGTTATCCCAATCAAAAAAGCCAGCAGTGAGCCTGCTACTGAACCTCGCGCTGTCCCCAAAATTCCATGTTCTCTTGCATAACGTGATATATCCCAAACAATCAAAAAATAATTCTCATACCCCAATCGGATAATTAGATTATATTCCATCTTCAATCTACTTGATATGTTCTCTCCTCCGTCACAAAATATTTCTTTCTATTCTCAAAACCCTCACTACATAACTTCCACAAATATCTTTTATTATCCATTATAATTTTCCCCAAAAATAATCTCACCTAAATGTAATCCAAACTCATCTTCCTTTTTGTCTCTTCAGAATGCTTTTTCCCAAGATTAGCGACCCTCATCTTTTCTCTCGTTTCTTCCGACATCTCCTTCCCACAATGTGCTATCCTTACTTTCTGTTTCACTTCTTCAGAATGCTTCGTTCCTACTCTATGATGTCCCTTGACAAAACTATTCTCATATTTAGATACTGTCTCACCGCATCCACATTCACAAAATGGGAACTTCTTCATATCATACACCTCTCAATTCAAATGAAGGGAAAAAAAACTGCTCTATCGGGATATTATAATTCTCTATTTCATCTGCAATAACTCCAGTATTACTAATTGCTTCTCGAATTGTGTCACGTGATAAATAATCATGACTCTTGAACTCCGCATACATCTCATCCTTAGTAGAAAGGTATATAGTATCCGTAGTATAAGGTTCTCTCCCCTGAATACGCATAAGAACATCATGAACTTCTTTATCTTCCTTCTTATAAAAATGAACATCTTGGGTCGCGACTAAGGGTAAATCAAGCCGCCGTCCTATTGAGTCCATTAATATATTATGCTTCTTTTGCTCCTTCATCTCATGGGGTTGTATCTCCAAGTATAAATTTCTACCAAATAAATTACGGAGAAGACGTACTATCCTCAAAACATCTCCCCCCCCTTCTCCCATAAGATATACAATTGAACTAAAACAGCAAGCTGTTAAACATATTAATCCTTCACGGTACTTCTCCAATATCCTTAAGTCTATTCGGGGAACGTAATAAAAACCCCTTTCCCCAGCGACAGAAGCCAGTCTTACCAAGTTTCTATATCCCTTTTCATTCTTAGCAAGAAGAACTATATGTCTACGCTTTTCCTCTCTATCTTGGATAGTAATATTTTTAACAGCATACGCTTCTATACCGATGATAGGTCTCACACCATTTTCTAAACACTTGAGATAAAACTCTAATATACCCGATACCGCACCATGGTCAGTTATAGCAACTGTATCCATACCATGCCCCTTAATAATTTCAATTAAATTATCTATCTTAATTAAACTATCACGCAAACTAAATTCAGAATGTACATGCAAATGACAAAAACCCATTAGTACCTCCTAATTTACACCTAATCCCAGCAATATACCATCAGACGCACCCAGAGGCGTCAGGATGCGTTTTAGGTAACTTCGTGTATGATTACACTCAATACCCTATTCTGATGTATCCTGACACATCTGGACGCCTCTGGGTGGCAATTTCAGGTTACTACACCAATATAAAACCGTAACGCCAGAACCCCTCCTTCCAATCAGGAATTAGACCCTTTATATCTAAGCATATACTGAATATACAAATGGGATGATTATACATTGCATCCTTACATCCTGCATAACTTAATAAAGAACAGTAAACCGCCCGCCAGTTGCCGACAAGCCTATACTGTTTTAATAAATTATTCATTTCTTTCCGCACCTTCAACGCATAAACCTGTAGAACATCCTCTCCATGCACTTCTTCAATATGAGTCTTACTGAACGAACCCTTACAATAAGGACACACCTTCAGGCAAGGAACCCTACCATTATACCTCCAAATATCTATCTTAGTATTCTTTTCCTTACCCAGACCCCACACCAATTCTTTCTCAGACATCCCCTTATGCACATAGTATCTATCTTCTTCTGCAATAATGCAATCCCTACATAATATCAATCGTTTTCTTTTTGGGATGTTTTTAACATTTACACTGCATGTCAATTCCATTCTCATAATTACTTACTCCTGTATAGAGCACCCCCAACTTTAGTCACAAACGTAAACGGGGGTTGTGCTATGGGTATCCCCATGCCCCATAGCAAAGAAGTAACGTCTACACCTATACATTCAAAGGAAAAACTGATAAGAGAAGGATTCACGCATTTAGCTGGGGGTAATGAACACACCTTACATAATTTACAGGGTTCCACACCCACACCTACTGAATAGTATCCACGGGTGCGCAATAACTCCGCTAATTGTAAAATGTACTTATTCGATACTTTACTAAGTCCAGTATCAATAACACGCAAGCCCCGACCCATCTTTCGTGCCACTGGTGTACCTTTCCATTCAGCCCTTCCGTCACTCTGCCACACCATAATATATGCACTATCAAACCGATATGTAATATCCTTAATAGAAGAACTAATATCTGAGAGAAAGGGTGGGCAGTATCTTTTCTTATTGATAGAAGAACATTGCATGCACATTAAACGACTAAAGAAAGTAAATGGCAGATTCTCTATGGCAACACGTCTCATAGAAACTAAAGACTCAGGTCCACGCTTGAAGAAATTACTTGGTGAGATATACAAGGAAGGAATGAAAGGAAATTTCTTTTCCCCTTTCGGTACTACACTCTGTTTCAACTTTAGCGACTCACGATACAGAGACCATTCACATAACTCTTCACAATCTCCATTATCAGGTTTTACATCAAACGATTTAATATCATCCATTAAGAACTCAACGGTTCGCCCCGAATACAATAACCGAAAACAATTATAATGGTATGGATGAAACCCAAGCGCATGTCT
>Ga0114925_10000229_pt1 | contig 22900 bp, 16 predicted proteins | sample SumtaG_2_FD_87287 | JGI IMG/M metagenome (GOLD analysis project Ga0114925, IMG submission 87287) | Deep subsurface microbial communities from Indian Ocean to uncover new lineages of life (NeLLi) - Sumatra_00607 metaG | ecosystem: Environmental > Aquatic > Marine > Oceanic > Sediment | place... | reverse complement strand
TCATATCCAATTGATTGATGTAACATTTTTTTATTTAAAGGATTATTATGTTTGAATAATAAATAAATAATTTCATTAATTTGTATAATTTAGCATAATAATTGAAAATTATATACTAAAAAAGGTTTGGTATAAAAACATGACAGTTATTACAACTAAGAAGCCCTTTGAAGAGGTTTTAAATGCTCTAAAAAGTGTAAATAAGATTGCTATAATCTCGTGTGGCTCTTGTGCGGCGATGTGTCAAACAGGTGGGACTGAGGGTGCTGCTGAAATGAAAGAGAAACTGGAGGCTGAGGGTTTCAAGATCACCGTTGTCGTCGTTCCTGAAGAAGTATGTGATAATAGAGTTATGGCCAAAGATATAAGAAAGATTGACGAGGAACTTAAAGATACAGATGCTATTTTAACCTTGAGCTGCGGACTCGGCGTTGCCAGCTTAGTTAAGGTTCTCTCAAAGAAATATCCTCAAATGCCGGTTTTCATTACTAACAACACGGAATTCATGGGAATGACAGAACGTATCGGGCGCTTCTTTAAGCGTTGCGCAGGTTGCGGAGATTGTCTTCTCAATGAGACTGGCGGAATTTGCCCTATAACAACTTGCGCTAAAGCGCTTATGAACGGCCCTTGTGGCGGGCAATTAGACGGAAAATGTGAGGTTGGCGGATATGAAGAAGATTGCGGCTGGATATTGATTTACAAGAGATTGAAGGAGATTGGAAGATTGGATCTATTTTCAAAATTAAGAGATGCCAGGGATTGGTCTAAATCTGGACATCAACAACAAGTAGTATGGAGGTAGAAAAAGAATGGCAGAAAAAAAAGTATATTCTAAGTTAGGTGCGGCTCTTGCAAAAGGAGAGTTCATACTTACAGGAGAACTTGAACCTGAGAAAACGACGGACCTTTCCCATACTATCCAAGAAGCGAAGGAAATGGCCCCATATGTGGTTGCCGCAAACGTGACCGATTCCCCCTTAGGTATCGTAACAGTAAATTCTCTAGCTGCCACGCACATCATTCAAGAAGCCTCTGGCTTAGAATGTGTATGGCAAATGACGGTTAGAGATGTTAACAAACTAGGTATAGCGGGGATGATAATGGGTGCTGAGGCATTGGGTATTCATAATGTCCTTTCTCTTACGGGAGACCATCCAGCTATGGGAGATATGCCTGAAACAAAACCAGTCTTTGATTTAGATAGCGCTACGTTGTGTAAGCTTGTAAGAGAGATGGTTGATAAAGGTTCTATTAATGGGAATGAAATAGAACACCCTCCAAGAATCCATGTTGGCGCCGCAGCAAATCCAAATTCTGTTCCGGTGGAAGCAGAGATTTTAAAAATTGGAAGAAAAGCTGAAGCTGGCTGTGAATTTATTCGGACACAAGTGGCTTATGATATTGATAAGGTTATTGAATTTCTCCAAGGTATAAAAAAATATAAAGTGCCAGTACTTCTTGGAATCTTTCCGATGAAAAGCTACGGTATGGCCAAGGGATTTGATACTTTCGTTCCCGGCGTGGATGTTCCGAAGGATGTGCTTACCAAATGGAAGAAGATCAAGACTGACATCACTGATAAAGCTGAACAGAAGCGGGTGTATGATCAAGCAAATTATGAATTCTTCAAACCGTTCATTTCAGAACTTAAAGCTAAGAATCTATTAGCAGGTGTGCATTGTATGGCAGTTTATTACCCCAGAATCTTTCCAAAACTCATAGAAGTTATTAAAGGCTAATTTAGAGAGAGTATAGCTGAACTTTAGCTATTCCTTTTTTTATTAATAACATTAAATGATTTCATTAAAGAATTCATTATAATCAATTTCTTTTGTACTTTCTAAGAACGCTTGTAAGTTTTTTATGGATGATCTACAAATATTTTTGTCCAATAAGTTATCTCGCAATCTAATCATATAAGTGTTAATTATTAAAATTAACCTAAGCTTGAAAAAATAATATAGCGCTTGCTTTTCTTCTAAAGTTAATTTGAGTACTTCTTCGTATGCGTTCATAACATCTTTAAGCAATGAGATTTGAAATTTATTATTCTGACTAAGTAGACAACCCGTCATAGCATTGGCTAAATCAAGAATAAGAAAGTCGTAGTGTGAATCCCCAAAATCAATAATTCCTGTTAATTTTCCATTCCTAACGATTAAATTGGACGAGCGATAATCGCCATGAATTATGCTTTTTCTCAACTTGTTTAACTTAATATTTTTAAATTCATAATAGAGAGATTTGTTCTCGCTTAAAAGCTCATTTTCTTCAGCAAACACTCTTTCTACACCCTCATTAAAAAGAGGCCACTCAGGGCACATTAAATCCTTTTTATTTAATAAAGCTTTATCTAAAAGGGCAAGCTTTCGAGCGCATTCAAGAATTAATGCTTTATTCATGTCTGATGGGTTTTTACCTTTAATAAATTCGAGAATAAATACAATTTCAGAATTAAATTTTGTAATGGCTTTTCCTTGGCTGTTTGTTATAATTCTTTGAATAGGAAGTCCTTTATGATGGATATAATCCATTATTTCTAATTCCAAAATTGTATCCTTCGTTTCTTCGTGTGATCTATATTTAATTACGTATTTCCCTTGATCGGTTGTAATGAATAAGATTTTACTCATTTCCCCGATGTTATCGGTTTTTATTGAAATTAGCGTGCCAATATCATAATATTTCAATAAATTTTGAACTTCTTTTTTCAAATCATCCATTTAATCTTCATTTTGAGTTGTTTGAATCTATATTATAGGTAATAACTATATTATAGGTAAAATGTTTTAAAATTTAAATAAAACACTACTACTAATATTCTTTTAAAAAATTAATATAAACTTTAAAAATGATATCGTACAATTTTGAAATTATGGATTCATATGATCTTGTAGTTATTGGGAGCGGTGCTGGATTAAGTGTTTTAAATACGGGCTTACAAATGGGTATAAAATGTGCGCTTATAGAAGATACTAAGATCGGAGCCACTTGTCTAACTCGTGGATGTATTCCTTCAAAGATTTTAGTCCATCCCGCAGATTTAATTCGTGAGGCTCAACATGCTAAAAAAATTGGCATTGATTTTACGTTAAACAATATAGATTGGAATTTAATAGCTAAACGAATGTGGAACCAAATAGATGAAAGTAAAAAGATGGAGCAAGGATTATCGGGGATTCCAAATCTTAAACTTTTTAGGGGTGTTGGAGAATTCATTGGCGAATATAAAATGGAAGTGAAAGATGTTAATACGGGAGAAAGTCTTGGTAAATTTAAAGGGGAGAGATTTATAATTGCATCAGGTGGTCGGCCCTTAATTCCACCAATCGAAGGTATTGAAGATGTAGGATATGTAACAAATATGAGCTTCTTTGGCGAGAAATTTCCCGAGAAGCCATGGGATAGCCTTATAGTAATTGGAGGGGGCGTAATAGCAGCTGAATTTGCTCACATGTTTTCTTCGTTCGGTACAGACGTGTCGATCGTAGAAATGTTACCACGATTAGTAGCGACAGAAGAACCAGAAATTAGTTCATTCCTAGAGCATAATTTCCAAAAAGTTATGACCGTTCTAACTAATAAGAAAGCAGTAAAAGCCCGCAAAGAAGGTAATTTAAAGATTATTGTTTTAGAAGATATGAAAACTGGTGAGAAATCAGAAGTAAAAGGTGAGGAAATCCTTGTTGCGGCTGGAAGAAGATCGAATACTGATAAATTAAAGATTGAAAACACTGGAGTACAAACTGATAGACGAGGCTGGGTTATAACTAATAAGTATTTAGAAACTTCAAAAAAGAATATCTGGTGTCTTGGAGATGCTAATGGAAAGTATCAATTCCGACATAAGGCGAACTATGAAGCAGAAATTGTTGCTAACAATGTTTTTGCCCCTCCAGAACACAAAAAATCAGCCGATTATTCATCCGTACCTTGGGCAATATTTACTTGGCCCCAGATTGGTCATGTAGGTATGACACAACAGGAGGCAATTGATAATGGTCATGAGATATATGTCGCTATTAAGCAATATTCTACTGTTGCGAAGGGATATGCTATGGGCTATGACCAAAATGATGACGATGATGGATTCGTGAAACTAATTGTAGATAAATCTTATAGGATTTTAGGTGCCCATATCGTTGGTCCTAACGCGGCAATATTAATTCAACCTTTTGTTTATTTAATGAACTCTGGTTATACTTGTCAAATGCCTGATTTACCTCCAGAATCTGACATTCCAAAATTAGCTCGTGCTTGTCCTGAAGGCGGATCCTTCATGCCAATTTATAAATCAATGGTTATTCATCCCTCTTTAAATGAAGTTACTGGATGGGCAATTGGTAGTTTAAGACCCGTAAATATTAAGATGGAGCATTCACACCATTAATATTTTTTTTTTTTACAGAAGCAATTTAGAATTATTTACTAAATTAGTGATTATATTTATTTGTTTCAAACTAATATTAAGATCAGATGGTTTTAAAAAAGAATACTAATGCTGAAAACAATTTAATTGGACAAGTCTTTACACCTAAATACATTGCGGAATTTATGGTAAACAATTGTCTAAAGTTTATTAATAATGAGTCGAGATCTCAAAATATTCAGAATAAAAATAATCAAGACCTTTTAGTATTAGAACCTTCAGTAGGAGAAGGAGTTTTTTTAGAATATTTACTTAAAAATAATTTTCAAAATATAACGGCATATGAATTAGATATTAGTTTAAAAAAGCAGCTCTTAGAAAATTATCCAAAAGTTAAGTTTAAATTCAAAAATGTTCTGGGTTCCAATTTAGATGATAAATTCGACTTAATCATAGGGAATCCGCCTTATTTAGGACAAAATTATAATGCTGAAATTTTTCAAAATTATGTGAAGAATTATCCATTATGTGAGAAGTACTTCGTAGGAAATATGGATTTATTTTACTATTTTATTCATTTAGGGATAAAAAAATTAAAACCTGGAGGTATTCTCTCGTATATTACGACTAACTACTGGATTACTAAATCTAAAAAAACAGGAATCAAATTATTGAAACCACATATATTAAAAGAGTGTTTTTTACTCCAGTATATTAATTTATCAAATCTAACGCTATTTAAAGGCGCAGAAGGCCAGCATAATTGTATTTTTGTATTACAGAAGAAATCAGAACAAGAAAAGCAAAAAAATGCGAATTCACATATTGATATTATTCAAATTGATAATATACCGCAATCAAACCTGGATTCCCGTATCTTTACTCAAAAAAAATACTCAAAAAAATATCAATCTGCCCTAACTAATAATGATTTGAAACGAGATAGGAGTTGGAATTTACAATATCCAGAAGAAGTTAAGGAGATTGTAGATGAAATTGAGAAAAAATGTACGTTTAACGGAAGAATATCGTATCTTAAAGATCTATTCATTGTTCGGAATGGTCTTATTTTCATTAAGGATAATATTTTTATTTTAAATGAGGAAAAAAACCTCAAAATAGAGAACCAAGACATTTATATAAATATCCAAGGTAATTTTATAAAAGTCTTAGATATTGAGAAAAATAAACTAAAAAAAATCTATAAAAGTAAATCAATAAAACCTTATGGATATATCGAAGATGATCATATCGGATATGCAATCTATTTCAATAAGAACGAATTTAAAGATATGAAAATAGAAGAGAGAAATCGATTATTTGAAGAGAAATATCCTACTTTAACCAAATATTTACACCAATATAATACAGAGTTAAAGGGTATTCTAATCAATGCTAAAGAGAATCCGAATGATACTTTTTTCCCACGAAGAGGGACATTTATAAGAAAAAATAACGACGAAAACTTAACTGACCTCGAACCCTTTTATGAAACCGGTAAAAAAATCTTCTTTAAGTATATTTCTAAGGTAAATCTTTTTGGATATTCTGATTCTTCTTATTTCGCCACATCTGATACATATTTCTTATGGCCAAAATTAAACGAAGATTCTATTGATTACACATTCATATTGGCTTATTTAAACTCTAAATTAGTACAATTTCTATTTAACGCAAAAAATATATGGATAAAGCGAAGTAAAACAAAATTAGAGGATGATTTACCTATACCTGCTGTAGAAAACTTTGCTTCAGAAGAAGATCCAAAGAAAATCTCTGATATAAAATCATTAGTGTCTCAAATAACTCAATCGGGTGATAAAGGAAGCAAAATTCAACCGAAAATTGATAAGCTATTTTTCGATCTATTTGATTTGAATAGTCAGAAAATTGATGAATTAGTTACGAAATATTATTAAAATTAATAAATACTAAAAATAATAATTGATAAAAATTTAGAAAAATAATTAATCATTAAAATGGCAATTGATAAAAAACCAAGACTATTAGCACTCATTTATTATATTATTTTTGGCTTGGTATTTATTATGATTTATTTTTTTTTTTTAATCGACGAGTCTGAATTGAATTTTTTACCAAGTCTGGTATTTATAGCATTACTTAATTGTATTACTGGATTATGTTTTTTTGGAGTAGGGAGTCCTAGCGAGACAGGGGGAGCTTATATTCTTGGAGTAATTTTTTTAGCTATTTCAAGTCTTTTATATGCGAGCTATTTATTTGCATATATTCCAATACTAAATCTAATTAGTGCATATATTATTTTTTACGTTCTTTATCCAAAAATTGGTGCTAGTAAGAAAGCGAGGAGTAGAGAAAAAGTGAAAAAAGTTCAATTGAAAATAGAGAGACAGGAGCAAGAACGGAGAGAACGATTAATAAGAGAGCGACGGGAGCAAGAACGGGAAAAACGATTAATAAGGGAGAGACAGGAGCAAGAACAGAGAGAACGATTGAGAAAACAACAATTGGAAAAAGAGAAGCAGGAGCAAGTACGGATGGAACGATTGAAAAGAGAACAATTGGAAAAAGAGAGGCGGGAGAAAGAATTAGAAAAAGCAAAAAAAATAAAAGAAGAAGCTGAATTAAACGGTATTCCTAACCTTCAAGAACTTATAAGGAAATTCGTATACAATCAATTTCGAGGGATAGAAAAATCATTATCTAACATTACTTCTACTCAAGTTGACTCATTCGTACGTAAAGCACTTAAAAATAAGATTCCAAAGTTTTTTGATGCAATGGAAACATTTGAGTATAAGTTTACTCAGTATCAACAAGATTTACTGTTTAAATGGATATTTTCTGAAAGCGAAGCCATACGTAGAGATTTATTCAACTTACTCAAGGGACGCGAGGAAGAAGAGCGAATAAAGCGAGAAAGAGAGGAAGCCAAACGGAAATTAGAAGAGCAACGACGAGCAACGGCAGAAGCGTTTGGAGAAGAAATCACTAGCATTGAATTGGTTGAGAAAGTGGAGCAATTAAAAACGATTGACGAAGATATAGACGATTTATTAAAGGCTTACGAGGCATGGGAGCATAATGGTAAAAAAAATAAGAGTTCTTGATTAAAAGAAATCAACTCACAAAAATACTCCTAAGTAAGTGCTTCTTTTTTCGGGTAGCGGCTTTGAAGGTTTAGAATCTCATGTAGTAATTTATTTAAAAGATCGGATTTTAGTTCTTTAGAATTCTCATCAAACCATAAGTTATTTAGTTCATAAGGATCATTTTGAAGATCAAATATTTCACCATAATCATAATAACCTTGATAGATTGTTATTCTATGTGTTTCAGTTATCATGGTTCTTACTCTAACTTCAGTATCTATATCTCTTAACATCTTTGGGAGTTCCTCATCTTCTTCCACTATAACATGATCTCGTACTGATGCTTTTGGTTCTTTCAAAATCGGTGTAAGATCATAGCCTTGCATTTCTGGAGGATAATCTTTTTCTTTAATATTAAGTAAATTTAAGATGGTTAACGGAAAATCAACTGTACTGACCAAAGAGTCTGAAGTTTCTCCTTTTGGAGTAACACCTGGAACTCTCCATATTAAGGGAACATTTAATAAACCCCGATAATGTGCGGGTCCTTTAAATAATAAGTGTTTATCTCCCCCTAGATCTCCATGGTCACTCATAAATATAACCATTGTATTTTCACTGAGGCCAAAAGAATTTAATGCTCCTAAAACTTGACCTATACAATAGTCAATCATTGTTATCGTACCATAGGTATATGCCAAGAAATTACGAAGTTCTCTTTTATTTGTCTTATGAAGAATAACTCGTGAAAAGATGGGATTTTTTAACGCCGGACCCAACACTGGATGGTCCTTTAAGGTACCCTCAAAACTTGGAGGGATAATTATGTCATCTGGATTATACATCTCATAGTATGGAGATGGCGGACAACAAGGGTGATGGGGGTCAGGATAGGAACATTGAGCATAAAAGGGCTTGTCTCCATATTGTCCTTTTGAGTACCTCTCAAGGAATGCAAGAGTTCTTTCTGTTATATATGTATTATGATGCAATTCGGCGGGAACAGGAGATTCATAATATACATTCTCAAATAATCTTGATTTTCTTTTTTGTAATGATTTTAAAAGATCAGGGGCTTTCTCTTCGAGCCAATCAATATAATGACCAAGAATCTCAAGATAAAGCCCAATAGGACCAATTACTAACTCAAATTCCTCAAATCCATAATAATTTTCTGGAATTTTAATTTTTTTATTATTAGATCCTTTAAGCCAATTAGTTGCATTTTCTAATGAATAAAACTTCCTACTATATCCTCTTGCATACCAGTTAGTATGAATTTTACCAAAAGATGCAGTATGATATCCATTTTCATATAAAGCTTGAATAAATGTACGATTATTTGGATTCAAATTAATCCCATTACATCTAACTCCATGTAGGCTAGGGTATTTACCAGTATAATATGTTGCTCTCACAGGCATACACATTGGACTTGAACAAAAACAATTTGAAAATCTTACTCCTTCACTGGCAAGTGCATTAAGACTAGGAGTTTTAATAATTTTATTGCCAGAACATTCTAAATGGTCAGCTCTCATAGCATCTGTCATAAAAACAAGTATATTCATCTTTTCCGAAATTTTTAATCCTCTCACTTTGTATTATAATTGTAGATTTTCTGGAATGCCTCGTTTTTTAATTAAATCGAGAATGTGTTGGCATTTTTCATAAGGTAGGGGTAAAGCTTGATGTTCCTCATAAACCTTTGCAATTAATTTAGCTAAAGTTTGAGCAGGACACCTGCCGCTAAAGAAATGCGGGAATGATTCTTTCATCCTTTTATATACTTTCATAAAACCCTCCTCAAAAACATTTCCAAATGAAATTTGGAGAAGATCACAAGCTTGAACATTTCCAGAAGAATCCATATAGAAATGTGCATTCCCTGCAACACAACCATAATGAGAATCACTTTCAAGAAATGGACGGGCTGAAATACTCGGATAATCTCGGTATTTAGGATTAGTGTTTACATCAATATGAAATCTTTTTATTACATCAAGCTGTTTATTAGTTAATGAGACATCTTTTCCAATATAATTACCACTTGGTGTTGCATCAAGAATTTCAACAAATCCTACTTTCAGCTTTTTAGCCAATTCTAAATAACGGTACAAATCTCCTTCATCAACGGTTTCTCTTGTTGCACAGATACATATATTTGGTAAAATTCCAGTTTCGCGAAAAATCCGAACACCATTAACCGCCATATCATAAGCCTTATCATTTCCCCGAAATTTATTATGTATTTCGCGATCATAATGATCTAAGCTGATGATTGCTGCTGAAAGGCCTGCCTCCTTTAATTTCTGAGCTTTCTGGTATGTTAATCCATAAGCAGTGGTAGCAAGCCATGAATCAATATAATCACGTGTTTGGCTGAGAAGAGTTAAGAGTTCTTCAAACCTGAGTGTCGGTTCCCCACCTTCCCATGAGATTACGCTTCCTCCGAGTTTTATAAATGCTTTAGCAATATATAACAAGTTTTCAAACGTAAGAACATCCTTACTTCCCAGAGTCTGAATTGCATAACAATGCTCGCATCTATATACACATTTCTTTGTTATAGAAAATATCAGAGCGAGGGTAAATCTCTCCCAATTAAAACTTGAATCATTTAACATATCAATGAAGTTGCCAAGAGTCCTATTAAAAGGCTTTCCTGGCAATTTCGGACTAAATGCGTCCAAGAATACACTTCCGTTAAAATATACATACTTATGGTTTTGGAATGTGGCAGAAAACTTTGGAAATCGCTTAATTTTTGTTTTTAGATTTCTTAAAAGCTTTGTTGAATTATATCTTAATGCTGTTCCAATAATGTATAAATCCGTTATCGATTTCCTTATTCCAGATATATACTGGACTTTATTTTTGGTTTTATCGAATAAAGAATCGTGTATTTTTTTAAACATTAAACTCGCTTTAATTTCTTACTATTATTTCATTATTCGTTGAGAATATTATTAATATTAACTGACTTTAGAGATTAAAAAGGGTGTTGTTAAAAAATTTTACAACTAACTAGTTGTTAAAAAAATAAATACCAAGTTTAAAATATTCAAAATTCTATTTATTATTTAACATTAAATCAATTATTTTAAATATTCCAAAGTCGATGATTATGACAGTGTTTAATCCCTTTTTAAAATTTAATTTTAATGACGCTGAAGAAAATCTTTACAAATTACTAATCCAACTAAGTCGAATTCCAAGGAAAGATTCAAAGAGTGTTTATCATAAAATAAAAGCAACAGATCTGGTAGAGATTTCAAAATATTCTAAACCAAAAGTTTATGATATAATAAAGAGGCTGGAAGAGAGAGATTTAATTCAGATTGATAATACACGCCCTATGTTCGTAAAACCAATAGATCCTGAAATTGCCATTCAGAATTTATTAATATCTCGCAAGATTGAGTTAGAAAAAGCTTCTGAATTTATTATTAATGAAATAAAATCATTACCCAAGTTAGATATTAGTTATCCATTCAGTGAGGTACCTCCTCTTACTTTTGTAACTGGTTTAGAAGAGTATCATAAACTTATGAGAAACATTCTAAAAGGCGCAAAAGATGAAATAATTCTAATAATAGCATATTTGATAAAGTTTGAAGAAGATCTTTTACGAGATTATATTGAACAAGCAATAAAAAAAGGCATTAAAGTTAAAATCCTTTATGGAGGTCCACCAAAATTCAGGATCTACTTTAGAAAAGAAATCTTAGAGCCAATCAAATTGTCAGATGGTCAGACGAGTGGTAAAATTGACGTTAAAGCAATTAATTTTGCCCCTCCCCTAAGAATGACAATGGTTGATAATCGAGAATTAATCATGACGCTAATAAAGGGAGACATGAAAGATACGAAAATAAACATTGATAAAGTCTCTGCTCTTCATTCAGACCATGAAGAACTTATTGAATATGCAAGACGCACTTATATTCTTCTAAGGCCTACAGCAGATGCCAGACTAGCAGCAAAACTGAAAGGTTAAAAGCTTAGGTGGAATTTTTTATGTCATAATCATAAAAATGCATTAAATCATATGAAATCATAGTTTTTGAACCTTGAAATCCCCATAAATTCACTTTATATTTAAAGGAAAACCCTTTTATATACTAAAGCTTTTTTAATCAATTTCTGCTAGTGTAACTTGAAGAAAAATAAAGAAATTAATTATTTTTTTTGATTATTGACTAATTTTTAAGAGGTAGAAAAAATGCAAACAGAGGTTAAAAAGGATTATATTCTTCCAGAGTTTACTACACAAGGATTACATCCAAAAAATCAAGTTCTAAAGGATAACTTGCTAACCGCACAGCATTGGATATGTATGGAGCGCGCAAAATTCTATACTGATAGTTATCGACAAACAGAGGGAGAATATCCGTCTATTCGCGCAGTAAAAGCATTGATGCATACATTTGAGAATATGACTATCAAGATTTATCCAGACGAATTGTTCGTGGGTAATCGGTCTTCTCAATATATAGCCCCTCCAATTGCTCCTGAAAGAGGGGATTTGACTTTTGTGATTAAATATCTATTACCTGTCCTAAGGAAAAAGCATGGTTATCAGATTACAAAAGAGCATAAGAAGTGGCTTACAAAGGAGATTATCCCATACTGGGAAGATAAAAGTGTGAGATTCATAAAGGTAAATCTTTTTGAAGAGCACGGATTATCAAGTAAATTTAGTTTGAAAGATGGAGGTTTAAAAAGGTTAAGACTGGCTTTTGGTCTTAAACACATCTTAAGGGTGGTTGAAGATCCAAATTCAACACTAAAAGATAAAATAAAGTTTCTTTTTAAATTGCCCACATGGATAAAATTAATGAAGGCAGGAACTGCAGATAATGTAAAGGGAAGAGGCAGGTGTATAGACACACAAGCTCATATAGTTGTTGGTCATAAAAATGTTTTGAATTTAGGCTTTAAAGGAATAAAAGAAAAAGCTAAGGCAAGGTTAAAAACTACAACCACAGAATCAGAGAAACTATTTCTAGAGGGAGTTATAATGGCATGTGAAGCTATTAGAGATTTTAGTAATAGGTTCTCGACACTTGCGAGACAAATGGCTGAAGAATGTGAAGAAAATGATAGAAAGAAAGAACTTTTTAAGATTTCAGAATTATGTAGTAAAGTCCCTTGGAATCCACCAGAAACTTTTTATGAGGCATTACAATCAATTTGGTTTACTCAAAATGCGATTATTATAAGTTATGGTGCGGGGAGCGGGATAACTCTTGGTAGAGTGGATCAATTATTATATCCTTATTATAAGAAAGATATAGAAAACAATCTTTTAACAAATGATGACGCTTTAAGGTTCATTGAAGAATTTATAATCAAGATAAATAATAATGTAGTAATTTGGCCTAATCTCTTGGGTGTTAGACTTAATCATTTAGGTTCTGACATTGAAAATATAACTATTGGAGGTTTAGGTCCAGATGGTGAAGATGCTACAAATGAACTCTCCTATTTATTTATTGAGGGAGTAAAAAATACCAAGCTTGCTACTTCTGTATCATTTCGTTTTTCAAAAAAGAGTCCTGAGGAATTTACTAAAAAAGTTTTAGAGATACATAAATATACTAATAGTCCAGCTTTATTTAATGATGAAGTCTATGTTAAGGCATTAGCAAGAGATGGTTATTCCTTGGAAGCCGCAAGGGATTATTGTATTATAGGATGTGTAGAACCAAGCGGTAATGGGGATACTTTTGGGGCAACTGGGGGCTCTAAGCTATATTTTCCTTCTATTCTTGATTTAGTGTTTAATCGAGGGAGGACAACATTCTTTGGAGCTCAAGATACTTTAGATACCGGAGATCCCGCTGAATTTAAAACTTTTGAAGAATTGATGGAAGCTTTCTATATACAGCTCCAGGAGATAGTTGATACCGTCGCAGAGGCTACTAATTTAAGGGATGATATCTGGGCTAAGAACTTTCATAATCCACTTATTTCAAGTACCATAGATGGCTGTATTGAAAAAGCTAAAGATGCAACCGAAGGAGGGTCCGTATATAGTTTCTCTGCTATTGGTGGAGGAGGTTTAGCAACTATAGTAGATTCATTAGCTGCAATAAAAAAGTATGTATTTGAAGAAAAAAAGGTAACTATGGGTGAATTAGTTGAAGCTGTTCAAACAAATTACCGAGATAAGGAACCTCTTCGACAAATATTAAAAAATGGTCCAAAATACGGAAATGATGATGATTATGTCGATATTATTGCGGTTGAAATAATTGATAAATGGGCGGAAATGGTAAACAATAAGAAACTAAATTTAGGCGGGCATTTTAAACCTAGCATTATTTCATATGGGTTAAATATATATGAAGGGGCTTTAGAACCCGCTACGCCCAACGGGAGAAAAGCTGGAGAACCATTTTCAAATAGTATATCTCCAAGCAATGGTGCTGAAATGCATGGTCCCACTGCAGCTTTTAATTCAGTGGCAAAAATAGATCATGTAAAAATAGGATATGGTGACTCTCTTAACATGAGATTTCCCAATTATATTGTACAATCTGAAAATAAATTAGATATATTCAAATCTTTAATAGAATCTTATTTCGAGAAGGGTGGTATGCATGTTCAAGTAAATACAATGGGTTCTGAATGTCTGCGGGATGCTCAAGTACATCCTGAGAATTACTCAGATCTCATTGTAAGAGTCTCTGGATATGCTGCATATTTCACAAGGTTAGGAAAAGAAATTCAAGATGATATTATTGATAGATGTGAATTTACTGACATGTGAATGTAAAAAAAGGTATTAATATGTCAAAAATTGAAAATGTTTATAAGGAAATAGAGGGTATCGTTGGACAGGATTTTATAACCGATGAGGATTTTATGAAAGCGGCTTATTCGAGAAATGTAGATCCTGCATTTCCAGATAGATGGGCTGATATTATAGTAAGACCAGAGACTGCTGAAGAAATCTCGAATATAGTAAAAATCGCCAATAAATATAAGATCTCAATCGTTCCAAGAGGAGGTGGGGCAGACTTAGTAGGAGGCGCCGCCACAGAAGGAGGCATCTTAATGGATTTAACCAGAATGAATAAGATACTCGAAATAAGTGAAAAAGATTTCTATTGTTTAGTTGAAACAGGGATAACTTGGGGAGAACTTAATTCTGCGTTATTAGAAAAAAAATTAACCATGGGAATTATAGGTCCAGGAAGCGGTTTTTCAGCCACAATAGGAGGTGGATTATCAAATAGCACTGCAGGATTTGGATCAACCAAATATGGCTTGATAACAGATAATTGTTTGGGGGTTGAGGTTGTGTTGGGCGATCCTAATGGGACAATAATCAGTACAGGTTCAATGGCTAATAAGTATGCTGAGCCATTTTGTAGGTACGGGGTTGCTCCTGATTTTACAGGGCTTTTTATGGGCGATGTCGGGACTATGGGTATTAAAACAAAGGCTTCTATTAGATTATACCCTGAACCGCAATATAAGATAAGAAGAAACTATATGCTGCTTAAGAATGACTATACTAAATTGTTTGAAGTAATGCTTAAATGTCAAACAGAATTGCGAGATGGGATGCAGGATCTATATGTGACACCACTAACTGCTGTAAAGCTTTTAGCATCTCAAGCTAAAGAAAAGCCTCTAAAAAGAGCAAGAATAAAGGGACCGGTAATATTGTTCATACTAGAAGCTACTGATGAGCGTATTTTAGAGATTTATGAAGAAAAATTGGCAACCATTATGGAAGGTTATGCAAGACCGTTTGAATGGACGGAAGTTGATCAAACAGCAGAGCAAGCCCGAGATTGGAAGTTTAATTTAACTTTCTCTTATACTTATTTTAATAAATTTGTCTCATTAGCTCCACCAAAAATCTCTTGTACTACTTGCCATAAAATTCCTATTTCCACTATGGCTGAGAAGAAGAAACTTAGTGGAGAATTTGATGATTCCCATAGAGATGAATTTCCCGATGATAGTTTTTCTTTATTTGCTTCTTCTATCCACCTTCTTGCCAATGGTCATTGCGTGTTTGCTGGTGGTTTTAATTGCAATAATGAGGAATCGCAACGAGAAACGGCCATGAAGATATGGCATAAGAGAGTTCAAAATCAGGTAAAATATGGAGGAGCACATTATTGGTTGGGTGAATCTATTTCGCAATCAATAGTAGAATCTGGGGCATATACCCCTGAATTTATGCAATTTTTTAAAGATATGAAAAAGACAGTGGATCCAAATTATATTTTAAGCCCAAAAAAGTTCCATATGTATTCATATGAAGACGATATTACAAAATATGTTGTAAAAGAGTAGTAGTAGGTGATTATATGACAGAATTTAAGCCAGAAGAAAAGTTCAAGCATTTAGCCGAACTATCTGATACTGTACTAACTTGCATTAGCTGCGGGGATTGTAGGGAGGCTACAGATATTACGGTTGATCCTCCAAAATGGGGGGTATGTGTAGCACGCGAACATTCTAACGGGTTTGAACCGTTTTTTAGTCGTGGTAAAATGCAAATAATTCGATCCCTTTGGCAGGGAAAGTTAAATTTGAGTAAAAAAATGGGTGAAGTAATATACCAATGCCCTACTTGCAATGCTTGTGCAGAAGCTTGCTCATATGAAATGGATAATACGGCTCTTTATGAAGCGTTGAGGGCAGAACTTGTGGATGCTGGGTGCGGATTAGAAGCTCATGTTCCAATGAATAAAGCGATGGTTGACTTATTAAATCCTTATGGAAGAGACAATAAAGAAAAAAATAATTGGGTAGAAGAGTTAGATTTTCAGGTAAAGGATGCAAGCAAAGAACAAGCAGAAATTCTTTATTTTGTGGGATGTACAGCAGCATTAACTACTGATATTCGAACCGTTGCGATAAATACGGCAAAAGTACTTAATAAGTTGGGCATAGATTTTTCTATTTTTGGTGAACAAGAAGTATGTTGTGGAAGCGTTGCTATGCGAACGGGTGATAGAAAAGCATTTAATTATGTGGCTGAAAAGAACTTAGAGTTATTTAAGAAAAGTGGGGCAAAAACCATAATTACTAGCTGTGCTGGATGTTATAGAACATTAAAAGTTGATTATGCCGATCAGATGGAAGAATTAGGAATACAAGTTCTCCATACAATTGAATTTCTTCATAAAATCATAAATGAGAAGAATATTGAATTAAAAAATCTGGGCATTAACACCACATACCATGATCCATGCCACACTGGGCGGCACACTGGTGTATATGAAGAACCACGAGAAGTATTAAAAAAGATGGCAACTCTTACTGAGATGAAAACTATTAAGGAAAATGCGAAATGTTGTGGAGCCGGCGGAGGAGTAAAGAAGGGCTTTCCAGAATTATCTTTAGAAATTGCAAAAAGTAGGGTTCAAGAAGCAGAAGAAACAGGGGCAGAATATTTAGTAAGTATTTGTCCTTTTTGTTATAGAAATCTTACTGATGCTATTAAAGAATTAGGATCAAGTATTAAAATGATAGATTTAATGGAATTAATTATTCAAGCATTAGAATAAAAAACCTATAAGAGGGTAAAAGATGAGTTTTAAAAGAGATTTAGAAGAAATAAAACAGAAGAAGGAAGAAATGGTAACAAGCGTTTTTAAGGGGGCAGAAATGCTATGGGTGTTATGGGAGACGAAGAGGGAAGTAATCGAGCGTGTCCTTCCACCTCCATTAGAACCACTTGACCGCCCAATTGCTCTTGCTTTTGTAGCCAATTATCCATCCCATTCTTATGGATTACCATATCAAGAGGCCGCATTGATTATAAGATGCCAATATAAGGGTGAAATAGGTAATTATTTCCTCGCTATGCCACTTACAGATGATAGAGCAACCTTCGCTGGTCGAGAAATTTTTGGTTTTCCAAAAAAAATCGCAAATGTCCATTTTGAAAAGAATGAAAATGAACTTTATGGATATTCTGAACGACTAGGAGTTAAAAATATTGAGGTCAAACTGAATATTACGGGTAAGTTTAATGATGAAGAAACTCCCAAAATCGTGTCTGAAATCCAAATGATTCCAAAAAGAGGTAAAGGCACTGTAAATTACCTTTTCAAACATTTTCCCCATCCAACTAAAGAAGGATTTGATTATAATCCTTGGTTAATAAAGCAGGTTACTAAATCTAAAATTAAATCAATGCTGATGGGGGAGGCAGAAATTAAATTAAATTCTACTATACATGACCCATGGGGAGAAATAGAAATTGTTAGAGTGTTAGGGGGTATGTATTTGCAGTCTGAGAATGAAATGTTTCCAGGGGAAGTTCTTACGGAAGTAGATCCGGATGAGTTCTTACCTTATTCTTATATTAAATGGGATTGGTATTAGGAATAGATTAAAAAAGAGTCAAACATAATGAGTGAAAGAATTAAAAGACTACGGAATAGGTATCAATCTGAGATGCCTAAAATATCAATTGAGAGAGCAAAATACTTCACTGAGAAGTGGTTTGAAACAGAGAATAATGGAACGCCTCAGAATATACGGGTCGCACTTTCCATGAAGAATGTATATGAAAATATGACCCATTACGTAGATCCAGATGACCGAATTGCGGGATATTGGACAGAAGAATTTATTGGGATTCCGATTGATATTGAGCGTGGGCTTTTTAATAAGGTATTGGAGACAGAACTAAAATGGGGGACTCTTTTTCGTTTCCGTGTGAAAGCGATCTTAAAATCTTTCAATTTCCTCAGCAAAAAACATTATCTGCGGAAATTTTTGAAAAATAATAAACGACTCCGTTCCGAAGGCTCACAACCTCTGAATTTTGGAATTAAGACAATGGATAAAAGGGAGATAAATCCTTATAAAATTGATCATAACGATAGAAAAATTTTATTGAAAACTCTTATACCCTTTTGGAAAGGAAAGTCCATTGTTAATAAATTTGAGGAGGAAATTCCGAAATCTGGTTTTATATCTGGAAATATGGTGGAATTATCTAATGCAATGCCTGCTAATACTTCTAGACAAACATTAATGCTTTCCATGTGTGCTACAGCATCCACGCCACAAGGACATGTAATTCTTGATTATGAAACATCAATAAAGAAAGGTCTCCTTAAAATGAAGGAGGAAATCGAAGGAGAAATTGAAGGTGGTTCATTATTGTCTTCAGATGAACTAAATGTTTTAAAATCCTTTAAAATAGCACTTGAAGGGGTTATCATTTATGCAGAAAGGCTCGCAGCTAAAATAGAAGAAAATTATAAAAAAGAATCAGATTCTGCAAGAAAATCAATATTAAAAAGAATGCTGGATAATTGTAAAAAAGTCCCGCTATATCCTGCTGAAACCTTTTACGAAGCCGTACAATCCGCATGGATTATAAAAACAGCAGTTGAAGTTGCTCATCCCGTGAATTTTCATTGTTTTGGGCGTATGGATCAGATTTTTTACCCTTATTTCAAAAAGGATCTTGAACAAGGTATAATTACCAGGGATGAAGCAAGGGAAATATTGGAGGAACTTTTATTAAAAGTGATGTCTCAAAATATACGACCAGAAACAAATCTTTTAGCTAATTTTTATCACAGATTTTTAGGATCTACACCAATAACGCTTGGTGGGTTAAAACCTGATGGAACTGATGGATCCAATGAATTAACATATCTTTTTCTCGAAGCCGCTAATAATTCAAGGGCAGTAACAAATATCTCTCTGAGAGTACATGAGAATCTGCCAGACGAGGTATTATTGAAAGCTGCGGATATTTTATATCAAGGGAGTTCAAATCTGTCCCTTTTTAATGATGATATTAATATAGAAGCTATGAAGAAGAGAGGATTTTCCGAAGAGGATGCTCGTGATTACGCAATTATGGGTTGCGTTGAAATGCTTTGTCCGGGTAAAACGGGAGGCATGAGCGCTAATGCTTTACTTCTATGCCGATTATTAGATTTAACAATGCGTAATGGTAATACGCAGACTTTTATGGGGATGTTGAAAGATTTAGGAATAAAAACAGGAGATCCAGATTCTTTCTCTTCATTTGATCAATTTGCTGAAGCTTTAATTGCCCAAGCAAAAAAACAGATAAAAATTATTGTGGAAGTGTCAAACCTCCGCGATCGCCTATATGCTGAATACTTACCTGCGCCTTATATATCTGCATTCATACAGGGTTGTTTAGAAAACAAGAAAGATGTAACTCAAGGCGGAGCGAAATACGATATATCCGGAATCTCTTTTATCAATAGTATAGCTAACCTAACAGATTCCTTATATGTTATTAAGAAACTTATATTCGATGAAAAAATGATAAGTTTCCAAGAATTAATCAACGCAATTGACAATAATTATATCGGATTTGAAGATCTTTATTATAAAATCATGAAATTGGAAGGTAAATGGGGAAATGGCTATGAAGAAGTGGATGAATTAGCACAATTTATTACTACAAATTTATTTGAAGAAACATATAATTACACCTCCTATAGAGGGGGTGTATTCGTTCCTTATCTTATTAGCATGACGACGCATACAATTGATGGGCGTATTTCTATTGCAACCCCTGATGGTCGTAAAGCCGCTACTCCTTATGCAGCAAGTTGCAACCCCTACAATGTGGAAAAAAATGGTATAACTAATGTACTACGCTCAGTTTCAGCTATAAATTATGAAAATGTTTTGGGTTGTGCTGTAAACGTAAAGTTTCATCCTACTGCGATTGGTCGAAAACTAGAAAATCGCGAGAAATGGATTGCGTTAATACGCACGTATTTTGAGTTAGGTGGCCAACAATTACAGCCCACTGTAGTTTCTGCTGAAATGCTCCACGATGCACAAAATAAACCTAATATGTATGGAGATTTAATTGTTAAAGTTGGGGGATATAGTGCCTATTTTACGGAATTGGGAATTGAAATTCAAAATGAAATTATTGCCAGGACTCAGCATTAATTAAATATAATAGAAATAAATAAATAAAATTAAAAATAAGGTGGTTTTATGGTTTATATTCCAGGATTTTTAGTCAATAAAGTTTATGAACAGGGAAGCTTACAAAATACAGAAGATGGTTTTTCTTTCTGTTTTAAGAATACTATGACCCCATTAAAAATAAGTGGGATGAGTGAACTTAAAATTACAATAGACGGAATTGTTCAAATCCCGACTGAAGACATTAAACTTATGCTAGGGGACAAAACTTTTAAAATCTCGGGTGAACCCTTAAAGGAATTGGTAGAATTTTCTAAAAATTCAAAGTTATTTATCTATATAAAAGGTGATTCTCTTCCAGATGGGAAACATGTAATAAAAATAAGTTTTATTACAAATGAATTCGGAGGCGTCACTCTCAAAGTAAGGGATGCTATTGGTGAAATTGAGTATATAACCTTTTGGCAAAAAATTAAAAAGATCTTTTCGAGAAAGAAGCATAAAGTGGTATCAAAACCGATCATTATTGAAGGGGAGCTAGGCGGTGTTCCTTTAGATCCCGATTTTTCGAGATTAGAAGCTGTGTTAAGGCGTGAGCAACCCGATCGCGTACCGTTATTTGAAGCTGAAATTGAAATTCCTATTAAAGAATGGTTCTTAGGGCGTGAGATTACAACTGCGGAAGATGAAGTAGAGTTTTACATCCGAGCAGGATACGATTTCGTGCCGGTTGTTCCACCATTTTTTACACCTCGGCTAATGCGACAAGCGGAAGGAGATGAAAGAAGTTGGATAAAGGAAAGTGAAGGAATAATCAAAACCTTCGAAGATTTTGAAAAGTTTCCCTGGCCCGACCCTGATGAAGTTGATTTCTCCTCCTTTTATGAAATTGCAGAACTTCTCCCTCCTAAAATGAAAATTTTAGGATTACTCTCACCTGCAGCAGTTTTTGGAAATACATCTCAGTCCATGGGGCTACAAAATTTTTCTTATGCTTTACGTGATAATATTGAATTAATTGAAGTTCTTTTTGAGAAAATAGGTTCTTCATATCTAAAGATAGCTAAAAAACTTGTCACCATGCCGAAACTTGGAGCTGTTCTTATGTCAGACGATTTGGCTCATACTGGGGGGTGCTTTGTCAATCCTAAAATATATAGAAAATATGTGTTCCCGTGGTATAGAGAAATTGGAAGAGTTCTTGAAAATGCAGGTATTCCATTTATTTTTCATTCTGATGGTGATTTTATGGCTGTCTTTAATGATTTGGCTGATTGTGGTATAAAGGCGATTCATCCAATTGAGCCCCAAGCAATGGATATCGTGGATGTGAAGAAAGAGTATGGAGATAAATTTTGTATTTTTGGTAATATTGACCTTGAATATACATTGACCAGAGGCACTGTGGAAGAAGTAGAGGCTCTGGTGAAAAAACGAATAAAAGAACTTGGTCCTGGAGGGGGGTATGGATTGGCGGCTTCAAATTCTATCCCTGATTACGTTAAACCTGAAAATTTTAAAGCAATGATTGAAGCCACAAAAAAATATGGTAAGTATCCTATTAATATTGACTAATTGGAGGTATAAAAAATGGAAAAATTAAAAGAATTGGTAATTGAAGGATATGCTCCCGAAACCGTAGAGAGAATAAAGGAACTCTTGGATGAGGGCGTCAGCGCAGAGGATATTTTAAATAAAGCACTAATTCCAGGTATGGATAAAGTAGGTGAATTATTCGCCGCTAAGGAATATTTCATTCCAGACTTACTGATTGCCGCAAGGGCAATGGAAGAGGGTATGGTCATTCTAAAACCATTGCTTTATAAAGAAGGTGATAAAAAATCATTAGGGAAATTCGTCCTTGGAACAGTAAAAGGGGATGTGCATGATATCGGTAAAACTTTAGTGGAATGTGTGTTTAAAGGAGCCGGATTTGAAGTGATAGATCTTGGTGTTGATGTACCACCTGATAAATTTGTTGAGGCATTAAAGGAACATAAACCGCTTGCTTTAGGATTATGTGCTCTTCTCACTATTACTATGATTGAAATGAAAGTAGTAATTGATGCAATAACTGAAGCAGGATTGCGGGATAAGGTAAAAATATTAGTTGGCGGTGCTCCAGTAAACCAAGAATATGCAGAAGAGATAGGAGCTGATTTTTATGGGGCAGATCCAGCCTCAGGAAAAAATTATCTTCTGGGTTGTCTTTAAAATTCTGATTAACTTTCTGATAAAAGATATTCAGAGCTTGATTTTATATCTTTATTGATAATTAAAACAGCGAAAAGTACTATCACACCCCCAATTATATTCCATAGTACTATCGTTTCTTCTCTCTGCAAAATCATCGCGAAGATCAAGGTAATAAACGGTTCAATATATAAAAATGATGCAACTTTCGAAGACTCCATTTCCCGCTGGGAATATTGCCAAATAAAATAACAAATAACATGACATATTAAACCAATATAGAGAGCACAAAGTATTACAATTGGATTAAATAGATTCTCCATGAAAATATGGAGTT
>Ga0114925_10000227_pt1 | contig 22995 bp, 19 predicted proteins | sample SumtaG_2_FD_87287 | JGI IMG/M metagenome (GOLD analysis project Ga0114925, IMG submission 87287) | Deep subsurface microbial communities from Indian Ocean to uncover new lineages of life (NeLLi) - Sumatra_00607 metaG | ecosystem: Environmental > Aquatic > Marine > Oceanic > Sediment | place... | reverse complement strand
CTTTCTTGTCAAGTATGGCGTTATGAAGGTAAAATGACCAGACCCTTCTTTCGAGGGAGGGAATTTCATTGGATAGAAGCCCACGATGTTTTTGCTACTGAAGAAGAAGCAAGACAACAAGTAATTGAAGATATGGAAATGACATATCAAATGATTCAAGACGAGTTTTGTATTCCAATCATCTTTTTCCAAAGGCCTGAATGGGATAAATTTGCCGGAGCAGTTCACACTTATGCCGCCGACGCTTTAATGGGCTCGGGAAAGGTGCTCCAACTACCATCAACTCATCTACTGGGACAAAATTTTTCCAAACCTTTTAATGTAAAATTTGTAGATACAGATGGGACAGAGAAATACGGTTATCAAACATGTTATGGTCCAGCGATTAGCAGAATTTATGGTGCGATGATTGCTTATTTAGGAGATGATAAAGGACTTATATTGCCATTCGATTTAGCACCCGTTCAAATTGTTATTATACCAATTCTATTTAAAAATAAGGAGCAGATTGTTATAGATAAAGTTAAAGAAATCTATAATAACCTCAAGGATAAATATAAAGTGAAATTAGACGAATCCGAAGAATCCGCAGGCAATAAATTTTATCACTGGGAGCTAAATGGTGTTCCTATAAGAATTGAAATAGGCCCTCGAGATATAGAAAATAAACAAGTAGTTTTAGTGAAACGACACAACGGGCAAAAAATCAATGTGGAAGAAGAAGATCTGGAAGACAAATTGAAAAATATCGCAGAAAATTACACAAAAGAGATAAAAGAGAAAAAACTGCTCGATTTTGAAGAGCAAATTGAGTTATGCTATGAGAGAGATTCTGCCAAGGAAGCAATTGAGAATGGAAAGATTGTAGCTTGTGGTTTTTGCTCCATTGATATGAAAGGATATAAATGTGCAGAAGTCATAGAAAAAGAGGTTGGTGGATTTATCCGAGGAAAACGAGTAGATGAAGAAAAACATGAGTTTGCTTCTTGTTTAGTCTGTGGAGAACCTGCAACTTGCACTGTATATATTGCCAAGAGTTATTAAATTATTTAAAAATAAAAAAATTTAAAATTCTAATAATTCTTCATATGATTTAATTTGTTCCACTTCGATAGTTACGTTAATCCTCTTGCTAATTTCAAATTTCTCTAATTTTAGCAATAATTTCCTTTTAAAGTGCTCATTATTATATTCAATTAGAACTACTAATGGTAACATAAAGCTAATTACTATAATAGGGCTAAGTACACGCATCATTACTCTCATTGGAGGAACGTCATCAGTTGCCCAGACAAAAATAATTAGAACTAAATTATAAGCAAATCCAATTCCGGCATATCCTTTAATAAATTTATAGAATTTACTGCCTGTAAGGTCAACACTTTCAAATTCAACACCGCTGACTTTACTCGTTCTCGCAAGGCCTATATCCATCATTAACCAAATCGGAACGATAATTAATATACAAGGGATGGAAACAATCCAAATTATTTGTATCATAAGTTCAGGATCAGGTATAACATCAATTCCCTCTGGATTGACGCTTCGCATCCAAGTTACAAATATTTTTTGAGATGCTAAATTAAATGCAAGATTAAATGCAAGAAATCCCATAACTATAGCCCTACCTAATAATTTGCGATATAAAGCAGACCCGAAAAGATTCTCTGTCGCAACAAGCCCAAATTTTTGATTTTTTTTCATAGATTTAGTATAAATTCTAACAGTTAATCGTGGAAGTATTAAGCTTGCTAGATACCCAAAGGAAATAACTATAATAAGAGACATTATCATCGTAAATATCCATTCTAGTTTTTCATTTACAGGAAAAATAATAAAGTTTCCCTCAGGTTTTCCTGTTATATCTATGGGCATTAATAATGTAAAGTAGAACATGCAAAGGGTAAAAAGTGAAGCAAATACAGTAGTAAGAGTAAGATAGACATTTCTTTTTCTTGCTCTTAAAACATCTCGAGATTCATGGATAAAAATATCTACAAATTTTTTCCCTAAAACAAGACATCCACTAGAAATTAAGCCAGTTTTATCAATTTCTGCTTTTTTATATTGATCCCAAGCGCCTCTTATTTTATGGAAGTAAGACCCAAGCCCATCTTTAATAAACCTTCCTAATTTCTTTTCTCCTTCGATTTTATTTATAATATCTTCTATTAAATCACCATACTTAATTAATAACTTCTGTTTTTTTCGGTATCCAATAAAATTAATGGTTTTAAGGAGGTCTTTAAATTTTAATCTTTTTTTTCTTTCTGAACTTGAAGAATTGTCAATACTTTGGTCTTGAGTTAATTCTTCTTCTTTTTTTTCCACCATTTTAATCAGAATTGAATTATTATTTGAAAATTAGTTTTCGTCTTAAGGATTAATAGGAAAAACTATGATATATTTATTTCTTTAAAAAAACGTTTATAATCCATAAAAACAATAAATATATTTTTAGTTTCATTATGTTCTATTATGACTGAAAAAGATAAAGTACTTAATTCGTTTGAAAGTTCAGATAAGCCCTTAAGGCCTGGTGACATCGCTAAGGAATTAGGAATTGAATCGAAAGACGTTTCAAAATATATTAAACAATTAAGAGAAGAAGGGAAAGTTTATTCACCAAAACGTTGCTTTTATGCTCTAAAAAAATAAAAAAAAAGGATTTTATTGAAAAACTAATTAATTCTCTGTACAAGCAGGTCTTATTTTTTCAAGTTCAGAGAATTTTAAACCAACTTCTCTTTCGAGATCAACTAATTCATTTTCTTTCCTTTTAATCTCACCTTCTTTTTCTAATAATTCCTTTTTCTCCAAAAGTAATTTTTTTTTTATATTTTCGCATTCTCTTTTCGCTTTTAATACTTGTTCTTCTGGTAAATTTTCTCTAACTGTTTTAATATAAATTAGAAGCTTTTTAGATAATTGTTCTCGCTCTTTTGCGAGATCTAAGGCATTTATTGCATATTTTTGTCTTTTTTGTGCGATTATTTTATCTATATCTGCAATTTTTAAATACAAATCATTAAGTGCTTCTTGGAATATAGCCATTTTTCCATTATATATCGATTTGGTAATTTCTTTCTTTAATTCATCTTCAGAAAATTTAAGAACACCATTCTTCCTGATTTCTAGCTTTTTCTCGACAAAATCTTTAATATCTACAGCAACCTCTCTTCTTAATTTTGTAAATTTTTTATCCTTTTTAACTAGCAGATTTCTCGCTTTAGATCTCTCTAATTCGGATTTGGCTAATTTTTTCAATTTTTTTGCTAATTTTATATCATTTTTAGCTATTAATGAATTAACCATAGCTAAATTCTCAATTTGTATTAACTTTTCCAGGGGATAACACCTCCAGTTTTTATTTAAAAATTAAATTACAAAAAATTATAGATAAGTACTTAATGGTTGTTCAGTATAATTTTCATCATCTAAATTAAACTGTCTTAAAAAACCCTTGCTTAAACAATCCTGACATTCTATTATTATTAAAGGAAAATGACCAATTGGAAGAGGAACTTTAGTGCTTCCGCATGACGGGCATTTATATCTCATCTTTATTTAACCACCTCAATACTTCATTTTTAATGAAAATAAAAAAAAAAAATTAGATAGTAAATTTACGGGTACTGCGACACGTAAGGTAAATGATGTGTATCTTGCTTAATAAAATCTTTTTCATGGCCTCTTTCGGAGCAATCGGGACATTCAACAATCAAAGGAGGAAAATAATTCACGATTTTAGGTTTTTTCATACTTTTACAAAATGGACACTCGTAATGCATCCCATCACCTCATTTTTCAATTTTTTTTATAGTTTTAATTTGATATACTTATAATTAAAAAATTAATTCAATCTCGTTAAAATCATGAATTACTGGTAGTTTAAAGCATTTTGAAAGTTTTTTTAAGGTTTTTTCAAATTTAAGCATAATATCATTAAGTTCTAACCATGAGGGAATTACTGTTAAGAAGTTAACGTCATCATTGATCGATTTAAGTATCATCAAAAAGCCCTTAAGATTCGCATCATATGCCTCAATTAAAGAAAAAACCTCTATTTTTTTATTAAAATCAATTAATTCTTCAGAAACTTCAGATAATGACTTAAATGCATTATATAACGCAATTATTTTATGTTCTAAGGATTTATTAAAGATTTTATCTGTTTCTGAAGCAATTATATATCCCTCCTTATCAATAACACTACACAATAGTACACCGGTCTTTTTTTTGAATTTATTAATGATTAATTGGATTTTAGCCCTTCTTAGGCTTACATCATGCAAACATCCACAATTTGGACATAAATACTTCACTTTTTAAAACACCTCAACTTTTTTAATAAACATTTTATGGAATTAAAATACACTCCTCATAGTCCTGGTTTTCTTTTTCTAAGAAGCATTTTAGCAATTTTATTACTGTTTTTTTATATCTTGGCAATATAAAACTCAATTCTAACCCTGTGGGAAATATATCTTTTGAGGATTCATTAAGCTTACTCCGCTGAATCGCAACCAGACCTTTAAGTTTTAATTCATCATACTCATCACTTCCCATTATCTCATCAGGGTCTAAATCGTTATTCTCTAAGAAATTCTTTATTTTAAGTTGATCATCAAGATCTAATAATTCGAGATTTTGTTCATTAGTGGTCTCTATAGCAGTATATAATCCAATTAATTTCTTGTTATTTAGTTGCTTAATAGATTTTTCATCTTCAAGGGAAATAACATTACCATCTTCATCGATAATAGTAGATAATAAAGCATTTGTTCTTTTTTCTAAATTTCTAACTATAATATGGATTCGATCTTGTCTTACATTTGCTTGATTTAATAAACTCAAATTTTGGAATTGATACCACATTTTTTAAAAACACCTCTTTTTTAATTAATTAAGCAACAGAAGAAACGTTGGACATCCTGAATTTAGCTATCTATCTAAATTGAATTGTCCAGTGAAATAGCAAGTGAACTACCTTTAATCCAAGATATGTAACCAAAAATAACATGGTAATATACCATATATATAATTTTCTATTTTGTCATAGGATAAAATGGAAGACCGAAAAGTAAGCTCAATAACACTAAAAAATAAAAAATAATGCGAACTTTCTAAATTAATAATCTTAAGTTTACTATATATAGGAATATGGTAAAAGACTGAAGGATAAATCTCAAATATGTGTAATATTTATTTTTTCTCAATAAAAGGAAAACATTTTAAAATTTATAACCAAATTTAATTTAAATGTTAAAAATTGACTTTCTTGAGGGAACAATTCAAATTTTCATATTTTATATTATATTAATAAGTATTCTTGCTTATTTCTTGCTTTTCTCTAAAAGATTCTTAGGTCTTTTTAAAAAACTTAACTCTGTCCATATTACCAAAGAGGAATCTATTTTTAAATTGAACTACTTAGCAATTGGTATTTTAATTGTGATTATAGCCTTTTCTGTCTTTATTATAGGGTTCAGGGAGCTGAGAGCAAATAACTATCCAATGTTTGTAGTTTTTGCTATACTTGCTTTTTATATCTTACCGATAGCGCTTGGATTTTTAGGGTTATATGCATATATAATAGGTAGAGAAGAATATCACTTCGGTTCTGCAATTTTATTAGTGGTTGGTATGGTAAGTTTTGGTTGTTTAGGATCAAATTTACATGATGTTATCTGGTGCGGCGTGGCAACGGAAGGTTATACTACTACAAATCTTGCGGGAGACGACTTATATTTATGGTTTGTTTTTTTCGGGATTATGGATAGAAGTATAACTGACTATAGGATATTTGGCTTTTATATGCTAATCCAAGTTGTAATCGAAATCACTGTCGGGACAATAGCGTTTTATCAATATTATAAATTAAATAAAGAATATAATAAAATTGAGAAAAAAAAACCTTTTATTTTATCCTATGTTTTATTTTTTTCCGTTGGAATTTTATTGGGTATTGTAGAATTTATATTTGATTATCCTTGGGCATTTACTGATGTACAATATAAAATTGATGTATATATAGGAATTCCAGCCGTTGCCCTTCTTTTTTTCCTAATTGGATATTATTTAGGAATAAAAAATAAAGCGTGATAAGAAGGTTTATAAATTTAAAATATGAACTTATAATATGAAAAAGATCACTGGTGTAGATATCTTAGACCCATCAATTAGAGAAAAATTGTCTACAAGAAATATCTACGATATTTTCAACGAATTTATTAATCCGCTTATTACTTCGGAAGAACAAGAATTTTTAGAAGAAGTAGAGGATTTTTTAATAAAAGAAGTCGAGCCAAAAATAAATCTTAATAATGAAGTCTATGAGCTTTTCCCTTTACTGGGAAAAGGGAATTATATTCAAAGATTAAATCAATATGGAAATGCCGAAAAATTTGGTATGCGTTATGAAATCCTTCTCGCAATGGCATGTTCAATCATCGACCCTGAGCTTGATTTAGCAAGAGTAGTATCGGGGGTCATATTTGCTAATCCTTTATTTCAATTTGGAAATAATGATCATATTTCAAATATAATAGATCAAGTTATGTCTGGTAAGAAGATTGGTTGTTTATGTATAACGGAAAGGACTCAAGGGTCTGATGCCGTTAATATGAAAACAATAATAGAAGAACATAATGATTATTTAACTTTAAATGGAGAAAAGGTATATACAACTAATGGCTCTGTAGGAGATTATTTTGTTGTATATGGGGTATCAAATATTGCCAATCCACGAGGGACAATGTATCAAGTAATTGCCGAACGAGAATTTGATGGTGTTGAAACATCTAGACTAGGTATCCAATCTATTCCAAGAGTACAAGTTGGACAAACAATTTTTAATGATGTTAAAATCCCGAAAGAAAATATCCTTGGAGGGGCAGGGGAAGGTTATAGTAATCTGTTTTCCGGTTTAGTTGCTGAAAGAGACGCCATTATTGGCTCGAGTCTTGGTATTAGTTGGCTAACTGCCATTACAGCACTTATTTATACAAACTTTAGGGAGCAATTTAGTCAACCTATATATAATTTTCAAGCAGTATCATTCCCTATTACTAAATTATTTACAGAATTAATGGCAGCTACCGATTTTGGCATTCGAACTGCAACAGAATATAAAAAAACTCTAAAATATCCTGACCAGACGAAATTTATTAAGTATAATGCAGCATTTAGTTCAGGAACAAAGTTTCTAGCTTCAAATTTGGCACAAAGACTATCTTATGAAGTTCAGCAATTATGTGGAGGCATTGCTTTTACAGATAACCTTCGAATTGACAGCGCACATGAGGTCAGTAAAGTTCAAGAAATTATTGGCGGGGCGCGTAACATTCAACTTTATCTTGTAAGTAAGGCAATTAAGGATATTGTGGGTAGAATTGTGTTATAAAACAAACTTTTAAGAGATTTGAATTATTACACTAATCAATTTTTATATTTAAGGTATTTTTATGAACGATATAATTCAATCATTATCAGATGAGTTTAAGGATATCTGTTTTGTAAAAGGACAAAGAGATGGGAGATATCCCTATGCGCATTCTATGCTAATTGGAGATTATTTAATTGATACGGGAATTTCAAGTGGATTTATAAGAAAACTAAAAAGAAAAGTCTCAATAAATAATGTTCTTCTTTCTCATTGGCACGAAGATCATATTTCTGGTAATAGATTGTTGCCTAAGGCGAAATTCTTCTGTCATATTAAGGATAAGCCAATCATAGAAGACGTCCAAAAAATGTTTGAATTCTATTATGTTAATGATGATCCAGAGCAAATAAAATTATTTACTACCATCTTAGAAAGTCTTAGGCTAAAAAATATTAAAGTGACTGAGATTATTAAAGATAATGATATAATAGAAGTAGGGGATGACTATAAAATAAGAGTACTTCATACTCCCGGCCATTCGGCAGGACATTGTTGTTTTTATGAGATAAACTCGAAAATAGCTTTTCTTGCGGATATAGATTTATCTAGCTTTGGACCTTGGTACGCCGGTATTGATTCAAATTTAATGGAATTTGAAGAATCTATTGATAAGATGCTAGCATTAGACATAGATATTGCGGTGACAAGTCATAAAGGTATAATTAAAGGAAAGAATAATGTGAAAGAAGGTTTAACAAAATATAAAGATATTACTATAAAACGGGATGAAATAATTTTATCAAAGCTATCAGAAGTAAAACCATTATCACCCAAGGATTTAGCAAATAAAAATCTAATATATAAGTATTATACGGAATATGAACTATATGAGATTATGGCAGAAGAAATAATGATACAACTACACTTTGATAAGTTCCTCAAAAATAATCTAATTGAACAAAAAGAAAATGGCTATATTTTAAGTTGATAAAAATGGAAAAATATCTTTTTAATCCTAAAGATGGACAAACAGTATTAGAACCTGAAGGAAAGGGGCAAGGATATTGGATAGGTGCCCCTTTTGTATATCATGATAAAGATTTAAATAAACTTTTTTTGTATGTTAGAACTAGAAATCCAAGACCAAAAGTTGGTAAGGTAAATCCTCTCGATACCCGTAGAGGTTATAAATGTCAAATTTATGAATCTATAGATGGAGTAAAATTTGACCCAATTTGGGAAATGAGAAAGCATCAAATTAACGCAAAAAGCATAGAAGGTGCCGCATTAATAAAAATTAAAGAGAAATATCATATCTTCTTATCCTATGAATCACACTCAAAAATTCCTCGCTGGAAAATTAAGAAAGCTGAAGCTATGCATCCTTCAGAATTTCAACCTAAAGATTTTCATCCTGTAAATTGGAATATACCCCAATATAATAAGCTAGGCATTAAAGATCCCATTATCATGGAATTTGGAAATAAATATTTTTTATATATAGATTTTTACCGCTTTTATAAAAAAACTGTAGGATCAACAGGTTTATTGACAAGTTTAGATGGTGTGTCTTTTAAGTGGGAAGGGGATATCTTAGTAAAACATAAAAATAAAAGATGTGAATGGGCAAGTCTTATGATACGGTTGACTTCAATTTTCGAGGAAAAGAAAAGCAATTACATTGGCTTTTTTGATGGAACAAACCATAAATCAAATCTATGTGAGGAAAAATCTGGAATACTTATTGGTCAAACTCCATATAAATTAAGGATCTGGAGCTGTGATAAGCCTTCTTTTCATTCCGATTATGGAAGTGGATCTGTCCGTTATTTATTTGGAATGAAAAAAGATGATAAATTGTGGATTTATTACGAATATACTGAAGAACAAGGCGAACACGTTCTTAAATTAATCAGGATTTAATTACTATAATCATAATTGATGTAATTAAAATTAAATCTATTTAGATATTTTTACTTAAAGATTATTTATATAGCTGCTTAGTATGATTATTATAGCAAGAGAAAGAAAAATCGGGCATAGTATTAAAAATAAATTATAAATCAATTCATAGTATTCATATTCAATAATAAATACATCGATGTTATGTGGCTGAAATAGTAAACCTACTGCTAAGAACATTCCCCCGTTTAACATTCTTAACGCCATTTGCCTTTCTTTGCCTTTCAATTTAATTGCTAAAGATAAAAAAATCAATGGAAAAATTGAACCTCCTGCTATTAGTAGTATCAGATAAATGGATTGAAAAGGACTGACTTGTCTTAACGCTTGCGGAGTCATAATAACTGTGAATATCATTAGTCCAATTGTAGCGAACGTAAAATAATAACCTTTATAGAATTCATATTTATTTATCGTATACTCTGTTTGGAAAATCTTAATGAAAAGTGCGAGATTTACTAGAAATACAGATAAATTATCAATTGTTAATCCAAAATCATCATCTGATAGATTATACCTCCAAATTAAATTGAGGGTGTTAGCAAGAGCAAGAAAAAGAAATGTAAGTGCCCATGTTGTTGCATTTTTATATTGGAGATCATTAATTTCCTTTGGGTCATATTTCAATTTATAGATGGTATAAATCGCAACTATAAGCGATACACTAATACATATAATCCATAGAGTAATATCTAACGCCGCAAAAGGATCAGACAGGCTCCTATATGTTTCAAACATGGTTAATTAATCCCGTATTATATTATTTATTTTATTTTCATGGAATATAAAGGTTATATTAGATTCATATTCAGAAATTAATTAGATAATTATAACTTATCATGAGCCCAACAATTGGATAATTGATCCAGCTTTCCCCGCCTTTTATGTTTAAATTGCGGTATATGTGTAGAAAAATGTCCTAAAGGCGCTATAAACATTATATTTTAGTAAAATTAATCATTTTTTTTTAAAATAATCTAAGTTAATCTCTTGAAAACAAGAATCAATAGATTCCATTTCTTCTAAATCTCTTATAGAAATTCTATTTTTCTCACTGAAATCTTTTGCAGCCCAAATTAACTTATTAAATCTTTGGTGATGATTGTGAAATCTCTGATTGGCATATTCCTTAGCTTGTTCTGTATAAAGAAGAAAGGGCCAGTCACTCCCCTCCATTAATAATAATTCCCGCGCAATTTGATTTAAGATTCGGTTTTCCCATTCATTAGGATTTGGATTCGGAACTAATACATTTTCGAAATCTTTAATTGATGAATTAATATAGGGCCAAATCCAACCATGTTCGGGATTTTTCCATACCTTAAAATGGCCACCTTCACCCCAGCTACTTTCTCTCATCTTAATTATTGAAAAATTTTCTTTATTTTTAGACATAAATTCGGAAAAGGTTAACATCTTTATCTGGTCATCTAAGGAAATTAATTCAAAGATTTTTTTGAGCCAATCGATGCCCTCCATCCACCAATGACCGTAAAGTTCAAAATCATAAGGAGAAACAATAATACCTTTTTCGTTATATTGCTCTGAAAATACTTTCAGTTCTTTAAAAATTAATGATATGAAATTAATTGCATGAGCTTCAACTTTTTCTTTAGCCTTACTTATATCATATAATTGCTTTTTATCTCTACTTATATCCTTTGCAGTAATTCGTAGGTAATGTAAACCAGATTCATGGTCTTTTGAATGAAATTCTCTATAATATTCATCTCCCGGATATCCAATTTTAGCGTCCCATACTTGCCTACTTGTGTTTTGATTTCTTCCAAATATAGAAACTCCTGTTTCTAAGTTATAACCAAAATTAGTATTTAGGCCAATATTGTTCTTGCTCTCTATTATTTCGGCATCTAAAATCCCATGAGAATCCACAAAAAAATATTCAATTCCGGAATTAAGAAGCCAATAATCTATGCTTTCTCTTTCCCTTCCGCCTTTATACTTTTTAGGACGATAAGCACATTCAGGAAGCCAGATTCCTTTAGGTTCTCTTTTGAAATACTTTTTATGAGTATCTACTGCTAATTGAATCTGAGAAAAAATTGCTGAATCACTTTCGAACAAGGGTAAAAACCCATGTGTTGCCCCGCATGTTATTAATTCTATCATCCCTTCATCTTGAAGCCATTTGAAACTTCCATTTATATCTTTATAATAATATTTGTAATAAGTATCTAATACTTCTTCAAACTTTAGCAAATGATATTTCGCAATTTCTTTTTCTCTATGATAGTTTTTAAATCTTTTAATATCTGAAGCGGCTCTTTTAATTAGGTCTTCCATATATTCAGCAAAGCGCTGTCTCATATAGTCATCTGCCAATTGCTCAGCTAATATAGGGGTAATATTTATAGTAATGGCTGTTTTTATTCCCTTATCCTTGAGTTCTCTTAGAATATTAAGCATGGGAATATAAGTTTCGTTCATAGCTTGAAATAAAATTTCTTCTCCAGAAGGCCAAGTTCCAGACTTTTTTACCCAAGGCATATGCCCATGCAAGACTAAACCTAAATATCCTAAACTCATTGTAAAAGCTTTTTTAAAATCTCTTCATTTTATTAACAAGAAAAAATGAAAATAAGAAAAAAAAATTAATTGATTATTTTTCGTTTTTTTGCTATTATTATGTATATTATACCAATTGCTAAGAATAGTAGATAATAACTCCCAAAAGGTATCATTGGACCTGGGGGTTCATCTCCATTATCTTTATCTCCATTATCTTCAGGTGGTAGACCAACATTTAATACCGTGTACATAATTTCTTGATCCGTACCCCATTTTCCTGGATAAGACGTGCTATCAGTCCAAACTGCATGTATTTTACCAGCATCATCAAAAAAAATATCACCATCTCCACTAGAACCATCATTCCAGCCCCAGACTCCGCCATAACCATCTGATATCATAGATACATTGGTCCAACCTTTCCCTTCAGTATAATTTACATAAGCTAGTTCTGTATCGCCTCCCCATATTCCATCAGAATATTCTTCCCAAACTACATGAACATTATTCGCACCCGATGTACAAATATCGGAATATCCGCTATCGTCATCATTCCAGCCCCAAACACCTCCATATCCATCTGACAAAATAGTAACATTGGACCAACCAACACCGACGGTATATTTAACATACATTATCTCATCATCTATACCCCATTTTCCAACGTAATCTGTAGAATCCTCCCAAATAACATGAACATTCCCGGATTTGTCGGCGCTAATAGCAGGGAGATTACAACTGCCATCATTCCAACCCCATACACCTCCATAACCGTCAGATATAACCGTCGCATTCCCCCACCCTGAACCAGTAGTGTATTTAACGTACATAATTTCCCAATCAGTACCCCATTTACTAGGATAAGCCGTAAGATCTCTCCAAGCTACATGTACATTATATAATAGATCCACAGCAATAGTTACTTCTTGACTAACACCATCATTCCAACCCCATACTCCTCCGTATCCATCTGAAATTACAGTTACATTAGACCAACCTACACCATCAGTATATTTAACATACATTATCTCATCATCTATACCCCATTTTCCAACGTAATCTGTTTGATCAGTCCAAACAACATGTAAATTGTTTGAATTATCAACGACTATCCTTGCATCATCACTAGATAGATCATTCCAACCCCATACTCCTCCGTATCCATCTGAAAGTATAGTAACATTTGACCAACCAACACCATCAGTATATTTTACATACATTATCTCTTTATCTGTACCCCATTTCGCAGAGTAACTAGTAGTATCATCCCAGACCACATGAACATTATTTGATTTATCCACTGCAATATCGGGTTTCATGCTTGAGCCATCATTCCAACCCCATATACCTCCATAACCGTCAGATATAACCGTCGCATTCCCCCACCCTGAACCAGTAGTGTATTTAACGTACATTATCTCGCGATCGTTTCCCCATTTCCCGGAGTAATCAGTATCATCTTGCCAAACCACATGGATGTTGCCAGCATTATCCATTGCTAACTCGGGAAAGTAACTAGCAGCCGTATTCCATCCCCATACGCCCCCATAGCCATCTGAAATCACAGTAGCATTTCCATAATCTAGCCCAGATGTCTTTAAATTCAATAATGAATTCTCAATTTGATGAATAGATGGACTTGTAACTAAACCTGAAATCGAGAAAAGTCCTAAAAGTATAAGGAAAAACATTGTTAAATTAGTTTTTTTCATATATGATTTAACCTCTAAAAGTAAGACAATTAATATTGTATAGGAATAGTTAGATAGTTAAGTTTATATATTTTGTGAAAGAAGGAAACCGATTTTTTACACTATGCAAAATGCCTATGTAATAATAAAACAAAATATCCTAAACTCATTTAATTTCTCTCATAATTCTATTTAGACTTTTTCTATTAGTAAGGTCGGGAATTTCTCCTATTAGGTACCCTAAAGGCAAAACAGTCAATAAAAAATCGTCTTTACCGAGCCCTAATACTTCCTTCGCTTTTTCACGATCCATTGCACCAATCCAGCATGTCCCAATGCCTAATGCCCATGCCATTAGCATCATATTCATTGACGCTAGTGAAGTATCTTGTATATACCATTTAGGATTTTGCTTGATTTTTCCCACAATTGCAATTGCTAAGGGTGCCTTCTTAACAAATTTGCCATAAATAGCAGTTTTCGCTATCTTCTCTAAAATTTCTTTATTTTTAATAATAATAAATTGCCAAGGTTGTTTATTAGAGGCGCTCGGAGTCCATCTCGCCGCTTCCAAAATCATCTTAATCTCGCTATCGGGAATCATCTTGTCCTGATAATTCCTAATGCTTCTCCTTTGCTTTAAAAATTCTAATATTTTTTCAGGTTCAATCATAATTAATTTTCAACATTTATATTTAATTAAAAAATTAGTAGAGATCTTTAATAACAAAATCTAAATTAAGATCCATTAGAGTTTCTTTCAAAGGATAACCATTTTCTGGATTCCAACCTATTTTTTCACAGTATCCCTTGTATTCACCAATATAATCTATTGTCTTTCCTCTGTGAGGTCCCTCTTCAAATGGGGGATCACCTATAGCTCTTCCGGGAAGTCTATTTTCGGCAATTTTTACTCCTTCTCTTAAAGTAAAAGCTTGACGTAAAGTCTGAATTCGATATCCCACTTTAAGCAGTTCATCAAGCGTTATATCCCAACCAATTACAGCATTAAATACTTCTAAAAGAGGATATTTCTGAAATATATTAATGAATTCGCATAATCCTAACGCATTAGTTGCTTGTTTCAACCCTACACACAGTTTTTGAGCATTCCATCTATCATCTCCAGCCCGCTTAAACCTTCTTGGCAGACTAAGACCTTCAATTAGTCCATTTGGCTTTAAAAGAGGTCCTGATACCATAATGTCTACACTAGGTGAAGTATGTTTACCAGGAGTAGGATCAAATGCATAGCTTAATCCAAGAGATTTATAATGTTTTGAATCATGCATCGCTAATTCTTGTCCTAAAGAATGCATAGCATATTTTTCACTTCCTTTTCCAATCTTTTCTGAAGCAATTTTACATCCATCAGCTAAAATTGCCCCAATACCTTCTCTATTAATGATCTTTTTTGTTAATTCAACTATTGCATCTGAATTTCCCCAATTTAGTTTCAATCCTTCTGTATCATTTAGTCCTATTATACCATTTTCGAAGCATTCAATAGCGAAGGCTATTATAGCTCCAGTGGAAATCGTGTCAATACCTGCTCGATTACATAGATCATTAACTTTAAATAATGAAATTAGATCATCATTCAAAAGCAGAGGACCGAAAGATGCACAGGTTTCATATTCTGGTAGATGAGTTTCTTCAAGACCTGCTTCAGGTACTTTCATTATACCTCCACATTGAACAGGGCATGAGAAGCACCCATAATCTTTTTGTTTAAATTTGTTTAATTCAATTCCATCAATTTTCTGTAATTTATCCATAGGAAAATCACTATCAGTATGTCCACCCCAATTTTTAATGGGAGTATCTCCGGTTCTGCCAACTATTGCATTTAGTCCACTTGTACCTAAGGTTTTCCATACAAAAATTGACCCTGCTGAAGAAGCTTTAATACCTTCGTTATATGCTTTTGTATACTGTAATAAAGTATCTTTATCTGCTACAGAAATTCGTTGATTCCCTTTAAGAACTATGGCTTTTAGCTTTTTAGAGCCCATAACTGCTCCTAATCCACATCTAGCAGCGATTCTACCTCGATCGGTTATAATTCCGGATATTAAAGAAAGTTTCTCACCTCCTTGACCAATGCAGGCTACTCTCGCTTTCTCATACTTTTCCATTAATTTTTTCTCAGCCTCAACTGCATCTAAACCCCAAACCTCAGAAGCATCAAGGATTTTCTTGTCTCCATTGATAATTGCTATATATTTTGGACTCTCAGCAGAACCTTTAATTAAAATTCCATCATAACCACATTTTTTTATTTCTGGGCCAAAATAACCTCCACAGTTAGCATCACCCCAAGTTCCAGTTAAAGGGGATTTTCCTGCAACCATAAATCGACCGCTTAATGGAGCAACTGATCCAGTTAATAACCCCGGAAATAGTGCTAAAATGGCCTCGGGACTTAAAGGATCTGTATTAGCCGGCATATTTTCATATATTATTTTACATGCTAAAGCATATCCTCCAAAATATTGACGATAGACCTCCTCAGGCAAATTTACTTCTTCAAAGGACTCATTAGAAAGATTTACCCATAAGATTTTACCATTAAACCCATTTGACATAATTATTGTCTCAATTATTATTTTTTTTTATAACCTAAATTCTTCTATAAGTAGTAAGATTTAAACTTAAAATTTAAACTTAAAGGTTTACATTCATTATTAAATGTCGAAAGAAAGCGCAAATAATTACGAAAAGAAGCAAATTGAAGAAGTGAAAACATTATCCGGAGCTCAAAACATTATTTATAATTTACCTAATTTAGGTTTACAAACTCAATTCGCATTAATGGGTACATTTCTCCTAACTTATTATATTATTATTTTGGGACAACCTCCAATAATTATCGGGGGAATCTACAGTGCTTCTATCTTTTTAGGAGCATTTTTATGTCCTGTATGGGGTGCAATATGTGATAGATATTCAACTAGATTTGGTCGAAAAAAGACATTTATGCTTTTTAGTGCCCCTTTTTCAATAATTGTATTCGTTTTAATATGGTCTCCACCTATTCCAAATACAGAATATGGAACAGCAAATCTTTTTCTGATATTATGGTTCGTAATTTTAATATTTTTATACAATACCATGTCCGCAGCATTTAATACTACCTATTTATCTATGATTCCTGAATTAAGTACTGAAGAAAATAATAGAATAAAAATCTCTATTGTAAACATGTTAACTCTGGTTATGGGTGCAGCTTTAGGAATGATTTTACCCTTCTTCCTATTAGGTGATGCAACAGAAAATCTTAATAGAGAAAAAACTGACTTTTTTTATCCCAATTCCTTAGCAGGTCAACAGATATATTCTCAAGTAATTATTTATGGAGTATTAATTTCAATTCTCTTTACAATATGCTTTATTTTAATGATGATAATTATTAAAGAACCAGAGTACCCTTCAAATAATACTGATTCAATAAGGGTTATATTTAAAAAAATAATCAGCCCATTTAAAGACAGGAATTATAGAAATTTTTTGATGTCCTTTGGTTTACTTTTTATCGCAGCTACCATATTTCAAGTTTTAATCATAAATTTCACTACGTTCGTACTTAATTTAAGAGGAGATGAGTTTTTAATCATTATTATGTTTGCTTCTATCTCTGGATTGATTTCATTTATTTTATTCAATAATCTATCTAACAAAATAGGACTTAGGAAATCTATGCAGATTTGCCTAATAATTGGATTTCTATCTTTTTCCTCAATAATACTTTTTCTAATTCCGATGTCTCATGAAATTATTATGATAATTGGCACTTTAATAGTATTTTTTCTTATAATGGCATTTGTTGGAGCAATGATTTATCCAATGGCTATAGTTTCTGATATAATTGATAAGGCCCAATTAAATTCAGATAAAAATTTAAGTGGCTCATATATGGGTACCTTTACGATGGTAACTTCTATAGCAACAGCAATTGCAATATTGTTAATTTCAATATTCTTACAATTATTTGGAGCGGAATCAAGTTTTTCATACATTATTATTTTCTTTATAGGAGGGATTTTACTTTTGATAGGAGCAAGAATATTTAGAAAAGTAGAGGATATCCTCGTCATAAAAATTAATCTAAAATTTTTTATTTAAAAGTTAATTTACAGTTACTTAAAATCGGGACATCTTTAGACATCCTCTTTATTTGACCTGTAACTGAAGGTCATGACTACCCCATATAGGAATAGATGAGAAATTACATGATAAATAAGTATAAAATGAAGATAATATTAAACTAAGAAATTTAAATGATAAATTAACAAATAAATAAATAATTTAAAGATATATGAATGCTCCTGATGAAAAACAAGAACTTCGTAAATTAGAAGGTGCTAAGCTATACGGTTATAGTCCTGGAGTATTAGCACAAATTATTCCTATTAATATCATAAATGCTTATATTTTTATCTATTATGTCTATGTTGTTGGTTTAAATGCATTAGTAGTATCTATAGGTACCGCATTAGGTGCTCTTATTATGGCTTTTGCCTCACCTTTTTTCGGATACATAATAGATAACAAGAAACCTGGAAAACATGGAAAACGAAGACCGTTCTTACTATATTCCATACCATTTTTAGTAATTTCTGTAATATTGATATGGTATTCTCCATTAACTCAGGAATTTGGTGAATTCAATTTTGGTATAACCCTATTTCTTTTCTTAGTTTTAGCAATGTTTTATCTTAATTTTGCGATGCTAAGGTCTAGTTATCTTTCCATGACTCCTGAACAGAGTCAAGATGAACAGAATCGAATTCAAATTGGCTCTTTAATAGGAATGTTTTCAATATTAGGGACCGTCTTAGGTATTTTTATTCCTCTTATTTTACAAAGCCAATTAATCAATCCAGATGATATTTATAATACACTTGCGGATAAACAATATTTAATGGGAGCATTGCCATTAATAGGGGTAATGATCGCCATATCAATAGTTGTTTTCACTCTATTAGCATATTTTTCTACCAATGAGGATTTTTTGTTGAAAAACAACGATAAGTCCAATTCTAATACAGAAACTCAATCAAATATAAAAAATGCTTTTAAAAATTTATTCTATCCGTTTTCTGATAAAAACTATGCTCTATTTATGTTTAGCATTCTCTTTGGGACTATAGGGATACGAATAATTAATAAGGACCTTACACTTTACCTTACATTTGTGCTCTCGTTGAAGAAAAGTGCATTTATAACATTTGTACTTCCTTTAATTGTATTTGCCGTGCTTGGTTTTGTTGTTTGGACAAAGAGGGCTCATAATAAGGGAGTCAAGAAAGCTTATATAGACGCTACTTGGATTATTTCCATATCTTTATTAGCTACTGCGATTCTTCTAATAGAAATGCCGCATGATCTCTTATTGGTATTAGCTAGTATATGTGTTGCCTTTATTCTATTTAGTTTAGTCGTCGGTTATATATTACCTAGTCCCGCAATTAGTGAATTAATTGATACCGCACCAGAAGGAATGTTAAAAGATGCTAAGACAGATTCTCTAGCAGGGTCTTACTTTGGAGCTCATTTATTTATCCTTAATATTGCTAATGCTATAGGAGATATTTTGATTGGTATTGTTCTAATTGGAGATAATGCTAAAAATCCCTTCTGGATTGGTTTGTTATTTCCTATAGCGGGAATTGTATTTCTCATTTCATTATTAATACTAAAAAAAGTCAAGTTAAAATAAAAAAAATAAATAACCTCTTTAATTTAGATTCTCATGAATATTTTAATTAAAAACGGTACGATTATTGATGGTACCGGGGCTCCAAGACTTAAGGCTGATATACTTATAAATGAAGATAAAATCCATGAGATTGGAGAAGATCTCAGTAGTGAAGGTTGTGAGATAATTGATGCTAAAGATAAAATTGTTTCACCTGGCTTCATAGATATGCATAACCACGGTGATCTTACAATAGTAGCAGTAAATAAAGCAGAAGCGTATCTCAGACAAGGTGTGACAACTTTAGTTGTGGCTATGTGTGGTATTGGCTTTGCTCCTGCTAATCAAAAAGTGAGAGATTATTATGAAAATTTTGTTTCAAAAATTTTTGGTTCTAAAGATATGAAATTATACGACACTCTTAAGGAATATATGAGTGTTATTGAAAAGAAAAAGATTTCTCCTAACTTAGTTTTTTTCGTACCTCATGGAAATGTAAGAGCAATGATTCTAGGCGTTTCTGAGCGAGATCCCACTCCCGAAGAAATTGATGAAATGAAAAAAATAGTTAAAAAAGGTATGGAGGCAGGAGCCTTTGGATTATCAACGGGCTTAATTTACCCGCCCGGCTCAGCTTCAAAAACTCCAGAATTAATAGAGCTTTGTAAGGTTGTTAGCGAATATAAGGGTCTCTATGACTCTCATATGCGAAATGAAGGAGGCGGTGTAATATCTCAAGGTATGGAGGAACTAATTAAAATTGCTAAGAATGCAGATGTTCAAGCACATATTTCACATTGGAAAGCAGGTAGTAACTTTGCATGGAAATTAACCCCTCTTATGATTGAAACTGTCGATAATGCTGTAAAAGAAGGACTTAAAATAACTGCTGACATGTATCCATATGAAGAAGGTTCAACTAGCTTATCAGGAGCATTATTACGACCATGGGTTTATGAAAACTTTAAGGAAAACCTTTCAAAGCCTGAAACACGAAAGAAAATTGTCGATCAGACTATAGAAATGTTTTTCGAAACTTTCCTAAGTGATCTCCCAGGATATATGCGAATAATTCCCAGATCCATAATGAAAAGGCTAATTTTTATCGCTGCGAAAAAAATAGTTAGAATAATTAGTGTTATTCATAATCACCAAGTTGAGGGACTTAAACTTGGAAAAGCACTTAAAAATCTTTACCCAAAGCAGAAATTTACAGAAGCTTTGCTTGATTTTATGAGAGATGAGGAAGGAGCAATAATGATCTCAATGAAATCGATGAGCGAGGAAAAAAGCATCAAAGATCTTATCTCGCAGGATTATGTATGCATTGGTTCAGATGGGTTCCTAGTTCCTGAAGGAAATACCCATCCTCGCTCTTATGGTACATTTCCTAAAATACTCGGAAATTATGTTAGAGAGAAAAATTTATTTTCACTAGAAGAGGGTGTGCGTAAAATGACCAGTTTAACGGCTTCAATTCTTGGATTAAAAGACAGAGGGCTTATTAAACCAAATTATAAAGCTGATATAACTATTTTTGACCCAGATACGATAATAGATACCTCAACATATGAAAAGGGCACAACTTTTCCAATAGGAGTTGAATACGTGATTGTAAATGGTGAAGTTACTGTGAAAAATGGAGAACATATTGGTGCTCTAAACGGACAAATAATAAAACATAACTAAACCTAAGAAAAACTCAAATTTTTCGTTATTTTTCATTTTGAAAATATTATTAAATAGTTTCAAACTAAATTAATAATAACTAAATTCATATAAAATTAAATTTAATAAGGATTTGTTGAAAATCTAAATTTAAAATCTAATAGAAGTATGGTAGAAATTTTATGTCGTTAAAAGAATTCACGAAGGAAATATTTACTAGATATGGATTAACAGAAGTTGACATCAATGTTTATGTAAGGTATTTGAGAGTCCCTAGAGCTACGTTCAGTGAAGTCCTTCTTTCTTTAGAAGAAGAGCATCCAGATTTAACGTTAGAAAAAGTTGAAGAAATAACAAAAATGCTTGAAGAGAAAGGATTTGTAAAAATCGTGGAAGGAATCGTTTCGAGGGTAATTCCTTTGGAACCGTTCTTTGAGCTATTTACCGCAGAGTCTGAAGCATTTAGGGATGAGATCGCTAAAATCAAAGATAATATCTTAGCGGATCAATCCAAGCGTTTTGAAAACCTGGAAGCAATCCAAGATAAAAGTATAAATGAAGTAAATACTGCAGTAGATGCCCAAATCAAGGCATTTAATGAAGATTCTGACTCGAAAAATGTCGCAAAGAAGGATAGAATCGATAAGGCAACTAGTAGATTTACTGAAACATCAAAAACTTTGGAAGGTGATCTTCATAATACTATTGAGGAGGATTATTCAAGATTAACAGATGATGTTAATCGAATAGATAAAGAATCGGACGATGTATGGGACGCAAATACAAGTAAATTTACAGAAGATAATGACACTTTAAATAATGAATTAAGTCAAATAACACAGGACCAAGTTAATTCCTCAAAAAGTATTGAATCAAATATTCATACAATAGTTGACACATTAAATACCGATCTTAAAAGTATATCTCAATCTTTCGTTAGTGATAATGAAAATGCTATAAATAATTCGAAAGTTAATATAAATACAATAATCGCAGAATTATTAGGTGATTTTTCCAATAGAATTGGTGAATTAGAGAAAGAATTAAAACAAGATCTAGATGATCATGTAGAGAGGCATAAAAATATCGCTAATGAATTAAAACCAAAAATGGAACTAATTCTTGAGAAATATTTGGAACGAATGAATAAAGTAACTACAGACTTAAAAGATAAAATCTCAAAATTATTGGCAGAACACTCTAATCATATAAAAACGACCACAGATTCAGTTAGATCAAATATTCATGCCAAGGTTGAGGAAAGGCATAAATTATTATCTGATCAAACACTCTCCTATAAGGATAAAGCCCTATTAATGCTTAGAAACTTAATTGATAGTGCAAATCGATTCAGTGATTTTTCAGACGATCTAGCACATCAAGGTTTATTTTTTACAGGAAAAAAGAAAAAGAAATATAAAGCAAGATGGGCTCAAGTTGAGGAGGACGTCGCTTCAATAGCAAGACCTTATGAAGACGATTTTATTAACGAATGTGAGGCTTTTGTAAATACTACACGACAAACAACGGATTCTATAAAAGGCGAAGTCACAGACATTATAGCAAGGGAAAACACCTCATTAGATGCAGAAACTACTGATCTTGACCAAAAAGCACAAGAAACTATTAATGCTCAACTGGAGACTTTAGCAACAGATATGGCAAGTGAACTTGATAATACTTTACAGAGCGGAGTTAAGGATTGTTCAGATACAACGATAAAATTGAAAGATTCATTAGAGAAATCATTCTCACAACATCAAAAACAATATGATGATGCTATAAATAGACACAAGGAAGACACTTTAAGACATTATAATGATTTTGATGCAGATATTAAAAGAAAAAATGAAAACTGGGTTAAAGATGTAGATCTTAAAAGTGATGGTGGTAAAAATGATACTTCAAGAGATATTGAAAATCAAATTCGAACTATTAATGAGCATTTAGACAAAACCAAAAACAAGAATGTAGACCATTCTAATATTTTCCGAAAAGATGTTAATGACGTTAAAACTAAACAAAGAACGATTTACGACGATCTTTTAGCTAAAGTG
>Ga0114925_10000224_pt1 | contig 23016 bp, 22 predicted proteins | sample SumtaG_2_FD_87287 | JGI IMG/M metagenome (GOLD analysis project Ga0114925, IMG submission 87287) | Deep subsurface microbial communities from Indian Ocean to uncover new lineages of life (NeLLi) - Sumatra_00607 metaG | ecosystem: Environmental > Aquatic > Marine > Oceanic > Sediment | place... | reverse complement strand
GTTGCTGTCGGTTCAAATGCAGCCACATAAATATCACCAGCAGTCGTGACAAGGCGTTCATCAGCATCACGTGGCTCAACGACAAGTGTGATTCCCTCTGGGGAGCCATCACCATCGCTGTCATAACAAACAGTTTTTTCACGATTAATGACTAGATGCGTGAGATCTGCTTGATGGCCAACGCTTTCAGCAAAAGAAAGCTGGCGAACAGGTCTGGAAGCACCTCGCTCACTCGACTCCTGTGGCAACGGCGGCACGCCCTCTAGGGTCGGAGGTGTCATATCCTCACTAGGCTTTGGCAGACTGTTGGAGCTCTTTTTACTACTAGTCCCAGATGGAGGGTCGGTACCAAAAATTGGACCGGTACTTTTCGGGCCATCACTTGTTCCATCAAAGTTTGGCACATCAACTTGTGGCGGAACAAGGAGTGGCTGAGCAGGTGTCGGCGAGGGTAGCGTGGTGCGCGAAGAAGAAGAGTCATCAACGATCCCAAGTTGCTTACGAAGTGATGCGTTCTCTTCTGTCAACGTATCAAGTTCGTAATATTGCGTCTGTAACTTGTCTTGGAGGCAATAAATCTGATCTTCTTGAAGCCGCAGTTCTCGTTCAAGAAGTTGATGATGAACATCACTCTTACAGCCACAAATCAAAATTATCAGACACACGAAAAATGAAACCGGAGAAGGCCCGAGTTTCATCTGTTGAAATAAAGTTACTTTCATGACGCGCCTCCTTGCGCCTCACGTACCGTAAAGGACTATTAACCCGTGGGCATTTGTTCAATCACTTCGTCAATAAGATGATATTCACACGCTTCGTCTGCTGACATAAATCGATCACGATCAGTATCCTCCTCAATTTTCTCAAGGGGTTGACCAGTGTGTTTCAGTAAAATTTTATTCAATTTACTTTTAATATTTCGAAATTCGTTTGCATGAATCATGATTTCTTCTGCGGTACCTTCCATGCCAGCAAGTGGTTGATGAATCATGATCCGAGCATTTGGTAGAGCTCGTCGTTTTCCAGCCGTTCCAGCTGTTAAGAGCAAAGCGCCCATGGATGCAGCTTGACCTATGCAATAGGTTGCAACATCACAGCTCACAAATTGCATTGTGTCGTAAATTGCCAGCCCTGCCGTAACGCTTCCTCCAGGTGAATTGATATAGAGATGGATATCACTTTTCGGATCGTCAGTCTGAAGAAAGAGCATCTGCGCGACAATGGCATTCGCCATTTCATCATTTACCTGAGAACCAAGAAATATGATGCGGTCTTTAAGCAGCCGGCTATAAATGTCCATGGCTCGCTCTTCGCGGCCACTTTTTTCAACAACATAGGGGATCAGGGGCATTTAATTGATTCCGGTTATTCAGGAAAAAGATGAAGGGAAGAAAAGATGCCTAATCAACGTCTTTGTCTTCTTCTCCGGGAGGTTTGGTGAGAATGTCATCAACGAGACCATAGTCTTTGGCTTCCGTCGCTGTGAGATACCTGTCTCGGTCTGTGTCTTGAGCAATGCGTTCAATTGGTTGCCCAGTATGAGATGCAAGAATTTCATTTAAAACAGCACGGGTTTTAATTATTTCATCAGCCTGGATTTCAATATCGCTGACTTGTCCACCAACTTGACCATATGGCTGGTGAATCATCACTTTGGCGTGAGGGAGCGAGAACCGCTTGCCGGCTGCACCTCCGGCCAGTAACACGGCACCACCGCTCGCAGCCAGACCAACACAATATGTGGCGACTGGGCACGAGAGTATCTGCATTGTGTCATAAATTGCCATTGTTGCAGTGACACTGCCGCCAGGTGAATTGATGTAAAAATGAATGTCTTTTCGACGGTTTTCACTCTGCAGATAGAGCAATTTCATGACGAGTTCATTTGCATTTCCGTCATAGATTTCACCCTGTAGAAGAATGATCCTGTTTTCCAGCAGAAGATCACCAAGTGTCATCTGTCTCTGCCGTTGGTAGTCTCTGTAAGCGCTGGCAGCACTTGGATCAATCGGAGCGTTTATTGATGGTAATGGAAACCTTTGGACAGCCATGAGCAACTTTCAGCAGTGCGAATGAATGAGGCAAAAGAATTATTTAAAAACTATGAAGATGAATCTTCATGTGAAAGCGGTGTGGTTGGAATTTCATCCTCGCCGGCAGCAACACCACAAACGGCGTGGTCAATAGCCTCAGCATCTGGTTTTGGAAATTCAAAAGGCATATCTTCAAATTTGGCCTGTGAAGTAACTAGGTCAATAGTTTTTCGTTCAATAATTTGATTTCGAAGCACATCCATAAGTCCTCTTCGCTCAAGGCTGGCACGAACACGTCTCGGTGATTCACCAGATTGAGCAGCGATAGCCTTGATTTCTGCTTCATAATCTGCAGCAGAGTCAGAGACTTTCTCGGCTTCTGCAATTTTTTCCAAGATGAAATGTTCTTTCAATGAACGTGCCGTGCTTGCCATCACAGACTGACGAAGTTCATTGACGTATCGACGGATTGAGTCATCATCAAAACCACTCCGCCGAAGCTCTAAAATAGATCTCTCCAGTTCACGTTGGCTCTGGCGACGCAACAAGTCAGGAGGAAGTTCCCAATTAGCAGATGCTGTTAGCGACGCAGAAACCTGTTGCCTAACCTGTTTCCTTTGATGCCATTCAAGCTGGTTGAGAAGCTGTTTCCGTACCGCCTCAGAAAGATCATTGGCTGACTCAAAATCACCTAACTCAGTAAGCAATGACGGAGTTATTTCTGGCATTTCAAAACGCTTCACATCAAGAAGCTCAATTTCCAACGTGACGGTTTTTCCGCGAAGGGCTTCAACAGCCGCCTCCTCAGAAATCGTAATTTTCGATGTGACTTTCTCCCCAGGCTTCAATTGAGCAACAAGTTTGTCGAATTCGTCTAGCTCTGCGTCGGCAAGCGAAAGTTTGGGGCGTACAACGATTTCCATTTCTTCTGCATGAGAGAGCACTTTGCCATCGTCGTCGGTGCATTTTAGATTTGCAACCATGAGATCTCCTGGCTTGGGAGACCCCTTTGCAGGGACAAGTCGACCTCGTTCACGGAGAAGATTGTTTACGGCCTCTTCTACGTCTGCATCAGAAATTTCTCGATTTGGCCTCTTGATAGAGAGCCCTTTCCATTCTGGCATTTCAAATTCTGGGCGAACTTCGATAGAAAACTCAAAGGTCATTGGTCCATCATCTGGAAGAATGACAGCAGCAACATCGAGGTCAGGTTCACTGATTGGTGCAAGATTTTCTTGTTCATTTACACGTTCAAGAGCATCATTCAAAAGTTTGGATCGGATTTGATCGTTTAATTCTGCTTTAAACTTGCTGCCGACAAGTTTGCGCGGCGCTCTGCCAGGACGGAAGCCAGGCAAGAGAGCAGTTGGCATAAGATCACCTACCGCCTCTTCGTAATACCTGTCGATTTCTTCTCGAGGAACAGAAACCTTCACTTTCCTCTGACACGTAGAAGTTTCCTCTACAGTCACATCGATTTTTAGTAACTGAGGTTCGGCAATGGCTGTTGAATCGTCTGGCATCTTCGTCCTGTGAAAAAAGTGAGAGATAGAGTACGTGTTTTTGCTTGTTAAAACTTGGGGTTTCACTCCCATGAGCGGTTTGGCGCCCGGCAGACATGGCAACCATTCCACAGAGGAGAGCGGGTGATGGGATTCGAACCCACGACAACCACGTTGGCAACGTGGTGCTCTACCAACTGAGCTACACCCGCGTCTTTGTTAATTCCGAAGGTAGAAGGCCATGTAGCGGCCACTAACTCCCGAAAACCCCGTGATTATAGGGTATGGAGCGCCTGTCGCAAGGTCATACCTCGCGTTCCCGGCTTGATTTCTGTCGAAACGGAAAACTTAGCTGGGGGCATTTGGAAAATTCGACTAAGAGTGGATAATCGAGGTTTTACGATCTCTAGCGAAAAAACTGCCTTAGTTGTCGCTACTCACAAATCCGAGCACTCATCAAAACTTAAATATCCTGTCAGGCTCTGATCCTGAATGGGCCAGATTTTGGATTGCCAAATGAAGTTGCAACTTGTGTTTAAAACAGCAAAGTCTGGCAGTAAAAAATATGACGTGAAATTGCCAATTATTGTTGGCAGGGGACAACAGGCATCATTTCGAATTCCTCATGGCCAAATAAGTCGCCGTCATTGTGAATTATTAGAGTCAAACGGTTCTGTTTTTATACGTGATCTTGGCTCGACGAATGGAACGATGGTGAAAGGCACGATGCTCCCAAGCAAAACGAAGGTTCCCATTCCTCCAGGGAGTGTGGTTCAATTGGGAGATCTCGCTTTCCGAGTCAATTATGTTGCGTCCAATGACGGTCGTGCTGCACAAGCAGTTGAGGACTCATTTGAGGAAGCAATCGATTTCCTTGAAGCAGAACCTGAAGGAGAAACAGTTGAGGCATTTGCTGAGTCAGGATCAAGCCCAAGCAAATCAAAACCCAGTGAAGTTGAACCTCTCGAGGATGATCTCTTTTTGGAGGCAGACGAAGAGTTAGATTCTGATGATGATTTTTTGGACGATAAGAAATCGTCTAAACAATCTAAAGAGGCTTTATCGGATGACGACATCGATGATTTCCTAAGTGATATTTAATATGTAAGAGATTGAGCGAGAAACATACTGGCGACAGTAGAACACCCCTACAACTTTTTTGGATTGTGAACTTCATGCAAGACCATGACAACGAATCTCGTTCCCTTACGATTCGTGACTTAGCACAGGCTAAGCAGAGTGGTCGGCCGATTAGTATGGTTACTGCCTATGACTGGTGGTCAGGGCGTCTTGCAGATTCTGCGGGCGTTGACTGTGTCCTCGTCGGTGATAGTCTCGCGATGGTCATCGCCGGTCGAGAAACAACACTTTCAGCTACTATTGAACAGATGATATATCATGGAGAAATTGTTTCTCGTGCAGTTCAACGTGCTATCGTGTTTGTTGATCTACCGTTTCCTTTACAGCATTTAGGCGTGGAGAAAGCAATTGAATCTGCAGCCAGAATATTGCAGGAAACCGGTTGTCAAGCAATTAAACTTGAGGGAACATCAGGCCAACAGGATGTCATTGCCGGAATAGTTGAGGCTGGTATTCCAGTGATGGCTCATGTGGGACTTCGTCCTCAGGCAGTGCATCAACTCGGTGGATATCGCATTCAAAGAGACAGAGACCAACTTCTCGCTGATGCAACAGCAGCAGCAGCAGCAGGAGCTTGCGGTGTTGTTTTGGAATGTGTGCCAGCGGAACTTGCCGCCGATATAACGGCTGCAATCCAAATACCGACAATCGGGATAGGAGCGGGTCCTGAATGCGATGGTCAGGTTCTAGTCATGCACGACCTCATCGGTCTTTCAGTTGAGCGTATTCCGCGGTTTGTAAGGTCGTATGCTGAAACGAAGGGAACTATTTTGGACGCAATAACCGCTTGGCGACAAGATGTTGAATCCAGAGCATTTCCCGCAGAATCAGAGACGTTGGCTTAAGAAGTTGAACCGCACTCTCCGCACATTAAATAATGTTGAGGAATGATAAGTGGGTCGTTCTCTTTCTTAAGGCAAGACAACTTCGTCGGAAATAATAACTGGTTTACTGGCTCGTATGGTCTGTGGTGAACCCACGGTGTCTGGCATTATGTTGCCTCCAGCAAGTGGGACGCCATTGCCGCACGTATTGCACGTATTGACGGGTGCACATGGTTGGCACCCAGGTGCACTGCATGGTCTCATTGCGGCTGGTGCAACAGCTGGAGGAGGAATCGCGCCGTTGGGTGTAAAGCCTGGTGGCAGATGCCCAAAGCACCGTTCATATTTCCAAACTTCAAATCTTATATAGCGTTCTTGAAGGCTTTTGCAGCCAGTAAGCCCGGCGGCGGCCAGCACAACTGGCACACACGCGATGGCTCGATAGACCCACGGCGTCCTTGACATTGATCCTTACTCCCTGTGGAAAAGCGGACCTACTGGGACCGCCATAGTGTGGATGAACAAGCTCTCAGCATTCCTGAGAAGCCGAACAACACTACACCACACCAAGGGCAGGGCAAGGAAAGTGAGGAGAAAATTTGCCTCAGCCGGTGGAAAAATACTTCGACTGTTCTGGTTAACCCTTGCGATGACGAATCTTCGCCCGCATGCGTCGCTTCTTTTGCCCGAGTTTCCGCCGCCCCTTACCTGACTTCTTTACTCCCATTAACTGGCCTCCACTGTATCTTTTGGAATGATCGTTATTTTCCGTACCATTTAGCTTGGCTGTATAGCCATGGCCAAAATCGTATTAGAATACACCAATCGGCCATTGCAAGGTTTCATCATCTATTCCGTCGCTCGTTGGCCCCAGTTTCATTTAAACATGATCACTTTCTTCCCAACCTATGCCCAGTGGATCGAGGCCACAGGTGTCTGGCGGGTCAATATTCATGGGATGGTCACTAAACCACTTCCAATGGCTAGTCGTAGGCGAACGGTGGCCTACGCAGTTGTGAAGAGGCTTCTGAAAATGGATGAGGTGCAACTCCGATCACCAATTTTTCAGGCTCGTTCAGAGATGTTTTTATTTCAGCGAGTATCAGGAGAGTCGGTTCAAATTCGCCTTGGGGGAAAAATAAAAGATATTGGTATCTCAAAACGCACCGGGCACTTTGAAACGAGCTTTGATCTCGATGCACAAACAGTATCTGAAACTGTAGTTGAAACACCCTATGGACAAAAACTCTGTTTCGAATCGGTCAATGGAGACACATATTCCACGTCAGTAACAACCATGGGCTCTGTTCAGTTGCTCCATACGAGTGGAACCTCAGTCATTTCTGATATTGACGATACCGTCAAACTAACAAACGTTGCAGACCGCCGAGAACTCTTAGCAAATACACTCTTGAGAGAATTTGTACCAATTCCAGACATGGTTGATCTTTACAAACACTGGTCATCGTCTGGAGCAGCCTTTCATTATGTATCAGCCAGTCCGTGGCAACTCACAAGACCACTCAATGATTTTTTTCAGTCTGCAGGCCTGCCAGATGGATCTATGCACCTGAAGCTTTTTCGGTTAAAGGACTCAACACCGCTTGGAAGGATGCGTTCTTCCAAAAAATCAAAACGGGACGTAATCATTGAAATAATAGATCATTTTCCAAATCGAAAATTTATTCTTGTCGGTGATTCTGGAGAGCGAGATCCCGAGGTTTACGCAAAAGTAGCACAGCAGCGGCAAAATCAGATAGCCGGTATTGCGATCCGTCGAGTTCCTAGCAGGAGGTCCAAGCAAAAAACGGAGTATGCTCTCAAGAATCTTGCGCAAACTTTACCCAACGATAGGTTGCGAGTATTTACCTCAGCAGACGAAATCAGCGACCTTGTATCGCCAAAAGAGATAATCTAGGAATCCATTTCGAAGGCATTCTGGAAATGCTCAATGATTGGTGAATGACCAGAACGCCAAAATAACCAACGGTTTTGAATTGGTAGAGACGGTGTAAACAGGACCGTAATAACATCGAGCCGAAATGAATAATTTTCAAGTCGATGCTGTTTTATGTAGGCATTCGCTAACGTACAAATTCGCTGTTTCTTCCGAGCATCGATTGTTTCAGCAGGATGTCCGTGATGGGTACTTGTTCTAGAGCGCACTTCGATGAAGACAACAGTGCGCTTATCAAGAGCAATGATATCGATATCACCGCGCAGAATACGTTCACGGTGAGCTATTATTTGATATCCCTGTTTTCGAAGATAACGAACAGCTTCTTGCTCACCTTGAAGGCCAATTGTTTTGCGAGTGGCCACCCAAAGTCCTTTTTGTGATTCTCAGATCACAGTAACCATTATTTGGTTTTCGCGTCGGTTCGACGTTCACGAAGACGCACTGCTTTTCCAACACGATCACGCAAATAATACAATTTCGCACGTCGTGTAACACCGGATCGTTTCACAACGATCTTTGCAATTTTTGGGGAATGAACAGGGAATTTGCGCTCCACCCCTTCCCCTGAAACAATTCGACGAACAGTAAACATCTCACGACTGCCAGAACCGCTGCGGGCAATAACGACACCATTGAAGATCTGAGTCCGTTCTTTATTTCCTTCAAGAATACGATTATGGACGTCTACTGTGTCGCCAATTTCAAATTTATCAATTTCCTTTTTTAGGCTGTTTGATTCAACGTGCTCGAGAATTTGCTGACTCATTTTCTAATCTCCAAGAAATGTAGCGTACTGTTGTAAATTATTTTTCTGTGTGTTTGTTTGATTGCGTGCGGGTGGCATGAACCGCCTGAGTTTTACGCCAAGCAGCAATTCGTTGATGGTCACCGGTTAAAAGGACATCGGGTACGCGAAGACCACGATATTCACGAGGACGCGTATACTGTGGGCCTTCGATAAGTCTTTCCGTGCCCGAGAACGAATCATCGACAGCACTTCGTGAGTCACCAAGAACGCCAGGTATTAGCCTAGCAACAGCATCAATAATCACCATAGCAGCTACTTCACCGCCTGAAAGGACATAGTTTCCAACTGAAATGAGGTCTGGCTTCAGTGTGTCACAGATCCGTTGATCAAATCCCTCATACCTTCCACAGAGAAGAATGAGGCGTTGTCGTCCAGCGAGCTCTTCAACAACTTCCTGAGTGAGTGGTCGTCCGGCGGGCGAGAGCATTGTAATACTACTTGATAAGTCAGGACTACTTGAAGATTCAGGAAGTTCGGACGAACTATTTTGATCGAACAGAGACTCAACGCAGTCAACAACTGGGCCGGGCATAAGAAGCATTCCAGGACCTCCACCGTATGGACGATCATCAACTTGCCGGTGGACTCCAGTCGCAAAGTCTCGGATATTTTTCAATCGGATGTCGAGTAAACCGGATTTTTGCGCAGCGCCCAGTAAACTTCCATCAAGAAAGCCCTGAAACATTTCAGGGAATAGCGTAACGACGTCGATCCGCATGGCACGTCCTGCACTTGCTCACTCGGTAGTCTCGTCAGTCTTTGCCTCAGCATCTGGAGCTTCCGTGGCCGATGAGGCTTCAGCGGATGCTGGCTCATCAGTTGGTTGCTCCGCGGGTTTGGCATCTTTTGTATCCGTTTCAGCCGATACTGCAGCAGAAGAATCGTCGCTTGCAGATTCAGATGGTGCATCCGCTTCTGCTACTAGTGATTCCTCTTCCAACGGTGCTGCAACTACTGGCTCACCAGCCTCCGGTACGATCCGAGGCAGGGATAACCTTGCACGAGCTTCTTCCATTGCTTTGACGTGTGTGCCATTTGTCCCATATTTCTTTATGAGAACTTGCACTTTATCACTTGGTTGAGCTCCTACGCTCAGCCAATAATCCACTCTTGCTGATTTGAGAGTGCAGCGGGCGTCGGTATCAGACACACTCGGGTCGTATGTGCCAAGTTCTTCAATAACGCGACCATCCCGGGGTGTCCGGCGGTCAGTTGCACAAATCCTGAAAAAAGGACGATGTGTACGTCCCATTCGTTTCATACGAATTACCACTGCCACGATTTCAACTCTCCAAAATTATGAATTGGTCGGTACTTGGATTCACATACTGTCACCAACACGTGGTGCTTCCAGCATGTGCATGGTCGCAGGTGCGCCGGGCCTTCTAAGGTACACCACAACGAGTCGTAAAAAAGGTGGGTACTGTATTTTTTTTGTTCAGGGACGACTCACAACAGGATTGAAGACACCTGACGGCCGGCAGGAAGATCAACGTCGAGCGTCTCGTTTTCGCCGTCGGGCCTCTTTTTCCCGCTGTTTTTTGAGTTTTCGTCTCTGTTCAGCTGTTAATCTCTTCCCTGTATCACCCTTTGGTCGTCCGAGACGGCCTGCCGGATTGCCCATAGCGGATTGCATTTTTTGGACCTCTCGCATTCGATCTTTCATTCCTAGGCCTGCCATGCCTTTCATCATAGAGGCCATACCATCAAACTGCTTTACGAGATCATTGACTTCTTGAGGCTGAACACCTGCTCCAGTTGCAATGCGTCTGCGTCGTGTCTGATCAATCACCCGTGACGGGTTACGTCGTTCTTCAGGTGTCATTGAATCAATGATTCCAAATAGTCGATTGATGTCTTTTTCAAGATCAGCACCGGCTAATGTTTCCTGCATCCCTCCCATACCAGGAATCATTCCAATAACTTTTCCAAGTGGGCCAAGCCGCCTGGTTTGGAGCATCATTTTTTTGAAGTCCTCAAGTGTAAATTCACCTGACTTGAGACGTTCCTCTTGTCGCTGCATCTCGTCTTGATCAAATTTTCTTTGAGCTTCTTCAACGAGACTTACGACATCCCCCATACCAAGAATTCGGCCGGCGAGTCGGTCGGGATGAAATTCTTCAAGCGCATCAACGCCCTCACCGGTTCCCATAAATTTAATCGGTACACCGGTGACACTTTTTACTGATAGCGCAGCACCACCCCGAGCGTCGCCATCTAGTTTCGTCATGATGACGCCATCAATTTCAAGCGATTCGTTAAAGGCTTTCGCACTTGAAACAGCATCCTGACCGGTCATCGCATCAACAACCAAAAACACCTGATCAGGCGAAACTGTTCGATCAATGCGTGATAATTCAGCCATTAATTCTTGATCAATAGAAAGCCTGCCTGCTGTATCAAGAATGACAACATCGATCCCATCCTTCTTTGCTTTTTTTACACCAGCCTTGCAAACCGCAACGGGGTCAGCCTGGTCATGAGGAGTATGCACCGGTATACCAATTTGTTCACCCAGCACCGATAGTTGTTCAATCGCTGCAGGTCGTTGTAAATCAGCAGCAACAAGCATGACTCCTTTTCCCTGCTCCTTGAGGCGTCGAGCAAGTTTTCCACACGTGGTGGTTTTTCCTGATCCTTGGAGACCACAAAGCATAAGAATTGTGGTATCGCCTGAATGAAAAGAAAGCTCATGGTCGACCGGTCCCATGAGATTAATTAGTTCGCGGTGCACAATGCCGATGAGTTGTTGTGCTGGATCTAGGGCATCAAGAACCTTTGCACCAACAGCATCTGCAGAAACACGGTCGAGGAATTCCTCAACAACATCGTATGCAACATCAGCTTCAAGAAGTGCTGTTCGAACCTCACCGAGGCCCTCGCGCATATTTGATTCAGAAAGTTTTCCTCTACCACGGAGAGAACTTATTGCAGAGGTAAGCGAATTGGAGAGATTGTCAAACATGACAAAGAGTATAACTACGAAGCAGCATAAAAATGAGTGGATGATGAAGAATCCAGCACAGATTCAGCTCGTTAAGACGCCAGATACAGCTCGATACGACGATGGACCGCTCGAATCGGGAGCGAACACCCATTGTGTCGCAATACCCGATGCGTGGCCGGCAAGAGCGGTGCATCGTCGTATCGAGCTAAAAAGTACTTGGCATTAAGAAAAAGTACCAGGATCACTCACAACAGGAGTTGGACCAATGACTGTGCCGCTTTCCACTCCGCCTTCGCAACAAGGCGTAGGACTTCCGCATGGTTCGCAACCACAGGGAGCCGCTCCGCACGGTTCACATGGCGCTTGACCGCATGGTGTATTGCAGTTGTTCTGATAGAGTCCCCGGCCCGTATTTCGGAATTCAAGAAAAGACGGTCGTCTGCAACTATTCCCGAAGCAACTACTACATCCTGGTAGAACGACCAAACAGCCCAGTGCAGTCAGCAGGCAAACAAGACGTGTCATAGGGGAGTCTCCCGGTGAATCAAATTAAAGTCGCTGAGTACTGAATGACCTGATTGCAATAGAGCGAAAGCAACAGTCAATCAGTCTTGCTGAGCAACCCTACCTCACGCTTGCATGATGTGACGGAAGTTTTTATCTCCTCACCAATTTTTCCGTGCTAGTGTTGAAAGTGAACGTTAAGGTTTACGGAAACCGCATTGTTTCACAAACCATTCTTTTCACCGTGAAAAGGTAGTTTTTCATTTTTGTAATCGGGCTGTTGTTCAACACTGATGTCTGGAACTCACGAAAGAAAAACAAGTTTGTACCGTTTGTACCGATTGTCCTGGGTATTTTTGACCTTCGGACTATTTGCTTGTGTTTCAGTACCTGTCTCTGGTGCATCCAATGGTTCACAGGCTTGTTGCGAGCCGAATATCTGGGTTTTCAGTACAAGGCATCTCCCAGGTATTTGTTGTATACCAGAAGTGGTGAACCCTACTGTACAGCGTTATGAGCCAGAGCATTGTAGATGGCTCTCGGACGACGTTGGAAGTTTGCTTTCGGGAAAAGGACCTCTTGTCATTTTTCTACATGGAAATCGATATGACGCATGGTCGGCAAAACAACAGGGTATCCGTCTTGCAAAGCGTTGTAGTTTTTTCATGTCCCATTCGGTGGACACACAGTTGATGATTTATTCATGGCCTAGTCAGCAGGATGGCTGTCTGCTGAAAGATGGTCGAAACAAATATCATCGCTGTTTTACGGAAGGACATTATCTGGCATGGCTCCTTGGCCAGATAGACCCCGAGCGTCCGGTTGTTTTTATTGGATACAGCTTCGGTGCACTTATTACGCTTGAGGCTTTAGAGGATCTTGTTGCAGCAGAAAATTCAGGTAGGCCTGTCAGTCCGTGGCAACACCGACCAGGAGACACACGGCTCATTTTTGTAGCTCCGGCAGTTCGGTGTGACGCGTTCGCACCGTGTGGAAAATACCGTGAAACACTAGCGTGCGTAGATCGTGTTTCACTGACCATCAATTCAAGAGATGATGCGTTACGATTTTTCCACCTCCTCGACACCCGTACCAAGGTTGACGCACTCGGGTATAACGGGATGCCACGCAGATGGATGCCGCCCGAAATTTTATATTCCGCAGTAGATGCCCGACGGATTATCGGTCGTGAGCATGGCTTTCCACTGTACCTTAAATCAAACACACTTATGCATCGAATCTGTCGTGATGCGTATAGTGGACTTGAAGTAAGTTCTCATGAAATGATTTTGAAACACGAAAGTATTTTGAGAAAAGATATTGAAACTCAGGAATCTGAGTAATCGGCTTACTTTTTTTGTGAGCCTCTATCAGATGTAGTACGAGTTTGGGTTTTGTTCTGAAGATGAAAGAGAAATTGTCTTTATAGGACTGAATCCTCGAGGACGCCGTTCTTCTTTTCAAAAAACCATCGGGCAGTCGCTTCCAATCCTTCATTGAATGAATATGTTGGCTTCCAGCCTAGGATGTTCCTAGCACGGCTTGCGTCGAGGAGACTCGACCGTAGGTCTCCAACCCGCTCTGGGCCATACTCGGGTTCAGGCAGGGTTTGTTCTTTAGAAGTACGTGTATAAAGCTGTTCTGTCTGTGTTCGCAAGTTCTTCTCGAGCGTATTGACATCAGTGCCGATTCCCGTACCTATATTAAGAGAAAGTGTTTTTCTTTCACTAAAGTGCTGCTCATCTAAAGAAATAGCAGCGAGATTCGCAGCAGCAACATCAGGGCCGTAGACATAATCACGAATATATTTTCCATCACCATTGATGCGAGCAGGATGACCATCGAGGAATTGATTACAGAAAATAGCAACTACCCCGGCCTCGCCATGGGGATCTTGTCGAGGTCCGTAGACATTTGAATATCGTAGTGCGATTGATGACAGTCCGTGTTCTCGAGCATAGAAATCAAGATATCTTTCACCAACCCACTTAGTAATACCGTATGGGCTAATCGGGTTTGCAGGTGCTGTCTCAGGAGCAGGTGTTGTAACGTCTCCATACAATACACCACCGGAGGATGCGAAGACCATTCGCTTGCAACTCGTGTTGACGGCAGCGTTGAGTACAGAAAGAAGGCCGAGGCAATTGATATCGGCATCCAATAGAGGGTCACGAACAGAGCGACTGACTGATAGCTGAGCTGCTTGGTGACAAACAGCATCAGGTTGAAACTTCTGAAAAATGTCAGCGATACGCTGTGTATTACGGATATCAACCTTGTGAAGTGGTATGTCTTCGGGAACATTCCCAGATAACCCACTCGAAAGATCATCAATGACTTCGACGTTGTGACCAGATTGTAAACACGCATCCACAATGTGGCTGCCAATAAACCCCGCGCCGCCGGTTACTATGATCTTCATTGCGAACCCAAAAGTTGGTATTTAGTACTGCCAAAAACTCATTATAAGTCACGTGACAGTAGGGTTTGGTTCAGGAAAGACAATAGAGAAACTAGTCTTTTAACTTTACCAGGAAGGCTTGCAAGCGGGCATCCTTCTTCATGCAGCTTGGCTGCCACGAAGCTGCTTTCCTTTGAGAATGAGTTCCTGTTGAGCAAGTCTCATGTCGTTCTCGACCATCATTGTGACGAGTTGATCAAAGCTTGTTTCTGGTTTCCATCCCAACTGCTCGCATGCCTTGGTAGAGTCACCAAGAAGGAGTTCAACTTCAGCGGGACGGTAATAGCGAGGATCAATTTCAACATGATCTTCGTAGTTGAGTCCAAGCTGACTAAAGGTTTTCTTACAGAAGTCTCGAACAGAATAGAGTTCATTTGTTGCAACAACATAGTCATCAGGAGTTTCCTGTTGAAGCATGCGCCACATTGCTTCTACGTAGTCACCTGCAAAACCCCAATCTCGTTTTGCATCAAGGTTGCCGAGATACAGTTTTTCTTGAAGACCTAGTTTAATACGAGTTGCTCCACGTGTGATTTTTCGAGTAACAAAGGTCTCGCCACGTCTCGGGCTTTCATGATTGAAAAGAATGCCACATGATGCGTGCAGGTCATAACTCTCGCGATAGTTGATAGTAATCCAGTGGCTATACACCTTTGCGACGCCGTAAGGGCTACGCGGATAAAATGGAGTCGTTTCCTTCTGAGGAGTCTCAACTACTTTCCCGAACATTTCAGAACTTGAGGCCTGATAAAAACGAATTTGACAACCGGTATCGTCCTGTACATCCCGAATGGCTTCCAAGAGACGCAACGTACCTACAGCAGTTACGTCAGCGGTATATGTAGGTTGATCAAAACTGACTCGAACATGACTTTGAGCAGCCAAGTTATAGACTTCGTGTGGTTCGATTTCTCTGAGCAGTCGCATTAACCCATTGCCGTCTGCAAGATCACCATAGTGCAGGTGTAGCTGCGGATTATCACCAAAAATTAGATGTTCTATTCTCTCTGTTCCGAATGTACTCGAGCGTCGTCGTAGGCCATGTACTTCATACCCCTTAGCCAACAGCAGTTCTGCCAAATACGAACCATCTTGACCAGTTACTCCAGTGATAAGGGCTCGTTGCGACATCTAATTTTCCTTTTTACCAAGAAGCGAACAACGTAGAATTTTGCAGTCAGAACAAAGCAGAATTCCACAATATGGGCGGAAAATATCAATTTAATGTTCTGAGTGACAGAGTAATTTCTGCGTCGTTAAACCGATTTTTGTACAAAGAATCGCTTCTCGTCTTCAGTCACCGCTCGAGCACTGCCTTGTAGACATCAGCATATCCCTTGGCAGCCGCCTGCCAGGAATAGGTAGCGGCATGCTTTCGGCTACGGATTGCTGATTGCGGATCGCTTTGGAAAGCGCTCAAAGCATTCTGGACAGTCATGGCCATTTCAACAGGTTCGTAAGAAGGAAAGAGCATCCCACTTTCACCAGCAACCTCTGGAAGACTTGTACGATTGGATATGGCAACAGGTTTCCCGCATTGCATGGCCTCGAGCACTGGAAATCCAAATCCCTCGGTCAAGGACGGAAAGGCGAATACGTCACAGTTTTGATACAACCAGGCCCTCTCCGTATCAGAGATGATACCAGGCAGAAGCACCTGGCTTGTGAGATTGGATTGCTTTATCGATTGAATAACCTTTCTCCCGTAAGGCGTATCCTTTTTACCAGCTATAACGAGTTTATAGTCTGGCAAGTGCTTCATCATTTCAATCAACGTGTGAAAATTTTTGTGCTGAAGAAAGTTTCCAATAGAAAAAATAAATGGACTCTTCGGTGTCCAAGAAGGTTGATTATGGATAATTTCAGAAGGTGGTGTCAGTCCGTTTGGAACAACATGAATGTCCTTGGATCCAACATCAATATGTTTAGCCAAATCAGTGGCTGTATATTTTGAAACAGTGACAATAGCAGTTGCCCGCGTCACGAGTTTTTGAATGCGGGCAAGCCGCTGGTGAATTCGTTCCTGCTGATAATTACAATCTGTCATGTGTAAAAAATTCAGATCGTGTACGGTTAGCACAACAGGCATTTGGTCATCGAACGGTAAATACTTTGATGTCTGATGAGTTACATGCCAGAGCCCAGGCCCACCGTCTTTTTTAAAGTGACGGCCAATAGGCCGTACCCACCGCTGAAAACTCTCTTTATTCCACGGATGAACTTTTATGCTGCCGTACTTGGCATTTGGGGTACCAGCAAAATAGTGATCACACTTCTCGGGCAGAAAGAAGACAGGCTCAAAACAATTATCGGACCGAGCAAGTAGTTCCTGAGCAAGGTAAAGAGAGAACCGACCTAGACCACAGTTGATATGACGAAGTTTCTCAAGATCGATAACTACGCGAGGCATTGTGTCAGGTTGGTTCGTACTCGTGTCGAACAGCGCACCGGTGAGACGTGTCGAATTCATGAATAAGCTAGTCAGTACTGAGAACACTTACTAAGCAGCACTATTTCAGTTTTTTCATGCGCATGAAAGATGGATTTCATCCACGTGACGGATTTTTGAATAGAGGGAGTTTCCTGCGAGAAACTGCTTACTGTTGGAACAGAATGACTTCCGTGCCATATTGTATTTACGTGATAGACAATTATGGCTGAGGTGCTCCAGCTTCGGTCAGGTCCTTAATATTCGATTGTCAGAGAAGGCAGCCATGAAAATCCATGAATTTCAAGCGAAAGAACTCTTGCGGGCCGCGGGTGTGCCGGTCTTGAAAGGAAAGGTTGTCCACACTCCTGAGGCAGCAGCAGATGCATTTGAGTCCCTTGGTAGTCCAGTCTGTGCGGTGAAAGCTCAAATTCATGCAGGCGGCCGTGGGAAGGGGTACGTAGAGGGGTCGGAACAACGAGGTGTTGAACTGGCCAAGTCAGCAGATGATGCTTCTCGAATTGCAAAGGCTCTTCTCAACAAAACACTTGTGACTATTCAAACGGGGCCGGAGGGCCAGCTTGTCAGACAGGTATTCGTTGAAAGTGGTTGTGATATTCAGCAAGAACTTTACTGTGCCATTCTTGTAGATCGAGCGGCGGGATCCCCCGTTCTCATCGCCAGTACTGCTGGTGGAATGGATATTGAAGAAGTAGCAGAGAAGACACCAGAGTTGATTTTTTCAGAACCATTTGATCCGGATCGCGGACTTGGTGCCTATCAGGCTCGTCTCATGGCGTCGAAACTTGGCTTACCAACAGCGAGTTGGCGATATGCAGTGCAATTTTTTCAGTCTCTGTGTAACGCGTTTGTTGCACTCGACGCATCATTATTGGAAATCAATCCATTCGTGCTCACTGGAGATGGAACGCTGGTAGCTCTCGATGCAAAAATGACATTTGATGACAACGCCATATTTCGTCACAAAGATGTCCTCGCACTCCGTGATGAATCTGAAGAAGAACCAGCAGAAATACGAGCAGATGCTGCAGGATTATCTTATGTAAAACTCAGTGGAGAAATAGGCTGTCTTGTGAATGGTGCTGGTCTCGCTATGAGTACTATGGACCTTGTTAAGTTTCATGGTGGTGAGCCAGCGAATTTCCTTGATGTTGGAGGCGGAGCAAATGTTGAACAGGTCACCGAGGCTTTTCAGATAATTCTTTCAGATAGCAATGTGAAGGCAATATTAGTCAACATTTTTGGGGGCATCATGAGATGTACAACAATCGCAAACGCCCTCGTAGAAGCATCCAAAACGATAGGATTCACCGTCCCTCTTGTGGTCCGGCTGGAAGGCACTGAAGTTGAAGAAGGAAAAAAGATTCTTGCCGCGAGCGGCACCTCAATCATCACAGCAGATGGGCTTACCGATGCTGCTCAAAAAGTGGTTGATTCAATTAAAGCGTAAGCACTGTTTTTAATCATTGTACCTCTCTAGCTAATAGCAAATTTTTATGAGCATTCTTGTTAATCGTGATACACGTGTCATCTGCCAGGGAATCACAGGAAAAGTTGGTGAATTTCATACCCGAGGTTGCCTAGAGTATGGAACGAGAATGGTCGGTGGTGTTACTCCGGGTAAAGGAGGGGAAACGATTGCCGATCTTCCGGTGTTTAACACGGTTGCGGAGGCTCGTGACGCAACAGGTGCGAACGCAACCATGATTTTTGTTCCACCACCATTTGCAGCAGATGCGATTCTTGAGGCAGTTGCTGCTGAAATCGAACTCGTCATAGCAGTTACTGAAGGCATACCTGTGCTCGATATGGCACGAGTTTTACCAGTTCTTGAAAATTCTAAAAGTCGACTTATCGGTCCAAACTGTCCAGGAGTTATTACCCCTGGACAATGTAAGATTGGAATTATGCCAGGTTATATCCATGCACCGGGTAACGTTGGCGTGATGAGTCGTTCCGGTACGCTTACGTATGAAGCAGTGTGGCAACTTACACAACTTGGTCACGGACAGAGTACGTGTGTTGGCCTTGGTGGTGATCCTTTGGTCGGATCAAGCTTTATAGATATCTTGGCACTCTTTGAACAAGATGATGATACGCATGCTATTTTGATGATGGGTGAGATAGGCGGCTCAGCCGAAGAAGAAGCTGCGGCGTACGTAAAAGAACATGTCACAAAGCCTGTCGCAGCCTTTATAGCTGGTCGTACAGCTCCTCCTGGGAAACGTATGGGGCATGCTGGTGCGATTATTTCGGGAGGTAAGGGTACCGCAGAGGCCAAGTTAGAAGCACTTCGAGATGCTGGAATTGAGATTGCAGAGACTCCAGCTGATATGGGGGCAGCAATGGTTCGTGCAATGCAGCCAAAATCTTGATCGGACACCGATCACAAATATTCTGTAATCAGCATGCAGCCCTTGCAATCATTCTGAAAATTTCCATACCGCAATAGCTTCGGGAACCCGGTCATCAATATGTTGTGACCCATCTATTCTGCTGAGTCAGTTGGGGCTGCATCAAGATTTACAGGATCCACTTCTGTACTTTCAACTGGATAAAGATCTTCCCAAGTCGATTGATTCACGCGCCATCGCCACCAATTATTTTCTTTATATCTTTCCAGCAGACCAACAAATCGGTTCAGATCATTGTCTTCCGGGGGGGCAATAAGTGCATTTTCCGTGAACTGGCGATCTTTATTCACGTCAAGATATACCAATTCATTGTCATCGCGTTGTTTATTGTTGTTTAAATCGACAAATGGTTCACTCCAAATATTTGGTGGTGGCGGAACAAAAGGGGGAGGAGTTTGCCCTGCTGGCAGGTCTTTTGGTTCAGGTGGAAGTGGTTTCTCAGGGTATTGTGGAGTGCCATTTTCACTGCTAACGGTCGGCCAAACTTCTCCGTTGAGTAGCAGATTTCGTTTTTCACTATCGGGCTCAATAATGCGTGCGAAGGTTCGTAATAACGGCGTACCCAAATCGAGTTGGAGTTCCGAGTGGTTTATTTCATAACTTTCCGGAAGTGGCATGAGTGAGAGAGCGATAAGAATACCTCCTGAAGCGATGTAGCCTGCAGCCCCACCAACAAAAGCGCCACCAATTTTGTCAATCATCGAAAGAAGAGGAATCGATTCACTAGAGATATATTTTTCGACGAGCATGTGAACACCAACAGTTGTTCCTATCAACAGAATTAATACAGCGATGGGAAACGCGTAGCTAGGAGGCATATCAACGGCAATGAGAACTTCTGTAATCATTGGTGTGAAAGTTAATGTCACGACAAAGGATACGAGAGCCTGCATTCCAGCAAGTACTGATCGAAACATTCCATGCATAAACCCATACGCAATAAAGCCAAGCACAATGGCAACGGCAAGGAGACTAGCCAACGTTTGAAAAATTCCGGCCAAAGGTAGCATCATTCGACTTTCTTACGTAATGAAACTTTCATACTGGTGTGACGTTATTTTGCAACCCGCATAACCTCATTGAGACTTGTAATTCCAGCAACCACTTTTCGAATTCCAGACTGCTTGAGCGTTTTCATTCCAGATTTCCGTCCAGCTTGTCGTATTTCCTGAATTGATGGTCGACCCACTAACAAGTCTCGTATGTTGGAATCGAAGACAAGCAATTCATGAATTCCGGTACGGCCTCGGTATCCTGTATCCAGACATGATGTGCATCCAACCTCCTTATAAAGTGATACTTGCTTTCCGGGAGGAAGACCAAGTTTTTGCAAAAATTCAGTGGGAGGGGTGTATGCTTCTTTACACCTTTTACAGAGTACTCGTAGAAGACGCTGTGCGAGTACAGCTGAAACTGACGACTGTATCAGTGTTGTATCTATTCCGATATCAAGAAGCCGAGTGATTGTCGTAGCTGAGTCGTTCGCGTGCAGGGTTGAAAAAACAAAATGTCCAGTCAGTGCAGCCTGCATGGCAATTTCAGCAGTTTCTTTATCTCGAATTTCTCCGACAAGAATAACATCCGGATCTTGCCTCAGAGTGGACCGAAGAATATTGGCGAATGTGAGTTCTGCAGCAACATTGACAGCAGTCTGAGAGATGTTATCGAGTCGATATTCAATCGGATCCTCAATGGTGACAATATTTTTTGAAAAGACATCAAGTTCACCTAATGCCGTGTAGAGGGTCGTCGTTTTTCCTGATCCTGTAGGGCCACAAACGAGCATCATGCCATGGGGTTGGTGAATAATCTGACGCATTTTCTTTGTGACAGACTCACTCATGCCGATGCCTTCGAGACCGTTTTTTACGATACCGCCATCCGAATCGAGGAGCCGCAGAGCCATTTTTTCACCAAAGTTTGTCGGGCCCGAGGCTGCCCGGATGTCGAATTTGCGGCCTTCGAAGAGGACTGCAAATGTGCCGTCCTGTGGACGTCGTCGCTCGGCGATATCCATATCCGAGAGCACTTTCAGAGCAGAAATCGAAGACTTCCCTTCTGCAGCCCAGAGTGTCGTGAGATTCTGCATGACACCGTCAACTCGACAACGCACAGCCATCTCCTCACCACTTTTTGGTTCAAAGTGTATGTCAGTGGCTCCGTTCTTAATTGCCTTTTCAAACAAGTCCTGGACAACACGAACAGCTTTCGATGCAGCCCGATCCATTCCTTTTCCCTGCCCCTCAATTGGTGAACCATCTTTTTTCAAGAGGACAACAGAACTGTCTTGCTTGCTGGAAGAAAGTTGTTTCATTGATCTGTCGAGGAGAGACTCAACGTCATCAATCCCTAGGCTTTGAGCAAGCTTGATCAAAACCTTTTTCAAAAAGGCAACACACAAGATACGTTCTTGCGCCGGTGCCTTCTTGTCTCTTGTAAAGGTGTAGAAAAAGAGAGCAGCAATAAATCCAACAGCAAAAACAGGAGTTGCGGAAAGCCCCCACATAACAGTTACTAGGAAAAAGACAGCACCAAAACAGACAGAAGCTAATGGCCACGACGACTCACCAAAAATCAGCTCAGAGTCAGAGGCTATCCATACAGAGGCAGATGCCCATATGACGCTGAGCAAAACCCATAGGCCACCAAGCCAGAAGATGCGGGTCAGGTTATCCGGGTTAATCCAAAAATCCATTATGATTTTTCTAAGGGCATGTTAAGAAAAAAGTACTACGCATTTGAATGTGTAAATGAGTTGTTGAACCATGCACTACTTGGTGTTATTGAAAATGTATTGCAATGTCGTTTTGATTCATACCATAAATTATTCGGTAAAAGTCTGGAATGAACGTTCTCACCCAACCAACAAAATAGTAGATTCGACATATTGTCAATACAACCTTCAAGAAACCTTCGATTGTGAAAAGAATAATTCTATTGTAGTAAACCACGACTACCTACGTGTTGACCGCCTTTTCTGATCGTGGATGTTTCTATGTAGCAGCCATGCATGTTGATGAGTTTTTAACTAGCACCCGACCAAAGTAAGATAATAATAGAGTCACAAAAGAGTGAACATTCCACTACACCGAATGAGAACTCATTGAAAACGACACTTTCGTTCCTCGGCGACTTTTTGTCGCGTAATTGCCCCATGATATTCTGTTAAAAAACGTTGTCACGCATTGTGCCGTTTTTTGATTTCGAGCAGGACGCTTTGAGTATCTTTTCCAGGAATTGGCCAGTCCGCTATGCGACGCGCGGTCACTTTTTTTAGAAAACCTCGGTGGCGAGAGTCTCGTTTCTCGGCTTCCCATCGTGGCCCCTTGATTAGCAGAAGTCGTCCATAGACGCTACTGATCGGTTCAAACCAAGCAAGTAGTTTTGGGAGTGGAGCAACAGCTCGAATGATGAGTGTGTCAAATGGATGGCCCTGGCTGTTCATGTCGTGAGCAATCTGCTGAGCTGGTTGATGGTGAATCGTCAGAGACAGCTTGATTTCATCAAGAATAGACCTTAGTGCTGCTATTCGTTTTGATGAAGTATCTGATAATTCAACTGTGAGATCACGACGCAGGATAGCCAATACGACACCCGGCACGCCGCCTCCTGTTCCGACGTCAAGAACCCGTTCGTTGGTCTTCATGAATGGGCATATGGCAGCAGTATCAATCACATCTCGCTGAACAAATTGTTGTACGTCAGTATGCCTGGTGAGATTAAGTCGATCATTCCACGACCATAAGCTTTTGGCATAGGCAGCCAGTTCAGGAATGACATCTTCGGGTAAGGTAAGGCTGAGTTGTTATGCCTCTTTGCTTATTGCCTCAGCAAGAAAATTTGTTGATGGATTATGATGTATTTGCATGAAGTTTCAACATCATTGAACTACAATACAGAGACAGATTAGTGAGAGCATCCGAACAAATTTCAATAAGTGCTCATTCAAGTAATCCAGTGACGTATTTATTGAG
>Ga0114925_10000223_pt1 | contig 23055 bp, 21 predicted proteins | sample SumtaG_2_FD_87287 | JGI IMG/M metagenome (GOLD analysis project Ga0114925, IMG submission 87287) | Deep subsurface microbial communities from Indian Ocean to uncover new lineages of life (NeLLi) - Sumatra_00607 metaG | ecosystem: Environmental > Aquatic > Marine > Oceanic > Sediment | place... | reverse complement strand
TGATAAAAGTAAATATAACTGCCATATAAATTGTACTGATAACATTGTCTGTAATTACATTCAATACCGCCTGTGATATAGCACCTTCTTGAGCTGCGACAAGTGTACTTGTCAATCCCCATCCCATAGCTTGCTGAATTGTTAGCATTATTATCATTCCTCCAAGTCCGAAAATATCAAAAAAATCTAACTTCCTATACCATTTTCTTACTTCAATAGATTCTACTTTATTTGCGGTAATATAATGGAATTTATAGGCGAATTTCCTCTGGAATTTAAAGACCTTGTTCTCCTCATCAAAAAAGAATTTATCCTCACCCCTTCGGCTAAAATCATAGCAAAAAGCCTTTACAAGTAACATAAATCCAAACATTAAAGCGACCCACCAAAACATTGGGCCGAATAAAACCATTTGAGTTAACATTATTATTGCTGAAATAACCAACAATATCCCGAATACTAGATCAAATAACTGAAAGTGAGTATTGCTTAAATTATCAAACAGCGTTGGACTATTATTTGACGAGCTCTCTAATTTCTTTAACTCTCTTTCACGTTCTGTTTCTAAATCATCTTTGACTCCACAATTAAAAAGATCACACATTTTTCCTCTTAGTTCCTCTTGACCCCTAAATTTAATAGGAGAAAACCACATCTCGTAAAATCTGTCTTTAGTCGCTATTTCATAGTAATTTTGAGGTAAGAATATAAGAATGATTAAAGCCACTATTTCTAAGATAGAACTAATTATTAAAGTCAAAGAGAAAACATATTCTGGCGCAGCTCTTACATTATTAAAAAGCAAAGGTATACCTGTTTGGAGCTGCATAACAATAAAAGGAAATAAAAGAATTACCCAGGCCAATTTAGGTCCAATATGGTTATTCTGATACCTTAATGCCTCAATATCCTTTTTAGGTATTTCAGTTAACCAAGGACATATCGGACGTAATTCATAAAAAAAGTAAAAATTCTCTGATTCTGAGATTGTACCTCTATAAACACTAAGTAGAACATAAAGAAATAACGAGATTCCTATAATAAGCGCAGGAAGCCCTGTGAAATAAAAGAATGAAGGCCCTCCTAATACAAAAGCGGTCCCAAAACGAGTCTCCTCGTGGCCGATGCCTAGCCCGAAAACTCCTAATGAAAATACGCCAACCGCGACAAAGAGTAATCCTGCTAATAGGCGCGATAATGCAAACGAATTAAACTTAGCATATTTCTGTACAGGTTCTCTTAAGTGTCTCATCCTCTTCAATGGGCTGACAAGAGAATTTTCACGGAGATAATAAGGTGCAATAAAGAATTTCGAGGCAATTATCATTCCAAAAACAATTAGTAATATATCTATCAAAAATGAAATATTGATATCACTAACCACTACACCAAAATCAACCCCCAATAATAACAATAGAACTCCTGCTACCATGAGGAGGGCTCCAAATATCAAAAATATAAATCGTAAAATAAGTTTTTGAGGGTGAGTTTTTTTTAAATTCTCAATTTGTTCTTCAGTTAAGACACTCATGTCATTTTCCTTGATTTTTTAAATTCAATTTGAAATTTATTTCATCTTAAATAATATATCTTTAATTTTCATAGTTAATAAAATTTCAATTTTAATTCAAATAACTAAATATAGCCGAAGGATTTGATTTTATATTCGATTTAACAGAAAAGAATGAGCAAAAAAGGAGTAAAAAAACTTTAATTATTGAGTTTTAAATTTTTTCTTCGAAATATAGATTAATGACACTATTCCTATGCTCAAGAAAACTATATAGCTAAAACCGAATGATACCAAACCTGGAGTGTCTATGCCCCAATCTGGATGGTCAAATGGATTCGTAGGATCAGTTCCCTCATCTACTTCTTCTCCATCAGTCCACCCATCATTGTCTGTATCTGGGTCATTTGGATCAGTTTGATGATAAACACCTTGTGGATCATCAGCATGTTCATATTTATAGAAAAATTCTTCCCAATTGGTTAATCCATCATCATCAGCATCATCATCAGCATCATCTTTATTTGGATTTAAATCATTATAAAACTCCCATCCATCAGTCATTTTATCTCCGTCAGTATCATCACTATAAGGATTTGTATTACTAATCAATCTTTCAATAATATCATCTAAATCATCCTCATCTGTATCATCGGCTACAATTGCATAATTATCTTTAAGAGCAGATGTGATATTATAAATGGCATTGCTTACATAGGCAAGAACACATGATCTTTTAATCTTAATAATAAAGCAAGTTGCCTCATCAAAAGTAAAAGAAAAGCTCGACCAGTAATTACCTTTATTTGTATCACTATCGTACAATTCGTTTGTTCCACCTGTTAATGAGTGTATCTGCAACAGGCTTGAAAAAATAAAATAATTCCGCCAGATTTTATTATCCTCAGAGAAACCTACTCCATCTTCTAATCTCACACCTATCTTATTCTCAATCAACTTATTCAGAGTTAAATTATTTTCACTGCTACTTTTTAAGCGAATTCCATATCCATTTGATTTGATTACATTATTAATAATTGAACCATTTATGACATCTTGTAGATAAATACCCGATTTCTTTGACCCGCTGTTTTTAAAAGTACATCCAATTATTTTAAAATGTACCTCACTATTCCTAATCTCTAAGCAATTATCAACGCCTCCACCATCTATAGTAATATTATAAATCACATATGGATTGGTTAATGTTCCATTTCCCGTACACCAATTATTAGTGGAATTGGTTTTTGACCAATTATAATTAATGTCATTATCATCAATAAATATTGGATCAACATTTATATAACTGTTTAAATATTCCTCATTAACGAGAGGAGCTGAATAGTTTACAGAATATTGGCCTGTTCCATTAATATGTTCTAACAGCAATAGGTAAGTCTTTTTACTTGCTGGAGAATAACTTATTGTTTCAGGGTATGAAATCGCCGATGTTGAATTTATTGTAACGCCACCAGTCACATTAAGATATTCCACTAACCTCATTGTAAAATTCCCATTTCCTGACAATCTGGTTAGAGTAAAATTATAATCATAACCACCTAATAATTCAATTCTATAACCATCTAACCAATCGGAATCTGACATAGTTCCGGTTAAGACTTCTGATATTCTTAAATCTGTAATTGGTTCAGCTCTTAATTCCGTTATATAAGAAAGATCTGCATCAAGGAACCAATCTGTGTTATCAAAATAACTTGAGTCCCCTTGATTAGGGTCATCTCCACAAATTTGCAGACAAGTTGCTTCAGGTTCATCACTTTGTAATTCTATAATAGGATTATCATCTATTACATACAAAGGACCTGATAAATTGTCAGAGCCCCAGGTATCGCTTATGCTTGCAGATGCATTAATAGTATAATTAAGATTTCCAACATCAGCATAAATCGTTAGGTTAAAATTTACAGATGATCCTCCTGAGGTATTATATTTATATCTAAATCCAGATACTAAACACTCTCCGTATTCCCCAAAGGAATATCCTACTCTCAATTTTGGAAATTCATATTGCTTTCTAGTAGAGTTAAGATTAAACTCAAATAAGGTAACGTTAAAACCGGTAAGATCGGTTCTGTCGAAAACAAATTCTATCATCGTATTATTAGATACATCAATATAATCATTATTAGCTAAATTCTGGTTAATTTCATGGGTTCCAGAACCACTGGTCACTTCAGCATCATATAATGTGTACCAGACTTCACTTGTATCTTTAATATTTATTGTCAAGTTTGCATCTAAACTAATATTATACATGAAATGAAAAATTAAATCTAAAATCTCGTTTCTATCAAAATTATGATAATTCCCTGGAGTAATATCAGAAAAGTTCGCTGTAATTGTAAAGTTTATCATTGGAATGTTTAACGGAACATTAAGCGATGAGTTTAGGACCCAATATGAGTTTTCACCATTCCCATCTGTTAGATTATCTAAGCCTCCTGTGGTTAAGCTCATCCCTAAGTTAATAGAGATATCCGAGTATGCCTCATCTGTGTTAAATTGATAATTCTCCGGGAAAAATGGGGTAATTTTCCTATGACCTTCAGCATTCTCGTCATCATAATTCCAAAAAGATACTGTAGATGCTGCTGATCTTATTTTAATATCATCATCATTATTAGTAGTATTGTTGTTAATTTCTTCATAATATTCTTTTTTATTGAATAGAGATATATATTGAACAAACGAGGGAAGGAAAATGGTAATAATTAACAAAATAGCAAGGTTTTTCTTCAGAAATCTCTTCTTTTTATTGAAATTAATAATTGTCATAATTTAATTGCGACTATTTTTTATTTAATTTAAATAAAATTTGAATTTTAATATATTTATATTTTTTAACTAATATTTACATTAATTTCGATATTACTAGAATTAAAATTTTAATTAAAAATTCTTTATATTTATTTGAAGATGGATTTTAAAGATTTTAAGGATGGTTTAACGAGTCTTTCTCTTGTTTTATTTATTTTTTCTCTAACCTTTATGATGGGTAGTGTGGTATTAAAACCATATTTAGCTTTAGAGCCTAATGAGGTATCATTCATTGTAGTAATATGTATTATAAATATTGTGTTTAGTCTATATTACTTACTAGAGGCAATCAGATTAGAGAAAATTTTTAAATTAGAAGAACAACACATAATTAAATTTGGTAAGAGAATCGGAATAGTTACTTGTTTCTATACGCCACAACTTTTTCTGTTCATTTCGCTTTATTTTAGAGGCATCCATGAATTAGAATTAATGATGGTATTTTTGATAGTTTTTATGGAAATTTTATTGATTGGCTTGGTATTTAAAGAAGTCTATGATCTGGTCTTTCTAAACGATGCGCAAAGGGAATATGATTTAGAAGCAAATCGTAAAAGATATATTGAGCGGGATAAAAGGCCTCTCCCAGGTGATAGGTAAAACTCTATTTTTTTGATAATTTCTCTAATGCTGTATCAATCATTTGCAGTTTTGTTGAATATTTTTCCATTAATTCGGCAAATTTTTCAACATCAATCTCGTTGTTTTCTCGTAGAAGTTTTAATTCATTAACCGTGCGAACTACACCAGCTCTTTTATCAATCATTTTTTCTTTTTTACTATAAGGTATTTTTTTCTCTAATTTCTTACCTTTGAAATTTTTAAACCTTTTAATATTAAGGTCTTTAGGAACAAATTTAGTTAAATAAATAGTCGATTTAGGGACAAATGGTGCTAAATTCTCAGGAACAACAATAACTGGTTCAGGGTCTTGAATCTTTTTGATATCATCATAACTTAAAGGTTCAACTTTATTTTCTTTAATAAGGTCCTCAACTACTGAGATATTAATGTCTAAATTATCTTTTTCTTCTTTTGAGATATCTTTCAGATTCTTAAGCATATTCTCCCATATTTCCTTCGATTTCGTGAAATAAAAATTAGCTTTTTGACTTATCTTTTTAACCTTATTTTGATTTACACTTGTTATTGAAGACTCAATGGACGCGCGGGCTTTTAATAAACAAGCTTTTCCCATATCATAATGAAATTGAGCTCTTATTTGTTGCTTCTTTTTTTCTCCATGCGTTTTCAGATAGAATAACCTTTTTGATAATGCACTCAGACCAGCATATAGCTTTGAGGCAAAATAAAGATTATTTCTATTCTCTTCCCTCGCAGCAGCAATACTTTGAGCCCAACCTCTACTCTCCTCTGAATTTAATTCAAGAGCCTCAGCTTCTAAAATCGAACCCTTTTCATTTTGAAATGCCGAAGATGCACTGAAATAAGCTGCTGCTTTATAGATTTTACTTGCTTCGACCATTGCAACTATAGCACTCTCCCAATCCTCTTCTTCTTCTTCCTCGAATTTTTCTGAAATATGAATGTATGCCTTAGCTAAAACATATAAAGATCTTGCACATTCAAACATTAGATCCTTAATTTCAATATCTTTATTATCTACAGGATCATAATAACTCGATGTTATATCTAATTCCTTTAAAATTTGTTTATGATTTTGATTTCTATAGTTGACATTCAAAATCAGAGTATATTCTAAAACAAGATTAAGGTCGTCCAAGGAAAAATCTTCTTCTTCTTTTTCGAGAGCATTTTCCAATTTTTTAATAGAAAAATGTAAATATCTTATTCTTTGAGCCTTTTCCTCATCAAAAAACGTCATAATAATAATTTCATTTTTTTTTAAATTTAGGTTAAGTAATTAAATTGAAAAATTTTTATTAAATTTAATTGAAAAAGTTATAATAATTCTGAAAATGATTTTTCTACTAAAAAAATGAGTAAAAATAAGTTATTTGTTTTCGAGTTTATCTCTTGTGGTGGTTTTAATCAAGAAGATATACCGACTTCCTTATTTTGCGAAGGTTTTGGAATGCTAAGAGCTATTATCGAGGACTTTAAAGCTTTGGATTTTGAAATATATACTCTTTTAGATTATCGATTAGCATCACTTTCCCAATTATTAAAAGCAGATATAATTAAAGAAGTGAATGATGATAACGATTATCTCAAAAAATTTGAAGATTTAATAAAAAACTGTGAATTTTGCTTTATTATTGCCCCAGAATTTTCAAATATTCTTTATAATCTTACAAAAATCGCAAAAGATAATGGAAAGACTATCTTAAGCGTGGATCTTGATGGTATCACCCTAGGTACTCATAAATTAGAGACTTATGACTTTTTTAAAGCTTCTAAGGTAAATACTCCTTTAACATTTATAATTCCTTGGGGGAAGCAATATTTTAGTTCAGACTTTGTCCTTGAAAAATTTAAAGAATTAAAACGTCCTTTAATTATAAAACCAGAAGACGGTGTCGGGGCAGATTCGATCTTTTATTTTGATAATAAAGGAAATATTATTAATTTCTTTAAAGCTCCAATGAGAAAACTCGAAATAACGGGAAATTATATACTCCAAGAATTTATAGCGGGGCGTGATTTAAGTGTTTCGTTAATTGGAACAAAGGACTCCACAATGATATTAACTATAAATGCTCAATATATTGATATTAAAAATTTTAATAGTGTTTCTGAATACCTTGGAGGTTATACTCCTGTTGAGAATTATCAAAAAATCAAAGAAGATATTTCTGAATTATTGAAAAAAATGGATTTATCAAAATTTTCTAGCTATTATGGAATTGATTTCATACGAAAAAGTGATAATACAATTTCACTTATTGAGATAAATCCAAGATTGACTACGTCCTATATCGGAATTAGAAATATTATTGATATTAACCCTGCTGAATTAATCTGGGCTTCAAAAATGAATTCTCTGAACACACCAAAATTTGAAATCAAGAATTTTTCATTATTTACTAGAATAGAATTAAATTATTTGGGTGTTAAATCCTTTGAAAAAATTGAAACAGAGGTGATCCCAGAACTAATAACACAAATTCCCGAGTTTATTACACCCCCGGTGTCTTTTAATGACTTGGATCAAGGTAATATAAAGAGATACTCTAGTTTTATTGCTACAAAAACGAAAGATCACGAATCTTCAAAGAAAAGAGTGGAAGAAATTGAAGGGATACTTAAGAAATTTAATTTTGAAATTATTAAATTAAAGTAAATAGGATTATTGTAAATCCTCCATAATGTAGTAAAAAAGTAATGGCTAACCCATTTTCAAATTTAAGACTTTTATTTTGGTTTAAATTATAGATTAATAACCATAAGGACCATAATTGGAAAAAAATCATCAATATATTATCAATTAACCGAAACACAGAATTTTGAATCACGGCAGTTAATAAAAAGATGAAATGTATACCCAAATAGATTACCATTGGAAGGAAAATAATACTAAAAGTTAATAATAATCTAAATGAATTTTCCTTTTTATTATAAAATAAACGTGAAAGCCCCTCTATTATAATGTAATAAATAATAAAATTTATAATAAAAATAAAAGAGAGTACTACTTGATAAAGGGGTTCTAGTTCGGAGATATTCTCTGTAGCATCTCTAAAAAATAAAAGAAAAGAATAAACCCCACTTAAACCACATAATACCGCTCCAGTAATCAAAATGCCGATTGAAAATAAAATTACATAAATCTTATCTTTTTTTTCGAACGAAATAAACTTTTTGGGTGTTAAAAACATGAGACCTTTTACTAATGGTGAGTTAAACTCCTTTTTTCTGATTTCAGGCGAAATTATTGTTTCAATATTATTTTTTAAGGAATTATAAGCATGAATACCTAAATCAGTAAGATAATATTTTTTATCAGATTTTTGTTCAATTAATCGAGATAAACTGTCTAAATGATGGTAAATTGTTCCTGTACTCACTTTAAGTTCTTTTTTTAATTGTGTGAAGGATGTAAACTCGTTAATAGCAATTATATGTAAGATTTTTCTTCGGATATCATGACTTAGGGCATAATAAAAACTAGCCTCCTTTTCCTCTGCTTCAGATTTCTCTAAAATTTCTTTTTCTTTCTCACTAATCTTTAATTCCCTTCCTTATTTTGTTCATTTGAATTTGGATTTGACAATAAATTTACTACATCAATAATGATTAGAAGAAAACCAGCAATGCACAAATAAAAACCTAAACCCGCAATTGGAAGGAAGTCAAAATTTGATGGAATAAAATCAAGCAGGAATATTAAAAAAAACCCCAACCCAATAAAATTGATTATTACAGAATTTATTGTATACACCTTTTCTTTCTTTTTATAATAAATAAATAATAAACCCGCTAATAAACAAATTATCCCGCACATCAATGGAAATATATGTAGAAATGAATCTTCTAATTGAATTAGAGTAGATATAAGATATATCTCAAATAATGAAAGTTCAGAAAACCACGGGAGAAATTCAGATAAAATCATTAAAGAAGCACCAATTAAGCCAATAATCCTCAAATCAATATATTTTTTAATGTCCATAAAAGTCATAGCCGATAATTTTTTTAGGATTCTTAAATATTACATTATTTATAATATAAAATTCAACACTATTAATTATTTTTTTAGTATTTTTAAGCTATTATATCTTTATATACATAGAAAATATCATGTCTCAAAAAAAAAATAATAATAATAATAATAATGGTTTAGAACGCAAAACCCCCCCTCTTATCCAATATTTGAAGGAAGATATTCCTATTGAAGATATCAGAGATGTTTCTTCTCCTCGGAGGATAGCCTCTATTGACTTTGTAAAGGGTTTTGCAATTCTTTTAATAATTGCATGTCACGCAGGAGCCGCTTGGCTAGATAAAGATTGGGTCTACATTTATGGAATGCTCTTCGCAGTGATGGACATCGTTGGACCTTCTTTATTCGTATTTCTCTCCGCCCTTAGCGTTATATTCAGTGTTAGAAAAAAACAAGGAATATTACCTGAGAAAGTTATCAAAGCCCGAATATATTCTCGAGGTATTACAATCATGGTAATTGGTGTCCTCTTTAATGTGATTTCTATTGAAGCTACAATCGGTGATGTAGAATTCCCATTGAGTCTTTGGGGTTGGAACATACTTATGTTTATAGGGGTTTCACAAATCATTTGCTACCATGTCTTAAAGCTTGGTCAATTAACACGAGCAGTAATCGGAACAGCTATAATTTTTATATCACCGATTATTAGGGAATTTCTGTATCTTAATAAAGATACAAATCCATTAATCTGGATACTACATTTTATTATTACCTCGCCAGCGCCAATGATAACTTTCTTGCCATGGGTCGCTGTATGCTTTATATCCACGATTTTTGGCGACTTCCTCTATGATGCCATGAATGATGGGAGTGAGGAGGCTTATTATCGATTATACAAGGTATTTATGTTTTGGGGCATATTATTAGTAGTTATTGGCGTTGCGATCGGTTTAGAACTGCAAACTCCACAAACGATGGCAGTTGAAGAATATTGGCAGCTTGATCTATTACGAGTAGTGAACCAGCAAGACTACTACCAATTTCCAGGAATGCCTCTCTTTTTAATAAGAGGAACTTCATCTGCAATGATTTACCAAATAGGCGCAGCTCTACTTATTATGGGTATTAGCTTTTATCTTATCGATATTAAAGGGAAACGAAATATGTTTATCAGCATGACATCATATTACGGAAAGACATCTCTTAGCCTATTCTTAATTCACTTTTTCTTTCTGACGCTATATTTAGGCGCATTTAATATCATATTCTTTCCATTCATTGCTATATCTTTTATGGGATTTCTAGGATTTTTAATGTATATGTGGATGGAATACGGAAACGGTACAGGCTCGCCGGAGTGGATAATGATTCAAATAGGCAGAATAGGACAAAAAACAGGAGAAAAGACTAAAGAAGGGATTAAAAAGGTCGAAGAGGGACTCAAAAAGACCGCTGAAAAAACAAAAGAAGTACTTAAAAAAAAAGAAGCCAGAGGATAAAACTAAAATCGATAAAGGAACTTGATTTACTACAATAAAAATTTTTATTGAATTAAATATAATTTTTAGCCTTTTTCCAAAAAACATATTTACTTAAATTTTTATAAAATATATAATGAAAATTGAAAATATAGGAAATAGTTTAATTCAAATTTTTTCAAAACGGAAAGAGATAATCGCTATATACCTTTATGGCTCATTTCTACATAGTGAGGATTATAAAGATATTGATATTGGATTACTTATTCAAGAAAGATTTATTCCAGATAATTTATATGAAGTAAAAATATCATCTCAATTAGAGAAGTTATTTAAACAAAAATTTAAAATCTTAAAGCCCATTGATGTTCGAATATTAAATGGAAGACCTTTAAGATTTCTTTTTTCAGTTCTTAAAAAATCGCAATTGATTTATTGTAGCAATGAGTTTGAAAGAGTTCAATTTGAAGCTAAAGTTATGAAAGAATATATTGATATTAAACCCCATCATGAAATGTATGATGAGATGAGAAGGTTAAGATATGCAGCCAGATAGAGATTTAATCCAGGGAAAAATTGATATAATAGAAAAAAACCTGAATTTCTTAAATGAATATAAAGAAATGGATGAAATTTTTTTTTTAAGTAATTATAAGGACATCCAAGCAGTAAAATATTCCCTATTTGAGATTATAGAAGTTTCTATTGATATTGCTTCACATCTTATATCTGTAAATGGATTTGAAAGGGCAGAGACCTACGCTGAGATGTTTGAGATTTTAGGCAAAAAAAAAATAATAAATCTAAAATTAAGTAATAATCTTTCTGCTATGGCAAGATTTAGAAATATATTAGTTCATAGTTATGCTAAAGTAGATAATTCTAAAGTTCTTGCATATATTAAGGAGGAATTAAAAGATGTGAAAGATAATATTAATGCTGTACTGAAATTCTTAAACCTTTCTAAAGATTTTTAATGAAGTTTTAAAAAAGAAGAAACCCATTAACAAAACTAAGACTCCTAAAGGCAATTAATTTGCCTTCATAAAGATTTATAATCAATTATAATTTTTGTATCATTATAAAAATATAAATATCTTTAAGGAATAATATCAAATATTATTTAATAAGCTAAAAATTTGAAATTAATCTCGAAAATCAAAACTATTAATATATCTAAGCTTAATATTAAATTTACTAATTAACTTTAAAAAGGTTGATGAAAAATTTCAGAAAGTGAATATAAGTTCAAGATAACTCTCTTTGGCCCAGGGGGCGTAGGAAAAACGTCTCTTCTTCTGCGCTACATAAAGGATTACTACGCCGAGGACCTTAAAAAAACTATTGGTAGCAATTTCCTTATTAAAGATTTGGAAATAGATGGGAAACAAGTAAGATTATTACTCTGGGATATCGGCGGGCAAGCGCAGTTTCATAAATTGAGAACAATATACTTTAAGGGGAGCAACGCCGCACTGGGAGTCTTTGCGTTAGACAGCCCACAAACGCTTCTCAAGATCCCCGGGTGGGTAAGTTCAATTAAGAAGACAGTAAAAAAGAACATCCCGATGATTCTTCTCGCCAATAAGGCTGATTTACCACGCGAGGTTGAGAAGAATGAGGCAGAAGATTTGGCTAAAAGACTAAATTGTGGATATTTAGAGACTTCTGCTAAGACGGGGGCAAATGTGGAACAAGCCTTTGAGGATATTGCGAGGTCATGTCTTAAAAGTCTATCGAAAACAGAATAATTTTTTTTTTAAATCTTTTTTAATAACTAAATGGAATTCAATTAGTGTAATAAAATCTTTAGGTTTTTAAATTCTTTAATGAGTTCTTCTAAATTTGTAAAATGAATAGAATATATTCCGATTTCTTGAGCTGCTCGTATATTATTTAACCCATCATCAATAAAGACAATTTCTTCTGGTTTACAACCTGCTTTTTCTATAACTAATTGAAATATTCTTGGATCTGGCTTTGTCAAGTGGACTTCATGAGATAAAATTAACTCATCAAAATATTCAATGAAACCCCATTTTTTATTGAGCAAGTAATCCCAGTGACTTGAATTTATATTTGAGAGGAGGATAAGCTTATATTTTTTCATATATCGGATTTTTTTTACTATTTCCATAACATCCTCATTAATATGAGAAATTACAGAGTTAAACGCTTCAAAGAACCCATTTTGGTCTAAAATACATACTTGTAATAATTCGCATGCTTGATGAAAGAAATCCTCTTTTGACATTTTTCCTTGATGATAAATATCAGATTGACGCCAAAATTCAAGTAATAAAAAAGTATTTGGTTTATGTAAAGGGGATATTTCGATTACTTCCTTAAAGAATTTAGAAAAATCTAATTCAACTATCACATCTCCTAAATCAAATACTATGGCTTTAAATGTCATAAACTCAATAATTTTCTTACTTTCTAAAGTATATCTTTGTAGAGAATCTTCTAAAAGGAACGGGCAATTTATGTTTTGGATAATCTCTTGTATCTTCTTCTAGTATTTCTAAGAGCTTTTCAAACTTAACATCATTAAATTGTTCTGCGGTCAATTTATATCCTTTTTCATTTATTTTAAATGGTTGTCCGATTAATCTCTTTCTTATAGATATCGTTTGATTTTCCTGTTCTTTCTTTCCTAATACTATGGTATATGGAATCCATTCGATTTCAGATTGTCTAATTTTCTTTCCAATTTTCTCATCCCTGTCATCAAAATCCGCTCTAAAGCCCATTTTATTAATTAAATCGAGAATTTTTTCAGCATATTCATTCTGATTTTCGCTTACAGTTGCGATTCGTACTTGGATTGGAGATAGCCATGTTTTAAATCCCGGAACAATTTTATCCTTATCTCTTATAGCGGTTTCTATCAAACCCCATAAAATCCTTTCTAAACCTCCTGATGGAGAATTATGAAGTATGATTGGGTATTTTATTTTACCATCATTGTCTTTAAATTTAATATTGTATTTTTGGCGTTTTTTACCGTCTTTATCTTCCAAATATTCTAAAGTACTCTCTACATCAAGCTGTATTGTTGCTAGCGTACCGCTTTTATTTTGAGCCGAAAGGACGCCTCTTTCGAATTTTAAGACATAATAATAATACCTATCTTTCCATAATTCTAATAAGGCGGGTTTATTCTCTTTTTTTACTAATTCTTTTATCCAATATTGATTATCCTTGTAAAAATCTTGAGTTGCTCGAAATATTATATTATCTTTAACTCCTAAATCTTTAGCTATTTGCACGTTTAAATCATATTGCTTTTTAAATTCTTCAATAGACGAATTCATATCTTTACATAGCGTATGAAAATCTGGCATGACAAATCCTCTTAATCTCCTTAATCCTGTCAATTCGCCTTCCTGTTCTCTTCGAAAATCATATTGTTCCCATTCATAGAGTCGTAAAGGAAAATACTGAGGCTTTAAATTCATGTTACTAAACATGTCGAATTGTAAAAAATCACCCGCAAATCTTAATAAAAATCGATTATTTCCAGATTCAAGCCAATATGTTCTTGCTGGGAATCTAGCCGTTTGAGCTGTTAGTTTTTTACTTTTTACGCTATACATTATAGGTGTATCTACTAAAATTGCCCCAAAATCAATCAATTTATCATCTAAATAACTTTTAATCAAGTTTTTCATTATTACTCCTTTTGTATACCACCGCAAATTCCCCGCATCTGTATTTGGTTCAAAATCTACCAATTCAAATTCTTTCATGATTTTTATATGTACTGGTTCAACTCCTTGATCTACTCTTCTGGAGCCAAGTTCTGATTTTAGGAATAAATAAAAATCCTCATCCATAATTTCTTCCATAGGTAATATATTTTTATCGCTATCAAACTTTATATCCAATTCTTTACCATTGGGAGTAAGAACTTTAAATACCGCATTGGTTACATGCTCCTCCGGTTGAATGTATAGTTTTACATCCCTATACATTTCAGCGACTTCATGACCAATACAATTGATTTTAAAAGATTTATACCAGCCAAATGGTGAAAATTTTGCCTCAATACCTTTTTCTTCCAAATTTTCTGCTATCTTCGGACAAACTTCCATAGCATTAGATTCATTGCTTAAAAATTTACTTAAATGTGCCCACGGGTAGACTAAGACTTTCTCGACTTGGTAAATACTTCTATCTTTAATTAATTCAGCGAGCTTTCTTGGTTTTCCTTTAATTTTACCAGATTCTATTTTTTGATTATATTCTCTAATTTCTTCATTTTTCTGTCTAATTCTTTCTGGAAAACCTGTTATGAGATGAATAGCTTCCTCAATTACCTTTGCACCTTGTTTAGCGATAATATCTGTATCATAAGTGTCTTGATCTTCTACAGACACATATGCCACCAAGACCAACCCGTCCATTTTAATCAAGTCTTCTGCAAATTCTTGAGGGTTACTTGTTGCCTCTTTGTTTTTTGTAACTTCTACTCCATCACTATGAATCAGTAGCATTTTCATATTCTAAATCTTCTCCAATTTGTTTTTCATTCACTATATAATAAAATTCTAATAAAACCCATACATTAGTTAATTAACGACAGATTTATAGAATTATAAAATGAATATTTCAAATAATACTTTTTCGGATATCAAGAAAAAACTAGATAAAATAGATCAAGACAGAGAGAAAATATTAGGTATTTCTCGTCAAATGGTTAGGAATTGCAGTGTTGCAATTAAGGCTATCCATCGAGAAGACGATAGGCTATATCAAGATAAAATAAAGGAAATTCTTAGGGGCCATAAAGACTTATTAGACTTAGTTAAATTAAATCCAATAATGTTTGGTAAATATTTAAAGACCCCAGAGCAGGAATACATCGAAGCAGTTAGCTTGTATGCAATTATCAACAACCAAGAAATAAAAAGCCCCGAGGAGTATGGGGTAGATGATGTAAATTTTTTGTTGGGGTTGGCAGATGTAGTAGGAGAATTACGCCGATATGTTTTAGATAAATTAAGACGTGATCAAATTGAAGATTTAAATAATATTTTAGAAAAGATGGAAAATCTCTACGATTTATTATTTTCTTTCGATTATCCCAAAGGTATAACACAAGATTTACGACGAAAAACAGATGTCGCTCGGGGGATCATCGAAAAAACTCGAGGGGATTTATCGCTTTCGATTCAAATCAATAAATTAATAAGTAATTTAGAAAAGAAATAGAGAATTACATACAATGCCTTTTGATACCGAACAAATTAAAAGAGACGCTAAATCCAGCTATGAAAAAGCGTGGTTAGAGACAAAAAACTTATTAAAATTAAAAGGCAGTTATTTTGAGCTCCACAAGGGAGGTAAATCTCATCCGGTTTTTGACTTTATTTCAGAAGCGAGAAAAAAGATGATCAGCTTGGGATTTGAGGAATTAATTCTACCTATGTTTGTTGAAGAGGAGGAAGTCTACAAACAATATGGTCCCGAAGCTGCGTTAATTCTCGATAGATTGTTTTATGTAGCAGGACTGCCACGTCCAGATATTGGTATTTCAAATGAGAAAATTGAAAAAATTAAAAAAATTATCCCAAAATTCGATAAAGTGGATGTTTTAAAAGAAATATTTCGAGATTATAAGAAGGGAGAAATTGAAGCAGACGATTTAATCGAAGTTTTTATAGAAAAATTAGAAGTAGAAGAAAATAATGCCACAGAAATTATAGATAAAATCTTTCCTGAGTTAAAAAAGTTAAAGCCTATTCCTACTAAAACCACCCTAAGAAGTCACACCACAGCATTATGGTTTAAAGTGTTGGGCGCGTTAGTAAAAAAAAAGAAGATGCCCCTACAATATTTCACCATATGCCCTAAGTTTAGAAGAGAACAAAAACTCGATGCAACCCACCTATACGATTCAAATACTCTCTCTTTAGTGATAATGACAGAGGAAATTTCATTAGAGGATTGCCAAAAGATAGCTTCTGATATATGTGAACAAATAGGATTTAAAAGCAATAAAACTGAAATAAAAAAAGCAACCTCTAAGTATTACGCCCCTCAAACGGAGTTCGAGATCTTTGTCGAGCATCCTAAAAGTAAACAGTGGATTGAAATCGGGGATGGAGGCTTTTATAGTCCAGTTAGTTTAGCCCAATATGGCATCGAACATCCTGTATTCAATATTGGATTTGGTGTCGAAAGGATTTGTATGATTAAAACTGAAATTGAAGATATCAGAAAGTTGGTATATCCTTATTTCTACGAAGATATTTCCTTTTCAGACGAGGAAATTTCAAAAGGAATTAAATATAAATATTTTCCATTAACAGAAAAGGGAATAGAAATTAAGAATGCGATAATAGAGGCTGCTATCAAGCATAAAGATGAAACTTCTCCTTTAGAAATAAAAGTATGGGAAGGTATAATTAAAGAAAAAACCATTGAAGTATACATATGGGAAAGAGATGATGGTGTTAAACTTCTCGGGCCTGCTACTCTAAACAAAATATGGATAAATGAAGGTAATATCATAGGATTATCAACTGATAAAGATATAGAAAATGGCATTGATACCGCTAAAACATATTTAGAGGGTATTGCTTCAGAGATGGCTTATAATATTGAAGTTATGCTCGACCAGAATAAGGATGAATATGAGCATAGAGTAAAAATGTGTTATAGGGCCTCAGAAGTTAATTTGGAAATAGATGATATTATTATGGAATATATTCACTCTAAACAGAAAAAAGTAGATATAAGAGGTCCTGTTTTTCTAGGGCTTTCATTTAAAGTAAAAGAATAATATTTTAGAAGGAGACGATTAAAATAGTTAAAAAAGTACTGGTTGCAGGAACATTTGATATATTACATCCCGGACATGTATTTTTAATCAATGAGGCTGCAAAGCTAGGAGATGTTTATATTATAGTTGCTACTAATAATAATTCAACTAGATTTAAAGGACATCCTACAATTATTCCAGAAGAGCAAAGGCTTGAAATGATTAGAAGTTTAAAAAACGTGAAAGATGCAAAATTAGGGCGATCTGATAATGATACTTTTAAAACCGTAGAAGAAATAAACCCTGACATTATATTACTAGGACCTGATCAAAAATATAGTATTGACGTACTTAAAAGAGGACTTGAAGAGAGAGGATTGGGTCATATCGAAGTTAAAAGACTTGATAGAAATTATGATAAATACGAATTGCATAGCTCTAGTTTAATTAAAAAGAAAATTTTTGAACAATATAAGAAAAACAATTCGTGAAATATAATATGGGAGAAGACGAGGAAATCTCTCCAGAGAATTACGCAAATTGGTTTGCGCTTTATCATCTTTGTAAAAAATTAGGTGATAATAAATCAGTTTTAATTAGTTCAATTAAATTTGGTGATTTATTAAGTACCAGTCAACAGACCGCTTCCCGAAGGATTCAAAGTCTTGAAGAAATAGGATGGATAAAAAGAAAAATCATCGGTAAATCGCAGGAAATTTGGGTTACAGAAAAAGGGTCTGATGCTATGCTTAATATGTACAGGAACTTGAAACAAATCCTTGAAAAAGTTCTGATTGTTGGTGAAGTTATTGAAGGAATAGGTGAAGGGGCTTATTATGTAGCTATAAAAGGATATTTCAATCAGTTTCAAGAAAAACTTGGTTTTGAACCTTTTAAAGGAACTTTAAATTTAAAGCTAAACGATATGAATAATACATTATTGAGAGAGAATATAAGAAGCAGAATTCCAGTTATTATTGAAGGCTTTGAAGACCAAGATAGAAAATACGGCCCCGTTCGATGTTATGATTGTATTATATCTAGATTAGACGATAAAGACAATAAAAGAAAGGCAGCAATATTGGACATTGAAAGGACCCATCACGAAAAAAATATTATTGAAATCTTAGCTAAACCATATTTAAGAGATTATTTTCATTTAAAAGATGGAGATAAATTAAGAGTAGAATTGATATAGAAAAATCCAATTGGTAAACTTATTTTTATTTACCTAAATTGTTTTTAATTTGATTGTTAATTTTAATAGCTCTAAAAATAAAAGTTCCTATGACAAGCCACATATAAAGAAAAATAAATTCATTTGCTAATCCTATAAAGAAAGCAACAAACATAGCAATGAAAAGGTAAAAAAATCTTTCCGATCGTGCCATAAGTCCAATATCATAATCCCCCTTATAAATTATATCTGCACGGGCCCTAGAATAACTTATTAATATTGAAAATAAGAATGCGATAAATATTATTAACTTCATATCTATAAAATCCCAGAGCAATTGATCCCAAAAATAAATCAAAAGTCCAAGAAATATAAAAAATTCAGAGAATCTATCCATAGTTGAATCAAAAAAACCTCCAAATTTTGTTTCTTTATTAGTTAATCTCGCAATTGCTCCGTCAACACCATCGAAAATTCCGCATAGAAATATGAAAATAGCAAATAGTAGGAGATTATAAAAACATGAAATAGAAATAAAGCTTAGAATTGCGAATGAAAGCATTATAATTGTTGCGATATTAGGAGTAATTCCTAATTTTCTAGATCCCTTTGCTATTAAATTTACAACAGGGCGAAAAATATACCTTACTCGGAATTTTGAAGGCATCTTACTTCTTTATAACTTCTTTTTCTTCTAATTCTTCTGTTTCTTCAATTATATTAATGCTCCTTAGGCCGGAAATTCCAGTTATCATCCCTAAAACCATCCCTGGTATAAGAAGTACTTCCAAACAAAATGAAAATAAAATTAACGCATCTTTTCGTATTAAAATATCATTATCTATTTCTTCATAGAATAAAATTACGTCCCAAATTCTAACCATAAAGAAAGCTACAAAGATAGCGCAAGCAGCCAAGATAGAGAGTAAATAAAACGATTTTTTCTTTAAAATTCCTCCGAAAAAGGCAGAAAACATATACATTAGAGTTATAGCTAATAGAATGTAAGAACTAATGTTTATATATGAGAGAAAAAAAGTAAAATCAACTGAAAAATGCATATAATCTAATCCTTCAGAAGTTTCCGTCCAATATAATGCTTGCCATAAATATATCATACTAATTATAGCAAGTATACCTCCAATAATATTTAAAATATATAATACTCTTGAAAAATCTTTTAATTCATATTTAATTCCTGAAATTTTTCCGGTAAAACTCAATTCTTTAAGTTCTTCTAATTTGGTAAGAACTTCGAGTGGTGAATTTCTTGTTACTCTTTTAAATCTGTATGGAATATATTTCTTTTTTAATAGGCCCAAAATTTCTCGTGCCTTAGATCGATTGCGTGCTGAACTTCTTTGCCCTTCCCAAAACCATATTGTATCTGTATTTGAGTCTACTATAACTGCAATATCACTTTCAGTTATGTCATCTGCACGAAACCATTGACCTTTTTTCATTTTATAGGGAAATAATTTACTTGAGGACATATGCATTCCTTTAATTGATGATTTAAATTATAATATATGTAAATCATAATTAAATATAATTTTTCTAGTTGGATTAATAAAAATTATTTCCTTTTATATTCGTTATTTAATTAACATAATTTTTTTATTTTGATTATTTTAATTATATTATATAATTAACCCTAATTATTGAAAAAAGAGATCGAAAATAAGTGAAATTACGCCTCACATTGACAACTACTACTAAAAAGGGTAAAGAAATAATATTAAAGTTTAATATAGCTCCATCAAAACATATTGGATTTATAAATTTTATTAATTTAGCATTAAATCAAGGGAACGACGTTAACTTGGCTTTTGAAAAAATCTCGAAAACTGGTGAGAAAGAAGAAAGTAAAATTGTTGGTACATTTAAGTTTGAAAAGAAGAAAGATGCTGAAAAACAATTGAAACAACTAGAAGAAGATATACAATCCGAGGAGCAAAAAAGGAAAAAGCAATCTCAAAAACGTAAGCATAAATAAAGGCTGGTTTAATAAACACAGATTTACTATGAAGGAGAGAGTCTCTGTACAAGTTCCTGGAAGGATCTGCCTAATGGGCGATAAAGCCGACCTTTTAGGCGTGCCGGTTATAGGTCAGGCAATAAATTTAATGATGGAAATCAATTATGAAGAAAGGTCCGATAATTCTGTTGAATTCTATAGTCATAATACAAAAGAAAGGACAATGTTTCAATTAGGTGAGTCTCCTCCTCGTAATATTGATCTAGCCTATTGGAGTGTTTTATATAATAGATTAAAGGAGCATATAAAAAGAGGTTTTTATATGGAAGTAAATTCCGAAATTCCAATTGGGGCTGGATTATCAACTTCAGCAGCAATATCGATTGGTTTCATTAAAGCTATTAATCAAGCTTATAATTTGAATCTCTCAACTAAAGAAATTGCGGAACTTGCGTATCTAGGGGAAAACCACGACCTTGGAATTCAATGTGGGAGGTTAGACCAATACACAGAGGCTTATGGGGGCGTCGTATTTATTTATACTGATGATGAAAACCCTCATGTAGACTCTTTGAATATTAAAGAATTGCCAATTGTAGTGGGCGATTCGATGGAAGAAAGGAAGGCATCATTTATATTAAATAGAATAAAAAAACAAATAAGAGAGAAAGATCCAACCACAATAACAGCTTTTAAAGTAATAGAAGAATGCGTTTATCAAGCAAGGGACGCTCTTTTAAACGGAGACTTTAAAAAATTAGGGGCATTAATGGATGAACAACAACGACAAGAAATTAAACTTAATGCTCATACTGAGAAAATTATGAGATTATGCAATATATCTAAAGAAGCAGGGGCTTTAGGTGCCAAACAAATGGGTGCTGGAGGAGGAGGATGTATGTTAGCTATTGCTCCTGGAAAGCAAAAAGAAGTTGCCAAAGCCATAGAAGATGCGGGATGTAGAGCTTGGATTTTTAATATTTTTAGATATTAAGTATCAGAGAAAGAAACAAATCCTAGTTTTATCATATTTTTACAATTATTATATACTTGTTCTGGAGTTCGATTCAGTTCTTTTGCTATATTATTAATAGTTTTCTCTCCATCAATTAGATTAAGTATTCTTTGTGAAATTTGACTCGTTAAGTAATAGTTTAAATTGATTTTTTTTGTAATTCTAGGGAGAGGAATGTTATTATAATAGTTTGGAATATTATTTATTTTTCCTTTATCAGAGGATTCATTCTCCTCATTTATTTTTTCTTTAATATCTTTAAAAAGCTTAGAGACTTTTTCTTTAAAATCCTTTTCATTTTCATTTTTCTCTTCTTCAATAAAGGTTTTTATATTTTCTTCAAAAGCTTTGAATGTATCCTTTCTACCACGCCAATTTAAAATTTGATTAACATTATATCGCTGAAGAAAAGTACGAGAAATCTTTCTTAAAGCCCTTTGAACATTTACACCCTTAGATTGTTCATCAAAAGTTGCTAAATATACCAGATTTGGTAAGCTTTTATCTCTTAGGAAGGATAACTTAACATCATTTTTCGACAGCTTTAATTCGCTTACACTCCCTAAATTATCAAATTGATTGCTAAATGAATTTATAGCGGAAAAGAATCCTGACAACATAAGAAGACTATCTGCTTGGGAAAAGATAGATTGCGAGGTTGTGAAGCTTTTAGTTAATATTGGCAGTCCATCCTTAATGATAACGATATCGCGAATCATTAGCTTATTTATCCTCTTTATTTAAGTATAAAAATAAATAGAATTTTTTAATGCATTAAATTAAGATAGTACAAGAGGAAAAAATAATAAAGTCGTGTAATACGAGTGTATTACACCATAATTTTCAATCATTAAGGAAAATTATGCATTAATCTTTTGTTATACCATTTCAATCCCAAGTGAATTTAAACTATTTCGTAAATTATGAAATCGCTTATATTTCTTACAGAATTGTGTAAACCATTTATTTCCCTCAGCCTCGTTCTAATAATTTTTAAAAAGCAGAATCTTTAATTGGACTGCTTGAAAAATATTATAATCAGGACGATATCTTGAATTTAGCTTCATAGAATCGTTAATATATTTATTAATAAGCTCAAACAACATAAATATTTCGTCTGAGTTCAATATATTTAACTGGAGGCTCTTGTTTTCAGCAATAATTTCAGAATATAATTTTTGAATAACAAGCCATACTAAATCACATAAAAATGAGAATACTTAATGATATTGCTTCAGAGTATAGCAATTTGAAAAAAAACTTTTAATACAAGAATTTAGTTTATTTATGTGGCGAAACTCTTATTTCAAATAGCAAGACTATATAGGTAATGAAACCCTTTCTTACGAAAGAATGGGTTGTTTTTTTAGGTAATTATTACTTTTAATTTCAAACTTAAAGTTTTTTCGTTGAGAACTCGGGCGCCGTTCGATCGAGCGCGTTGCTATTAGCTTTTTCTTCTGAGATGGAGTACGTAATTATTGATACAACGATGCCAGTGCGTATGTTCTGTACACTAAACGCAAGACGATGTACGCGAGAGCAAGTTTAGGAGAAACCCTTAAAAGAAAAAAACGAAAACGATTTGAAAATAGAAATGATAAAAGAAATAAAAAGAACGACCGGAACGGTCAAATATTTCTAAACCGTTCTTATCGGAGGTAACAAATCCAAATCCTTTTCTATCGTCGTACCATTTGAC
>Ga0114925_10000222_pt1 | contig 23084 bp, 57 predicted proteins | sample SumtaG_2_FD_87287 | JGI IMG/M metagenome (GOLD analysis project Ga0114925, IMG submission 87287) | Deep subsurface microbial communities from Indian Ocean to uncover new lineages of life (NeLLi) - Sumatra_00607 metaG | ecosystem: Environmental > Aquatic > Marine > Oceanic > Sediment | place... | reverse complement strand
TTATTGATACTATGAATGGAATAGATTCTCCTATTATTACTATAGTAGTAGGTATGTCTGCTTCTATGGCAGGAATAATATCAATTGCAGGAGCACAACGGTATATGTCAGAACACTCTGTGTGGATGTCGCATGATATGGCAGGTGGAGTTCATGGAAGAGATTATACAACTAAGACAATTGATAGAGTAGCATTTATGAAAAAAGAACAAGAAAAATGTGAAGTATTTTTAGCCAAACATACAAAATTAACTCCAAAAGAAATAGTTAAAGCAAGACATGGAGAACTTTGGCTAACTCCAAATGAATGTTTAAAAAAAGGTGTAATAGATGAGGTAATCAAATAATGTCCATGCACAAATCTTTAAAAGGAACTCAAGATAAATATAAACGAAGTGTCAGAAAAAGATATGAACGTTTACGAAGTCTTATATTAAAAGAAAAATGGGATAGAGAACATAATAATATCTTTTCTTTACCAAAAGAAAAAATTGTTAGATTAAAAATTAAAAAAGAAAAGAAAGAAGGCACTGATACTGTAACGAATGATAATATGGCGGTATATGCTAAAGAAGCAGAAAAGAAAACAAAGAAAAAATCGAAAGATATAGGAAAGATAAAATGATTAACATTGAACAATGTTATCAAAAATTAATACCTTTTTATTGTAAAAAATTTAAACTTTCTAATATTATAATTAAAAAAGATAATAGAATACGTTATTCTGCTTCGGTTAAGTATTATAAAAAAAGTGGCATGATTATCTACAATAGCAAAAGATTAAATAAAGATAGGAGTTATGATTGGGGTTTAGCAACTATGTTTCATGAATTAGGACATCTTAAATATAAATTACCTTATATAACTAGAACACAAAAAGTATTATCAGAATATAAAGCAGAAACGTTTGCTTTGAAACAAATGAAAAAATATTATTTTAAAAGATATAAAAGATTAAACAAGTGTGTTATAAGAAAGATATTACCTTTTTATAAAAAAGATTTTCCCATACATTATGAAGCATTTTTGAAAACAAAAGAATATCAAATAGTAGGAAAATAAAATGACCAAATTAAATGAATTCTTAATCTGTTTAAATCTATTTGCTTGTGTAATTAATGTAGGGATATATTTAATATCAACACGTTCTTGTTGTTGGCTAAATCTTGTTTGTGCCTGTGCTAATGCTTTAATGGTAATATGGTTATTAATTGGAATGGATGGGGAGGAAAAATTTAAAAATGTTCTCACTTCCTAAGCACCTCTTAATCGTGGACGTAGAAACTACAGGCACTAATCCTGATACAGCTTCTATTATCCAATTAGGGGCATGTGTTTTTAATAAAGAAGGGTATTTAGAACCTTATACATTTAATGAATATATTCTTCCTTATACATCTGAATGGACAAAAGAAGCAGAGAAAGTGCATCAAATTACACGTAGTCAAATTCAGGAAAAAGGAAAGCCCTTATTTCAAGTGCTTGATGAATTTGAACGTTGGGCTTCTAACTATATGCTTGGGGAACTTAAAAAGAAATTTTGGTTAGCTCAATGGAGTGCAGGATTTGATGTTTCCATGTTACGAAGTGCTTACAAAGTTATAGGAGCAGAAATTCCATTTCATTATAGAGCTTTTGATATAGCTTCAATTGTAAGACTTGAACTTGCAAGACGAGGAAAATTACAGCAAAAATGCGGAGAAGACAAATGTGCTTTAGCATTAGGTATTAAAGTTGATGAAACTAAATTGCATGATGCTTTATATGATGCTCAACTTTCTGGTAGAATGTTAGAGAATTTGATACAAGGAGATAATGATGGACACAAGTAAAGAATATATAAAAATATGTGTGAAAACGGAGGAGATACAGAAGTTACGAAAAAAATGGCAATGGAGTGATTTTTATTGTGAAACTCCTATTGAATGGCTAAACAAAGGCAAATCACCAAGCATATCTGTTGCTTTAAGTATAAATAATAAGAGATATAAAAATGAAACTTGGCTTCCTCGTCAAGACCAGTTGCAGGAGATGGTCGATAATAAAAAACCAGACGAATTGATAGTTAGATTAATTAATTATTTGCAAGACAATCAAAAGTATTATAAAAATGAGGCAATAAAAAAACTATATCCTACAAATTCTATGGAACGAATATGGCTTGCTTTTGTAATGAAAGAAAAGTATAATAAAATATGGAACGGAAAAGAATGGATAAAGGAGATAAAATAATGAGACAAATATTTAAAAAACTTTTTGTTCTTACAGTTAAAGTATTAGTATTAGGATGTTTAATAGGGTTATTAATAGGTAATACTATGGTATCAGGTTATATGGCTTCAACACTAGGGACATTAAGTAATAAAATAGAAATATACGAACAACAGCGTAATGAATTGCTTGTAGAAGTAGCACACTCAATAGCAGATTTAGCTGACTATACACTAGAAAATGACAGAAGCCAAAATGAAATAAGTAAAATAATTTTGAATAAAGTTATAGATAACACCATTAAAGTAGATAATATTCGGAAAGAACAAATTACTGTTGAAGAAGACTTTGAAGTTGTAAAATCAAATGTAGAAGAAAAGTTAAAAGTTGTAGAATCGAATGTAGATAAAATAGCAGAAGTGCAAAAAAAATATGAAGGCGTGCTTAAAAATATTAAAACTATTGATATAGAAAATATAGACGATATAAAAGGTGCAAATGTTTTAATATATAATATAACCGCTAATACTTTTGGTTCTGGAACACATATTAAAATTAATGAAAAGAGTTATATTTTAACTTGTGCCCATTTAGTTAAAAATCAAGGCGATGAATTATGGGCAGATGTTTATTCTCTTGAATTAGTTAGATTGGATGTGAAAAGAGATTTGGCTTTATATGCAATAGATTGTGGAGATTTAATACCTTATTTAGAAGTTTCGGATGTAGCTCCAAAAGAAGGAAGTGAAGTATTGGTAATAGGTAATCCAGATTTAATAGATGATATGATAACAGATGGAATAGTTGCAAAGATGGATAAAGGATATTATATTGTAACCAATAAAATTTATTTTGGTAGTAGTGGAGGAGCTGTATTATATAAAGGTAAAATAGTTGGAGTAGTTACAAAATTTAGGGTTATGTTCACTCCTCCTATGATAACTAATTGTGCCGAAGCAACTAATTTGGCAAGTATTCAAGAATTGATAAGAAGTATTAAATAATCGAAACTCCTCTGGAGTTCAATTCTTCATCGCAACGAAAGGGAGATATTATGAAAGCAAGAAAATGGATAATAATATTAGGATTAATAGTGATTGTAATGTCTACATTATCAGCACAAGCCGATATTAATAAACGTGTAGACCCAACATCTGAATTTTTTAAATTACAATTAGCTACTGCTCAAATAGGAGCAGGGGGGCGTGGTGGAGCTGGTGTAATTATAAAAGATGATAGAGAATTTTTATATATTGCAACAGCCAGACATATCGCAAATCTAAAAGGCAAAATGAAAATAGTCATTAGGCGAAAAGATTTAAAACAAAAAATAATTGCAAAGATTCCAAGAAAAAATATATACAAAGATAAAATATTGGATGTAGCAATAATTAAAGTTTCGAGACCTGAAGGAGAATTTGAAGTAGTAACACTAGCAATAAAATCTCCTTCTATTGGTAAAACAGTATATACAGTAGGACATCCATCAAGTTTTACTAATACGATAAATAAAGGTATTGTTTCAAATTATTTAAAAAATCCAGTTCCAAAAAGAAAAGGAATTTATATGCTTATATCTGCTCCTTCTTTTACAGGCAATAGTGGCGGAGCAGTAATTAATGTGAATAAAGAACTTGTAGGTATTGCTTCTGGGATAATGTGGTTGGGAGATAATCCAAAAGATTTGAAACATACTTTATTTTTATATCATCTGACATTTGTAGTGAGAATAGAAGATATTAAAAATTTATTGGAGACTGTAAAATGAAACGATGTAATTATCCTTTTGATAGAAAACAATATAGTAATTGCGAAAATGGTTTAGAAATAATTGCTATTATCATCGTGTTAATTTTATTAATTATAGTCCTTTAAGGTGCTAAAATGAAACGAAAAATAGAGACAGATATACGCCTATTAAGGCACAAAAGTGCTGAAATAGAGCCAAACGAGGCACAAAGTATCATTAAAGACCTTGAAGACAGTTTAGATTTGTCAAAAGGTGTTGGACTTAGTGCCATTCAAATAGGAATACCTAAAAGAGTATCTATAGTTAGAATAATAAATTTACAAAAAATAAATTTAATTAATCCTAAAATTATAGAAAAAGAAGGAAAATTTCAATTTAAAGGCGAAGCATGTTTAAGTTTACCTGGATTGTCGATAGATACAACAAGATATTATCAAATAACATGGGAAAATAATGGAAGTCAATATGTATCTACTGGAATAGAAGCATGTGTCATTCAGCACGAGGTCAATCATATGGATGGCGTGCTTATTATTGATAGAAAATGGAGGAAAAAATGATAGAAATTAAATTTAGATTACGTTTAAAAGAATTAACAAAAAAGGGTTATATGGAATGGTTTGAATATTATACTATTGGTGAACTTATTAGTGGAGGAGCTATAACCACTGCTCAAATTTTATCAATAGACCTATACACAGGACTTAAAGATAAGAATGGGAAAGAGATATATGAAGGAGATATTGTTGAATTAGCTCACACTGAACAATCAGGTTCTCGTATAAGTAATTTAGTTGTTGAATATCTGGTTGATATGTCAGGATTCTATTTAATGAAAAATGGTGATGGTTGTCATCTCAGCCACTCTCAAACTATATTAAATGGAAGATTGAAGCATATTGAAATTAATGGCAACATCTACGAAAATCCTGAACTTGTAAATGACGTGCAGTAACAAAGGAGGAACTGATGTTTTTATTCTTAAACCCTTTATCAAACCTTACTCCTTACTTGAGAGAAATGACTTTTTTATTAAAAGCTTTAGTAATTGGAGGATTTTGTTTGATATTAATAAATTTTATTAATCTAATCGTAAATATTTGTAAAAAAAGGTAAAAATGATAACAAATCTATTAATAAATGTCTTACGTCTTTTTATAGTCTTATTTATATCTATTTTTGTCCATGAATTAGGGCATTTAATATCTGCTTTAATTTGTAGAGTGAAAATAGAAGCTTTTTCGATAGGATTTTGGAAAATTCTTTGGCATAAAAAAATTAAAGGTATAGATTTTAGACTTTCTTTACTGCCTCTTGGAGGATATGTAAAATTAGCAGGAGAAACAGATAAAAGACCCAATGGATTATTATCACAACGCTATTTGAAAAAAATATTTATTATATTATCTGGAGTCTTAATGAATTTTTTACTTGCATGTTTGTGCTATAAAATAGGTTATGATTCGATTGCAGTAGGTATAAGGATAGATTTAACAATATTAAAAGCAATAATTTTTAAAGAAGTAGCACCATTATCATTAATACTTAATCTTACAAAAGCACAATTTTTCTTAATACAATTAAGTCTAATAAATTTAGCAAGTGCCATAACAAATATTTTACCTTTACCTGCTTTAGATGGAGGAATGATTTGGATGGCTTGGATAGAAAAATTGACTCCTAATTATGAAAAAGTTATCAAACGACTTTCAATATATGGTTTTATATTTGCATTATTGTTACAATTAATCGGAATTATTTATATTCTAACATAAGGAGCATTAATGAGATATTTTTTCACCGCAGACTTACATCTCGGTCATAAGAATATAATAAAATATTGCAATCGACCCTTCAAGTCTCTTGACCATATGAACAAGACTTTAATAAGAAAATGGAACGAAAGAGTGAAACCAGAAGATACTGTATTTGTAATTGGAGATTTTTGTTTTAGGAATAGTTCAGGGAAAAAAGGAGAAGGAATAAAAGTATCGGCATCTTATTGGGAAAATATATTGAATGGAAAAATTATTCATATTAAAGGTAATCATGATAAAAATAATTCTACTAAAACAATAATAGAAAAGTCAGTAATCGGTTATGGAGGCAAACGAGTGAACTTAGTGCATAAACCAGATTTTGCTGATATAAATTATCGTATTAATTTTACTGGTCATGTGCATCAAAAATGGCAAATCAAACGAATAGCTAAAGATTGGAATAGATTTACAGATATTAAATTGATAAGATTTACAGATTGTATTAATGTAGGTGTAGATGTTTGGGATTTTTATCCCATAACTTTTGAAGAAATTCACAAAAGATACCATAAATGGTTAAAGAAAAATCATCATGAATAAAGAAAAATTCTTTACAAAAACAATAGACAAACTTACTACCAAACTTAAAATCCATGCTCCTATTATTAAAGCAGATAAAAGAATAATACGTTATATTGCTTCAGTGGTTATGTGTCATTGTGAAATTAATGGAGTTAAACATCATTGTCCAATTTTGAAATATAATCCAGTAAAATTAAAAACGTTACAAAAATGGCAATTAATTTATACAGCATTACATGAATTGGGACATATTAAATGCGAAAAGGCAACAAAAAAAGATACTGAATATAAAGCAGAACGATTTGCTCATAAAGCAATTAGAAAATATTATCCACAATATCTTGAAAGAGTTATAGCTTATACGGAATGGGTTGCAGAAAATGGAAGTAAAATTTATAGAGATGCTTATAAAAGAGTAATTGATGATTATTATAGGAAAAAAATATGACAAATAAAGAAATATTAGAAAAAGTTATTTGTGAAGTTAAAGGCTATTCTTATGGATGTATTATATTTCCAGAAGTATTAGAAGATAAAAAATATTATCCTATTATCTTTTCTCACGAATTTGCAAAGAAGTTTTGGGGAGATAAATTATTAAGTGGATGTTGTCGAGAGGAATTAAAGAAAGACCAATTCGGTATTCACTGTTCGAACTGTAATAGAAACATACACAAAGACAATGTTGGTGCAGGGCAAGCATGGCAACTTCATTTAGAAATAATGGTTCTTCACGAACAACCATTAAAATATTTGGAAAAATTTTTATGAAATTATATATAGGACTTGCAATAGAAAGTATAGGAGCTTTAGGATGTTTAATTTTTCCTACAATGTTTTTGATGACATTTAATAAATGGATTTTAACGGCAGTGATTATGAGTTTTATTATGTTGTTTGGTGGATTTATGATAACCATTATAGGTTAAAAGGAGAATAATGATACCTAAAATATTATTTTTAATTTCGGGCACACTATGGGCGATAGAAATGTTGCCCCAACTCCATAGAATTTATAAAAGAAAGTCAGTAGAAGATATATCTATTTTCTTTCCTATACTTTGTATATTATCTATGATATTTTATTTCGTAGCTAGTTATCTTACACGAAATTGGATATTAATCATTTCTATGGCTAGTCCGTTTATTTGTAACACTGCATTTTTAATACAAGTGATAATATATAGACCAAAAAATATCAATAAAAATCCTCATGGACAATTATTAACTTATAATGGAAAAAAATGGATATAAAAATCGGATAAGGAGAAAATAATGTCTAAAAAACGAATCAAAAAAAGTAGAATGGACAGTCTCGAAAAAGGAGCATCTTTGGGGAAATCTCGCACAGTAAAAAAGAAAGTTACAAAAATCAGCAGTATAAATATTTTTAAAGAAATGGAAGGAAAAGAGAAACATCTCTACTATAGGATATATTTATTTTTCTATCGATTATTTTATAGAATAATAGAATCTCCTCGCAATACTCGTAGAGCTATTGTTCGTTTCTTTCAAAGAGCAATAAGAGGTTGGGCTGATGAAGATACTTGGGGATTATGTTATTATTTATCTGATGTAATTTCTAAATCGGTATATCATTTAAAAAAAGAGGGTATGAGTATGCCTAATGAAGTAACAGAAGGACAATGGGTAGACATATTGAACGAAATAAGAGATACTTTTGATATAGCTAAAAGAATTATAAATGATGATTTATATCTTATAGAAGATGAAGATAAAAGAAAAAAGTGGCAAAAAACTCTTGATAAAATTAATAAAAAACATAAAACTAATAATAGATGTATGTCAGATGAAGAAATTATACGTTACGAAAGAGGATGGAGATTATTTAAAAAATATTTCTTTGACCTATGGGATTAATAATGAAAAAGAAAAGTTTAACAACAATTATAAAAGAGAAATTGAAAGAGACCTTTGATTGGTATGTTCCACCAAATTATATACCAATAGATAAACAGTTTTATTATGAAGCAATAAGAATTCGGAACGCTATTAAAAAAGGAAAATAAAATGTTCAAATTCCTAAAAAAATTAATGGATGAATTAGTTGATGAAGTTTTGGATGATATTTGGTATAGCAGTTCTTGGTGTGATACAGGTATAACAAGAAAAGAATTTGAAGAATATATGGAAAAACATTATGGGACTAGGAGGAAATATGGAAGATATTGAAAAATGTCCAAAATGTAATAGTATATTTATACAAGCGGAGAGAATAACAAAAGAATGTTATTGTTTAGAAAAAGCTTGTTCATATAGATGGACTATAAAATTACCTAAAGATACTAGCGAAATTATAAATCCATATTTAAGAGCATCTATAAGTTAGGAGGAAATAATGAATTTTAAATGTCCGAAATGTAAAAAAGGAAGAGTATCTGAAGAAAGCCCTGGAGTAGATTGGGATGTAATAGCAAATGATTGTATAGCAAGAAACGATTTAGTATGTGATAATTGTGGAACAAAATTTAATATATTTTTTAATCTTGATAGAGTAGAAATAGCAGACGCAAATGCAGAAGAATTTGATGAAATAAAAGAATTAGATAGTGGAGGATAAAATGAAATTCAAATGCGATTGTTGCACACACATTTTAGAAGTTAGCGATTTTTCTTATAGAACAATTAAAGGATTATCCTTATGTATTTATGATATTTATTCACCAAAGGGTAGAAAATATAAAAAACCCAAATTGATTGGTGATGTAGTTATTATGAATAATCATTATCCGAAAGAATATACCAAATTAGTTAAATTTATTAAAAAACATGCGGAGAAAAGATGAAACCTATTCTTATAGAAGGAACTTTATACATCGTAAAAGATAAAGATATAGAAGATATTGAAAACGCTGATAAAAGAGATTGTGAGATAAGAATCCGTCATCATAATCCCTATTATACAGAGGATAGAAATAAACTTTTAGACGCTATACAAAAACGATATAAGCCTAAAATGAATATACGAAATATATATTTTTACTAAAAGGAAAAACAATGGCTAAATATTGTAGTAAAGAATGTGAAGAAATTGGAGTAATATGTGATTTCTGTAAATATTATAAGTTTGGTGTTGATGATAACGGATATTTTGTGGGCGATGGATGGTGTAAATTACATAAAAAACGATATGATATAGAATATGGGTGTAACGATTTTATTTGTCATAGGATAAAGGAGAAAAAATGAAATATCTAATAAAATATTGTAGAGAATGTTATAAAGAAATGCTGGTTAGATATGATTCTACAGTATTTGATGACAAAACAGTAAAACAAGCTTTCAAACATCTAATTGAAAAATTCGTTATATGTAAAGAATGTTTAGCAATAAAACAATTAGATATGAGGGAGAAACATAATGTCCATTAAAAAGCGTCTTATCTTTATTGCTGGATTATGCAGTATGGAAAGCGAACAAACTGTAATGGACACAGTAAAGTATCTTAAATATGTTACAAGTAAATATCCTGTGGACTTCATATTCAAAGTTTCTTTTGATAAAGCGAATAGAACTTCTTTAAAATCTTTTAGGGGATTAGGTGTGGATAAAGGAATAGAAATTTTGAAGAAGGTAAAAAAAGAACATAATATACCAATATTGACCGATGTTCATCATCCTTATCAAGCAGAAATGTTAAAAGATGTAGTAGATATTATGCAAATACCAGCTTTTTTATGTAGACAAACAGACTTAGTATTAGCTGTAGGCAGAAATGCCAAAACTGTGAATATAAAGAAAGGGCAATTTTTAGCTCCTGAAGATATACAACATATCATAACTAAAATAGAATCAACAGGTAATAAAAATATTCTTTTGACAGAAAGAGGAACATGTTTTGGTTATCATAATCTTGTAGTAGACCCTCGCTCATTTTTAATAATGAAGAAAACAGGGTATCCAGTAATCTTTGATGTTACTCATTCTCAACAGAAACCATCACAAGGCAAGGAAACAGGAGGAAGCACCGAATATGTCATACAAATGGCAAAAGGAGCTGTAGCAATGGGTGTTGATGGATTATTCGTAGAAATCCACCCAGAGCCAAAAGAAGCTAAGTGTGATAGAGCTACAGCATTACATATAGCAGATGTCGAACCATTATTAAAAGCGGTATTAAAAATTAGAGAGGTAATATAATGGAAAAGATAATTCAAGAATATACTGAACAACTTAGAAGAAGTAACATTGATGAAGAAATTGTAAAAAGAAATTGTGCTGTGTTACGTGATTTTTTTATCAGATTTGAAAAGTGGGATGAAGAATTTGAAGATGAAATTTATGCTTGTGGAAAAACAGTATTTCCTGAAGGAGGAGAGGTTCAAACTTTTGAATTAGATATTCATAACTTTCAAGAAATGATAGAAAAATATATAGGTTCAGAAAATAAAATAAAAATCAGTTGTAAAAAAGGAATTATAAAAATAGAGAGGATAATATGAAACATCCGAAGCTCAAGCAATTACGATTAAATAGAAAGATGAAAGTTACAGAAATCCGTAAATTTAAACGAGATTTGAATGAATTGGTGGAAGATTGTCTTGTTGATATTAGATGGTATATTGTTGATGATATTATGAAATATCTCAAACGACGAGGAGTATTATATGCGAAAGTTCAGAAGAAAAATAAAAAGGCGAAAAAGAGGTAAAAAGAGACAATCCAAACGTATTCGGCGTATGGATGCTCCTATTACTAATAGTTTTACAAGATTTCATACTTGGTTTATTGATATAGTAGAAGTAATATTTGTATTTGTTTGTGCAGTATGGGCAAGTTTTGAAATATTTATGCAATGGAGAGATTTTATTTCACGTTTAAAAGAAATGGGGGTGTTTTAATATGATACTCGAATATCTAGGCAAAATAGGATTAGCGTTATTAATGAGTATTTTAGTAGGATTTGAAAGAGAACAAAGTAAGAAGCCTGTCGGACTTAGAGACGTTGCTTTAGTTACATTGGGAGCTACATTCTTTGCTATATTGGCTCTTGAGCTTGTAACTATTGCAGGTAACGTAAGATATGATATAGGGCGTATTATAGCTTATACGGTAGTTGGTATCGGTTTCTTGGGTTCGGGCGTTATAATGCAGAATAAGGACAAATTAGAGGGTATTACAACGGCATCTACGCTTTGGGCAATGGTGGGCACAGGGCTCTTTTGTGGATTAGGGCTATATGAATTGGCTCTGATTTCAGGGCTATGTGTGTATATTATTTTGAAGTCGAAACATGTGAGAGTAACCATAGCCAAGACCAGAAAGAAAAGGAGAAAAAGATGAGTAAAATAATATTTACAGATACCCCAAAAACTGCTATTATTAAAATAAGTGAAGGAGTTCCAGGAGCTTTACGAATATGTATGGAAATTTTACAGCGAGGAGAATCGATAGACCCCGATGGTGCATTAGGAGGATTAGGGATTTTACTTTCTCTTGATACTTTAAAAATATATGGTTCTCGAATATGGATGTTATATAAAGATGTTTGTAAAGAAAATTTAGTTGATATGTTAGCAGTTTTAAGAGCAAATCAATTAGGTTATATCTCTGTTACCCAAATAAACCGAGCTATTGAAAATAGAGGTATAGGAATCGATATAAAAGATTGTTATAAAAAAGTTAAAATTCGATTACCTAATTTTGATAAGAATTTCTAAAGGAGAATAAAATGAATATAGGAGACGAAGTTACTCTTAACGATATTAATAAATGGAAAAATAAAAAATATAGAGAAGTTTTTATCCCTGCACGATATAATATTAAAAATGGCAAAGCTTGGTGGAATAGAACAAAGAAAAATATTCTTAATAACACAAAATTTAAAGTAATTCATTTACCTTTGATTCCTAAAGAGGAAATAAAAGATGAATAACGATGAGAAAAAATTAAGATATTTGTTATGGTTAAAACATGGACACCTGAAATATTTATATGGAGATGATGGAGAAATGCAATGCCATAAATGCTTACTTGATTTTAAGCGTGATAGTGTGCAAAGGATTGAAGAAAGTTTTGACGAACAAGCATTAGTATATTTAAAAGCACTCGCAGAAAAATTGGAGAATAAAGATGGAAAATAATCCTAAAATATGGTATTATTATCTACATACTAATGGAGATTTGATAGCCAAACCTCCTATTGTTGTAGAATCGGATTCTAGTTATTTTGATAGTCCTTTTGTAAAAAAAGTTTGGAAATTAGATTTAACTGACAGAGCAGATGCTTGGAAAATAGTATTAGAAGCATTGGGATTAGGATGTAGATTAGATAGAGCGACAGAATTAGCAAAACATTGGAATTTAACATATGAAGACTCTTTAGAAATGTTGACAAGAATATCTCCTAACGAAATTACTGAACTTATGAGAGCAGGATTAACAATTTTTATTGAATTTATTTTACATATGGATTTGGAAATATATTGGGATAAAGTAAAGGAGGTTTTAGATGCAAAAAAATAAGTTAGAAGTTATAAAAATAGATAATATTATGGGATGTTGGACTTGTGAAGGTAAAGGCAAAATAAAAAACATTGTATGTCCTACTTGCGAAGGAACGGGAACATATAATGAAGCTTCATATATTCATATAGTAAATGGTATGGCATTTGGGGGAGACACTATTAAATAAAGGAGAATAAATGATACAAGTAGCTATAAATTATTTATATGATATTTATAAAGATATATATTCAGATGAATATAATGAAAATATTCTTTCATTAGAAGAATTTGTAGAAAAAATGGAAGATTTTGTAGAAGACCAAATAAGAGCAAAAGAATTTTAAGGAGACCGAATGTATAAACAGATAATTTTATCAAAAATAAATCTGTTAAAATATTTTAAGTTAAGAAAGATACCTTATGCTGGAAGAGGTTTAATTATCAGGTTAATGTGTCCTATATGCAAAAAAACAAAAGATTGTGCTAATACAATTCCGAACACTGCTAAAATTAATTGTCATTTTTGTAAAAGGAATTATACGTTTTTAGAAATTGCTAATAAAATAGAAGAAAAATTTCCTACTACAGAAGAAGCACAATTACAATATTTAAAAGAATTACTTGATATAAAAGTTATGACAAAAACTGATGAAGATAATATTGAAAAATATTTGGATTTTTATGTAGAGAATGGATTTGATTTAGTGCCAATAGCACGTGATGATAAGCGACCTATCGAAAAAGATTGGACTAATAAAGAACATAAAACCAAAGATGAATGGCAACGATGGTTAGGTAATGGACTTAATATAGGGATTAAAACAGGCACAAAAAGTAATATCACTATTATTGATATAGACCAAAAACCTATTCCAGAAGAAGTAAAAAAATTGATGGGAAATACTTTAATGCAAGAATCGACACATGGATTTCATCTCTTTTATAAATATGATAAAGATTTGCCCAAGACTAGAATAGATGAAATAAAAACAGATATTGAAAACAGTGGCGGACAAGTAGTCATATTTCCTAGTGCTGTTAAGGGCATTTCACGAAAGTTAGATATACATAAAATTATAGAAATACCAAAAGAATTTAAGAAATATTTACAATCGAAAGTTACTGTGCCAAGAAAAACACATAGTGAATTGATAAGAGAAGAAATAAAATCAGAAGATTTTAAAATTAATCCTAAAGATTTGGAACTCAAAAATAATAATCTTGAAGGTAGTTGTAATACTTCTTTTATTAAATTAGGAGGTATTTTAAGAAAGAAATTAAATATCGACCAAACAGGATATGTTTTACATACACTTAACAAGCATTTGTTAGAAAACCCTATGCAACCAAAATCTATTAATGCAATGATTAGAGAATTGGATAAATATCTTGTTTTTGATGAAAAAGAATTGGCTCATAAAATATTAGAATATCTAAAAAAAGTAGAAGAAGCTCAAAGAACAGAAATTGCTATGGCAATTGTAGGCACTAATAGAGGAGAAGAAAAGAAGAGAGTAGATTTAGCATTAGCATATTTAGTTAAAGAAGGATTTATATTAAAAAGATATAGGAGTTATAGTATTATTAAAAAAGGAGATTGGAAAGAAGCTTTGATAGATACAGGCACGCCAATCGATTTTGAAATGCCTTATTTTCATGATATAGCCAAATTTAATTATGGCGATTTAATTCTAATAGGGTCAAAAAATAAAAAAGGGAAAACCCATATCAGTATGAATATAGTTAAAAAGTTAGTTGAACAAGGAATCAATCCTTACTATATTTCGTTAGAAACTGGTTCTCGTTTTGCTAAGATTGCTATGCAATTAGGATTAAAAGAAGGAGATTTTAAATGGACATTTTGTTCAGACCCAACTCAAATAGAACTTGAACAAGATGCGGTTACAATCATAGACTGGTTAATGATACCAGACAAATCTAAAACCGATTTAGTATTTAAACATTTTGTAGAACAGCTTTATAAAACAAACGGAGTTTTAATAGTATTTATGCAATTAAAAGAAGATAACAATTGGTTTGCTCCTAATATGGTTACTCAGTTTCCTGCGTTAGGTGCTAAATATATTTATGATGAAGAAGGTAGCGGTGAATATGGAAAATTTGTTGTCAGACCTGTGAGAGAACCAAAAATACGGATAAAGAGTTATGAAATCCCATGCAAATATGATTGGGAAACAAAAGAACTTAAAATGATTACAGATGAGGATATGCCAAGTGGAAAATAAAGAATATTATACAATAAAAGATATTATCAAATTAGATGCTATATTTCAAATCAAAAGAGCTTTCAAACGATTCGGTATAGAAGGCACAGAACAAAAAATAAAAGAAATATATAAGTTTATGTCTAAATGTAGAGATTATTTATTAGAAATTTATAGGGAGATATTAAGTGAAATTAAAAATTAAATATATCGAAAAGAAATTAGGAATAAAACTATATAAGAACGCTGTATCTTTAGGACTCGACACAGCAACAAAGACAGGATATTGTATTGCTCGCACTAACAAAGTATATATTAATTTTGACATTGGATATATCAACTTGAATATGAAAGAAATAAAAGACCGTAAATTAAGAAATGAGCTTAGATATGAAGAAATATATATAAGATTTAAACAACTTATCAAAACAGAATATATAGTAGTAGTTGAAGATGTATATTTTGGCAGAAATGCACAAACTTTAATATTATTAAGCAGAATCGGTGCTATTGCTTGGACATTAGCCAAAATAAAAAAATGCCCAAGAATCATATGGAAGACCGCAGTGCAAGCAAGAAAAGCATTAGGTCTACCTTGTAATAAAAAGAAAATTGTTGTAATGACTGCTATGAATAAAGTATTGAAAACTAAAATTAAGAATGATGATATTATAGATTCCATAGTGCTTGCAATCGGAGGACTTATAAAATGATACCTTATTTATTCGATTTCCAAAAAGACCTTCTTAAAGAAAAATATAAAGAGCCACATAACAAACCAGCTTTGTTATGGTTATCAGAATTAGCTCCAGAAGGATATGTTATAAAATGCAAGGCTTGTAAAACTGTTTATGAGTTTATACCTAGAAATCGAGGATGCTGTGCAATATGTGCAACAAACAAACATCTAGTATATTGGAGAAAAAATGAACTATCTAAATAATTTTCATTGGATTTGGTATGGATTAGGATTCTTATTTTATCCTAGATTAACTATTATGATTGCACTAAGTATATATTTAAAACAATTTATTCCATTACCTTTAATGATAATAGGTTGGATTGTAGCAATAGTAACTATGGGGAGCAACTAATGAATGAAAAGCTAACTATGAAACAAATAGAAGAAATTATAGAACTTGAAAACCGATGTGGAGTAGATAATCTCATTCAAGAAATATTTTCCTCTGAACATGTTGAAGAAGGAATTGATATTTTTGAGGATGAAAAAGGATATTATTTAATAAAAAAAGGAACTACTTTTAAAGTAAAAACGGAGAATCCTAATGAATAAAAAATTAGATAAATATTTAACAGAACTGGAAAAAAACTATAGTGTGCGAAAAGGAAAAGACATTATTATTGAACCTAAAATACGAACAGGAATATATCCTTTAGATTATGTATTAGATGGTGGATTCTCTCAATATTCGGGTGGACATATGTGCGAATTTTATGGGGGAGAATCTTCTGGTAAGACAACTTTTGCCTTAAAAGTTATTGCACGTTATCAAGAATTAGGCAAGATATGTGTCTTCATTAATGCCGAATCTAGTTATGACCCTAAATGGGCTACAATAAATGGTGTAAATAATGATGAAATTTTGGTAATCAAACCTGATACTTTAGAAGAAAGTGGAGAATGTTTACTTGAATTAATTCCTAAAGTTGATTTAGTAGTTATAGATAGTATCACAGCTTTAGTTCCAAAAGCAGAACTAGATAGAGATTTAACAGAAAAAACTATGGCTTCTCAAGCAAGTGTAAATTCGCCAATGTGTAGAAAAATTAATCGGATAAGAGGTCAATATAAAACTACAGTAATTTTTATTAATCAAATGAGAGAGAAAGTCGGAGTTATGTATGGGAATCCTGAAACTACTTCTGGTGGTAGAGCATTAAAACATTTATATGACAGTAGGGTTCGATTTAAAACTGGTAAACCTATAGATATAGGAAGTGGAGATAAGAAAGAAAGAATAGGAATGGAAATTAATCTTTTTGGTAAAAAGAATAAAAAAGGTAAAGCTTATAGAAAAGGAGTTATAGATTTTTATATTACTGGAGAAATAGATAATAAGACATGTCTTTTCTTTAGTGCGATTAAATATGGAATAATAGGATTATCAGGTAAAACGTATACTTATAAAAAGAAAAAAGCAGTAGGAAAAGATAACGCAATAGAAATGCTAACAAATGCCGATTATAAGGCAATTGAGGAAGAGATATGGAAACGCCAAAAATAATTGGACAATTACTTACAAGAAAGAAAAAGACACTAGCGATAGCCGAATCGTGTAGTGGAGGACTTATTTCTAATCTAATTACTAATGTGCCTGGAAGTTCTAAATATTTTATGGTTGGTATTGTGGCATATAATAATAAATTTAAGACAAATCTTTTAGGAGTGAAAAAAGAATTGATTGACCTAAAAGGAGCAGTAAGTAAAGAAGTAGCTTCAGAATTAGCCAAAAATATTCGTTCTTTAGCCCGAACAGATTTCGGACTCGGAGTAACTGGATTTGCTGGTTCACCAAAAGAAGAACCAGTTGGAGTTGTGTATATTGCATTAGCAACTAAGAAAAACATTGTCGTAAAACGATTTTGGTTTGTTGGCACAAGAGAAGAGATAAAATTCCAAATTGCACAGCAAGCATTAAATATGTTAAAATTGGAGATAATATAAATTATGGAAAAAAATGACATCAAAAAAGTAATATGCTTTTGTTGTGAAAAAGAATTTGAAGAGAAAGACATTACAAAAATAGAAGCTAGTAAAGATAAAGTAACTGGTGTAATAGAACAAAGATTTGTATGTAAGAGGTGTAATCGTCTGAAGGAGGAATAAATGGATAAAATAACTTGTGAAAGATGCGATAAAATATTTAATTATATTAAAACTTATAGACTATATAATGAAGAACCAACAGGAAGAGAAGTAGCAGTTTGTTTTCCCTGTTTGGAATTAATGTGGCAAACTCTAATAAAAATTTCAAAAAAGGCGAAATTTTATAATGAATAAAGATAAAAAAGTAATTTTAAAATGTCTTGTGGGTAGCCACGCACATGGATTAGCAACAAAAGAAAGCGATTACGATTACCGCAGTGTTTATATTTTACCAACTAACAAAATTCTTTCTCTTGGATATAAATATAAAGGCAGTTCGTGGATGGAAGGCGACCAACATGATAATACTGCATATGAGATAGGACATTTTTTACAATTAGCTACCAAATGTAATCCAACTATTTTAGAGATGTTTCGAGCTCCTATCGTAGAAGCAACTGAAGAAGGTGAAAAATTGATAGAGTTATTTCCCTATGTTTGGAGTCCTAAACAAACGTTTGATGCGTTTGTAGGCTATGGTCTTAATCAACGTAAGAAGTTCTTAGACAAAAAAGACAATAGACAAAATAAATATGCTATTGCTTATATAAGAACATTATTTAATTTAATCGAACTCTTAGAAACTGGAACATTCAGTGTAGAAATTAAGCAAGAAGATTTGAAATATCGCTTATTAAAATATAAAAAAGGAAATTATTCTCCAGGCGAAGTTATTAATCAAGCAGAAAAAATGACTGATTTTGCAAGAATATCTTTAGAAGAATGTAAACATAAACAGAATTTAGAAAAAGTTAATCAATTTCTTTTAGATATAAGAAAGGAGAATTGGGAATGAAAATAATATCGAGCGAAAATATACCTATTAAAATGTGGCTAAATAATATTGAATCAGGAGCTATAGAACAAGCTAAAAATTTAGCAAATCTTCCTTTTGCTTTTAAACATATAGCAATAATGCCTGATGCTCATCAAGGATATGGTATGCCAATAGGAGGAGTATTAGCTACTAAAAATATTATTATACCAAATGCTGTAGGAGTAGATATAGGTTGTGGCATGTGTGCTGTAAAAACTTCATTGACCGAAATGCCTATGGAATTATTAAAAAAGATATTTGGAGGAAGTAAAGAGTATCACGGAGGTATAAGAAGTTATATTCCTGTAGGATTTAATCATCATAAAAAAGCACAAGACGAAAACTTAATGCCAAAAAGTGTAATGGATATAGATAATAACACAGTTATATCTCAAGAATATCAATCTGCTTTAAAACAGTTAGGAACTCTTGGTGGAGGAAATCATTTTATAGAGATACAAAAAGGGTCAGATGGATATATTTGGATAATGGTTCATAGTGGTAGCCGAAATTTAGGATACAAAGTAGCTAAATATTATAATATACTAGCGAAAAAAATAAACGAAAAGTGGTTTAGTTCTGTTCCAAAAAAAGTAGATTTAGCTTTTTTACCTTTGAACAGTGTTGAGGGACAAGCTTATCTTAAAGAAATGAATTATTGTTTAGAATTTGCTAAAGCTAGTAGAAAACATATGATGGAAACGATTAAATTATGTTTTATAGATAAAATAAAACATTGTCATTTTAATAAAATTATTGATGTTCATCATAATTATGCTACTATAGAAAATCATTTTGGAAGCAATGTTGTTGTTCATAGAAAAGGTGCTACATCAGCAAGAAAAGGTCAAATAGGTATTATACCTGGTTCACAAGGAACAAAAAGTTATATAGTTAAAGGATTAGGTAATCCAGAAAGCTTTAACTCTTGTTCTCACGGAGCTGGGAGAGTGATGAGTAGAACGAAAGCAAAAGCTGTATTAAATTTAGAAGAGGAAATAAAAAAGATGAATGATAAAGGCATATTACATTCTATTAGAGGAAAGAATCAATTAGACGAAGCCTCCAGTGCTTATAAAAATATAGATGTCGTAATGGAAAATCAAAAAGATTTGGTAGAAATTATAGTAGAATTAACCCCTTTAGGAGTAATTAAAGGATAAGGAGAAAACACAATGCTACGAAGAGAAGAATTAGAACACACTGCCTTTGTAATAGCTTCTATTGCTCATAAAGGACAATATCGTAGAGACGGAATAACTCCTTATATGACACATCCGATAGCAGTAGCAGGGAAATTTAGCAATTCAATATTACGGTCAATTGCAATTCTTCACGATGTAATAGAAGATACGGATGTTACGAGTAAAGGATTGTTAGAAAGAGGAATATCCGTAACAGTGGTAGAAGCAGTAGAAGCATTAAGTCAACAAGAAGGAGAAAGCTATTTAAATTATATTCTGAGAGTAAAAGAACATCCGTTAGCAACATTAGTTAAAATAGAAGATATAAAACACAATTATGATACAGTGCAAAAAAGTAAACAAGAAAGATATGATATGGCACTTTACATACTGAGGGGGAGATAATGAAACGATGTCCTAAATGTCATAGATTTGGAATAGATAATGACCCCATAAGCGGTATTGAAAGATGCTTATGGAATGACTGTTGTTGGAGAAATACAGATAATATAGACTTGAATAAAGTAAAACATCCAATCAGATATAAAAAATTTATAAAATCCATTAAAGTAAAGAAAGGCATAGCACTCGATTAAAGGATTTATATTAAGGAGAAAAATAATGGCTTATATGCACATAGATAATCTATATAAAAATCAAGACATTCTTCAATTTAAAGAATGTTATGCTATGGAAAAAATTCATGGCACTTCAGCAAATATATCATATAATAATGATATGGTGCATTTATTTCCTGGTGGCAGTAATTATGACTTGTTTTTAAAAAATTTTAATAAGGACGAATTGAAAATAAAATTCCAACAATTAGGAATAGAAAAAATAGTTGTCTATGGAGAAGCTTATGGTGGTAAGTGTCAAGGTATGAGAGATACCTATGGAGACACTCTTAAATTTGTAGCATTTGAAGTTAAAATAGGGACAAATTGGCTCGCCGTTCCTCAAGCAGAAGAAATTGTAAAAAGTTTAGGATTAGAATTTATTCATTATGTTAAAATTCCTACTACGTTAGAAGCACTTGATAAAGAAAGAGATAGTGCTTCGATTCAAGCAATACGAAACGGAATAGATAATGGATTCAATCCTAAAAAAAGAGAAGGTATAGTTCTTAGACCACTCACAGAAGTTGTTAAAAATAACGGGACTAGAATTATAGCTAAACATAAAAGAGACGATTTCAGAGAAACCAAAACTGCAAGAAAAGTTATTGATAAAGATAAACTTAAAGTTTTAAAAAAAGCAAGAGAAATAGCCGAAGAATGGGTAACTCTGATGCGTCTAAATCATGTATTGGATAAAATAGAAAACCCTTCTATGACAAAAATGAGAGAGATAATTGGTAGAATGGTGGAAGATGTGAAACGAGAAGGTAAAGGAGAAATGGTTTGGAATAAAACTGTCCAAAAAGCTATCGGACAAAAAACCGCCTTTATGACTAAAGAATATTTTAAAAACAAATTAAAGGAGGAATAAATGAGTGAAAAAATAATAGATACTATCAATGACATATTAAAGAGAGTTTGTAGTGATGGGAGATGGTATCATATAAGTTTTAGTGTAAAGATAGAAAAAGATAAAGAATGTCTTGATTCTATTTCTGTAATTGCTCATAAAGAGGAGGACTAAAATGAGAATAGATGATTTAAGAAAATTGGCGGAATCAGAAGATAGTGTAGAATTTGTATTAGAAAAACTTAAAGAAGATTTTGAAATAGTTGATAGTATAGCTGAAAAAATGAAAAGAGATATTTCAGGCAATCCTGAAACTATTAGAGTTTCATTAAGTAAATTAGGCGGAGCACATTCTAATTTATTAACTGCATGGGGAATAGTAGAATCAGGAAAAACCAATGCTCAATTAACTTATTATTATAAAACAAAAACTGAGATGACGAAAGGAAGTCCAGGAGCAAAATTTAATGTTAGTGCTACTAAAGAAGATGCAAGGGCACAGGTTTTAAATTTACGCAGAGTTAGAAACTATATAGATGCGTATGTTAAATCAGCAAGCACTAATATCACAGTGCTTCAAAGTTTAAAGAAAAGAGAAGAACAGAATAGACAAACACCAGGAGAATAATATGAAATATAAGATTGTTTGGATAGAAACCTTTGACCCTAAAAAATGGGGTAACAATTGGAATCAAGGACATGATAATATTTTAGCTACCCACCCTAATCCAGAAATAATTAACATAGATGATGAAACGGGGTATATGACTGTGAAATGCACAGATTACTTTGAAGCAAATAATAGCGAACAAGCGAAAATAATGTATGATATAGGAAAAAATATACTATTCGCTATATATGAAATTAAGGAACAATTGGTATTTGAAGATAAGAGGTAAGAAAAAGGAGAATAATATGAATGGAAATATTTTCAAGGTATGGGGAACAAGAAGAAGAATATTTTTAACTGATAAAATCGAATTAGATTTACTTCATTTGAAGAAAAATACGTTTTGTTCTAGCCATTCTCATAAGAATAAAATAAATTTATTTGTAGTAATTTCTGGAAAAGTTAGAATAGAGACTGAATACGGAAAAATAATATTAAAGAAAAATGAAAGTTTTGAAGTAAGACCACCTCTTAAACATAAATTTGTAGCATTAACTAAAGCAATAATGATTGAAATAGCTTTTGTAACTAAAGATAAAATCGATAATAATGATATTAATCGAGAAAAATTAGGTGGCAAAATAATTAAAGGAAAATATATAAGTATTCCTGAACTCAGGAAAAAAGGATATTTGGAATTAGATAATGAATAAAATTAAAAATAACAAAAAATGTAAATGTTTGATGCCGATATTAGTTCAAAATGGAGCTCAACCAGGATATGAGAAAATTTGGTGTAGGAAATGTGGAAAGGAGAGAAGATGCGATTAGTAAATATTGCAAATAATAGAAGAACATTATTCCTTTTTTGCAGAAACGATAAAGGAGAACTTTCTATTATAGAAAAGAAAGACTTCTTTCCTTATTTCTATGAATTTGACCCTGAAGGTCAATATAAAAGCTATAAAGGAGAATCTTTGAGAAAGATTATTCTTTCTAGTCCTTCAGAAGTTAAAAAGAGTAGAACAGATAATGCAATGGAAGCCGACATATTATTTGTAAGAAGATATTTGATAGATAAAGTAGATAAATTAGAAGAGTGTCCTATTAAATATGCGTT
>Ga0114925_10000221_pt1 | contig 23147 bp, 20 predicted proteins | sample SumtaG_2_FD_87287 | JGI IMG/M metagenome (GOLD analysis project Ga0114925, IMG submission 87287) | Deep subsurface microbial communities from Indian Ocean to uncover new lineages of life (NeLLi) - Sumatra_00607 metaG | ecosystem: Environmental > Aquatic > Marine > Oceanic > Sediment | place... | reverse complement strand
TAAAACCGGCATTTTCTTATACATTTTAAAAACCATGTTCCCTGTAATGCAACTGATGGTTCTTGTCATAAACCCGGCAGGTGTTTTAAATTTAGTCGTTATTTTTTTAGCATCCGAAAGAGACATTCCAATAATCTCTATATCTTCCAGATTCCCAATACCGAGACCCCGATTAAATATACTCTTAAGGTGGGGGACATGCTTTAACCCGTTAAATTTCCCAATCTCCAGCGCAACAAGGTCGAGTGCCAGTTCATCTGTTCCGGCAAGTATGAGGTTCCACCTCAACATTTTCCCGGATATGGGGCCCTTAGGTCCTTCCATTATTGTATGTAGATCGTAAACTGTTAACCGATTTGGCTTATTTTTTACGACCCATGAAAAATTGTCAGCAAGAACTTCTCCGAACTCTTCAGCATTTTTACCTAATACATGCTTCTTCGCTTTTAATCCTCCCGGAATAATTCCATAGTAATTTTTTATCGCTCCTGTTATTGTGGTTACTGCGTGTGTCTTTAATCTTGGGAGGTTTATTAAAACATCACAGTCCTTTACCGGTTTTGAAACATAAAAATCTTTCATTATTACACTTTCTTCGATTGTTTCTTTTGCCGGTACTTCACCTTCAAAATCAACAAACTCCACTCCTCTATTCAGGCAAAGATCATGAAGACCTATTTTCTTTGCAATAAAGGCGGCATTTTTTTGCACCTGGCCCGGAGAATCGCCGATTTTTATTTTGTCGGCTTCAACACCAACTTTTATCAGATAATCAATAACTCCCTCCACAAAACCCGGCTGAGTGCACGCATCCCTGTTAGAAGAAATCAAGTTTGGTTTGATAAGGATGTATTCCGCGCTTTTGAGATCAAAGTGAAGGTCATTCTCAATTAATTTAACGGCAACGATCACCGCCTCAGGAATACTGCTGTAATCATTTGCATTTACAATACTGATCCTGGTCCCCATTTTATTTCCCAAAAGATCTTTTTCTAAAGAATGTTCCATGTCCTGTGATATGATAATTTAGGCGATTATCACATTATTTTCAAGCGCTATCAAGTAATAGGAATAAAAAACCTATAACCCATGGGAATAAATCCCTCTTAAATGCAAAAACAGGGCAGTTCCTGTTGGAATTAATAAATTATCGAGATTATAGACAGGAATGAGCTCAAGCAATGTTGCTATCATTGTTGCCGGAAGCACTAATCGAGCAGGAACAGTAAGAAATAAAATGATAAATGATGAAAGGAAAAATGTAAGGGATCCGATGACAGTTCGATTTTTCAATCCGAATATGCGGGTTTTTCCAAACCGTATTCCGATAAGGGCAGAAAAGGAGTCTGAGATTGATACAATAAGAATGGCAGGAAGGTAAGTATGATAATGAAAAAAGAGAATTGTAAACATTATCCCAAGGCCCAGGAGGATCGGGCCTATAATAATGCTTCTTGTTTCGATATGTCTTTGAGCCCTTCTTGTTATATGAGAAAAAAGTAAAAATGAAACTCCCATATACCGAAGAAATTCAGATAAAAAATATACTGTTATAATCCCAAGCAATATATAAATTGTCAGCAGTTTGTTTGATTGTGCTAAAAAGGGGCATACACAGCCCAGGAGATGGATTCCCTTTCTGAATAGCTCCCGTTTCCAGGAAAACCTTTGAATCGTTAATTTCCTGGGCAATCTTTCAGGAGGAATAACGTAGGGAAGTATCTCAAAAAAGTTATTCCCTTCAATAATTGTATCTGAATATTTTCTTACAATTTTACATGGATTAAATCCAATACCTATCCTGCTCTTTTTTAAGAGTTCAACATTATTGGGGTCATCACCGACTGAAACAACATCCTTCCACTTTAATTCCAATCTTTGTAATATTTTTTCAACTGTTTCAATTTTTGATATCAGCTTGATTTTATCTACATCGATAATGCCCTCATTTATTTCTATGTCAAGTCCTGCGTAATGATCCGCCTCAATTTCCTCAGCAAGATCTTTAAGCACAAAATTCGGGATACCGGCGCTTATTAGAGATACGTAAAATCCCTCCTGATGAAGAATTTCTATCGTTGCTTTGATATTAGTAACCCTTCGAATTTTGTTTGCAGTAACCTGAGCTTTTTTTGCATTAAAATCTCTTGCCAGTTTGTATCCTTCCTCTAATAATTTATTTATAGTAATTTTATTTATATAGTACATTATACCGAGCCACAGTATTTTCATATAGTTCTTCAGTCCCCTGGATCGAACGATTCTTTTAAGGAAAATATCTTTGAATAAAACCCCATCTACATCTAAAACAACAAGTCCTTTATACATCTGTTTCTTCATAGATTTTACAGTATTCATTTTTGTACCTTAATACTGATTTTCTTGCCTTTTAGGCAAGGAAATTTTTTAAATCTTGAATGTGGCTTGTCCACATCAGTACCTTAATACTGATTTTCTTGCCTTTTAAGCAAGAAAATCTATTTAATCTTGAATGTAGCTTTTCCACATCAGGCTCTATATGAAGAAAAATACTTTTATGGTTCATAAAAAGCAATTATAATGGAATCTGTCTTACTTTATTAATTAATTATTTTTTCAGGTAAAATAGGGAATGGAAGTTGAAATCGAGAAGATAGTGCATGGCGGTTATGGATTTGCCCGGCTGGCTCAGGGAATTTGTCTTGTTCCGTTTGCTGTCCCTGGTGATATTCTGGACATTGAATGCTCTCCGGAAGATGAAGTGGCTTTTGGCTGGATTAAGAAAATTATAAGGCCCTCGTTATATAGAAAACCATCGCTATGTCCGGTTTTTGGGCTGTGCGGGGGATGCGATTTTGACAACATGGACTATGAATATGAACTTAATGTAAAGAAAAATATTTTGATTGAAGATCTTACCCGGCTTGCTGAAGTAACCCGGGTGCCGGACGGCATGCCGGTAGAACGTGTGATATATTCCATGGAATATGGTTATCGGAACCGTGCTGGGTTCAAGGTGGATTCGAAAGGCAATATCGGTTTTTTCAGGAAAAAATCGCATGAAGTAGTGCCCTTACCTGATAATGGGTGCAAATTACTCCAGGGTGAGATCAATGGTTATGTGTCTGAGATCAGGAATAAAAAAAAGTTTAAAGAAGGAGGCTTTCGTATACGGGCAGACACAAAGGGAAATATTTATAGAAAAGGTGTCCCTGATATAGAAGATGACAAATTTTGTTATTGTTATATTAAAGGCATAAAATTCAGAATCAATATTGATGATTTTTTTCAGGTGAATAATTTTCTAACCGGGAAATGGGTGAGTCAAATTGAATTGTATTTACAGCCCGAAAAAAATGATGTTATTGCAGATCTATTCTGCGGGTCAGGACTAATTGCTCTGAATTTAGCAAAAAATGTAAAATCAATAATCGGGATTGAGTTGAATAAGAATGCAGTGCGAAGTGCCTGTTACAACGCAGATTGGAATAATATTCAAAATGTTTCCTTTGTCAGGGGCAAAGCAGAGCAGGGGATAAGTTCCATAAGTAATGTCAATAAAATAATTCTGGATCCACCTCGTTTCGGGCTTCAGAAAAGCCTTATAACAGCAATAGTAAAGTTGAGTGCCCGGGTCATTGTTTACGCATCCTGTGATACAGCAACTTTCTCAAGGGATGTAAAAGAGTTTATAAAAACTGGGTATCTGTTGGAAAAAATTACACTTGTTGATATGTTTCCAAGGACAAAGCATTCAGAAGTTGTTGCAAGAATTGTGAAAAGCTGAATATAAGGCTTGACTGGTATCATTATTTTTTCTACATTGATAACGCAAAATAGAATTTCCTTTCTGTCCATCAGAGGTTTTTTCATTGATGGACCGATAGACCGAAGGAGGGTAAACTTGAGAAAATATGAGTACCTGTATATTTTCGATCCGCAGGAAGAAAAAACAAAAAAAGCCATCGAAGAAGTAAAAGACAACTATAACAAAATGGAAGTGCGCGTACTCAAAGAAACAGAGATGGGTAAAAGGCAACTCGCTTATGTAATTAACAAGAACACAGATGGTTTTTACTACATGACCCAGATTGAGATTGATGATTTCACCAGACTGCAGGAATTTGAAACAGACCTGAAACTTAATAAAAAAGTTATCAGGTTCATGAAAGTACGGATCTGAAAGCTCCTGATATCCACTATGAAGTTATTCTTCACTTTGTTTAATAATTTGTTGAATTGAGAAATTCAAAATTGAAAAGAACTTGTAAAAGAGTTATAAGAGATGTAAAATAAAGATAAATTCTGTACAAGGAGTAAAACATGAGCTGGGATATAAACCATGTTATTCTTGTCGGGAGGCTTACCAGGGATCCGGAATTGACATATACCCAGTCAGGCGCAGCGATATGCAAATTTTCAATTGCTGTGAATAGATCTTCAGGATCCGGAGGAGATACCGGGGATACAACCAGTTTTTTTAATATAGTAGCATGGAACAAAACAGCAGAGATCTGTAAGGAATACCTTACAAAGGGGAAGCAGGTCGGCATTGACGGACGATTGCAGCAGAGAAGATGGACAGGATCAGACGATACGAAAAGGAGTACTGTTGAAATTGTTGCAAATAATGTTCAGTTTTTCGGGCCTGCACGGCAACCAGCGGAACAGTCGCAGACAACCACAAATGGTTTTTCACCTGAAAAAACATCCTTTGATCAGCCTGTGGAGAAGGAGAAAGAGCCAGAACGGGATCCGTTCCTATCTGAGCTGGGTGATGATGAAATTCCATTTTGATACAGTTTGTATGGTCAATAGACCATTTATTATTGAGTCAGCCGCCAGAGCCCGAGAGATTTTTTATACGCTCGAAATATCATAATACATGTAACATTTCTTTTACAATCCTGGCGCCCCGGAACCTTGATTGTAGAATATTTCAAAAAATATCGAAGGAGTTATGAGAATGGATGAAAAGGTAAAAGCCGAAACCGAAATTGAGGAAAGTGAAGACATAATAGAAAAAAAAGGTGAAAACAAAAGCTCAGAAGATCAGCATGATGAAGCAATAAAAGAGGAGGTTGTTTCCAGACAGGTAGGTGTAAAAGATAGGGTAAAGAGTGGATATAGGCAGAGAAGAACATATTTTCGTAAGAAGGTCTGTAAGCTTTGCATTCGGCGGATAAAGACAGTTGATTATAAAGATGTTGATTCGTTAAAAAGGTTTACTACTGACAGGGGAAAAATCCTTCCGAGAAGGATTACAGGTACATGTGCCAAACATCAGAGAATGCTTTCAAGTGCCATATTGAGGGCAAGAATGATCGCGCTTTTGCCATTTGTTAAAAAGTGAAATTAATGAAAAACTCATTTTTTTTATGATTGGGAAGAGTTACTCTTAAGCATTTATCTTTAAATAGGAATCGATGCCTGGTTTCATAAAGGAATAATTCTGCATTGATTATAGAAAACATGAAAACTTTTGTAAAGATAGTAAAGAAAGAAGGCTTTTATTTAAAAATGAAATTAAGCAGCTGGCGGGAGAAGGCTGCGATAACTGAAATTCATGTTGAATGGCGCGAAGTTGGTGAAAGTTTCCTCCTGGTCCTTTTTTCTTTATTGCTTTATATATCGGTGATTTTTACACAGTTTTCATTTGTTCCGATTATGATCATCACGATTAAAAGAGGGTGGAAAGAGGCATTGGTTTATCTAACAGTTGCTTCCATACTCCTTCTTTATATGATGACGAATGTCGCCTACCGCTTCCCATTTGACAGTAAACTGCTTCTGTTTTCCCCTACTCATTTTACTTTTGAATTTATCGGGAGCATCTTCGGTATAAAAGGTGTCAGATTTCTCGATTACTGTTTTATCTTTGGTATACTGGGGATATTTCTAGGTTACCTTGTTTCAAAAAATTATAAGCTTAATTATGTTATTTTTTCCAGCCTCTGTGTATATGTATTGATTGTGGTATTTACTTTAAGCCTGTTAAGCCTTTTTGGTAATTTCGAAACCTTGATATCTGAGTATTCACAATTTGTGGATAAAAAAACAAACAGCTATGTAAACCTTTATCTGTCAGAGCTTAGTAATTATAGAAATATTTTGCAGTCACGGGGAATTGATTACAATTTTCTTGAGAAAAAAGTAGAGATTGCAGCAGAAATTTATAAAAGGAGCGTTATTTTTGGGATTGCCCCAAAGGGAGGGTATCTCATTAAACAAATCATCATTATTTTCCTCAGCATTCTTTTTGTAAAGCTCTATTTTAAAAGAAAGCTCAATAAGGCTGCTCTAACATTTGATATAAAAAATTACAGAATAGCTGGTGATTGGGTATGGGGTTTAATTGGTTCATGGGGACTTGTTTATATAAATCTCTATATCAGGAACAACTTCCTTGGTATTATAAGCTGGAACTCGGCAGTGATAATTTCCTTTCTCTACTTTCTTAAAGGACTCTCTATAATCAAAATCACTGTTGAAAAAATAAAGATACCTGTGTTCCTGCAGTATGCAGTTTTATTATTTTTGCTTTTTTACTTTTTTATCTTTTTTGTAACAATTGTAACAGGTATTGGGGTTGCTGATATTTGGCTGAAAATATCTGAGAATATTGCAAACATAGGGAAAAGGAGAGATGCATGAAGGTAATACTGGTTAAGGATATTTCGGAGCTGGGAGAAGAAGGGGATATAAAGGATGTTGCGAGAGGATATGCAAGAAATTTTCTTTTTCCAAAGGGTTATGTGGTTGAGGATACACCCTTTAATAGGAATAGAATAAAAGAACAGAGAAAGAGAATTGAACTGGGGAAAATAAAAAAGAGAGATGAAGCGTTAAAGCTCGCTGAGGAGCTCTCATCAATCTCCATAAACATTCCTGCAGCTGCCCAGGATAATGACAGGCTTTTTGGTGCTATTCATGAAACTGATATTCAAAAAGCACTAGAAACCCAGGGATACACGATTGAAAAGAAAAATATACTGATGGAAGAACCAATTAAAACCCTGGGCGTATATAAAGTGTCAATCAAGATTTATGAAGATATAAAGGCTGAGCTTAAGGCATGGGTTGTAAAAGAATAAGGTGAATTTATGTGAATAATATAAATAATATAGATGAAGAATTTCAGAAAAAAAAGATATCAACCCTCAGTGATAAGCTCCCTCCACAAAATCTGGAAGCAGAAAAGGCATGCATCGGAAGCATGCTCCTCGACAGGGATGCTATTGAAGCAGCCATCGACCTACTCAAAGAGGATGATTTCTACAGCAGTCAGCACAGGATTATTTTTAGTGCCATTTTAGAGTTATACAGTCAATCTACGCCTGTTGATATTGTTACCATTACTGAGCATCTCAGATCCAAAGGTGAGCTCGATAAAGCAGGCGGAGTTGTAAACGTTTCTTCACTTCTGGATGAAGTTCCCACATCCGCAAATATTGAGTATTATGCAAAAATCATCGAACAGAAATCGCTGCTCAGGAAGCTGATAGCTGCTGCTTCTACTGTTATTGCAATAAGTTACGGTACAGATTCTGATGCCTATGAAATAATTGATGAAGCGGAAAAGCGTATATTCGATGTAACTGAAAGGAACATTTCCAGGGGCTATTTCCCTATGAATGAAATAATAAAAGACAGTATAATTGCAATAGAAAAACTGTATCATCGGGGCGATGTCTATACCGGAATCCCGAGCGGCTTCAAAGAGTTTGATGACCTGACTTCAGGTTTTCAAAAATCAGAGCTGATCGTTATTGCAGCGCGTCCGTCTGTTGGGAAAACAGCATTTGCACTGAATGTTGCCCAGAATATCGGCATACTTCAGAAAAAGAATGTTGCAATTTTTAGTCTGGAAATGTCAAAAGAAGCCCTGGTTCAGCGGATGCTCTGCTCGGAAGCGAGGATCGACAGTCAGAAACTGCGGAAAGGTTTTCTGGAAAGTGATAAATGGGCCCCTTTAACAACGGCAGCCGGGAAACTTGCTGATGCGAATATCTTTATTGATGAGACACCCGGGATAACGGACATGCAGCTAAGGGCGAAATCGAGAAGAATACAATCAAAGCACGGTCTTGATATCATAATAATTGACTATCTCCAGCTTATGTCCACTATTAAACGAAGGAATGAAGGAAGGACACAGGAGATTACAGAAATATCACGTTCTCTTAAGGCTCTTGCACGTGAGCTTCACCTCCCGCTAATCGCAATATCACAGCTTTCGAGAGCAGTAGAATCACGGGGAAGAGATAAGAGACCTATTCTATCTGATTTAAGGGAATCCGGCGCAATCGAACAGGATGCTGATATGGTGGTATTTTTATACAGGGATGAACTTTATAACCCCAATACAAGTGACATAAATATTGCTGAAATTATCATTCAAAAGCAGAGAAACGGGCCTACAGGAAACTTAAAGCTCAGGTTTTCAAAGGAGTATACGAGGTTTGAGAACCTTGAAAGATGGGAAGACCGGTTCAGTCAGAATGATGAAGAACAATGATTTTTAAATATTAAGATCTTTTTAATAAAGCCGCAGTTTGACATTTGGTAGAAATTATTCTTTAACAACCAATCCCTTCCTGTATGCTTTGAGAAAATTGCCGCAATACGGATCTTTATTCAAAATAGCTTCTGTAGCAAAAATAATACTCATCATAACCGAATCGAGAGGGTCGATTAATGCGCCGTCGAGGCCATTTACCATACAGGAGACCATAAATGCCCTGTTTACCTGTTTCCGTGAAGGGAGACCGTACGAGATATTGCTCAGGCCTGTAATTAACTTCACATCAGGAAAATTCTTTTTTACACCCTTGATTGTGTTTATTACCGTCATACCGTAAGTCGTATTAACGCTGAGTGGTGTTGTGAGCGGGTCAATAGCAATATCCTGGATATTTTTCCCTCCCTTTACAAGATCATTTATTATATGGTCTGCAATTTTCACTCTATCGTCAGCTTCATCCGGAATGCCATTGTCATCAATGCAGAGGCCCAACACCAGTGCGGGTGTTTCAACAGCAAGGGGAAACACCTGTTCCCATCTTTCGGATTCTTTTGTAATAGAATTGATCATGGGCTTTCCGTTTTTGTGGAGTTTCAATCCCATGGCCATTGCCTCCACGCGGGGGCTGTCTATTGCTAAGGGTTTTTTAGTGACATCCTGTATTTCATTTATCGCCCATGCAAGTTTTTCAATCTCATCATAAACGAAAGCACCTGCATTTACATCTATAAAGTCAGCACCAGCTTCATCCTGCTTGATTGCAAGGTTTCTGATATACTCTGAATCATTTTTTTCCATTGCTTCTTTAATCTTTTTTCGCGTTGAATTGATAAGCTCTCCGACAATTATCATACAATCCCTCCATTTTCTTCTATTTTCTGTAAGCTAATATATAGTTAAGATTTCAGCAATATTTTTTTCTGGAACAAATTTTATTATATTAAATAATAGTGGTATGAGTTATTATAAAAGAGGGAGCCGGGTATGGATGAAATTGAAGTTGATATTAACAAAACACTCGTATCAGTTGAAAGGGTTCTTCCGCCAAAGCTGTCTGTAATTCCAATGAAAAGACGGCCGATATTTCCAGGTATCTTAATGCCCCTTGTTATCGGGAAAAATAAGTATATCAAAACAATCAAAAAAATAATCGGGATCGATGGCTTTATTGGATTGATTTTGATTAAAAATAGTGAAGCTAATAAAGACCAGGAGGAAAACTTTTATCAGGTAGGAACAATCGGAAAAGTTATTAAAACGATAAATCTCCCTGATGGACAGATAAATATATTTGTTAATACGATTAAGCGGTTTGAAGTGAAAAAATTTCTTTCTATGGATCCCTATGTAACTGCCGCAGTTAATTATATAGATATCAAGCCTGAAATGGACAAAGAGCTCCAGGCCCTTGTAAGGACTCTTTACCTGGAGATTAAGGAGGTTTCTGAAGATAACCCGTTTTTTACTGAAGAGATAAAATTGAATATTGCAAACCTTGATGGAGCGGAAAAGGTTGTAGATTTTGTTTCTTCTATATTAAATGTCGGTAAAGAGGTGCAGCAGGATATACTTGAAACATTTGATGTAAAAAAACGGGTCGAAAAAGTATTAAACCTGCTTCACAAAGAAAAGGAGCTTTTAAAGCTTCAGAAAAAGATCCAGGAACAGATCACTGAAAAGGTAACAAAGCAGCAGAGGGAGTTCTTTCTGGGGGAACAGTTGAAAGCCATTAAAAAAGAACTCGGAATGGAGGTAGACTCAAAGAGTACTGACTATAATAAGTTTAAGAAAATACTTGATGGACTTGAGCTTATAGACGAGGTCAAAGATAAAGCCTATGAAGAACTTGAAAAGTTAAATTTGATGGATATACGTTCGCCTGAGTATGCTGTTACAAGAAATTATCTTGAATCAATTTGTTCGCTCCCCTGGAATATGCTATCGCCAGAGGATATTGATATCTTAAAGGCAAGAAGAATATTAAACCATGATCATTATGACCTTGATGAGGTAAAAGAAAGAATCCTGGAATTCTTATCAGTAAAAAAATTAAAACCCGAATCAAGGGGATCAATACTCTGTCTTATCGGTCCACCCGGTGTTGGAAAAACATCTGTGGGAAAATCCATTGCAAGGGCCATGAAAAGGAAATTCTTCCGGTTTTCTCTCGGCGGCATGAGAGATGAAGCTGAGATTAAGGGGCACCGGCGTACATATATAGGTGCAATGCCGGGGAAGATTATCCAGGCGCTTAAAATTGTCGGCGTGAAGAATCCGGTTATTATGCTCGATGAGGTAGACAAGCTAGGGGTGAGCTTTCAGGGTGATCCCTCTTCGGCACTTCTTGAGGTTCTTGATCCCGAGCAGAATGTGAATTTTCGTGACCATTATCTTGACCTGCCCTTCGACCTGTCGCGCATTCTGTTTATCACCACTGCGAATACAACCGATACCATTCCATCACCTCTGCTGGACAGGATGGAAGTTATACGGCTTTCCGGATATATTGAAAAGGAAAAGGTTGAGATAGGCAGAAGGTACATCATCCCCCGCTCTCTTGAAAGGCATGGGCTTAAAAACAGTGATATGAAGTTTGATAGAACCGCTCTTACTGAAATTCTGCAGGGGTATGTAAAAGAAGCAGGGTTGAGAAACTTTGAAAAAGCTATAGACAAAATTTCAAGAAAGGTTGTCCGCAAACGTCTGGAAAACGAAATTACCTTTCCATATACAGTGAAGAGGGAAAATATCAAGGATTTTCTTGGAGAAAGAGTTTTTATTGAAGAGATTTCACAAAAAATCAAACGGCCCGGAATTGCCATAGGGCTTGCATGGACTCCTCTCGGTGGGGCAACTCTTACCATAGAATCGGTTTTAATACCTGGAAAAGGTGATTTAAAATTGACCGGAAGCCTTGGTGATGTAATGGTGGAATCGGCAAATATTGCCCTCTCCTTCGTCCGTTCGATTGTGGAAACGTTCAAAGTGGATGAGAGTATTTTTAAAAATAACTTTATCCATCTCCATGTGCCTGCAGGTGCAACACCCAAAGACGGCCCCTCAGCCGGTGTTACCATGGCCTCTGCAATGCTTTCCCTTGTGACCGGAAAAAAATTGAAGAACAGGCTGGCTATGACAGGAGAGTTGTCTCTTATCGGTAATGTCCTTCCTGTTGGAGGGATAAAGGAGAAGATGATCGCTGCCAAGAGGGCACGTATGGATAACATCATCCTTCCAAAGGAGAATCAGAAGGATCTCAATGAGATCCCTGACCACATCAAGAAGGGAATCTCCTTCCATCTTGTGGAAACAATGAATGATGTGGTAAAGCTCATTTTCGCCTGATAAATAAATCAATTTACTTTTTTTTATTCTCAAATATATTAATACGAAACTAACACAAAAATAAAAAAACTCATAACTTACAGAATCCTGGTAAATTTATTGTAGGGGCAATTCATGAATTGCCCCTACTAGTATAAATATACTTTTTCATACTCTTTAATCACCGGTTTACCGGTAAGAAGAACTAACACGACTATAATTTTGGAGTATTCATGAACCTGTTTGATGTGCTGAAAGAGAGGGGTTTTATTTATCAGGCAACCGATGAGGATGCTATACGAAAGAGTTTTGAAAGAAAGAGGATCACCGCGTATATCGGGTTTGACCCGACAGCGGATTCTCTTCATGCAGGAAACCTTGTTCCGATAATGGCCCTGGCTCACCTGCAAAAAACGGGTCACAGGCCCATAGCACTTGTCGGCGGAGGGACAGGGATGGTCGGTGACCCGTCAGGGAAAACAGAGACAAGAAAGCTTTTAAGCATTCAGGATATAAAGAATCATGCTGAAGTCCTCAAATCCCAGTTTTCCCGGTATATATCGTTTGATGAGAATAAGGCACTTTTATTGAATAATGCTGACTGGCTTGTAGACCTGAACTACATCGAGTTTTTAAGGGATATAGGAAAACATTTTTCGGTGAATAAGATGCTTACTGCAGAATCTGTTAAGCAGAGGCTTGAGACTGGATTAACGTTCATTGAATTCAACTACATGGTTCTGCAGGCCTATGATTTTTATATTTTGAACAGGGATTACGATTGTGACCTTCAAATGGGAGGCCAGGACCAGTGGGGGAATATTGTTGCAGGTATCGATCTTATCAGGCGATTGGCTGGAAATGAAGTATACGGGTTGACATTTCCCCTTATTACCAGCTCGAATGGAGAAAAGTTCGGTAAATCCGTAAAAGGGGCTGTGTGGCTTGATGCCGGGAAGACATCACCCTATGATTATTACCAGTTTTTCCGAAATACAATGGATTCGGATGTTGAGCGGCATCTTGGATATTTTACCTATCTCCCCATGGCCGAGGTGAAAGATCTTGCAGGACTGAAGCCCCCTCTACTGAACCGGGCAAAAGAAATCTTAGCGTTTGAAGCAACAAAAGTTACTCATGGGGAGGAAAATGCGCAGAAAGCCTATCTCGCTTCAATTGAGAAGTTCGGGGAGGCTGATCCCAATAATACGGTAGAAACATCATCATCGATTTTAAAGGTTCGGGGGGGAGGAGCCGATCATCCTTCGGTGAAAGTAAATGTCCATGATCTTCAAAATGGATTGTCTGTTCTTGACGCTTTTGTCAGTACAGGCCTATGCAGCAGTAAGAGTGAGGCACGAAGGCTTATTCGTCAGGGCGGTGCATATATCGATGAGAAAAGGATAGATGACGAAAACCTTCTGCTTGGAGAGGATGACTTTATTAATGGAGAGCTCAACCTGAGAGCAGGAAAAAAGCGATACATGAAGCTTCAAATCATGTAGGGCAGCCCAATGTGGCTGACCAGGGCAGGCCCAATGTGGCTGCCCTAAACCCGATGTGATCGCCCCATGGGTATCACATAAAATAATGTAAATTGTGTTTCCATTAATACTTAAACGGCCTGCTCGACATAATCAGGGAAAGGGCTTCGGAACGTGTTTTTTCGTTTTCTTTGAATATCCCCCTGACCGCACTTGTAACCGTATAGGAGCCTGGCTTTTTCACACCCCGCATTATCATACAAAGATGTTCTGCTTCAATAACAACTATTACTCCGTACGGTTTTAGCTTCTTCATAATAAGATCGGCAATGGAGGCAGTCAGCCTTTCCTGAACCTGAAGCCTTTTTGAAAATACGTCTACAACTCTTGCAATCTTACTCAAACCGGTAATTCTATTGTCTTTTGGTATATATCCCACATGTGCCAGGCCGTAAAAGGGAAGCATATGGTGCTCGCACATTGAATATATAGGAATATCTTTTACGAGAACAATTTCGTCATGCTGTTCAGAAAGAAGGACTTTTAAAGTATCCTCAGGTTTTTTGAAGGAGCCTGAAAAAATATCTTCATACATATGTGTAACTCTATCAGGGGTTTTCACCAGCTCAGGTCTGTCAGGATCAGGATCTATCTCTTCTATAATCATTCTTACTGCATTTTTTACCTTTTCCTTATCCATGAATCCCTCAGGCACAAAAATGAAGATAAGTAAAAATATAACAATTATAGAGAAAAATCAAATTCTATCTGGATGGTATTCCTGGTGGTCGGCTGGCAGGGTAACCCCTCCCTACTTCCCGATACAGAAATTATTGAATATTTCATCAAGTATATCCTTGTTTGTAACTTCTCCTGTGATTTCTCCAATAATATCCATTGCACTGCGGATATCATATGCTACAAGTTCGGGCTCTGCGTTTACATCCAGAGTATCAGAAGCATGTCCTAATTCTTCAAGAGTTTTTTGAAGGATAGTGTAGTGTCTTGCATTTGTAATCATGAGTGAATAATCACCTCCGGCATCTCCACTGGCAACCATATCTGTCATCCTCTTTTCAAGTTCACTAAGGCCTTTTCCATTTTTTGCAGATAAATATACAAAATCCTGATTCATGCCGGTTTCTTGAATAAGTTTTTCTGGATTTAATTTTATGGGAAGATCTATCTTATTGATTATAGGAATCCAGCGCAAGGTTTTGGCCCGATCTATAATTTCTATATCCCTTTCATCAAAGTCCATGCTTCCATCACATACAACGAGGATAAGCTGAGCCTTCTCCATGTAAGTTCGGCTTCGCTTTACTCCTTCCTTTTCTATAACATTGTCCGAATCTGTTATTCCAGCTGTATCAGCCAGGATAAAGGGAATACCGTTAATATTCAACTGTTCCTCAATGATGTCTCTGGTTGTCCCAGGTATTGGAGTTACGATTGCCCTATCGAACCTGAGAAAAGCATTGAAAATACTCGATTTTCCGACATTTGGTTTTCCTGAGAGAACAGTTACAACACCATCTCTGATGATTTTTCCGGTATCGTAACTTGCGATAAGAGAAGCCAGTTCATTTTTTACTGAATCGACCTTTTTTTGTATATCCTTCAACCTGAGGGGAGATACATCCTCTTCATCAGGAAAATCAATATTTGCTTCTAAAACAACCAAAATGCTTTTCAATACGCCGATTAGATTATGGATGCGGCCGGAAAGTTTTCCTTTCAGCTGGTTTACTGCGGCTTCCAGGGCCTTATTTGTCCTTGATCTGACAATATCAAGTACAGCTTCTGCCTGCGAAAGGTCTATCCTTCCGTTGATAAATGCCCTTTTTGTGAACTCACCTGGTTCAGCTAACCGGGCGCCGTTTTTCAGTACAAGACGCAGCACCCCATTTACTGCCACTGCACCACCGTGGCAGTTAATCTCGACAATATCTTCTCTTGTATATGTATGCGGGGCTTTCATAAGGGATACCAGCACTTCATCAATAATTTCCTCTTTTTCTTTTATATACCCCAGGTGCATGGTGAAAGATTTTAAGTTATCACTGATACTCTTTTTTCTGTGGGGCTCAAATATTTTTTCTATGATTTCAAATGCAGTATTTCCGCTTATTCTTACGATACCGATTCCTCCCTCTCCTGGGGGTGTAGAGATAGCAGCTATGGTATCGAAGGGAGTGATCTTTTTCATGTTTATTGTATTCTCACTGGAATTGTCTTGCAGCTAACAGTAGGAGCAATTCATGAATTGCCCCTACATAAAATAATACAGAATGGTGGTTTTTCATAAAAAATTAAAACGGTACAGGCAGGTGCTCTATCATATGAGGTTTGATATCTTTTATTGTTTTCGCTCCGGCAATAAGCATGGCCTCTCTGAGCTCATCTTTGATTTTATTCATGTAAAATGATACGCCCTCTTCATTAGCCCCTGCAAGGGAAATGGTAACAGGCCTTCCGATAAATATGAGATCCGCGCCTAAGGAAATGGCTTTGAAAACATCTTCGCCGTTCCGGATACCGCCATCAACAATTACCAGGGCTCTTTCTCCAATGGTATTTTTAATTTTATGCAGGACTTCAATGCCTGAAGGCAGGTATTCGAGAATACGGCCGCCCCTGTTCGATAGAATAATCCCCCTGGCGCCAGCGTTTATGGCCTGAAGGGCATTCTGTTCGGAGAGGATACCTTTTATTAAAACCGGGACAGGGGATTTCTTTATGAGATCAGAAAGCCATTTTTCATTGATAAGAATGGCTCCGCGGCTGTCTTTCATGTCGGTGGAAAGACCGCATATCTTTATACCTGCTGCAAATGCTCTTTCAATATTGTTCTTTGTCATGCTTTTCCCATGGTATGGGTTAAAGAATGGAATTCCATGTCCGTACACATCATTCAAAGGGTTAATAAGATATTCAATCCTGTCACCATCCTGTTCGCATTCCATCTGGGAAATACAGCCGATACTGCCCGCTTTTTTTGCGCCTTTTAATAGAATTCTATTGTATTCATCCTCTTTGAAAATCCCTTTCAGATTCATTTTGATATTTGAAATCGGTGCAGGAAGAACAGGAATATCAAGGGGAATTCCAAATATTGTGCTGCCAGTATTAATGTTGTCCATAGTCTTAAGAATATCAGGGATGACTGCATAATTTTTTAAAAACCGGACACTTCTCTGAAACCCTGCTCCAGAAGAGCGTGATCCGATCCCCGGCTCCCATCCCGCGCATTCTACACCGTCGCAGGCCCTGCATACTGAGCATATCCCTGATAGCTTTACAAGGGCATTTTTCCTTATTAACCCTTCATTAATCTCACCTTCAGCACCAAGAATTATTTTTACTGTTTTCACTCCAAGGTTTGCGCTGTTAAGAGCCTCCTCTCGAGTATCTGCTACTGCAATCACGTTCCCGCATTTCTCGACATTGCTTGTCGGGATATGGACTGTATCGCCGATCCCGCACGTAACGAATACATTTTTCACACCTTTTATAGATATGGCCTCTTCGATGCCTTCAATTGTTCTTACTATACCGCTTCCGGGTATTATGGCTCTCTCAACCGACACCTTATGTCTCTTCTCTTCGAGATCTTCCGGAGGATTACCAAGAGCAATATTAATGGACGCTTTTATAAGATTAACCCCGCTCGAATAGGGGTAGGTATAGGCAGACATAAACCCTCCTGATAAACGTGATGCAATCTCCACAATTTTTGCCCCTTCCACTGTTATCTTTATATCTCCCTTTGCTGCACCGATCTCTATTCCAAGCGCACGAATTCCATTTTTAAACACAGAAACAGCGTCTTTTACATTATCCTCAGGCAGGTCTGTCGGCATAATGTGGCCTGTTTCAACAAAATATGGAGGAAACTCAATTATTCTGTCTGCAATGCCTGTAATGAACAGTTCGCCGTTCCAGACAAGGGCATCAATACTGAGCTCAGGGCCATCCATAAACTCTTCACAAATTATCTCGCCTCTCGGCGATGCATTTTTTGCTCTCTCATAAGCAAAACGGATGACTTCATGTCCTTTAACCTTCATAACTCCCCGTGCGCCCATATTGTCAGCAGGTTTTATTACAAAAGGAAACCCTAATTTTTTTGATGCTTTTAAAACGTCATTGTAGGTCCAGCAGGGATAAAATTCCGGCTCAGGAATACTTTTTTCTTTCAGCCGTCTTCTCATCTTGATCTTATTAGTCGTTGCCTCCGCCACATCAATCCTGTTTCCAGGCAGGTCAAGTGCGTGCTGTACTGCAACAACAGTAAGGGAAGCATCAGTTCCAACAGTTATGACCCCATCTATTGTACGTTTTTTTGTGAACTCTTTTGCAACCCGTACAGTCCCATCAACGTCCCTGGTACTCATAACAATAGGAAAGTCGGCAAATTTCATGCCGTACGCTTCCCTGTTGTAGTCAATTACAGCTGTCAGCAGTCCCATTTCTCCTGCGATCTTTATTGCAGGAGCCTGGAGAATCCCCGCACCGATTATAAGAAGTGTTTTTTGCATCGTATAACGCCTCTTCTTTTCTATTGAAAATATGAATCATCAGCTCTCTATTATGATATATCGAATTATTCTGCAGAGGACATTAGAAAATGTAAAAGCTCAGATGATGGGTGTTCCTTTACGGAAAGCGGTAGCTTTAACAAACGCGACAAGGTTGTTAAGGTGATCTGATACTTCGATTGTATAGCTTCCTGTACTTTTTCCTTTGTGTCTCTCTATACACCGTGCCGTTATTGTTTCTCCAGGAAGCACCGCTTTTATAAAGCTGATACTCATATCAAGCGCAAGTGCGAGTTTTCCATGGCTGTTGCACGCAAGCGCAAAAGCCACATCAGCAAGGGAAAAAAGCACTCCTCCGTGGCAATATCCGGCAGCATTCACTTGATTTTTTTCTACTTTCATACTTACAGTTGAGTTTCCCTCATTCAGTTCAATAATTTTCATATTAAACAGGCCAACGAGTGTGTCCTTTTCCTGTATAAGAAGCTTGATCTTTTCAATCTTTTTCCCTGCCATTTTCATACCTCATTTAATTGTTTTTTAAAGAGATTATATATTAATCGTCTATTTTTGTAATAATATTTTTTTACTTGGTACCCGTAAATAAATCCTGCAAATAAATCCCGTAAATAAATAATGATTAAATTTTTATTTAATATTTTATTTTAGTACCTTAATACTGATTTTCTTGCTTTTTAGGCACAAACTTTAGTTTGCAAGAAAATATCTTTTTAATCTTGAATGTGGTTTATCCACATCAGTACCTTAATCCTGATTTTCTTGCCCAATAAGCAAGAAAATCTTTGTAATCTTGAATGTGGCTTGTCCACATCAGGTATCAGTTATTTTCCTTTAGCAAAGAATTAAGTTATTTTAATAAAAATTTTTATTAAATGGAAATATGAAAATAGTTTCGAAAGATACATTTCCGAGGAATTCACAGTTTTATAAGTTCAGCCTCTATGGGTTTTTAAAAAATCTTAAATTTTTTGATCCGTTTATTATTCTCTTTTTCAGAGAGATGGGACTTTCTTTTCTTGAGATCGGAACACTTTTTTCAATCCGGGAAATAACAATCAATGTCTTTGAAATTCCGACAGGTGTTATTGCCGACACGTACGGAAGAAGGATATCAATGATTTTCTCCTTCATTTCATATATTTTCTCATTTCTTCTCTTTTATTTTTTCCCTGGTTTTAGAATATATGCCGCTGCAATGGTGTTCTTTGCAGGAGGGGAGGCATTCAGGACTGGAACCCATAAAGCTATGATACTGGAATATTTAAAGATAAATAACTTACTGCAGTTTAAGGTAGATTATTACGGGCATACAAGAGGATGGTCGCAGTTCGGTTCTGCAGTATCGTCGCTCATTGCAGCAGCTCTTGTATTTTATTCCGGAAGCTATAAGATAATTTTCCTTTCCTCAACAATTCCCTATGTTTTTGCACTTTTTCTGATGATCTCATACCCGAAGGAGCTGGATGGGGATATTGCGCACGGTGAAGAGAATGGTACCCTGGCAAAGACAAAAAAGCAGATAATGGTAACGCTGGAAGGCTTTGCCTCCCTGTTTAAATCCAGGAGAACACTGCGGGGGTTGTTTAATTCATCGTTTTTTGATGCTGTGTTTAAAACAATCAAGGATTACCTCCAGCCGGTAATAAGGCAGTATGCGCTACTCCTGCCCCTTTTCGTCGCTCTGGAAGAGGATAAAAGGGTTTCGGTTATAATCGGCGTTGTTTATTTTACACTTTTCATCCTTACCTCAATATCATCAAGGAATTCCGATAAATTAAGCCGGAAGATGAAGTCTTTAACAAGAGCGATTAATCTCTCGTTTTTATTTGGTGCCCTGCTGATAGTTGTTACCGGGATTTTGTTTAACTTTCATCTATATTTTTCTGCTATTTTAATTTTTGTGCTCTACTATATGCTTGAGAATATCAAACGGCCAATGAATGTCGGCTATATTAGTGAACTGATATCGAGCAGAGTAATGGCAACGGGGCTTTCAGGAGAATCACAGTTAAAGGCTCTCTTTGTTGCAGTCTTTGCACCGTTGATGGGATTCCTTGCTGATAAAATCGGCGTCGGCGGGGGCTTCATTGTTTTTGCAGTTGTTTTAGTATGTTCATTTCCCTTAATTGCTGTAGGGCGAAAATCAAACCATGAAGGATGAGGAGTAAAAAAAAACCTTACAATAAAACCACAACCATTATAACCAGGCGCGCAGTATGAATATATTTATTGAAATCATATATTATCGATGTTAAAATAAAAATGATTCATTAAAAGAAGTCATTAACGAAAATCGATGTGGTCGGGGAAAACCAGTGAGAAGCCGATCTTCTATGACGGATAGATTGTTGATTTCCAATTGCAAACTCTTTAATTCCCCTGGTGACACTAGGCCGGTATCAATACTGACTGAAAATGGAACTATTACAAAAATTGGTAAGATAGAGAAACGTGATGCAAAAAATATCCTTGATGCTGAAGGGAGAATCATTTCTCCCGGTTTTATTGATGTCCACATACAGGGTGCAGGTGGTGCAGATGTTCTGGATGGCACAAAAAAATCTTTGAAAACCATTTCAGCGGCATGCGCCCGGTTCGGTACAACAGGTTTTCTTGCAACAACTGTATTCAAGCCTGATAAAGATAACCATCATCTAAAAGTAGCCGCAGAAAACGTGGACTGCGAGCTCGGAGGAGCACATCTTCTCGGTATACATCTTGAAGGACCTTTTATTTCCATGGAAAGAAGGGGTATGATATTACAGGAGTGTATAAGTGAACCCTCATTAAAGTTTTTTAATGAAATACAAAAGCTTGTAAAAGGTACTCTGAAAATCATGACAATTGCGCCTGAGTTTGCCGGTAATTTAGATATCATCCGCCAGCTTGTCAACGCCAGGATAATTGCCTCATTCGGTCATTCCAATGCAACGTATGAAGAAACACTGAAGGGTTTTGACGCCGGGATTTCGCATGTTACTCACCTGTTTAATGCAATGCCTTCTCTGCACCACAGGGCTCCTGGCCCACTGCTGGCTATTTTCAAGATGGGAGGACCAAGTTTCCAGATAATTCCTGATGGAGTTCATCTGCACCCGCGTGTTCTTAAATTTGTATTTGAAATTATCGGTATGAAGCGTTGTGTAACGATTACAGATGGTATGAGGGCAATGGGCCTTCCTGATGGCATATATATCTATAATGGTAAAGAATATGAATCAAAAAATGGAACTGCGCGATATTCAGACGGGACTTTGATCGGCACTGCTCTGGGATTAATTCAGATGGTTCTTCGTCTTATGGAATTTAGCGATTGTTCTCTCGAAACAGCCATAAAAACAGTAACAGAAAATCCTGCCAGGCTGCTGGGCATTGAAGATAAAAAAGGGAGCATTGCTGTTGGAAAGGATGCCGATTTTGTGGTGCTTGACCATGATTATTCTGTCTGGTCGACCATTGTTAATGGGAAGATTGTATTTCAAAAATTATTATTATGATGAAAACATTTCAAAAATTATCGCAAGAAGAAATCGAGATTCTGAAAACAAATGGATGTACAGCGGAAAACTGGCAGTTGATTAAGGTTGCTCCGGGATTCGATGCAGGCCGGGTACGTTTTACCCGGTTTTCAGGGGAAATTGTTATAGGAGACAACTCAGGCTATGTAAATATCGATGGATTTCAACGACCCTGAGGAATATACCCTGCGGAATATACTCTGCGGTTATTGCAGATTGCCGGGTTGGTAATAAAGTTTTTATATCAAATATCGGGTCATGCATCCGGAATTATATCATTGAAGATAATGTTATTATTGAGGATGTATCGATCCTGATGTCAGAGCAAAATGGCTGGCAAGGGATCGGAGGAAAGCACCTGTGATCCGGGATCTTATCATTTTTGATGTGTTTTCTCCCTGCCGGATGAGCTTGGAAAATGCAGAACAACTGCTTGAAAAATGGGAATCTGTATCGTGTACTTTACATTCTCTCCTCCTGGAAAATACGAAGAGTGAGTTTTCACAACTATCAAGGATAAGCTATGGCCTGGACCAGGATGATGAAATAAAATTAAAAGATTTTTAAAGTGATTCTTTTAAATTTTGACGAAGATGCCGAATAATATAATGACATGGTTTTTAATATATAGTGTAATTAATTTGAAAATAGGTTATACTTGTTCTATATTATTAGAATAGAAGGGAGAGGCTCATTCATGATGGAGATTTCAATCAAGGAAATCTCTATAATCGTGAATGTGGCTTGTCCACGTTAGTACCTTAATACCGATTTTCTTGCCTTTCAGGCAAGGAAATTTTTATAATCAAGAAAGTGGCTTGTCCACTTTAGGGTGGTAAAAATGAAAAGTGAAACAACTGTTATGAAATCAGATCTTATTAATTTAACAAAGGCCCGTGAATTTGTATCCAGAATGGCACGAGAAGCCGGGGCAAGCGACTCCGCAGCTACAAAGATAGAAATATCCTCTGATGAGTGGAACGCAAGTATCATTGAACATGCTCTTGGGAGTGGAGTGGATAAAGGATTTACAATCGAGTGTAAGAGCAGCGATAAGAAGTTTATGGCAATATATCTTCAAAGTAAAGTAATGGACATTTTTCAACTGCCTAGTTTTATAAAATTCTTGAAACGTGCCATGGATGTTGAGGGCAGCATGGTCTTAATCAAAGGGAGCACAAAAGGGGAGACACAAGAAGCAGCGATGGTAGAAGAAATTACCGGACCAGATGATTCAGTTTTTCCTCTCATATTCCAGTGTCCTCGATGTGAGAAAAAGTTTAAAACCAGTAAACCCGGCAAGTTCAGGTGCTCAAGCTGTCAGGTTATTATCAGGGTCAACGAAAGTGGAGAAGTGAGGTTAATATAAGGATTTGCAATTTATAGATATTACCAATTTGTTAACGCTGCTTGTAACAGATCTAGTATGAAGTGAAATTGAATCTTCAAAAGAGCGATGTAAAAAAGCTTGAGAGAATTGCCTCTGAATTAAAGACGAGAGATTTTAAGATCATTTCTAAAAAACATTATTTAGTACCTTAATACTGATTTTCTTGCACAATAGGCACAAACTTTAGTTTGCAAGAAAATTCTAAAAATCAAGAACCCGGCTTGTCCGGGTTAGGGTACACCAGAGAATGTCTCTATCAGATCAAAGGATTATTTTATTCTACTGTCACACTTTTTGCAAGATTTCTCGGCTGGTCAACATGGCATCCTCTTTTTACTGCAACATAATAGGCGAGGAGCTGGAGAG
>Ga0114925_10000220_pt1 | contig 23196 bp, 41 predicted proteins | sample SumtaG_2_FD_87287 | JGI IMG/M metagenome (GOLD analysis project Ga0114925, IMG submission 87287) | Deep subsurface microbial communities from Indian Ocean to uncover new lineages of life (NeLLi) - Sumatra_00607 metaG | ecosystem: Environmental > Aquatic > Marine > Oceanic > Sediment | place... | reverse complement strand
CGTGATTCGGTTGCCTACACATGTCACCAGCATAAGCGCGTCTGGGGGCGGGAGAAAGTGCTCATCTTTAACTTGGCTAAGATCAATTTGAACACCCAACACTACCAGAATGACGTTTTTTCTGTTAGTTCCAAGGTTCACCAGGTCGCAGCCTGTGGCGGCTTCCAATTGGTAGACTACAAACTAGACCTGCCCTCGCTGTACACTGTAGGCGACGAGATCATTGCATTCCGACACCGTGAGGAACTACGCAAGTTGACCGAATACTATCTCCAACATCCCGAAGAGCGTAGACAGATTGCTGCGCGTGCACGCAAGAGGGCATTAGCCGAACATACATACGCGCACCGCTGGGAGGAGTTGCTTACAGCAATTGGGTGGAAATGACCTATATGAAGGAAGGGAGCAAAATGACCAAAACAAACATCTGGGCCATGATTGAATGGCTGCGGGCCGGGTTGCTCCTGCAAGCTCTACTGGCTAGCGCCTCACGGCCAACAAGGGGGCAAGAGAATGGTAACAAACGCTTGACAAATCCTGACTTATGTGGTAAGATACCACTGTCACAGGAAATCGCCAGTAGGTGGATATTTTTTTGTGGGTATAACGGTGAAAGCCGATAGACCAAACGAGACCGGCCCTGGCGACCTGTGACAAGGATAGCCACCTGTGGGCCGGTCTCTTGTTTGAAAAAAGGAGGCACTTCATGAAACGGGAAGAAATACCTTACCACACATTCAAATACCACGGGCGATTGATAGCCGAAGCTCGCTACTACAATACCGGCGGGTTTGCCTGTGCTGTTGTAGCAAGCCTGAATTTCATAGGTCAAAACGAGGAGTTGTTTGACTGGACTGCCTACATCGGAGGGGGTGGCCGAACACAAAGAGAACGTGACGCGCTCAAGTGGGTCGCAGATTACGGGGCCAAGTTGAGCCGAGAGGATGCTTGCTATTACTTCCCCGCTTTGCCTCGTGAGTTGTTCAGGCCCTGAGGGGAAACGCCGTATGGATTACCACGAGTTCCTCAAATCAAAGAAACTAGTCACGCAATCTGTCGGCATTGAGGTTGACCCTGGTGACATTCACCCGCTGTTGTTTCCATTCCAGCGGGATGTGACGGTGTGGGCCGTGCACAAAGGGCGGTGTGCTATCTTTCTGGATACTGGACTTGGAAAAACCTTTGTCAGCTTGGAATGGGCGCGTTTACTCGGTAAAACAACACTCATCATTGCCCCACTGTCCGTTGCCCGTCAGACTGTCAGAGAGGGGAAAAAGATTGACCTCAATGTGCATTATGTACGAGGCCAAGAGACTGTTGACATACTGGCGGCAACAGGTGAAAAGCTATTCATCACAAACTATGAGATGGCAGATAAGTTTGATGCCTCCGCCTTTGGCGCAGTGGTATTAGATGAATCGAGCATACTGAAAGCTATCGGCGGCAAGACACGGCGCAAACTCACAAAGATGTTTGCTGACACACCTCTCAAGTTGGCCTGCACAGCTACGCCATCGCCGAACGACAACGTAGAACTAGGCAATCATGCCGAATTTCTGAACATCTGCACACGGTCAGAGATGTTGGCGCAGTTCTTCATCAATGCAAACAAAGAACATACATTCTACAATGACGGCAAGGCTTACCGCAAAAAGGGAAGCAATAAAGCAGGACAAGAATGGCGGCTCAAGCATCACGCCGAGCAGCCATTCTTTCGCTGGCTATCATCTTGGGCTATCATGATGACCAAGCCAAGTGACCTGGGCTATGACGACGGCGGATTCATCTTGCCCCCGCTCAATATCCACACACATTTCGTAGAAGCCGATTATCGCCCTGACGACCAGCTTTTCTTCACACACATCAAGGGTATTCGGGAACTGGCCAAGATTCGCCGACAGACATTGCCGCAGCGGTTGGAGAAGTTGATTGAACTTGTCAACAAAAACGACGATCAATGGATTGTGTGGGCTGGCCTGAATGAGGAAAGTGAGGCAGCAACCGCCGCGCTCACTGGCGCTATTGAGGTCTGCGGCAATGATTCACCTGACGACAAAGCCAGAGCATTTGAGGACTTCCAAGACGGCAAGCATCGCGTTCTGGTCACGAAAAGTAAGATCGGCGGATTTGGAATGAACTTTCAAAATGCGCATCGCATGATTTTCTTTGGTCTTTCCCATTCTTGGGAGTCCTACTATCAATGTATCCGGCGGGAATGGCGCTACCTACAAACTGAGCCAGTAGATGTCCACATTGTCCTGTCTGACATTGAGGATGCAATTTACCACAATGTCATGCGGAAGGATGCACAAGCGCGGCGACTGCGTGAGGAAATGATCAAACAATTGGAGCATTTTGAAAAGGAGGAACTTGGGATGGTTACACCGCTGGAGGAAAAGTATCAAGAAGACACAATTGTAACAGGAAATTGCACAATGATGCTCGGCGATTCAAGCACACGATTAGGTGAAATTGCTGATTGCTCGGTTGACCTGTCGGTATACTCGCCGCCTTTCGCCGACCTTTATACTTACACGGCAAGCCCCCGCGATTTGGGCAATTCACGCAACTGGGATGAATTCTTTGACCACTACGCCTTCATCATCCGTGAAGTGCTGCGAGTGACCAAGCTAGGCCGCGTGACGTGTGTACACACCTCAGACATTCCTGCGCTGGCACAGAAGGACGGCTACATCGGCATCAAAGACTTTCCAGGCCGCGTCATTGCGGCCTACGAAAATGAAGGCTGGACATTTCACGGGCGCATCGTAATTTCCAAGAATCCTCAAGCTCAGGCAATCCGCACACATTCAAAAGGCTTGCTCTTTGTGCAACTCAAGAAGGACAGCGTATGGAGCCGCCCAGCGTTGCTTGACCAAGTGCTCGTGTTCCGCAAGCCCGGCGACAACGAAGTGCCCATCACACCGGTTGACAATGGCGAACTGAATAACGAAACCTGGATAAAGTGGGCCTGTGGCATCTGGCACGATATCAACGAGACAAATGTCCTACGACACGGCTACGGGCATGGACGCGCACACGACGATGAGAAGCATGTATGTCCTCTGCAATTAGAAACCATCGAACGATGCATCAAACTGTACAGCAATCCAGGTGAGACAGTGCTATCACCGTTTGCAGGCATCGGCAGTGAAATCTACCAAGCTGTCAAGTTCGGGCGCAAAGGCATCGGCATTGAATTGAAACCGAGTTACTTCCGCATGATGGTAAAGAATGTCCAAAACGCCAGCTGTCAGGAGACTGACTTGTTCTCATTTGCTGGCATTGAAATGACACAGGCGGTAAACGTTGACCAATGACCTAAAAGACCTCCGCGCCAAGGCTGACCACCTCTATGCCTTTGCACTGAAGGCACAGCGCAAAGCGCAGGTCGCGCTGAGACATTACCGTGAGGCGATGGTGGAGCGATATGGAGTGCCACAGGGAGTGCCGCAAGATGCAGGCTGCGAGTGAGAGGAAACAAAAGCTGGTAGTTTGCCAGCAGAGGAGATGAAATGACTTTATCATCACAGAGGAAAGGAAAAACGCCCGCAGAAAGCAAGCTGACATTTGGCTCGCTTTTCGCGGGCATTTGACTGGCGGCTTTGATTTGGGCTTTGAGCAAGCTGGCCTGCATTGCGCTTGGCAAGTTGAGATTGACACCAGGTGCAACGAGGTGCTGGCATACCACTGGCCCGACGTAAAACGATATGGAGATGTGAGAGATGTCGGACAACACAACCTCAAGGCAGTTGACATTATCACTGGAGGATTTCCCTGTCAGGGACTCTCTGTGGCTGGACGCCGTGCTGGATTGGCTGACGAGCGATCAGGGCTCTGGTGGGAGTTCCACAGAATTATTGATGAGCTTCGCCCGCGCTGGATTGTCATCGAAAACGTGCCCGGTCTTCTGTCATCAAGCGGCGGACGGGACATGGGAGCCATCGTCGGGGCGTTGGCGAAACTCAGGTATGGGTGGGCCTACAGGGTGCTTGATGCTCAATTCTACGGTGTGGCCCAGCGCCGCCGTCGTGTGTTCATTGTCGGATGTCTTGGAGACTGGACAAGTGCCACAAAAGTACTTTTTGAGCCCGAAAGCCTGTGCTGGAATTCTGCGCCGCGCAGAGAAGCGGGGGCGAAAGTTACCGCCTACACTCCAGCGGGCTTTGGAGAATATAGCCAACGCAAAGGAACACTCAGAAGCAGTGGGGGAGACTGTGGCGGCGGAAGCGAAATGTTAATTGTCCCAGATGAATGTGACATAGTGAAACACGCGCTATCTGGTCACAACCAGCGCAATGACCCTGATGGTGAACATTTTGTCATTGAGGCATATCAATGCCACGGAGGAAATGTAGGCCCGATGGGAACACTGAGAAAAAGCACTGGGGGATTGACAGGTGGTGTGCCCTTCATAGCAACCGCCTACACAATCCAAACCAATGATGGCGGGAAACACAAGCGCAAAGATAGACTGCATGGCGGGATGTACGTCAAAGAAACCGAACAGGCTTTGACATTGGGCAGCAGTGATCAGACAGTAGTTGCCTTTGACTGGCAATCTGGCGGCGATGTGAGACTGAATGTCTCTGAGGAGCATACGAGTGCATTGCAAGCAAGTCAGACGCCAGCAGTGATGGAGAGAATGGGGATCCGGAGACTAACTGTCACAGAATGCGAGCGACTAATGGGATTCTCTGACGGACATACAGCAGTCAATGAGATGAAAGACACACCGCGTTACAGAATGTTGGGAAATGCAGTTTGTGTACCAGTGGCAAAGTGGATCGGTGAGCGAATCATCACCGCAACGGAATAACAGATGAGGAAACGTGTACTCATCGTAGCAATAGCAATTTTGTTATTGCTCGTCACTACTCAGGATATACCAAACGGGCCGAAACATTATGTTTATGTCCCTGCATTGGCAAAAGGCTACCGAGCACCAAAGTTTTCTGAGAAGAAGGGTGTAGGATTACAATACAACCACTGCGAGGACGTTGCTCGTCTCGGCGCTAGCTGGAGCTATAACTGGTATCCGCAACCAGACTGCAACGGGATTCCGATGATCTTCCAGCCAGGGGAGTATGGGATACCCTTATATGGGGACAGAAAGCATCTACTGGTATTCAACGAATTAGATCGACCTATCTGGTATTATACTCCTCACGACGCAGCCATTGCCTGGCACGAGATTGAGAGTATATATCCAAACAGGCTGTTGATTGGGCCTGCCGTCTCACATTTTGGGTTATCGTGGTTACAAGAATTTCACAATGCCTACGTAACCCTGTATGGCAGAGAGCCGCGATGGTATGCATTAGCCATCCACTGCTACACCAACAGCTATGACACTTGCCGCGCAGTGGTACAACAAACTATCAATTGGGCTGACGAATGGGGAGTAAGCGGTGGCGTCTGGATGACAGAGTTTGCTTTCAATCCAGATTGGGAATGGGGCGCTGGTGACATGGAAGATGCCACCAGGTTTGTGCAATGGATGGAAGAACATCCTCGCGTAGCGCGGTACGCCTGGTTCACCAACAGAACCAGCGGTGAGGAGGAGTGGGCTGGGCGGTGGACGCCGTTATTTGAGTACCAGTCTGGCCACATCACAGACTGGGGAGTGTGGTACTCGCAAATGTCGCGGGGAATCATAGAGTGAGATGTAGGCATACGAAAGGAGACGCATGGACATAGGTGATTATATCATTTGCCCTGGTTGCGGCTGGACTGGCGGGATTGCTCAATTACAACGAGGCGCTTGTCCTGCGTGCGAATATGAGAATGGCGTACCACCAAACCGCTTGCTCACACTCAGCGAGATGCGGGAAAGCGACGTGGAATATAATGAAGTCAGGCTAGGTTTGTTCTTGGAAGCATACATCAAGCTGCTACAGTGAAAAGGAGACTAATGTTCATAGCCTACGTAAAACAGGCAGGAGAAGGATGCGATTACACTATCGCTTGCGGCGAGACAATATGGAAATTGTTTGCTGAGACAAGAGAGGATGCAATTGTTGAGTTGAGACATAAAGTGCTTGGCGACTTTGTACCAGATTATGGCTGGGAAGATTCATACGACGATCTAAGCCACGTCACACTCTTTGAGGTACTCCACACAGAAGAAATGCCGCTTGAACAGTGGTATGGGTACATGAAGGAAGTAGAAGAAGAAAACAAACGCAAACAAGAGGAGCTGAAAGAATTCCAAGAGTACAAACGTTTGCAGGAGAAGTACAGCCACACGCGATTATGAGATAGCAGATTGCTCAAGCAAACCCAAATGGAAACAGCGACGCCTCCCCACCTACAGCAGCCCACACTGCAAGAGCGAGGCTCCACCATTTGTCGCTGTGGTGCTTCTCATTGCGGTCACAATCAAACACATTATTCTTTGCTGCCGTCACTAGTTTCTTGATACTGTGAATCTGGTAGGCCAGATCGCGGTCAACTGGAATAGGCACATTGCCCCGCTCAAACTGGATGCGCCCTTGGACAGCCCACAGTTCCTTCGTGGCATTCGTGAAGTCAACCCCCTGTGCAATCCCCGTCGTATCTGTCAAGTGTTCTGCTAACTGCGCCCCGATGCCGTTCTGGTCAATGAGCACCAGTGCGAATGGTAACATCTCAATCAGCTTCTCTAGGCACGCCTGCTGGTCATCATATTTCACACGGTCAAGCGACACCGAGAGCCTGAGTGGTAGTTGCCCACTGGTGGCCTTGCCAACCGCCATAAACTCTGTCAAGTCACGCTTGCGCCCGATGTCCACGCCGCCGTAGAGCACTGGCTCAATCTTGCCCTCTTGAATAGCCTGCTTGACTTCGACGGCCATTTGCAGCGCTCCCTCAACGCTGCGTGCGTGCCACCAGAGCAGGTCCTTATCTTGGTTGCGCTTGATAATCTCCCACGGGATCCAAGCTACGGATTCATCAACCCAGGCGCAGCAGTGCTCCTGCTCAAAGTCCTCCGAGAACATATTCTCGTAAAGTTCAATAAGTGCATGAGAGCCAAAAGCATGCACTAGTTCCTCAATGGTCAGCTTGCGTGCATTCTTCTGCGCCGCATCAATATCTTTGCACATTGAATTGACAAGCCACCAAGGAATGCGCTGCCGGTGACCATCATAGCCAGGATAACGCCGCATCGCCTCAGTCGCTATCTCCCAAAAGAGACCGCCGGCGCCAAGGGGAGATGAACCGATGCGAATATATCCATCACCCTTAATTGTAGCAGGCAATGCCGCTGTGTAAATCAGCCGGTCAAGGCCAGCCATATAGTGCGCCATTTCATCTAGGTAGATGCGGGCGTGAGGCATACCACGCGGCGGGCGGCAAGGATGTGACACCAGTCGTGAGCCGTTGTCAAATTCTATTGCCATTTGAGTGTCACGTATCAAACGGGGGCGCACAGGTTCATCGAGACCCTCAATGATGGCCTTGGCATATCGAATCTTTTCAGCCGCTTCTGTCATATTGATGGACACAAAAACGTGAGGAGTGTTTGGGGTGAGGATACCATCGCACACAGCATCAAGCGCCGCCGTGAACGACCACGCAATCTGACGGGCCTTCACATCAATGCCAAACCTGGTATCATTGTTGAGAAACTGAATTTGAAAAGGTTCCCAGGTCGCATTAGGGGCGCTGGAAGCCTTTGGTAAATCCAAGAAATCAATTGCAAATTCAGCTTTATTTGTCAGGAGTTCCATTATGATTGTAGCAGAATTGTCCATCCACGTCACGGTAGCCTGTTCCCCCATCATGACTGATTGCTTGGTCACCATCAGGAGTTTCAACGCTTACCGTATTTCCCATTTCTGCAACTTGCCGTCGCCGTTCAGCGCGTACCCGCTGCCATTCGACCAAGTCAAAGAGGGGCTTGCCACCACTCATTACGTCCATTTTAATGGCTTCATCTATGCCAAGCAGTTTAATGCGTCGATCAATGCACCACTGCACGCCTGCCAGTGCGCGCATATCACCGCGCCCTTCCTCAGTGCGAATAGTCTCACCTGCTGGCATCGGCTTGCCACTTTGTCCTGGCTTAACGCTCATTGTCCTTGACTTGAACTCTTCCAAGCTCAGTCTCCATGCTTCCCAATATGTCAATTCCAAGTAGTCGATCTTGGCAAGTTCCCTCCCTCTTGCAAGATTGAAATCTACGAGCGTTGACTTAATCCACGCTTTCCTGATTGTTGCCAAATCACGGGAAACCGTAGACTGATCAATCCCAAGTTGTGCGCCTATTTCTGTCTGCAATGCGCCCTCGAGGTACATCGCAGCAATGAGTTTCCTATCGCGTACCAATTCAGCTTGTGATCTGTGCCTGACTCTCTTAGGCAATGTCAAATTCTCCTAATATCGAATTTATCTCTTTTCACTCCCCAGATGTCTATAGTCATTATACCAAAAATTAGGTGACAAGTCAATACCGCTACGCAACACAGAAGCAGACAATTTTCCTTGAATTGTCGTCAAAATTCACACGATGAATTACGTGTACTTTCTACACGGTTGCGTGTGCAAAAGCATTCAAATTGTGAAGGAATACTCAAAATGCTTGACAAGACTACTGTTGGTATGGTATAATACTAGCGCATAGGATAAGCGCAAGGAATAGGATAAGCGGGAGCAATAACAATGACCACACATGTATACCAAGAGCAACGACTATTAATAACAGATGGCAACGTGGAATATGTCGGGCTAGATGCAGAGTGGGCATTGAGTAAACTTGACGACGAGGTAGTTAACCTTCTCTGCCTACGCCGGGGAATGATTGCGGAACCTCGGACGGTAGAAGTGACCGCCGAAATCATAGAGGAGAGAGAATACCGCTACGGTTTCAACGGTGCGTTGCGTGAACGATGCACAAGTCGCTCAGAGCGCATCATTGAGGTGAGGCCACGGCTAAAGTTATGGCACACCAAAAAGCGCGGGTGGTATTGGATTGAGGTAGCCTAGTCGAAAGCGGGGCATGGAGAACCCCGCTCCGAGGGGGACTGGCCGCCCCCTTGCTGAGGCGACAGGCCAAGCTCAACCAGAATCAGACAGGAAACAAAACGATGCAGCAGGACAAAAACACACAAAGCAGTCAAAACCACAGCCGTGAGATAGCATTGGAGGCTGGACGGCCAGCCGAAGCCGTGACAGAAGAGCGCATTATCTCGGTATCGGAAGCCATAGAGCAGGGATACGCAGGCACTCTCCTATACCAGACTGGTGAAACACGCCAAATCGAGCCGGGGCAGATGCGGATAGCAGGAGACAAGTTGATCATCAACATCTGTGGTCAGTGTCCAGCTAGGGTCCCCCTCTACATCACACGCGGTGTAAGGATCGCAGTAGTGCCAGATACAGCCGATCCCCTACTCAGGCCAAATACATATAAAGGAGAAAACAAGTGACAGCTAAATCTATGATATCAACGTTGCAGGTATTAGGGTTTGCCTTCTGCATGGTAATTGCACTACTTGCGCTGTCAGGTCTGGGGGATACCCTCCATGTGCGGTATTACAGCAAGCCAATTGAACCACAAGATGTTGAGGAGGCGGTTGAGGAGGCGGTTGAGGAAGTGGAAGAGGTGACCGCCAAGATCATTGAGAAAGCCATGCTAGACCTGGCTGCCACACTCAGAGAAATTGATATAGCACGGGCCGCAGGGCAAGATACTAAAGAACTCCAGGCCAAAGCTGTTGAATTGGCAGAGTGGATTCAAGCCAATGTCCCTGATTTTGACGGCGACCTGATCAACTACGTTCTTCTGTGGGAATAAGACAGTGACAAATATGACTATCATCGGAGGTGAAACATGAACCAATATCATCCACACCCATCAAAGGGGATTGAACCAGCACCACAGCTTGAATGTCAGCCGAGGTGCCCAATTTCAGGGCAACTTATTGCCCCAGGAGACGGTGAACACATTGCCGCAACTGATCCAGAGACGTTTGAGACGAAATCCTTCTTCATTCACAAATACGCCTTCTATCCAATTCGGGCACACTACCTAGCAAAATGGCTAGAGGAACAAGCTCTCGTCCGTGTGCAATGACAATAAAGGCAAACCGAACGAGGTGAAAGATGAGATTTGTCAAGAAGTTATATCTGTGGCTAGTCAACCGCTTCCGCCGCCGGGCTGGGTGGGAGCCAATGAGAGAAATGTCATGGTGAGATGATCAAAACAATAAAGGAGGCAATAAAATGCCAGCTTATTTCAGAATGCCCTACCTAGATAGACAACGCAGGATAAAAAAGAACCGACCAGCACGACGCAAGAGGCGGAAACGGGCAAAGGAATCCCGACGTATCAATCGAGGAAGAAGGTGAAAAATGGCAGAAGATAAGCAGGAACGGATAACTTTGGAGTATCTTTTTAGGGGCGACGCTCCGCCCGATGACTTGGTGGCACTGGATGTGGCCTGCGCCGTGTATAGCCGAGGGGCTTGCATCATTGCCGATATTGACCTGGCCGCGATGCGCACACGCCTAGAGGAGCGCGGCTATGAACAGAACTCTGACATAGCGATAATTAAAAAGTCCCACATCGGCACATATTGGCCGGCTTGGTGTGAGATGTGGATAAAGGAATGTTCTGTATAGTAAGTTAGACCGGTGGAGGAGAGAACACAATGACACGAAAATGCACAGGAAAAGTCTACGGAGATTACCGCGACGTGAGCGGGCGTGTTCATCCTTGCAACCGCTCTGCTACCATAGAACGCGCAGGAAAGTGGTACTGCTGGCAACACGATCCCAAGCGCGTAAAGGCGGAAAAAGAACGACGGCTTGCCAAGTGGAAGACAAAAGATGATAAACGACAGACCATTTGTGCCCGTCGCGCTGCGGAATACCGCACATGCCAGGGAGTCTCAACAGAAACTTTAGAGAAACTAGGCCCTGGTGGTCTCAAGCGCCTGCTAGATGCTATGGATGAGAGGGAATAAACCGTGGAAACATATTCAGGCGTAAAGTCGTGCATCATGTGACGCACGCCCCGCGCGCGCAAAAAGCCACAAAGGAGACGAGATGAATAAACAAGTCAAATTAGCACGCTCCGCAAAAGTGACTTTCACAATTGTCTCAGATCAAGATGTTTTAGCTGCTGGCCATGAGCAGGCTCGTTGTCTTTGGAATTTCATGCGTTACTGTGCTTGTTCTTACAATCGCCGCGTGCAACGTTGGCGTGAAGGTAAAATTTGCATTTTGATTGAAGATAAAAATGGCAATGTGAAAGATCGTATCTACCATAGGCAATCATTAGCTGGAAGGTTGCCAAAAGGTGCCTATCCTGGCAAGTATGGTATAGACAAAGCACTACGCAATGAGAGAGTGTTAAGTGACAGATGTTACACCTACACAATCAGTGAATTTGACATTGCTATGAAGTCATGGTGGGGCAACCTGAAAAGCAACCCAAAGGCACGTCCCCCTCGTTATTGTAAAAATCCACGTCAATTGACCTTTGAGTTAGGTCGCAATGCCAAGCATCTGGGCGACTGGCGCTTCCGTTTGACTGTTCTTGGCAACCATACACCAGACCGGCATGCTATTGTCAAAATGCACGTTAGACCAAGTATCAAGGTATGTGATGTGAAATTGATCCGTGTACGCTCAGATGGCACAGGTTCTATCGTTTATTACACGGCACCAACTCAGGCAACAGGTGAGAGGATAGCAGCCATAGATTTGGGTATCATCAACATTGCTGTAGTAGCATTTCAGAGCGGTGAAAGCATATTGTACTCTGGCAGGGGACTACTTGCAAGCAATCAATGGTATCAAAAGAAAGCCAGCAGGTGCAAGCCGTCAGGATGGACAAAAGGCAAAGCAGAAAGCCGTCAGTCAAAACGTAACATTCGCTACCGCCGCAAGGCAGGTAATATCCAGAAATTGGCAATCCACAATGTCACACGAAGCATAGTTGATGAATGTGTTGAGCGTGGTATAGGTCTGATCATCATGGGTGATCTAAAGCATATCCGCAAGGATAAAGACTGGGGTAAGAAAGGTAACCAAAGATTGCATGCTTGGCCTTTTGCTGAATTGCTCAGACAGGTTACCTATAAGGCAGAGGAGGTGGGTATAGAAGTTAAGGCAGTGAGTGAACGGAATACGTCAAAGTCCTGTCACATTTGCGGGAGCATCGGTCGCAGGGTTAAACGCGGCCTGTTCAAATGCCCCGATTGTGGGGTGACGATGAACGCAGATGTGAACGGGGCTTTTGGTATTCTCAACAAAGTATCGCCTGTGCCTGTTGTAGCAGGTATTGGCGTAGATGGTATCTTACCTACCATGCCGTCACCGCTGGCAGTAATGGCGAGAATCGGCGAAGCACAAAAGGCTGCTGTCGCAAATGAACCGCGTTTTGTAGCAAAGTTTGATTTGCGAAATTGGTCAATTGTGCAGACTGGTTGCAACGGCAATCTTGGGGATTATGATGGTTGCAATCACCAGATGTTGGGGTTGGAGGGGTCGGTTGCAACTAGTAATTCTCAGATGTGGAGATTGTAAGGCCGCAGATGTACACCAGTAGAGTAGCCGAACCGCTGTTGCAACTAGTAATTCTCAGACATGGGGATTGTAAGCATGTGAGTATGCCTTCATAGCGAATGAAGGAATCACTACAATGAAGGCCATGAGGTGAACAATCTTTTATGAAAAGTCGTGCAATCTCACAATCTCCACAACGCGCAATTTTGCACGGGAATGTATCCGCTACCGTGTAGAATTGACGCAAAAGAGAGCAAATGCTTGACAAGGTTGTGCTAGTGTTGTATAATTATAGCGTAAGGGATAGGATACTAGAGAGTGGACATTAAAAACGAAAGACGAGACAAAGCCCCTAGAGTTGAGGAACCAAATCGGAAGCCAGGCCGGAAGCGCGGAGACACCGGAACGGGCCGAGGAAGCTAACCAGGAGTAAGGGCAGAAACTCAGACGATAAAGAGAGAGGAGGCAAAGATAGCTTTTGCCCTCTCACCAGGGCCGGGGTGAAGACGGCGGCACGGGGCTTGACTACAAACCAGGCTACTACCGCCGACCCGGACACAGGCCAGGTTAGCGCCGGGCCTGGCGAGAGGACAAAAGTAAAACTAAAACATAGATCACTACAGGACGGCTCTGATTCTGGTTCAAATCCAGACCTGTAGTCTGAGACACTGTAGGAGGTAGGCCTAGAAGCAGCCATCCTTTAAAGAGTGGGACAGTCCACCCCAACGGTCGCGATAGTGACCAACCCCGTTTAGAAACCTTGTTGTGATGTAGGGAGAGATAGAACCGACGCCATCAGTCGCAACAGTGAATCTCGGGGCCGGAAGGATACACGAATGGGAATGGGCTAGGGGAAAGCGTAGACGCGTTGCGGCGCTCGGTCGGAAGTGCGCCAGGAGTCCTTTAGCGTAAAAGCACACTACAGTGTCCATAGCAATAACCTGGCCCAGAGCTTCGAGGCCCTGGTGTGGAGGCTCCTGGCCGAAAGGGCCGAACGATGTAGCGTATCCGAGAGGAGGTCGCAGAAGTGGAAAGGGAGCTGGTTGAATACCTATGAAGGAGACAGGCAACGGGCCGCCAGGACTTTGAGAAAAAAGGGAGGCAAGATGAGAATCACAGTAGCACTACTAGTGCGTGAGGCAGGAGTCATAGTAGAGAAGCTGGAGCCCACGATCGTCGAAGCTAAACACGCTCTGGCACTCGCTGCCAAGATGGTAGCAGAAGGCATTGAGGAGGCAAGGCTAACCGAGATGATCGAGGTAGCACCACGACGGATCAGGATTATGCACAGGAAAATCCTGATCACGTAGCACGAAATGTGAGGGGAGGCGAGAAAGATCACCCTCACGAGTCGCCGGGAAATTGGCCCGGATGTGATCAGCGTAATCGCGAAACTCGAAAGGAGAATATGATGAAGGCATATAAGTTTGGTGCAGATCAACGCGGCGAAATTTGGGTAAGCGCAGCAGATATGGAAAAGTACACAACCAAGCGTGAAAAACTCCTTGTGAGTATGCAAGAACGAGGAGTAGAAAAGCCATTACAAATGAAGGTAAAAAAGACCGTTGAGGCACTACGTACCTATGAAATGATGCCCAAGTCGCAGATGACGATTGAGCAACAACAACTGGTGCGGGACGCTGCATACAATATTCTGAGTAGACAAAAGAGGATTTGAATTCACCAGTTGCGCGACCTGGACAAAACGCGCCGAGTCGCCCGGTAAAAGTCCGGGATGTGATCAGCAGGAGCGAAACTCAAAAAGGGGCAAGAAAATGAATGCCGAAATAATCAAGTTCTTGAAAGAAAGTATGCAAGTCATAAAAGCAGAATTTGCCCAGGTGGAAATCACGCCTCAGCAATTTACTCATTTTGGAGGTGACAAGGAATATGCCTCCGATGAACTACTGGAAGGGATGGAATGCTCAGGAATTCTCTGGGAAGATGAAGTCAGTTATGAAGAAATTGTCAACAATCCTCTCTTTGTGAAGGCAGTTAGGTGGCAAGCGGCATATAACACAGTAGCGTAGACGAGCTACTATCTCAAAAGGAGCAAGCAAAATGAACGCGCAACTCAAACGATTCGCAGAGGCAGACTTGAGGGCAGCAAGACGCGAAGGTGACCACTTGGTAGCGCGGACAAGGCTAGGCAACTTGATGATCTCTCACAAGGAGCACGACTACAGAATTGTAATCGACGGCCTGGAGGCTGAGCAAATTTACCACGGCCCGAAGGCTGGCGCAGTTGAAGTTTTGGTAGATGCTTATGATGTATGACCGGCATAGTTATGAAGCGCGGCTCACCCCGCGCCGTTTTGACCCACCAAGCAACTAATCCAGAAAGGAGCAATATGGCGACAGAACAAGTAATCAGAGGTTATTCAGTGATCATTTTTGACGGTGCTGAGTTTGATCAGAACGATGGATGGTACTACCAAATCTCAGAGCAAGCCAAAACTGACGACGTGACGTACACTGAGCCAGAAGGCCCGTACCTGACGCAAGAGGCCGCAGGGCAAGCAGCCTCGGGGAGGCTGAGAGGGGCAAGATAGTACCCCTGCCAGTTGGAGGTAAAACCGGCATGTGCCTGGGGAAGGCCGCCGAGGAGATAGAGAATCATGAAAGAAATAAAGATCAAAGTTTCCGACAGAGGCTACAAGTATTGGTTGGTCATGCTTCGCACGCGGTATGGTAGCAAGCGTGCGGGACTGGCACGCCTGGTTGAACTCGCTATCTTGGAAACTGTGGCCGACCAGGCCAGGCGGGAACTGGAGGAAGCAGAGGCGAAATTGTAACAGACTTTGAAACCTATTGAATCTGGGGAAGGGAAACGGCGAATAAAATTGAGGTGGTGAATGTGGACTACACGTGTTTTGCTGCCCGCTGGGCGGGTCGCCGGAAGCCGATGGTTCGATTCCTTCGGCGGCGGGCACGGAGACCGAAGCTAGTGTGACAATACGAGGCAAGGAGGAAAAAATGAAGGCAGAAGAACTAACCGAAATGAATCACCTGATGGAACTCGGACATCGGCACACGGCCTTGCTGTTCTCAAAGTTTGTGCTCGAGGCTACTGAGAACGAAAGCCTGCTCTGGTATGCGCAACGCTTGGCGCGAATCATCGGAATCAAGCCAAACGAAGCATTGGTGGCGATACGTGAAGCCGCCAGTATAATGACATATGATGGATGAAAAGGAGTCAAAAACGTAGTGCAGTAACTTCACATCGTTTCTAAGTGAGTGAGAGCGTAGGCGGCGGGCACGGAGACCGAAATCTTAGACAAGCGGGAGGGGAAAAATGTACCTCAGTGATGTAGTAGGACTGATCAATGATTCATTTTATACGAGTGACTTCAAAATCACAGTTGTCGGTTACACAAGGGATGAGAAGATCGTGATGGTCGAATATCTCAAAGAGGAACGTGGTGATATTGGTTGTTATGTGTATCACAAACCACAGGCAAAGTATGCTACCATAGCTAACTTTGACCGGCTGTATTATTCAAAGCGGGAGGTCAAAGATGTGGTACGATGACAAAATCACAGCCTTAGCTGGATGCGTTCGCAATGGCACTATGAATATTGAGAGCGCGTTGGCCAGAATGGCGGAGTTTATGTTGCGGGAAAGCAGTCTACTAGATGAGTGGATTGACAGCCTGAAATATATTTCCGCTTATGATGTAAGCCTAGCCCGCAAAGTCCAGAAGCACGGCATAGCACATCCATCTTGCGTGGACGCACTCCAGCAGCTACAGAGGAAATATCCAGCAGAAGCGGAGAGGCTCTTCGGCCCACTGCTGGCAGAGCTGCAATTGCGGGAAGGCCGCGCGGTGTTGCGCGGGGAGGAGGTGGAGATATAATGATAACAGTAGAGGAAAAACTCAAGAAAGACTTGTTTGACCGTGGAATGTTTGAAAGTTGGTGTGATGTGATTATGGAAACAGTTAAAGCCTACGACTATAATGAACCGATGCAAGGTCGTTGGCAAGATGACATAGATGGCTATCCACCACAACTAGTCATCTGGCTCTGGTTGTCTGTGAAACAGGCCGCGCTGGAATACATTGACACCAACTGTCCAGGGGCCTGGTTCCGCCCTATGTTTGTCTAACCAGCATTGCTACGTGAAGTAATTTCTCACAGCCCGTCACCAAGTAAACACCGAGGGCGGTGAGAGTCCGCCGAAAAAAAAGAGAAGATCACTCTCAAGCGGTGAGAGTCCGTGAAGTGGCGGGCTGTGAGAAGTTTACGAAGAGGGAAAGTAGAATCCAACCAGGAGGAGGAAAATGGGGTTTGATACACGTCTGTATTCCGATAAAGCACATTTTATAGGCTACTTTGAATGTGACGGAAGTCTGGTCGAGCAAGCGGCAGCCGAGACTGCGGCTTCCGTCTTTGCGTCAGATACCGCCGTCAGTGAGAAGATGCCAGTTCCTGCTGGTCACGTCGCTGTTTGGTCAGAGGACGAGCAGGACAAAGAGCCATTCTGGAAGCGGCTCCGTGAACTACGGGAGGAAGCACGATGAAACATACAGAAGGTCCCTGGCGACAGGGAGATGGAAGCAGAGTAATTGAAGGCAAGTTTGAGGGTGAGTGGATACACCTTGCCAATGTCGGCGGCGTGCGTTGGCGAGGGGGAGACAGCAAGAACAAGCGTTATCAAGTAGAAATGGAGGCCAACTGCCAGTTGATGTTGGCTGCGCCTACAATGCTGGAGGCACTGGAATCTGTGCTAGACGACATTAGTACAGTTGCTGTTTGGTCAGCAGAAGAACCTCTAGTAAATTCGCTATCTACGTGTACGCGCAGTATGGTTCACGCCGCCATTGTGAAAGCGAAAGGCCAAGAGAAATGAGCAAAGCGAAACTATCAACATTGAAAGGAGAAAAAGCATGTTTAATCCAATGACAGATGTACCAGAGAATGACGAACAAGTAAAGATAGCTTTCAGCGGATACACCCCCATCATTGGTAACTGTTTATTTGGAATCTACCAATGCCGACGAGCACAAGGGGTTTCCGTGCTAGAAGCATACGAAGAGGCACTACGGGCGCACATTGCGGCAATTGAGAACAAGAACGAGGAGACAACATGAGCGAAGAACTAAAATACACAACCGTGACTGCACCTGACCGCCTGGCGGAACTAGGGCGCACAAACAAAGACGGCGAGCCATTGCAGCCAGTGACCGTGCGCTACCTAGCACGGATGCACCAGATTGGTGTCAGGTGGAGCCGTGATTGGCTTTTCTCAGAGGCCGACCTTGAGAAGATGGCCGGGCTGCCCCGTGTGGGGCGACCGGCCTCCGCAGAGTCCAACTAGGCAGAAGCCGATGACGGCGACCCGCCGCCTCTTGCTCCTGAGTGATTCGGGCTACCCGCTGTCTGATTCTGTTAAATAGCATTGTATCCCCCTGTATGATTTTGTGTCATAACACATTATACAGGATGATTTATAATCTATCAAGTCCCAATATCCCAAATTTTAAGAATCTTTTATGAATTTGCCTATAAAAACACTTGACAACAGACTATATTGTGGTATAATTAAAACAGGATAAGCGAGTTATAAGGAGACAGTAATGAACGAAGAAAAACAAACACTCTCAACTTATGTAGAGCCAGAATTGGCTGACGCAGTAAGGAGAGAAGCCGAAGACAGAGCGGTTTCTGTCGCAGCAGTCATCCGCTGGGCTTTGATGGAATACTTTGATGCACAACTCAAAGAGTGGCGGGAGATGGCAGCATCAGCGGTGTGTTCACCAAGTGAGTTGCGCAAGGCCGCAGCGATGAAAGCTGCTGAGCTTAGAAAGGCAGCTTGTCCATCAACTAACATCATAGAGCCACCAGCGCCGCAGTAGTGTCACGCTTAGGGGGCACACTGGGTAAGGGCGGTGTGAACATCCCACCCCCGCGCTGGTGGCCCCCAAGCAAGACGCTGTCCTGTCACAAAATAAAGGGGCTAGAAATGACAATAGATGACATACTTGACCGACTGACAGGAGTAAGAAAGGTTGTACACCGTGGATATTCGGCAATGGAGCGCCAGTTAGGCACAGTCTATGATGGTTGGCGTATTGTTGCGCGGAGGAGAATCCCGCGCTGGGCACGCTGGTTCTACAGGGGTAAGAACTGGGAGTTTATTGGCGAAGATACCACGATAGAATATATCCCATCAGCAGGATGGTGACATTCTGCCACAGAACAAGGAGAGGAGAATATGACCGAGTACATCACTTTAGCAAACAACAAAGAGGTAACCTTCGTGGTGCTCCCTGCCCGTGGAAGTATCTGCATTGAGGTAGTCAAGAACAGAGTCTACCTTTCTGTAGATGAGTGGGAACATCTCATCGAGGTATGGCAAGAGTATTGCTCTGCCGCAGAACAGGAGTGAAATGGACAAGACAGTGACGATGACGTGCAACCTATGCCTCCACAAACGTGAAGTGAGGCACATTGACCTGTACGTATGGGGCTCAGAGGGACTGTGGGCCTGCCATGAGTGTGAGATGTTGCTCGTAGGTATATGTACTGACTTGGCACGTATGGCATATCGCGTGCGCAAAGCAGAGCACGACGCTCAACATTCTGTCGCAAAACAAACCAATGATTCCATAAAGAAAAGGAGAAAAACATGACATATCCGCACCCTGAACCTGAACAAGATTTGTGGGAAGAAGCAACAAAAGAGCCGCCCCGTTTTTTCTTTGGGGAATTGACTACCCACATCAGGAAAGTAACTTTTGTCTATGATGGCAACAGCAGCAAGTGGCAACTCAACGAGTACGATCCTGCTTTGTACGAAAAGATCAAGCTCGCACCACGCAAGCCGAAAGGTACAGCAAGGGAAAACGGTGACGGATTCAATACTTACACCGCCACTTTCACCCTCGCCCCGCTTGACCCTGTGCGCCTGTTGGATACCAGAGAGATGAGTCCAAGCAATCCAAAGGACACCAAATGGTCTATCGTGAAAGCCTCAATTGAGGCTGTGGCCCCCAAGATTGCTGAAATCAAGGGATTGACAATGGGGCAATTTCGACCAGAGGCAAAAATTAGCGGGATGTACGTCAGCGGTGAATATGTTCCGCAAAAGAAACCGAATGAGCAGTACAAGACATTCAAATTCACTGCCGTCTACACTGGCCGTGAGGAGTGTGAAGCCGCGTATGCTGCGCAACTACAGGCAGCAGGTGAACCAGATATTCCTGCGGTACAGGCAGAGAAACAGCCTGCCGTCAGCGGGGAGAATCGCGCAGCAATGGCGGCCTTCCTCCCTCCTCTGTGGGTACAGGCGCAGAAATCGCCTACTCCGATGGCTGAGATGAACAAGCTGCTGAAAGCAAACTCGATGCTGGCCGTCTTTAATCTTGCCAGTCCTGAAGTTGTGGCGTTGACCGGCAGTGATGATCCTGCTGGTGATTTTGAGCAGGAGATCGCGTTCTGAGATGTTGGCTGCGCAGGACTGGCGACCCAAGGTGGCGGCCAAAAGAAAATGGAGAAGACAAACAGATGAACAACTTAACAGATCGTGAAGTATGGGAAACTTCAGCAGAGCAGTTAATCAAAATCTATCTTCTCAATGTTGAAGAGTTAGAATTGGTATGTGCCTTTGGCAATCTTTACACCATTGCCTGTGAATGCGACGAGGCGGCGGCTAAGGCACTGGAAATGGACTGTGAAGCCGCCATGATCCATCTATCGCCCTAGTGAGGATTGTAATATGATGAAAATAATCATAACCAAAGAGATATTGGAGAATTTTGACGCTTGCTTTGAGCATAGTACCACCTTCGCCCAGCGCTTCCCTGGCGGACTAGACATTAGCCCGCTGTGGGGAAACTTTGACGAGGCTAACGAGTGCTGGCTGCTGATTCTGAGCGACACATTCCTGCGCTGCTGCGTAGGCTGGGGCATCAGCGTTGGGCTCCTGCCAGCCCGAATCCGCGCCAACCTGCACAGAGTTGACTTGCACAAAGCCGATTTGCATGGGGCCAACTTATATGAAGCCGACCTGAGTGAGGCCAACCTGTACAAAGCCAATCTAGGCAAGACCAATCTATTCAGGGCTAACCTGCACGAGGCCAACTTGCATGTGGCCAACTTATATGAAGCCGACCTGCGCAGAGCCGACCTGTACGAGACCAACCTAAGTTGGGCCAATCTGAATGGGGCCAATCTGTGCGAGGCTAACCTGAATAGGGCTGATCTACATGAGGCCAATCTGTATGAAGCCAACTTACGTAAGGCCAATCTGAGCAAAGCTGATCTGCGCGGGGCTAATCTACACGAGGCCAACTTGGAAGGGGCCAACTTGGAAGGGGCGCAACGATAACATGAGTCTGAAAGCAGTTGTCCACGATTCCCGCGAGCCGTCTTGGGTGCAAGCCATGACATTTGGCCCAGATGTGCCAGTCACAGTGACCACACTTCCCTGCGGGGACGCCTGGTTGGCCTGTGAGGACGGAGCAACCATTGTGGTAGAACGCAAGACAATCCCCGATCTGGTTGCCAGTCTCGCTGACGGTCGTCTCTTTGGGCAAGTAGCCGAAATGGTGAAGGCCACAGATTGGGCCTATGTCGTAGTGCAGGGCAAGCCGTGGATTAAAGACAACTGCCTTGTCCTTGATGGAAGCGGTACACCTTCAGGGTGGACGTGGCCCAGCGTGCGTGGTGCACTGAGAACCGTGCAAGAGATGGGCGCGTGCATGGACTTTCTAATGTCTAATGCGCAAGAGGACTATCGGAAGGCACTTATCCAGTTGGCAAACCACAAACGCGGCGATGTGAGAATCAAACGCAAGCGCGAGGCCGTTCTACGCTCACCTGGTGAAGAGGTGCTGTGTTCACTTCCTCAAATCTCAGACGGGCGGGCACAAGTTTTACTCCAGCACTGTGGGAGTGCAGCCTATGCGCTGGTACATCTCACAGGCGATGGAGGCGGTGAAATCTCAGGTATCGGCCCATCAATCAAGACGAGCGCGAAATTTGCACTTGGACTGCCTGAATGGGCAGAGTTGACAATCATAAGTACAAAAGAGGAAAAGGATGAGGAAACACAAAATGCCATTTCCAACACAAGGTGAACAGGAGAATGCACTGCGTGAAGCACTTGTATCTCGCCAAGATAAAGAAGGGAGGAGAAAAAACATGGATGAACAGAAGAAAATTTGTTATACCTGTGTCAATTGTGACACTTGCCTCTTGAGGCAGGGATTCAGCGGAATACTAGAACAAGGAGCGATAACTTGGATATTCCGCTTGCCCAGCAGTGGAACACAAGCAAAGGAAACTATCATGGATGCATTGGCAGAAGTATGCCCGCTTTTTGAGGCAGTAGGCGTGCCATTCTAAAAAGGAGAAATATGGATAAAAAGCATGAACGCAATTGCTACAGATGCACACATTCTGGACTTTGCTTCCTCAAGAGACGAATTGAGAGAGCAGTAATTGGCGCTTGGCTATTAGATATGAATGCGAGTGCGCTCATGCAACTCTTCAGCGCAATAGCAAAAGGTTGTACGCAATTTGAACATTGGTTTTTTGCGCCCGCAGAACAGGAGAAATTACAGGGGGAGGCACGAGAGGCATGGCAAAAGTCGCAATCACTTAAAATGAAGAGTCAGCAAGTGAAGGAAGAACATAGTTGTCACAGATGTGAGCATTTTGATTTTTGTTTCCGTAAAAAGCAAATCGGGAAAATAGCAATTGGCGCTGAGGCATTCACTGAACTCTTAGAACGATTCGCCGTGATGGGTGCGGCGTGTGCACAATTCAAATCAAAGGAGAAAGAATAAAATGAATAGCAAGGCATTAGTACCACAGCGACAGGTTTCACTGGAAGTATTGCAGACGGCGCAAGCTATCGCGCCATTGGCCGCGATGTACCGTCTGACCGAACAACAGGCAACGATGGCTATGCTCGTCGGTTGGGAATTGGGGATTGGTCTCACTACATCATTGCAGTTTGTTGATGTAATCCCCACCAAGAAAGGCTTGCGCCCCTCCCTGCGGGCACAGGCTATGCGGGCGCTCATTGACCGGAGCGGCGCGCTAGATGAACTCAAGGTCACCGACCACGCCGACGCAGATGGGCCATCAGGCTGCACGGTGTACATGAAGCGCACTATTGGTCAGATGACAACTGAGTACACTGGCACTTTCACCCGTGAGGACGCAGAACGCGCCGACCTGCTGGGCAAGGATAATTGGATACACTACCCGCAGGATATGTATTACAACCGGGCGCTGAGCAAGTGTGCAAGGCGGATGTGCTCCGATGTGATTCTGGGACTGTACACGCCAGAGGAAGTGGCAACAGAGGACACGTGGATAGTTGATGTCACGCCAACAGTGGAGGCAGAAAGCGCAGAGCCGCAGACGTCAACAATAACTGACTATCATCGCGGTGTCTCACCTCTCAGTGTTGCCGCGTCATCAGCGCAAGCCAAAGTGCCAGCACCCACCCCTGAGCCAGCAGAAGCGCCAGAACCCGTTGAGCCTGAGCCGCCTGCAATGACGGTCACCGACCTGATCAATTTTGGCTTTGATGCTGAGGCCATCCTGGTTGCCAATGAGGGGAAGATACCCGATACGTCGACAGAGTGCGAAATGGTGAAGGCGAAGTTGGAAGCCGAAGCAGAGGCCGAAAGTACCAAAGAGGATAGCAATGAGGAAGCCTAACATTGATTGGGATGCCTGGCT
>Ga0114925_10000218_pt1 | contig 23237 bp, 21 predicted proteins | sample SumtaG_2_FD_87287 | JGI IMG/M metagenome (GOLD analysis project Ga0114925, IMG submission 87287) | Deep subsurface microbial communities from Indian Ocean to uncover new lineages of life (NeLLi) - Sumatra_00607 metaG | ecosystem: Environmental > Aquatic > Marine > Oceanic > Sediment | place... | reverse complement strand
GAAGGCGGCGTGTGAGAGGTTTGCGGCCAAACGAGGATACTGCGTGGTGATGGACCCGCAAACGGGTGAGATATTAGCTTTGGTTGACTATCCGGACTTCGCGCCTACTCACTACAGCCGCTACGCACGTGAAACCTGGAAGGTTGGTGCTGTTGCTGATGAGTTTGAGCCAGGTTCTGTGTATAAGCCGGTGGTTGCCGCCATCTGCATTGAGGATAGCCTGGCTCTACGCAACGAGTGGATACCTACGGGTTCAGGCATAGTAGTGCAGGGACGCAAAATCACAGACCTTCACGGCAGGGTGGGCTACACGTTCGATGATGTGTTCGTTAAGTCAAGCAACATAGGGGTTGCAAAGCTTGCCCTGCGGTGCGGGGTGAGACGTTTCTATGAGGTATCACGCCTGCTTGGTGTGGGTGTGCCTACAGGAATTAAGCTCCCTGGTGAGGCCTCGGGAAAGATAGATCGCCCTCGTCAGATGAGCGAGCTGCGTCTGACCAACAACGCCTTTGGTCAGGGTCTTTCCGTGACTACCCTGCAACTTGCGACAATCTATGCGACCTTTGCATCGGGTGGAGTTTACAACGCACCTCATATCATCAAGTGGATAGACCGCGACGGCAGGGTTATATTCAAGGCTAAGACCAAGGAACTTAGAAGGGTATTCAGCGAGCAGACCGCAGCCGACGTATGCGAGATTCTACAAAAGGTTGTGGATGATGGAACCGGTAAGGCGGCAAGGATTGAAGACATCCAGGTTTGCGGTAAGACAGGAACGGCCCAGAAGCCCGTTGCCGGCGTAGGCTACTCATCTTCTGTTAGCGTGGTCTCGTTTGTCGGCTTCCTACCTCACCAGGATGCTCGTCTGCTTGTGGTGGTGGTCATAGACGAGCCTGGCCGCGGCCGGTTCGCAGGAGAGATCGCCGCACCTGCCTTCCAGCGCATCATGGAACGCATCCTTCGCCTGCCCGTCTACAGAGATATTCGCATGCCACCTGAAGAAGAAACCGAAAAGCTGGCCCAAATCCAGGAGCGAGAAGAATGAAGCTGGCTGATCTTATCAAGGATTGCAAAGACGTTAAACTGCACGGCTCAGGGGAAGCAGAGATCACCTCGGTGGCCTATGACTCAAGACGGGTTGAGGAGAACTCTTTATATGTGGCAATTCCGGGCGCGAGGTTCGATGGACGCCGCTTTGCGCAGGATGCTCTGGCTCGTGGAGCGGCGGCTTTAGCTGCAGAATCACTGCAGGGTCTGCCTGAGAGCATCCCTTTAATACAGGTCCCCAAAGCCAGACGATTCCTGGCAGAGACCTCGGCAAGGATCACAGGTTATCCTGACAGAGAGATGACCGTTATTGGCGTCACCGGCACAAACGGCAAGACAACGGTTACCTATCTTGCCGAAAGTATCCTGAAGGCCGCAGGTCAAAAAACCGCCGTCATAGGCACCACCGGCTTCTACGACGGGGATAGATGGGAGAAGCTATCCCATACCACACCCGAGAGCACCGATCTCTGGCAGATGCTGAAGCAGGTGAAGGACGCTGGATGTGAAGCGGTGGCGATGGAGATCTCATCCCACGCCATAGCGTTTGAGAGGGTGGGGGGGTTGGATACCGATGTGGCCATCTTCACCAACCTGAGCCAGGATCATCTGGACTTCCACAAAGATATGGAAGACTATAAGGAGACCAAGTTCAGGCTCTTTGAGGAGATGAAGCGGGATGCACTAGCTGTGGTGAATACCGACGATCCTGCCGGCAGAGAGTTGCTTGAAAGGCTTGGGGACAGAAAGAAACTCTCCTACTCATGCGAGAGCCGTGAGGCCGATCTATGGGTGGAGATCGAAGAAGCGAGTCTTGAAGGCTCTGCGGTAATCTTGCACCACCGTGGCCTGGCTTTACCACTCTTCCTTCAGTTGCCGGGTCTACATAACGTAAGTAACGTTGCCGCTGCCGCCGCAGCCGCACTTAACCTGGGGGTAGAGCCGGAACATCTCAGAGGAGGTGCATGGGCACTTCGATCTGTCCCTGGGCGTATGGAGCCGGTGCCCAATGACAAAGGTTTTTTTATCTTCATAGACTATGCGCATACCCCTGATGCATTGAAACACTTGATCCATGCCGCTCGCAGTCTGGCTAAAGGCCGCGTGATTACCATTTTCGGGTGCGGCGGTGACAGGGATAAGGACAAACGTCCCAAGATGGGGCGTATTGCCTCAGAGTTATCCGACTATGTCTTCATCACCTCTGATAATCCAAGAACCGAGGAGCCTGAGGCGATCATCCAAGATATCCTAGTGGGAGTAAAAACCGACGCCAAACAAGTGATCGTTGACCGCAGAGAGGCGATATTTGAGGCAGTAAAATTACTTAAGCCGGGCGATGTGCTGCTTGTCGCTGGAAAGGGACATGAAGATTACCAAATACTGGGAACTGAAAAGATTCATTTTGACGATCGGGAAGTCCTAAAGGAGGCTTTGGATGCTCTCGCTTGATGAGATCGTCCGTGCGAGCTGCGGTGTCCCTAAGGACATAAATGATCCTGGCTTATGTCCTTCAGGGGTGTCAACAGACAGCCGAACCATCGAGCAAGGAGAGCTTTTTGTTGCCCTTGCCGGCCCCAACTTCGACGGCCACGACTTTCTGGGGCAGGCATTCGAGAAGGGAGCCATCGCAGCCGTCGTTTCAAAGGATCTCCCTCTTGCTCGCACCATCAGGGTAGCAGATACCCTGATGGCTTTGGGAGACATAGCAGCGGCCTACCGGCAGAAATTTGATATACCGGTTATCCTCATAAGCGGAACAAACGGAAAGACAACGGTAAAGAACATCTTGAGGGATTTGCTTTCTCTAAGATACAAAACCTATGCCAATCCAGGCAGCTTCAACAACCTGGTGGGCCTGCCTGTTTCAGTGCTTGCGATTGCACGGAACCACGAAATAGCAGTGCTTGAGGCGGGTATAAGCGAGAAAGGCGAGATGGAGAGGCTCTGCGAAATCTCACGTCCCACCCACGGTCTGTTGACCAATATCGGGCCAGGTCACCTTGAGGGTCTTGGAACCCTCCAGGAGGTGTTTGAAGCTAAGTGGAAACTTGCCCAGGCGATAGGGTCCCTAAAGGGCACCCTTTATGTGAACGCGGACTACCCCGAACTTCTCAAACGGGCAAGGGAGGAGAAAATCAGATACAGGAGCTTTGGGGTTCAAGCCAAGGCCGAGTTCACGCCCACCGATGTGCACTACGGTATGGATGGGACGGAGTTCGAGCTTAAGGGAGAGGAGTTTCATCTTCTTCTTTTAGGAGCAGGTAATCTCTGTAACGCAGTAGCCGCGCTGGCCGTTGCCTCAGGGGAGTTTGATATTCCCCTTTCGGAGGCGACCCAGGTGCTTGCCGAGGCTAAACCCGAGCGCTGGAGGCTGGAACACAGAAAGGTAGGCGGCCTGCATCTTTTGATTGACTCCTACAACGCCAACCCTGTTTCGATGCGAGAGGCTTTCGGGCTTCTTACAGTATTCCCTTCGCCCCGTATAGCGGTGTTGGGAGCGATGCTGGAACTTGGGGATGAGTCGGAACGTTACCATCACGAGATACTCGAGCTGGCGCGCGAGACCGCGGATCTGGTGATAATCACCGGACCCCACTGTGAACTCTATCCTCGCCACGAAGGGGTGCTTTTTATACCCGACAAGCAAAAGGCGGCAGAGGAACTCCACAAGAGGCTGGTGCCTGGGGCAAGCGTTCTAATCAAGGGTTCGCGTTACTGTGCCTTGGAAGACATCGTATCAGAGCTCTGGGGTAGCGCATGATATACCTACTTGCCAAGGCGATTCAACCCGTCTTTTCACCTGCTAACCTCTTGCGTTACATCACCTTCCGCGCGGCTCTGGCCGCAGGATTCTCCATACTCCTCCTCATGCTCTTCGGCAGACCTGTGGTGAGGATAATAAAAAGGTTGGCGCTGGGCGAGGAGATCTACGAAGAACTGCCCGATCGTCACAAAAGGAAGGCAGGCACCCCTTCGATGGGCGGGATACTTATCGTCGCAGCGATTGCGATCTCCCTCATCCTCTTCGCCGACATCACCAATCCCTACGTTTTACTCTCCCTCGTGATCCTCGGAGGCATGGGAATCCTTGGTTTCCTTGACGACTACATCAAGTTAAGAGGACACAAACGAGGGATACGCAAGCGCTGGAAGTTCCTTGCTCAGGCGGCACTTGCTTTAGGCGTGAGCCTCTACCTCTATTTCTTCCCCGAAACTGATGCACTGCGTTCCACCACCAACGTGCTCTTCTTAAAAAACTACGTGATCCAACTCGGCGTCTTTTACGTTCTCTTGAGCGGTTTTGTGATCGTTGGTGCTGGTAACGCGGTGAACTTCGCGGACGGCCTTGACGGGCTTGCTATCGGCCTTTTGGCCATCGTTGCCGGCGCCTATGCGATGCTTGCTTACGTGGCAGGGAACGTCAAGATTGCAGACTACCTGAACATTCTCTACGTTGCCAAGGCGGGCGAGATGGCGGTGGTAAGCGCTGCGGTGGTGGGAGCAGGACTCGGTTTCTTATGGTTCAATACGCATCCTGCATCCATCTTTATGGGAGACACGGGTGCACTACCACTGGGTGCGCTCATGGGATTTATTGCGGTGGTGGTCAAGCAGGAGATTCTTTTAGGGATCATCGGCGGGGTGTTCGTGCTGGAGGTTATCTCGGTGATACTTCAGATTATCTGGTTTCACTCAAGCAGAGGGCGCAAAAGGCTCTTCAAGATGGCACCACTGCACCATCACTTCGAGCTGAAGGGCTGGCCTGAATCAAAGATAGTTGTTCGGTTCTGGATATGGGGAATCCTCTTTGCCCTGGCAGGGCTGGCAACCCTGAAGGTGAGGTAATGAGAAGGATCGGAATCCTGGGACTGGGTCGTGTAGGACGCAGCCTGCTTTCGTATCTCATGGATAAGGATGTGGAGATACTACTCTATGATGAGAATCCACAGGCACTGGCTCACCGGAGGGTGAGATTCGCCATCGATAACAGAAAAGCCAGAGCGATAGATAACCCTGCCGACCTCAAACAGGCTGATCTGCTCCTCAAAAGTCCAGGCATACCCAACGAAGCGGACTGGATAAGGAAGCTTGACGAGGCGGGTGTGCGGATGATAGACGAGATCGAATACGTGTGGAAAGAGTTGGGAGAGCCTATGACAGTGGCGGTCACCGGAACCAACGGGAAGTCAACCACAACTGCGTGGATAGCAAAGGTGCTTAAAGCCGCAGGCAAGAAAGCGTTCTGCGGGGGCAACATCTCGCCGGGCAGACCCTTCTCCGAGGCCCTCGGCCATCGGCGATACGAGGTTTATGTAATCGAGGTCTCCACCTTCCAGCTCGAGCGCTGCCCAAGTTTCAGACCCAACATAGGTGTGCTTTTGAACATCACCGCCGACCACCTGAATCGTCATTCGCTTGAGGGGTATGTAAACCTGAAGCTATCACTCTTCAAGAATCACCGAGCCCAGGATCGAGCGGTCCTCAACGCGGACGACGAAAACATCAAAAAGCGCCTGGAGCAGGTAAAAGGCCAACACATCCTCTTCTCCCTGCAACGAACTGACGTGGATGCTTACCTTAAAGAAGGCGGGTTGTTCCTGTGGGATAGAAAAATCATTGATAGGGGTGATTTGCCCCTTGCCGGTCTTCACAACGCAGCCAACGCCCTTGCCGTGATAGCGGTAGCCGGTGAGTTCAATCCACCACAAGAGGCCATAAGGTCAGGGCTTAGGAAGTTTAAAGGTCTGTCCCACCGGATGCAGTATCTGGGTAAACTTAAAGGCAGGGAGGTCTACAACAACTCCATGTGCACCAACCCGGTGGCCTTTTATCACTCGGTGCGTGCGTTCGATGAGCCCTCGGTGATCATAGCTGGGGGAACTGAAAAGGGGCTTGCACTTGAGCCGTTTATCCAGGGGGTAAAGGAGCAAGCAAGGTTTGTGGTTCTCTTCGGCGAGAATGCCGAGAGACTGAAAAAAATCCTTGAGAAAGATTCACGCTTCTCCTCCTGCGTCACAGTTGCATCGTTGAGGGCCGCTCTACAGGCGGCCCTCACACACAGCTCAGAGGGCGATCGAATACTCTTCTCACCCGGCTTTGCAAGTTTTGGAAACTTCAGAAACTTCGAGGAGCGAGGAAATGCATTTATCCAAGCCTGCAGAGAGCTCATCCGAGAAACCTGATTACGGTTTTTTGGCCATCATCGTACTTCTGGTGGGCTTCGGCCTGGTGATGGTTTTCTCCTCCAGCTTCTATCTCGCCAATAACGACCCGTTGTATTTCCTCAAGAATCAAGCCATCCGTATCGCTATAGCAACAGGTTTTTTTCTCATAGGACTCAAGGTGCCCTTCCGGTTCTGGCGAAAGATAGGCGGTATCTTTATCATCATATCAATGGTCGTTCTAATCATCGTGCTATTCATTGGACACAAGGCCGGAGGAGCTACTCGTTGGCTGAAGTTCTTAACCTTTTCCCTGCAGCCCGCAGAGTTCGTGAAAGTTGCCCTGCTCATCTATCTCTCAGCGTTCTACGCAAAGCGAGAGGAGGCCAAGCGTGACTTCAAGCACTACACGCTTCCCCCGCTTATCGTCTCAGGTATACTGCTGTTGCTCATAGCGCTTCAACCCAGCCTGGGAACCGCGACGGTCCTTGGAATGCTTGTTCTCTTTGTTATGTTCGTAGCCGGCGTCCGCCTGCGCTATCTTTTGCTCCTTACCCTGCTGGCTGTAGGCGCGTTTGTGCTTCTGGTCACCGTCTTCCCCCATGCCAAGGCACGCGTGGCAGGTTTCTTGGGGTCAGGGAACTACCAGCTTGAGCAGGCTCGAATAGCCATGGGATCAGGAGGTCTCTTCGGCGTAGGCCTGGGCGGAGGACGTCAAAAATTCCTGTTCCTGCCCCAGCCACATACCGACTTCATATTTGCGGTAATAGGTGAGGAGTTGGGATTTGCAGGTGTCGCAGGACTTATTCTTCTCTTCGTGCTCTTCCTCTACAAAGGACTCAATCTGGCAGCCAAAACCAAAGATGCATTCGGACGCTACCTGGGGTCTTCGCTCGTGGTGATGATCCTTCTTTACTTCCTGATCCACGTAGGTGTCAGTATGGGGCTATTACCAACCACCGGTCTACCCCTTCCGTTTATAAGTTTCGGAGGATCGGCCCTTACCTCCAACCTCTTGGGGATCGGTATCCTCTTAAACATAAGCCGCGCAAAGGAGAAGGCATATGCGAGTGATGCTCGCCTGCGGTGGAACAGGCGGCCATATCTTCCCAGCCCTAGCCCTCGCCCGTGAGCTTGAGAAAAGAGGACACAAGGTGCTCATGCTAACCGATGAGCGAGGCGCAAGGTTTGTAAAGGAGGAGATAGCCGTGGCAGAGATACCTGCAACGCCCTTCTTTGGCCGTTCGCTCGGCGATAAGTTACGCGCGGGCAAGGCATATATAAAGGGAAGACGCAAGAGTGTGGAGTTAATAGACGAATTTAAACCGAACGTAGTGATAGGCGCAGGTGGGTATGCCAGTTTTCCGGTTATCCGGGCCGCGCAAGCCAAGGGACTCCCCTACTTCCTTTTGGAGCAGAACTCGGTGCCTGGCAGGGTGACAAGGATGACGGCGAGGGGAGCAAAAGAGGTCTACTGCGGAATACCTCCTGCCCGTAACACACTCTCAAGGTCGCTTGAAAGAAAGGTTATAGTGACAGGTAACATCTTGAGAAAGTCGGTAGTCATCAAGGATAGGAAGGAAGGCGAAGAGATCCTCGTTTTGGGAGGAAGCGGAGGAGCAAGGAGACTCAACGAGCTGGGATACGAGCTGGCAGAGAGGATGCCTCGTGAGAGATTCATTATACTCACTGGGAAAAGGGACTACGAGGAGATGTCCGCCAAGCCAACCCTCGACAACCTTGAGCTTGTGGAGTTTACCGACCATCCTGAAGAGCTTTACGCAAGAGCGAAGACCGCAATCTCCCGCGCAGGGGCGATCGCCTTGAGCGAGCTTCTGGCCAACGGCATACCCTCGATTCTCGTACCCTTCCCCTACGCTGTAGACGATCATCAGAGCAACAACGCGAGGTGGGCAGCGCAAGCAGAAGCGGCTGTATTGATACCTGAGAAGGAGATTGAACGCGTTGAGATAGTGCTGAAAGAGCTACTTCAGGATAAAACACGTCGAGAGCTGATGAGTGTTGCCGGTAAAGAGCTGGTGCCAACCGACGCCGCCGCCAGGATAGCTGAAAGGATTGAGGGATGTTTGGCCGCGTAGACAGCATCCACATGGTGGGCATCGGCGGGATAGGGATGAGCGGGATAGCCCATATCCTGCACAATATTGGGTTTGCGATCGCCGGCTCGGACATCGCCCGCTCGGAGATCACCCAGATGCTCGAACAGTCAGGGATAAGGGTCCAGATCGGACACAGCAAGGAGAATCTAAGGGAGGCCGACGTCGTGGTGATATCCTCGGCCATCAAGCCGGACAACCCTGAGATAGCAGCCGCCTGCGAGCGCGGCATACCGATCATCGGCCGAGGCGAGATGCTCGGAGAGCTCATGCGCATGAAGTACTCGATCGCGGTCTCAGGGACCCACGGAAAGACCACCACCTCATCCATCATAAGCTTCATCCTGGAGCTTGCAGAGCTCGATCCCACCTCGATCATCGGCGGCAAGGTCCTGGAGATGGGCTCAAACGCCAGGCTGGGCCAAAGCGAGTACCTGGTAGCTGAAGCGGACGAATCGGACCGCTCGTTCCTTCATCTTTTCCCGACCATCGCAGTGGTCACCAACATAGAAGCAGAGCATATGGATTACTACTCAAGCTTTGCCGATATCAAGAGCTGCTTCAAACAGTTCACAGAGAAGATCCCCTTCTACGGGCTGGCGATATTGTGCGGAGATGATGAGGGAGTGCGGGCAATACTGCCGGATCTTTCGGTGCGCAAGATGACCTACGGGTTGGAAAAGGATAACGACCTTCGTCCCATGTGGCGTAGAAACAAGGGGTGGAAATCACGCTTCGTTCTGAAGCTAGATGAGCGGCTGCACGAGTTCGAACTTAACCTTCCTGGAGAACACAACATGCGCAACGCCCTTGCCGCTATCGCTGTGGGACGAGAACTAAAGGTTTCCCCAACAGTTATGAAGGAGGCTTTGGCAAGATTCCGCGGCGTCCGCCGACGCATGGAGAAGGTAGACGAGGTTGAAGGCATCACATTTATCGACGATTACGGTCATCATCCAACCGAGATCAGAGTCACCATCTCCTCGATTCGACGAATATTCAACGGTCAGCCCTTGCGCGTACTCTTTCAGCCGCACCGCTACAGCAGAACAAAGCACCTGCACGCGCTCTTCGGTCCGGCGTTTAAGGAAGCAGACGAGGTGGTAGTCACCGATATCTACCGGGCAAGCGAGCAGCCAATAGAAGGGGTGGGGCCTGAGTTGATATTGGATAGTATAAAGAAAGAGGCACCGAACGCGAGCTCCCAGATCATTACCGACAGAGAAAAGATAGTGGATTATTTTGCAAAAACCTTAAAGCCAGGGGACGTATTTCTCACCCTTGGGGCAGGCGACGTATGGAAGATTGGCGCAGAGATATTGGAAAGAGTCTCGGCACGAAACTAAGAGGCTCAATCCGCCTCAACGAGGAGATGGCTCCTTACACGACTTACAGGATAGGCGGGTCTGCCGACGTGTTCGTCGAGGTGGAGAGCGTGGAGGATCTGCAAAATGTAGCTCGCTTCCTGGCAGAGCATCCCAAGGTTCCGTGGCAGATCTTAGGTGGAGGCACCAATGTGCTTTACCCTGAGCACTACCGGGGAGTGGTGATCCATCCGGGCAAGGGACTATCGAAGATCAAAAAGAAAGAGGATCGTGTGATCGCCGGTGCCGGTGCCGAGCTCTTGGAGGTCATCAAGCAGGCCGCCGAGTGGAGTCTGGGGGGTATGGATTTCCTCGCTGGGATACCTGGAAGTGTGGGTGGTGCTCTCAAGGGCAACGCAGGTGCGTTCGGAAGGCGGATCGCGGAGTGTGTGGAGCTTGTCAGAGGCTTTGATCTGGCAGAGTCTAAAGAAAAGGAATTGAAGCAAGAAGAGATCGAATGGTCGTACCGAAAAACCAACCTGCGCGCTGCGCTGTTCATATACGAGATCGTCTTGAAACTTGAACCCCGTCCGATTATGGAATGCATGCACGAGATCTCGCGCGTGCTGTCAGAGCGCATGGCAAAGAATCCATCCGAACCCTCGGCAGGATGCGTGTTCGTCAACCCCGAACCGCCTGATGTTACCGCCGGTCGGTTGATTGATGAGCTGGGATTCAAGGGTCGCAGGATAGGCGACGCCATGTGCTCACCCCAACACGCCAACTTCATTGTGAACGTCGGCAAGGCGACGCAAGCTGATGTTTTGACTTTGATTACCGAGATCAAGAAGGCGGTAAAGGAGCGGTTCGGATACGACCTGGTGGAGGAGATAAAGATTATAAGAGAACCAATGGAGGAACATAATGGCTAAAGGCGAACGAATCGTGGGTCTTGATCTTGGCACGACCAAGGTTGCCGCGGTGATCGCCGAGCTGGATGAGAATCTACAGCCGCGCATCGTGGGTGTGGGTTTGACGCCCTCACGCGGGATGCGTCGAGGCACGGTAGTTAACCTGGAGCAGACCGTTGAGTCCATCAAGCGGGCCGTTGGAGAAGCGGAACGCATGGCCGGATGCAAGGTGGATTCATGCTACGTTGGCATCGCCGGCAGTCATATATCTTCGATGAACTGCCGCGGTGTGGTGGCGGTGGAGAAGGCCGGCGGCGAGATTACCCAAAGGGACAAGGCAAGGGTGATCGAGCAGGCCAAAACCATCGGGCTGCCCCTGGACCGTGAGATCATCCACGTGATCCCTATCGAGTTCATCGTGGACGACCAGCCCGGGATCTGCGACCCTGTTGGGATGTTCGGCAAGCGGCTTGAGGTCGAGGTCCACATAGTAACAGGTGCGGTGACCTCGGCCCAGAACATATACCGCTCCATAGAGCGGGCAGGACTGCGGATCAAAGACCTGGTGCTTCAGCCTCTGGCATCGGCTTGCGCGGTGCTCGAGGCGGACGAAAAGGAGCTGGGGGTGCTTCTGGTAGACATCGGCGGCGGAACCACCGACATGGCGATCTTCAAGGAAGGTTCAATCCGGCACACGCAGGTCCTTGGTCTGGGTGGAGAACACATCACTTCAGACATTGCGATCGGCCTTCGCACCCCCACCAAGGAAGCAGAGGAAACAAAGAAGCGCTACGGATGCGCTCTGGCCAATCTGGTGGATGAGGATCAGACCTTCACCGTGAAGGGCGTGGGCGGCCGAAGTGAAAAGCAGGTATCAAGAAGGATACTTGCTTCGATCATCGAACCCCGTGTCGAGGAGATTCTTACCCTGGCCCACCGGGAGATGAAGAAGACCGAGTTCGCGGAACTCCTGGCCGCAGGCGTGGTCATCACCGGAGGCTCGGCACACCTTGAAGGAATTGAGGCTATCGCCGAGCAGATATTCGACCTTCCGGTCAAGGTAGGAAAGCCGTGGGGCACCTCAGGTCTAACAGACATCATCGCCGACCCCATCTTCGCTACCGGGGTGGGGTTGGTTCGTTATGGGATCGAAAAACAGAACCTGACTCTTCTGCCCTCGGGCACAGAGGACAGATTGTTCGGAAACATCCTCAGCCGTATGCGCGACTGGCTGAAGGAATTCTTCTAAACGAAGGAGGAGACATGTTCGAACCCGTTGAGGAAAACCGTTATCAAGCACAAATAGGGGTTATAGGTCTCGGCGGCGCGGGCGGCAACGCCGTGGATCACATGATCGAGAAGGGCTTACCCGACGTGCGTTTCTATGCCTTAAACACCGACGTTCAGGCGCTTGATCAAACCAGGGCCGAGCATAAGATCCAGCTTGGGCCTAATCTTACACGAGGCTTAGGATCCGGCGGCGACCCCGAGGTTGGCAGGCGTGCCACCGAAGAATCGCTTGAACAGATAAAGGAGATACTCCTTGACCTGGATATGGTGTTCATCGCCTCGGGCGAGGGCGGCGGGACCGGAACCGGTGGTGCACCTCTGGTGGCCGAGCTTGCCCAGTCGCTTTCCATACTTACCGTCGCAGTTGTAACTCGTCCCTTCGACTTCGAGGGCCCGGTTCGCAAGAGCCAGGCGGATGAAGGCATAGAGCTACTCAAGAAGAACGTAGACACCCTCATCGTCATCCCAAATCAGAAACTTTTATCTGTTATCCCGCAAAACATGACGCTACGCGACAGCTTCCGCATGGTAGACGAGGTGCTCTTCAACGCCACACGAGGCATCACCGATCTCATCACACGCACCGGTATGATCAACCTGGACTTCGCAGACGTGCGCGCCATCATGGCAAATCGTGGCAGTGCGGTGATCGGCATAGGCTCCTCCAAGGGCGAGAACAGGGCGGTTGACGCGGCGCAGAAGGCGATCTCATCACCACTGATCGAGGAGTTCGAGATCTCCGGTGCTAAGGGAATACTTCTCAATATCTCCGGCGGCGAGGATTTAACACTGCACGAGGTCAACGAAGCGGCACGCATCATCTACGCCTACGCCAACGCCGACTCCAACATCATCTTCGGAGCGATACAGGAGGAGGAGTTCGCCGATGAGATTCGCGTCACGGTGATAGCCACAGGTATCGAAGAGATGCCCCCTCGTGTAGAAAAGGTCGAAGGATTAATGCCGCATGGAGCGCAAGACCTAAAGGTGCCGACCTTTATGCGGCATGAGCGCAAGGTCCCGCGCGGGTTCGAAAAGGTGGAGCCGAAACCCCTCTCTGATGAGGATCTTGAGATCCCGGCGTTCCTGCGCAGGCAGTTTGATTGACGCATCATCCTTTTTGACTACTATTAGAGGATGATGAACCGGATCAAGACCCTTGCCTGGATTGCTCTGGGGCTTGCCCTGTTCTTGCCTCAAACAGGGCAAGCGGAAGAGCCGGATTCGCTGGCGGCTGCCACCGCCCAGGCCAGGCGGACAGGGATCGTTATAGCCGCAGAGCGGGTTATGCCAACGGTCGTCTCCATAACAGTCTTGCAAACACGTACCTACAGCTCACCCTTCTGGCTTGACCCCTTCTTCGATGAGTTCTTCGGCAACCTATTCCCTCGCGAGTACAGCCGAGAGATTCAGAGCCTGGGATCAGGATTCATAGTATCTGATGACGGCAAAATCGTAACCAATGCACACGTTGTCCAGAATGCAACCACAATAAAGGTAACACTCGCTGACGGCAGAACCTTCGATACCAACGTTATGGGTATAGATGCGGGCCTTGACCTGGCGCTTCTTAAGCTCATAAATCCCCCTGAGGATCTTCAATCGGCAGTCCTCGGCAACTCCGACGACCTGATGATCGGCGAGTGGGCCATAGCCCTGGGTAACCCTTTTGGGTTCCTTATTGCGGACGCCAAGCCAAGCGTTACCGCAGGCGTGATATCGGCCACAGGCCGCAGGATACAGACCGGCGAAGCCAAGCGATTCAGCTACTCGGGAGTTATCCAGACCGATGCGGCCATCAACCCTGGAAACTCAGGAGGCCCTCTTACAAATATCGCAGGAGAGGTCATAGGCATCAACACCTTCATCTTCACCAAAAGCGGCGGCTCCGAGGGCATAGGCTTCGCCATACCCGCGAACCGGGTAAAGAAGTTCATATACGAGCTTGAAAGCCACTCCGAACGACGCATCGCATGGCTTGGCTTGGGTGTACAGACCCTGACATCGGACATGGCCCGCGCATTGGGAATCCCGGGGCAGAGAGGAATCATCGTCACCCAGATATTCGAGAATACTCCGGCCGAGCGAGGAAATCTCGAGGAAGCCTGGGTTATCATCTCAGCAAACGGTATCACATACGCCAGTGAATCGGACTGGCAGATGATGGAGCAGGGCCTTTTTGTAGCTGACACAGTTCGGCTTGAAGGAATAACAGACGAAGGTAAGCCATTTGTTCGCACCCTACAAGCGATAGAGTACACCACTCCAGCACCGTTAAGGATAGCTGCTTTGGGCATCCAAGCGATGGATCTCGACCCGGCGATTCGCTATCGGTATAACATCCGCAGCCTGCAGGGGGTGGTTGTGCTGAAGATCGAACGGGGTAGTCGAGGTGCCGAACTCGAACTTAAGCAAGGCGACGTGATCCTGACCTATGGCTCGATGGAAACCCCGAACATAAGGGAACTAAAAAGGGCGGTGCGTTCAGTCGAAGATCCCCGCACATTGGTGATCGAGCGCGACGGCGGTCGTTACCGCATTTACCGGGGATTCTAAGGTTGAGGAGGGTTAAATGATAAAACGTTACTCCACTTCACAGATGGCCGAGATATGGGCTGATGAGCACCGCTTCCGATACTGGCTGCGGGTCGAGAAAGCGGTCGCCCGCGTCGAGGAGAGGCTGGGGATTATCCCTAAAGGCCTGAGCGAGTGCCTTAAAGAGGTGGATGATGTTGACCCTGAAAGGGTTAGAAAGATCGAGGCTCAAACCGAGCACGAGGTTACCGCGTTCCTGCAGGCTGTATGGGAGAAAGCACCCTGTTCAAAGGAGTATCTACATTACGGTCTCACCTCATACGACGTGGTGGACACCGCACTGACCCTGCGGATCCTACAGGCATGTGACGTTCTAGCAAAGGATCTCAACAAGCTCAATAAAACCCTGGCCGAGCTCGCTCTCAAACACAAGCGCACACCGGCTCTTGGGCGCACACACGGCAGGGGTGCCGAACCAATAACCTTCGGGGTGCGGGCGCTCTCCTGGTACTCGGAGGGTCTGCGGGTGACAGAAGGCTTAGAGCATGCCCGCAGCATAGCTGCACGCGGACGCATCTCAGGAACGGTAGGGACATTCACCGTCCTGGACCCTGCCGTTGAGAAGGAAACCCTCAAAGAACTCGGGCTTGAGCCTGAGCCTGTGGCCACCCAGGTGATCCCAAGGGACCGTCACGCGACCCTGCTTTTTGCTCTGGCCCTGGTAGGGACCTGGCTTGAGCGCATCTCCTTAAACATCCGCCTGGGCCAGCTTGAGGGACTGGACGAGCTTTTTGAACCATTTAAAGAACGTCAGACCGGGTCGTCTGCCATGCCGCATAAGCGCAACCCGGTAATCACCGAACGGGTCTGCGGGCTCGCAAGGATATTGAGGTCCAACGTTCAGGCCGGGCTTGAGAACGTAGCACTCTGGCACGAGCGCGACATCTCCCACTCATCGGTTGAGCGGGTGATACTGTCTGACTCGTTCAATCTCGCACACTACCTTGTGCGCAAGATGCAGGGGGTGATCAATGGATTGAAGGTAGAGATTGATCGGATGAAGGAAATTCTTGATGGGACCGGTGGAACGTTCTTTGCCCAGCGTCTTCTTTTGGCGCTTATCCGCAAGGGGTTGGCGCGTCAGGACGCCTACAAGCTGGTCCAGGAGCTTGCCTTCAAGACAAAGGAACAAGGGCAATCGTTCGATCTTCTGGCGCGCAAGAAGAAAGAAATCAATGAGAAGTTATCCGAGGCCGAGCTTAACGAGATATTCTCGCTTGAGCGCTTTCTTGAGGGGATCGAGGTGCTTTACCGCAGGATGAATTTATAACCCTTCCCACATCACCGATCCAACCGAGTGCTCGAATCCTGGTCGTGGTCCCCTGACCCGCCGGGATTCGGGCGTTTATGCTGAAAGCCTCCCTTACTGAAGGGGGAACCAAAGGGGGATTGAGGAGGAGGGGACTACGATATACTACCCCTCCCTTGACGGGACAGCGTGCCCCAGTCGGGCAGGGGGTAGGGGGAGGGTGACAAAAGTCCCCCTTCTCTAAGGGGGAACTAAAGGGGGATTAGAAGAAAAGGGTTGGAGGAAGTGGGAAGTTATTGATTACTCAACCAACCAGCGAACGCACTCAGAAGCATATTTTCAGTTTTCTTATCTCTAATTAAGAGTACCGGTTTTCTGAGACCAACCGCAACGCCTATTTCATACATTGTGTTGGGGTTCGTTGTGGACACGTCTGCAATGATTAGGTCAGAATCTACAATCAAACTAGTTACTTTGTCGACGATAAGACTCCCATGAGATGGAACGTCACTAGGGGTAATAACAGAATAGAAGTTCTCTAATGCCTTCTTAATGGACTTAATCAATGGGGTGTTGGATGGTGCCAATAAAAGACATCTAGCATTCAGCCTTTGCTCTTCTTCTCTTTGTTTAAAGTTCTTCGTCTGCTCTTTTGGATTCTTCATGTTAGAAATATATTGTGAAAGTAAATTCGTGTCAACCTTCCCCCTCTCCTCGCGTCTCTCCCCCATCTCCTTTACATCCAACTCGTCACCTCATACGATTCGCCGTCAGCTGTTAGCCGACAGCCCCCTTAATTTTGCATTTTGACTTTTGCACCGGAGGGCGACGCTTGCGGAGCAATCGCGACGCAATCGCATTTCCTGCCGTCAGCTGTCAGCCCCCCTAGGAGCTCACGGCAAACAGCTTACAGCTTACGGCTGTCAGCCCCTTGACTTTGCATTTTGATATTTGTATTTTGAAATTTGAAATTGCGACGAAGTCGCGTCCCTGCCGTCAGCCCCTTAATTTTGCATTTTGATATTTGCAATTTGCAATCGCGACGAAGTCGCGCCTGTCCATCTTTTGACCAACTTCTGACCAGCATTTGACCAGCTTAGGCATCGAAACCTGACCACCTTTTGGGTAGCTTTTGACCACCTTTTGACCAGCTTATTTGCCACATCTTTTGAAAGGAAGAATAATGGGCAGGGGAGGATTCGAACCCCCGAAGGCATTCGCCAGCAGATTTACAGTCTGCCCCCTTTGGCCACTTGGGTACCTACCCTTAAAGCCGGAGAAGGGAGTCGAACCCCCGACCTGCGGTTTACAAAACCGCTGCTCTAGCCAACTGAGCTACTCCGGCGCACGTAACTACGTCACTTGTGAAACTCTCGACAGATGAAAATCAAACTGTGCCAATTTTGTGCCAGCCCTATTTACAGCATCCAAGAAGTGAGCCTTTGAAAATACGAAACATGTGTTTCAGCGCCTGGATCTCACGGTTGACAGTGGCAGGACAGTCTCTAAGCGTCTCCTTTTGTTATATCCGTCGTTGAATCTCTCCAAGTTTTAAAAGAGCCTCTCGCTTGGTCCGACCTGCGGTAGCTTCTCCCGTTATATGAGAAGTCGACATACCAGCGCCTGCCACGCTGACAAACTCACCCAACCTACCCCTAATTGTAGTTGACCTCAACAGGTTGTCAACATCTTTCGAGATTGGCACCATTGGTTTTAGTAAGGGAATTACGCACAATACCGGCGTGGTTTAACGAGCTGCGATCTTTTCTCCTCTGGACAAAAGAAGCATTTAACAAATTGTGGCGCAGGCTCTCCAGCCTGCGCGAACAGACTGGAGAGTCTGTTCCACACCTCCCTGTTGACAATTAACCCAAGGAGATTAAGCTAGAGCATGAAATTCTGGGGAATAGTCATCTCGGTTGCGGCGCTCGTATGTGGGGTGGGCGGCGCGGTGCTCGCGTTCATCGGCTGGGACCGTAAAAACAAGGGTGAGGATGCTCGACTTCTCTTCACCCTTGCCATCATCGGCGGCTTCCTCTTCGCCGGCCTCCTATACCTCGGCGGCAAGCTGGGACTGTTATGGTGATCGATGAACTTAAGCCGCAAGGCAAGCTTAGAGAGTAAGAAAACGAAAATGAACTTTCTTGAACAACTTGTAGCAGAATGGTATGCATATCAAGGCTACTTTGTACGTACTAACGTCAGGTGCGGTAAAATGAATCGCGGCGGCTACGAAGGAGAGATGGACGTAGTTGCATTTGATATCAAGAATAAAGTCCTTATCCACCTGGAAGTCTCCGGTGATGCTTATACTTGGGAAAACCGACAGAAGAGGTTTCGAAAGAAATTTGAAACCGCTGCTAAACACTACAGATCGGTGTTTAACTTTGACTTTAAGGAAATACGAAAGATAGTAGTCGTCGGGTATTCAAAACCCCGAAAATCCATTAGGATTGGAGATGATATCGAATTAGTTCCAATCCCAGATTTAATGAATGAAATTACAGATAAAATGAAAGATCTCGACCCAATGAAGGTAGCTATTCCAGAAGGATACCCCCTTCTACGTGCAATTCAATTTGCCGTTACGCTCAGTAAGAAGGGAAGTTCTGGAAATAAAACACGAAGACCAAAAGAATGAAATAACAGAAAGTGCGTAAGTTCGTACGGGCCGACCTTCAGGTCGGCCCGTTTCGTCATCGCGAGTTCGTAGGGGCCGACATTGACGCCTGCGGCGTCCGCTTCGCGTCAGATCGGCCCGCTCCCGTAATAACATTTTCGGGCCGGTCTAAAGACCGGCCCCTACGAGGACGGCAACCACAATTCTTGACATCGTGACACCTACCCGTAAACTTCGCCATGCGCGACGTTGCCAGATTCGTTGAAGAGTGCATACAAAAGCTGAAGAACGAGATCAAGGGCACGGCGATTATCGCTTGCTCCGGCGGGGTGGATTCGACCACATCGGCGGTTTTGGGCAACCGGGCCATCGGCGAACGGCTGGTAACCGTGTTCGTTGACACCGGCTACCTCAGAAAAGGCGAACCCGAACACGTGCAAGCCCTCCTCAGAAACATGGGGCTGAACCTGCGCTTCGTTGACGCGTCGGCTGAGTTCTACAAGGCGCTACGCGCTGTTACCGATCCTGAGCGCAAACGAAAGATCATCGGCAACCTGTTCATCAAGATGTTCGAGCGCGAGGCCGAGAAGGTCAAGGCGGATACCCTTATCCAGGGCACCATCGCCCCGGACTGGATCGAGTCCGGCGGTCAGCTGCGCGACGTTATCAAATCCCACCACAATGTGGGCGGCCTGCCCGAGAAGATGAAGATGAAGCTTTCCGAGCCTCTGCGCGATCTCTACAAGGACGAGGTCAGGAAAGTGGCGAGACATTTAGGACTTGAGATAGCCGAGAAGCAGCCCTTCCCCGGACCCGGACTTGCGGTAAGGGTTTTAGGTGAGGCAACCCGTGAAAGGACAGCCATCCTGAGGGAAGCGTGCGCGATCGTGGAGGAGGAGATCGAGCAAGCAACAGAGCGCGGCGAGTGCGAGCTTCCCTGGCAGTACTTTGCGGTGCTTCTGCCGGTAAAGAGCGTTGGGGTAAGAGGAGACGTCCGCGCCTACGGCGAGACCGTCGTGGTGCGTGCGGTGCAGAGTATTGACGCCATGACCGCATCTGCCAGCCCTCTCCCCTACTCGCTTCTTGAACGCATAGGAATCCGCATCACCAACTCCATTCCCCAGGTGGTGCGTGTGGTCTACGACGTAACCCACAAGCCCCCCGGAACCATCGAGTGGGAGTGAGGGTAGACGTCGTTGACAACGGCGGGCAGTGGACCCACCGGGAATGGAGGATGCTGCGAGACCTGGAGATGAACACAAACATTATTCCCAATACGACTCCGGTCAAACAGATAGAGGCGGATGGATTGATTCTATCCGGCGGCGCTCCCCGCATCGGCTCCGATATCCCCAAGCTAGGGATTACCGGTGATTACCTGGACAAGCTGCAGATACCTATCCTGGGAATATGTGTGGGGCATCAGTTCATCGCCCTTCACTTCGGGGGCAAGGCTGGCCCGGCAAAGGTTCCCGAGTACGGCAAGGCGGAGCTTATCGTTACCGACCCGGATGATCTGTTCAAAGGCTTACCGGAGCGGTTCACGGTGTGGGAGTCGCACAACGACGAGATTCACGAGCTGCCTGCGGAGTTCATTGCCTTAGCACACTCCAAGGACTGCCGCTACGAGGCTATCAAGCACAAAACCCGGCCGCTTTACGGCGTGCAGTTTCACCCTGAGGTGGAGCATACCTCCTACCACTACGAGATATTTGCCAATTTCATAGAAGTGGTAAAGGTTTCTAAGCCCTGATTTTCACCCTTCCTATCCTCTAAAAATCTGGTCTACACCCCCTGATTCCAGGATAACCCATTTGCAACATTGCGTACTCTCTAGAGCTTCCGTGAAGGGTAAACATGTAGTGCGAGGCTCAGCGTGCCCCCTTGGGTATTAGCCTCGCAGCGAACCTGAAGGTTCGCACTACGTAACTTAATCACAAATGGGGCGAAATCTATTCTACTGTACTTCCCCAACCGGTATTCGGCTTTTGTCTTAACCAGCGGGGGAGCAACTCGATCAAGGCTGAGGGTTCCAGCTTGACTGAAGTCAGATCATCTACCCGCTGCCATAGAAACTCAAGGTGCGATTCCTGAGGAACAGGGGCTTTAGGGACATAGAGATCCTCACACTCCATCCTGAAGATCAGGTTGATCTCATGGTTGAACCCTTTCTCATCCTCCCAGCTATGCTCAACAACGCCTAAGAAATCCTTGACCTCTACGGTTACTCCCAGCTCTTCTTTGATCTCACGGGTTAAGGCCGTCCGCGCCGGCTCCCCGAAGTCGATATGTCCGCCGGGAAGGAAGGTGTTGACCGCTCCCTTTTTATGTGTAAGCAGTATCCGATCTTTATGGACCAGTATCCCTCGTACGACCACCTCAACCGTTTTCACCTGTTCAACCGACCTTATTCGTAGGATTTCGACGCCGGGCTTACCAGGGCGGGTGAGGAATCAACCACTGGAACCGGAACAAGCAAATACTCCTGATCGGCGAAAAGCACCCCTCCTCCGATAGTGATTTCGTAGGCCCGTAAAATGAAGTGGTGAGGATGAGTCAAGTAATAACCGACCCACTGACGTAGGGGTGGCACCGGTATCTCGTTGTCTTTGCTGGTGGTCTCGTTGATCAAATCCCTTATGTCCAGCTTGTGATTTTGATAGAAGTCCCGCTTGATCTCGAATCCAGTTTTACGAAACAACCGCCGCGCAGCAGAACGTGATATATCACGTTTATGATGAGGGATGGCCCAGTCCATGGTAACCGCCGAAGGGAAACAAACCACACCGGCTCCCCCGGGGAGAAGAGCCCGGTTGATCCATCGCATAAACCCATAGGCGTCGGCAACATGCTCCACCGTGGCCAGGCTGACCACCGCGTCGAACTTGCCCAGGCTCTTGAGGAACCCGGCATCGTCGGCGTTGCCAAGCATGAACGAGATGCGCTCGTTTTTGTAGTTCTTGCGGGCGTAATTCACCGCTTCGGGATCCAAATCGACCCCCACTACATTACCCAGTTCTGAAAGGATCTCGGTACCGTACCCTGACCCGCAGGCGATATCAATAACCCTCGCTTTGCGCCCCTGGAAATGCTCCCTTAACCAATCCCTCGCCACATTGTAGCGGGTGGTAAAGACCTTATACATCACGCCCTGGATATTCCCTATCCCATCAGCATCTATCTCCTTGGGATAAACGCGCTCAGTTATTCCGGCCATATTTACTCCTATCTTCAGGGAAAACGAGGCTTACAACCTTAATTCGCGTCAGCGGAAGGTGTAAGCAGATACTGCTGGTGGGCAAACAGGATCCCGCTGCCGGCGGTCATCTGGTAAAGACGCCTGATCAGATGATCGGGGCGTCTGAGATAGTAACCCAACCAGTAACGCAACGGCGGAGCCGCCATCTTTTTGTTTGTGCGGGCTTCGCGGATTATATGGCGCATATTCAAACGGTCTTTCTGATTGAATGTCTTCATAATCTCGAAACCGCACTTTCGGAATAAACGACGCGCGGCAGAACGCGAAATGTCCCGCCTATGATGAGGTGCGGCATAGTCCATTGTAAAAGTCGATGGGAAAGAGACGATAAGGACACCACCCGGCCGTAGCGAACGATTGACCCACTTAAGATAGGCACGATGATCACCAATGTGCTCAATAGTCGCAAGGCTAATTACCGCATCGAACTTTCCAAGACTTTCAAGGAAACTGCGATCGTCAGCGCTACCCACCATAAATGACGTATTTACAGTCTTGTAATGGCCTCTTGCGTGTTCCACTACATTTTCGTCTATATCCACGCCAAGAACCTCGCCGACCTTTGAAAAGATTCTTGAACCATAGCCGGTTCCGCAAGCAAGATCCAAAAGACGAACTTCACGGTCTTGGAAGTGTTCCGTAAGCCAGTCATAGACCTTATAATAACGCTCAAAATACATTTTAATAGTCATCCGTTGCACTTCACTCGAAGTATCCATTGCTTTGGGAACAACTCTCTCACCATGCCAATCCAAAATCACTCCTCGGTAAAGGTTTGTTTAACAAAGATGCGGCACTGCAGTCCTAAAAAGGCTACACGTTTTGAAAAAAGTACATCCCTGATTATGTAATTTTGAGTCATGTCAAATTACTCTCTCAATAGGCTCAAGCAGATACTGCTGATGGGCAAACAGGATCCCGCTGCCGGCGGTCATTTGATAGATACGCCTTAACATGTGATCTGGACGTCTGAGATAGTAACCCAACCAGTGACGCAACGGCGGAGCCGTCATCTTTTTGTTGGTGCGTGCCTCGCGGATTATGTGGTGCAGACCTACACGGTCAATTTGATAAAACTTCTTCATAACCTTAAAGCCGCACTTTTGAAAGAGACGACGCGCGGCAGAACGTGAGATGTCTCGCTTATGATGGGGTGCAGCCCAGTCCCTCGTAAACGTTGAAGGGAAGGAAACGACAAAAACACCACCCGGTCGTAACGCGCTCCTTACCCACCTCAGATAAGCATAGTGATCCTCAAGATGCTCGATGGTTGAAAAGCTAACTACCGCATCGAACCCCCCAAGGCTTTCAAGGAAGCGACAATCATCAGCGCTACCTGTCTTGAAGGATGTATTCACGTTCTTGTAGCGGCGTTTTGCGTATGCCACTGCCTTTTCATCTATGTCCACGCCAAGAACCTCGCCGACCCCTGAAAGGATATTCGAACCATAACCGGTTCCGCAAGCGAGATCAAGAAGACGAATCCGACGACCTTGAAAACGCCCTGCAAGCCAGTCACGAGCCATGTGATAACGTTCGAAATGCACTTTAAGGGTCAGGCGCTGCACCTCACTTGAGACGATATCCATCTCCTTGGGAACAACACGCTCGATGTTCCAGTCCAAAAGTCTCTCCTAGGTAAAGGTTCCCTTAATTGCCCTCTGGCGTTACCGCCGTCTG
>Ga0114925_10000217_pt1 | contig 23278 bp, 22 predicted proteins | sample SumtaG_2_FD_87287 | JGI IMG/M metagenome (GOLD analysis project Ga0114925, IMG submission 87287) | Deep subsurface microbial communities from Indian Ocean to uncover new lineages of life (NeLLi) - Sumatra_00607 metaG | ecosystem: Environmental > Aquatic > Marine > Oceanic > Sediment | place... | reverse complement strand
GCAGTCTTTCTAGTCGTGCTACAGGGTGTTCTTGGGGGGCTTCGTGTACTGCTTGACGACAAAACGGTCGCCAAGGTTCATGCATGTACAGGCCCACTTTTTTTCTCTGTTGCTGTGGCTATTGCAACACTGACTTCACGACGATTTCAGCGGACTCGAGATGGAAGTGAATCACCTGTGCCAGGGATGACTCCCGGTAGTTGGATTGCTAGCGGGCTCGTGTTTGCCTCGTACGTTCAACTCGTGGCTGGTGCTCAGTTGCGTCATCTGGATCCAGCAGTTGGTCCAAGCACATTCCGTTGGCTTGTCCTGTTTCATCTTGTAGGCGCTGCGACTGTCGCTGTTTTAAGTCTGGCTGCTGTGTGTGATTCTTTCGGCCTCTTGGGCCTTCATAGTACTCGGAGTGTTGGTCGCCGATTTTTGTCGTCGTTCATACTCTTTTTGGTCTGCAGCCAAGTCCTGCTTGGGTTCGGTGCTTGGATTGTTAGCTGGGGGTTGCCACTAGGTTTGTTACCAGACTCGATCGCCAACAGAGTTCCTGAAATGACGGCAGTTGTTGTTGCAAGAAGTAGTGTGTCTTCAATTGTCGTAACTGGTCATGTGCTTGTTGGCATGATGATACTTGGAGCAAGTGTGATCTACTGTATCACCAGTGGTGGGCTACCTCAGGCTGCAGGAGTCAAACTCGTTCCTCGAAGAGGGGCTTTGGCATGACGCAGTTAGTTGCTCAACATCATCTTGCCTCGCCATCAACAGCTGTCATTACTGACGCATCTTCGTTGCCGCGTGAAGCAATTCAGCACTCCATCTTTACCGATGCCTGTCAACTTGTGAGGCCACGAATTGCAATAATGGTGCTTGTGACTGTGTTTGCAGCGATGTGGGTCACATCAGGTTCTCGTGAATTGAATTGGTTATCTGTTGTTGGCGTTTTATTCGGAACAGCAGCCGTAGCAGCGAGCTCGAGTATTGCGAATCAAATTCTTGAACGGCGAACTGACAGCGTAATGGCCCGCACGGCTTCACGGCCGATTGCTGCTGGACGATTATCAAATCGTTTCGCGTGGCTTCTTGCTGCAGTGAGCTTTTTCGGTGGTTCCGGATGCGTATGGTTGGCTGGAAATCTGCAGGCGGCATGCGCGGCAGTGCTGACGTGGGTTTTGTACGTCGCGGTATACACACCATTGAAAAAGATCACGCCACTGAATACAGCAGTTGGCGCTGTGGCAGGTGCCTTGCCGATTGCAATCGGTTGGCTGGCTGTAGGTGGCCCTCAGCAGGTGCTCGCTGGTGACATTTCTGCATCGCTCGCTGTGGCAGCTCTAGGCACTGTGCTCTACCTGTGGCAATTCCCCCACTTCATGGCGATTGCCTGGCTTTATCGTGATCAGTACGGCCTTGCAGGCCTCAAAATGTTCACAGTTACCGACTCAAGTGGTTTGCGAGCAGCAGGGCAGTCGTTAGCAGCATCGCTCGCCATGATCCCGGTTAGTCTGGTAATGGCGGTACCAAGTGGCAGCATTCGAATGTTTCTAACTGCTGCCCTTGCATCTTCCGTCTATGTGCTTGTTTCCGTAAACTTTGCTGTCCGAAGGGATGACCGCTCTGCTCGTATTCTTCTTTTTACTTCGTTGGGTGTGCTTTTGGTTCTAATGACTTCTGCAGTAGCCTTCAGCGGCCCGAAGATGTTGTCATTTTCATGATCGTTTAGTTTTCTTTAATTTCTGATTTACCTCACAACATATAACGTTCGGCACTTTTTTATGAATGCAACAGCTGCTTCGATTGGCCATGATAGTCACGATCACCATGGGCCAGTTCTTCAGTATCAACCCGGTTTGCCGCTTTCTCGGGGCAAACTTATCATGTGGCTGTTTCTGTCGACGGAAATCATGTTTTTTGCAGCCTTGCTTGGCAGTTATGTTGTCCTACGTTTTGGTGCTGCAGTATGGCCAAAACCTCACCATGTTCATCTCAGTGAGCCGATTGGTGCCTTCAATACATTTGTGCTTATTTGCTCAAGTGTTACCGTCGTGCTTGCGCTTGAGGCAGCAAAAGCAAACAAGCGTTCGCTGGCGAAAACTTGGATGCTTGTCACGCTTGTACTAGGTTCTCTTTTCCTCGGCGTAAAAGCGTATGAGTATTCTTCAAAATTCGACCATGGCATTTACCCCTGGGCTCCCCGTGGACGAATTTACGAACGTCCCGATCTTTATTATGGGTCAGCCGTGCGAGCACGGCTAAGCGATCCTGTTATTCTGGAAAAGATGAAAGAATTAGATGGTCAGGAGGAAAGTGAACTTTCAGATGCGGAGATCATAGGGCGACGCCGTCTGAAGCAAGTTCGAGACATGGTCAACAACCCTGACCAGCAAGCATTCGATCTGGCCGTCGTTGCAGATCAGATTATGCCACTTCCGGCAGAAGGGGCCGACAGCCATGGCCATGGTGGTGGACTGAATGACACATTCGCTTGGCTTCAATTGCCGGCGGTCATACCAGGAGGAAATATGTGGGCAAGTACGTATTTCTTCTTGACCGGATTCCATGCAATCCACGTAATTGTTGGTCTCATTGTGTTTGGTATTTTACTTCTGTATCAGCTAGGGCCTCAAACCGCCGGTATGATAGAAAACGCTGGCCTGTATTGGCATTTTGTTGATCTCGTTTGGATATTTCTTTTTCCACTTTTGTATTTGTTTTGACGACAGTCCTCGAAAAAATTTTAGAACGCGTTGTAAGAAGGCAGCTATGAGTAATTCAGAGGCCCACAAGAATCCAAGTGCTACGCACGGTCCTATTACTTCACCAGGTAAGTCTCCAGACGAGATTGATCATGCCATAGAAGAAGAGCATGCACATGATCACCACGGCGGTACGATGCAATACATGGCCGTATTCGTTGCCCTTTGTTTCTTGACAACAATGTCGTTCTTGACCTATTCATCTTATTGGCCATGGAGAGATGAGCCGCAGGTCGGCTGGGCCTTCATGATGGCAGTTTCGTGTACGAAGGCATTACTTGTCGTGCTCTTTTTTATGCATGTTCTTTGGGAAGCCAACTGGAAGTACGTGCTCACAATTCCTGCAGCTATGATGGCCATCTTCCTGACGATTATGTTGGTGCCAGACATTGGGCTACGAAACCGTATGGTTTCTCAGGAACGCGCTCTCCACATGGCCCGTGGGTCTGATGTTCTATTGTTAGAGAAAGCAGCAGATGCGGATTCATCCGGTGAAGTTGACAAGCATGAACACGAATAGATTATTCAGAGAGAACTTAGCAGTTCCTTTTTTGACATTACTGGCCTCAAGCATTGTTGGTTGTAATGATTCAAATGAACTTACAGAGTTGCAGGCGCGGCCGAAGTCAGTCAGCGTAAAGCAAAGTGAAAAAGTCTCTGATGTGCCGGCAGTTTCACTAGGCCAACCGGCAGAGCGGTTTGAATTAACAGATCAGGAAGGGAATCAATTTGATTCAGCAAGCCTAAAGGGCAAGGTGTGGATGGGCAGCGTTTTTTTTGCGAATTGCCCAGGCCCATGTTTTCGTGAAAACCAGGCAATTGCTGATATTCTTCGCGAAATTGATGATCCCAATTTTGTGGCTGTGAGTCTGACCTGTGATCCCGAGAATGACACCCCTGCGGCGCTGGAGCACTATGCGGAACGTTTCGAGGCAGATCCACAGCGATGGAAATTCTTAACAGGCGATATGGATGTCATTAAACGTGTGGGTACCAAGACATTTTTGCTACCGGTAGAAATCGGTGTGCATTCTGAGCGAGGCGCTGTCTTTGACCGAGAGGGACGGCTACGTGGGAGTTACCACCTGCTGCAAGAAGACAGAGTGGACCGCTTGAAAAAGCTGATACGTGATGTCCTTGCCGAAGATGATGCGACTGACGAGACCGAGGAATAAAAGCAATGGGGTATGAGTGGCTGGCGACGTTTAATGCGGTTCTTAATGGCATTGCCGCCGTGTTACTTGTGGCAGGGTGGATACTCATTGCACGTGGTAATTGGAAAGCTCATCGCGCGGTGATGATCGCGGCTTTCGCGGTATCAACGATTTTTCTCATTTCATATTTGGCTTATCACTATCTAGTTGGCCATGTTGCGTTTGGCGGGCAAGGCCTGATTCGAGTTGTGTACCTTTGCATTTTAGCCTCTCATATTATTCTTGCAGTTGCGGTTCCAGTGCTCGCAGTGTCTATGTTTGTTCTTGCCTTTCGTGGTAGCTGGCACCGCCATCGACAACTTGGAAAAGTTACGTTGCCAATCTGGCTATATGTATCCGTAACTGGTGTCATTATTTACTTCATGGTCTACATTCTGTTTCCCCGCCAAGAAAACCATGCCAAAACTGGCATCAACCAGAAGAGTAGCTGTTGTTTGTTGGCGTAGGTACGCGAACATTACGGTCTTTGGCCGGATGTTCTTTGGAAAAATCCATGTCCTCATCGGGGTGGCTTTCTTCTTCGGAAAACGGCTTTGGCATGGCTGATCAGAGTACGTTTTTCTTGACTCGTTTCTGCCTCCGACTGGCAAGGCCTGCGAATTGATCAAGTCAACCTCGATTGTTCATCGGCCAATTTTCTCATTTTATATCTACTCGGGCGACGCAATGCAGGCTCATGGCTGTGCGGAAAGATGCTCTCGGGCTACACCCAAATTTCAGAAAGAAAACCGCCCAGGTTTTAGTCGGCTCGAACGAGAAGGGGCTTTCCCTGTCGTAATGCGTCGTATCGTATATAATATTGGTATGAAAAGCGGCGCATTAGTCTGTACAGTACTAGCTCTTGTTTGCATTTTCGCAGGTAGCGAAGCGTTGGGATGCCCAACGTGTAAGGATGGGCTGCAGGCAGCAGACAGCGAGGGAGCAAATATCGCTCGAGGATATTTTTACAGCATTCTTCTGATGATCGCGATGCCGTTCACACTTGCTGGTTCATTCGGTCTTTATGTCTGGCGAGAAATGCGGCGGCAACAACGGGCAGCGGGTAATGATGTTGCCAACACTGGCGTCACGGTTGCCGGATTTTCATATGATGCCGAGGGCTCTCCAAAGATGTCGCATGATGAGTACGTTCAAAGTGTCTCGACATGAGGATACTTTTTTGGGCAATGCACGGCTACGAAGCGTGATGCTAGCCGCCGTCTTGTTTGTACTTATCACTGATCTGGGATCGTCGGCTGTTCAGTCGCCGACAGAATATTTTTCGACGTGGGGCCTTTCTCCTGCGTACCTGCAGGAGAAAACTGGAGGCATTGGAGAGCGAATTAAATTCTCCCTGTCTAGCACGGAGTACCAATTGATCGCGCGGGTGCTGGACCGTTTCCAAGGAGCTCCGAGCCAATGGCGGCAGAAATGGGCAGACGGTTCAATACAATTTGAACGGAGTTATGCGAACGAGTTTCAGGAGCAATGCCGCCCTGTTCGTGTGCGTGGGAAGATCATCCAGATCATTAGGGTGGCAGCGCCTGACGATGTGGCAGTAATTGCGAAGTGGAATGAGATTTTTGCAGTACAGTTCCAACTGGATAATGCAGGGAAGGCCTGGGTGATCGTGCCGAATCTTCCTGACGGTCTGCCTGTAAAGAGTAATCTCAATGAGAAAGGTGGGGCGTCAGTGATCCTTCTCCATGTCCCGGATTCTGGATCAGACCAGCAGGGCGACACACCTGTTCTTGCAGTTGCTCCAAGGCTAAATTGGTGGCCCAAGACGCCCCTTGGCAAAATTGGTATGGACTACGGACTGTTCGTATCTGTTGATGATGGGCTGCCATTAACTGCGTCAGATGCAGAGGCGTTCTATGCGTGTCTTTCGGCAAGTGAAAATCAACAAGCAATTGCTGAAGAATCGCTGCTTGATGACGCCTCGCTTGTGTCATTGCTCAATCCGTCCAGTGACTGGCTGCAAATGCACCGTGGCGATCAGATTGTCCTTCACGGAACAGCTCGTCGCATTACAAAAGTTTTAGTGGATCCAGGCCAAGATCAGGAAAAACTTGGCAGAGATCACTACTGGGAAATATTTGTATTTGTTACGACGCCTTTGCTTCAAATTGGTGAAAATTTCCAAAACACATACCCAATTGTCTACTGCTGCACAGAACTGCCTGAGGGGTTACCAACTGGTGAACAAGTGAATGAACCAGTTGAAGTTGCTGGCTTTATTTTTAAGCGATACCGATATGTCACGCGTCGACTAATACACCAGCTGAATGGAACTGGTCAGGGACGGCCGCAGGAGTCACCACTGCTTATAGGGAAAAGTCTGTCTTGGTTGCCATCGAAAAAGCCATTGCCGTTTCCAGGTGGAATGACCTGGTTTCCAGCGATCACTGCCCTCGCCCTGATTGGCTGGATTATGAAAGGGTTTTTTCAGAGTAGGCGTCGTTCTCGGTTGACGGATCCGCTCCCAGATGAAATTCAACTGCCATAAGACTTCCCAGCTGAGGGTTTGGTTGTAGAACCTTTGATTTCTCGGCCGAATTGATCAAAGCTTGTTGATTTCTTGAGATTCGCAACACTTACACATCCGGAAGCGCTTTGGCGACACATCTTGAGTTGATTTCTCCACCAAAGAGTATCGGCGAACCAGGGTGCTTTCTTTGTGCCGGCCTGCGGTATTCCAGGTTTTTGTGGTCTAGAAGAGGTCAGAGATTTAAACGAGAGGTAAGGAAATGAGAAGAGCCAAGATTTCAATTATTGGTGCCGGCAATGTTGGGGCCACAACCGCACATTGGTGTGCGGCTGCAGAATTAGGCGACGTTGTTCTTCTCGACATCCCGGCCGCTGAGGGCATGCCCGCAGGCAAAGCGCTTGATCTTTTTCAGGCCTCACCGATCATGGGCTTTGATTCAAAGATTACAGGAACAACTGATTGGTCTGATACAGCCGCAAGTGATGTCATCGTAGTTACAGCTGGGATTGCTCGGAAGCCTGGCATGAGCAGAGATGATCTCTTGTCTACGAATGCAAAAATAGTTGGTGACGTTGCTGAGCAGATCAAAAACACCAGCCCTGACGCGATTGTTATTGTTGTGTCAAACCCACTCGATGCGATGGTGCAAAGAACGTTTCAAGTGCTTGGTTTTCCACCGTCGCGCGTGCTGGGCCAGGCAGGCATTCTTGACACAGCACGATATCGTGCATTTCTGGCCATGGAGTTAGGTGTGAGTGTTGAAGATATTACTGCAATTCTCCTCGGTGGGCACGGAGATACGATGGTCCCGATCCCGAGTTGTACAAGTGTCGGGGGTATTCCAGTCACGCAATTGATAGCCAGTGATCGACTTGACTCAATTGTTGAACGAACACGAAAAGGAGGAGCTGAAATTGTCGGTTTGCTCAAGACAGGCAGCGCCTATTACGCTCCAGCAGCAGCAAGTGCCCAAATGGTTGAAGCCGTCGTTCGTGACAAGAAAAGGCTGGTGCCGTGTGCGGCCTATTGCGATTCAGAGTATGGGGTTGGCGGGTATTTTGTTGGTGTCCCAGTCATCCTCGGCGGGAGCGGCGTAGAGAAGATCGTTGAACTTTCGCTGCTGCCGGATGAAAAAGCAGCTTTGGATAAAAGCATCGAGGCAGTCCGAGAACTTGTTGCTGCAATGGGACGGCTAACCGCCTAAGCTTGGCCTTCGCCAGTCCTCCTGGCTTACCCCCGTTAACGAAATTCTCCTCAATCATGTTGTTTTTATAGGGCAATGCTGCCATTGCTCGGATTGTGCGACTGCGTTAAAAACCCGAAACACGGTGGCACGGGCATGTTTGTTTGTGCTGAAACAGGCCAGTGAAAACTGGTGGTTGGCCGAGAGTTTTGTAGAGGAGCAGGAATGGTTAAGCAAAGAAACTGCTGGATTGGAGACCGCAGCAGCGGGCCTAACACATCATGTGGGGGCCGCCTACCTAGCCAGTCTGCGGTTGAACAGGATCGCATCTTTTTGCCTCTGGGGTACGAACCGGGGTATGACTACCCACTCCTGGTGTGGCTCCCGCAATCAGACGATGCTTCCTTTGACTTGGGCCGCACGATGATGCGGATGAGTCTGCGGAACTATCTTGCAGTAGTGCCCACTGTTCCGTCTGATTCCGAGAGTTGCTTTTCTGCAATCGATACAATGATTGATCGATATAGTGTCCATCGCCGACGAGTTTATCTTGTTGGTGTTGGTGCAGGTGGGGAAAATGCTTTTCGTTTCGCGTGTCAAAATCCAGAATCATTGGCCGGCGTTGTTTCAGTGAATGGCCGCTTTCCTTTCAATGAACGGTTGCTCGGGCAGTTTGAGTGCGTTCGCTCGTTGCCGATGATGTTGTGCTGTGACGAAAGATTGCACGTAGCAGATTCATTGATGGTCCGTGACATTGATGCAACACTGCGACTCTTTCATGCTGCAGGTGGGCTGTTCTCACTCCGGGTTTATCGTGATAAAAGCAAGGATAGTTTTTCCGAGGTGCAGTTGGCAGACATTGTTGGTGATATTGACCGGTGGATTATGGATGAAGTGTGCCGCGTGCCAGATGATCAGGTGACCGCCCTTGTTTAGTCGGGCATGCTCAAAAATGAAGTAGGTGCTGAGATGAAGGAATCAGAAGTATCATTACCGTCCACTGCAGGCTGGCAACTGGTGGTAAATCTTCCCAGTATTGTAGATCGTGTTGTCAGCGATTTGCAGCGGCAGCATGCTGATACAGGGGTGCCTCTACCTCGTGTCGTCGTTGATGTTCCTTGTTCTCAAAGGTTTGAGGGTGATGCTGTTGCTCTGGCTGACTTGCTTAGTTTTTGGCTCCAGGATGCGGTGCGGGCTGCAGCTGGTAATGCTGCGATGGCACGCACAGCAGAAGTTCTGGTAACAAGTGTTGAGTATCCAGACTGTGTTGAGATTGAAATTGCCGACAGCGGTCCATCGCTCGCAGAGCGGCGGAGTTTTGCTGGGGGTGTAGTCGGTCAAGTTCATCTAAGTTCTCAGCAGAAGTTGCTTGAGCAGGTCCGTGGGGATGTGCGACTTGACGATTGTGCTGAGGGTGGTGTGGCGGTGACGTTACGGATTCCAAAGGTGGTCTCGCGGCGAATGGCTGCTTAATTTTTCACCATTCCTGAAATGGAGATTCTGCATGGATGCAGCAATCGAAGCGGGTTCAAGACGTCAGTCTGGCGTGCGACTAGTTCAAGTGCTTGGGCTGCTTTTCTTTCTGCTTGTAGGATTAGCGGGTGGGATTTTTGTCAAATTTCCTGAAAGGGAAAAGGCTGGCGAAGTCGAATTGCTCGCTGGCGCGGTACTCGGCCCTGCTGATTTGGCTGTCATCGAGGCCGTCTTCGATCGATCTGGCCTTGATTCATATCGGGTGGAAGACGGTCGGCTCTATGTGGATGGTGGGCGGCAGAGTAGCTATTTGAGAGCGGTTGTCGACGCGGGTGCATTGCCTCTGGAGTTCGGTGGAAGTCTTCGGCGGGCCGTTGAAAGTGACAGTCCTTGGCGAAGTAAAGAGACCCAGGCCGAGTTGGTTCGGGTCGCTACTCAAGAAGAGTTATCGCTGGTTATTCGGTCAATGCCGGGGATTGAACAGGCCTCGGTGCTTTGTTCGGGAAGTAATTCAGAGGGACTGTTTCGTAATGCGAAGGCAGATGAACTTACAGCGAGTGTCAGTGTCCGTACAGATTCAGACGAAGAGTTGGATCGACACCGAGTGCAAGCGATTCGTGTGCTAGTGGCCTCTTCAATCGCAGGGCTGCGAGTAGAGCAAGTAGCGCTTACCGATCTGCGAAGCGGACAGGTCTTTGATGGTCCGCTCGTGTCGGAGTCTGAATTTGTTACTGCAGACCCAGGTCGAGCTAGAGCTGTTGCGTATGAGCAGCACGTCACCGCAAAGATAAAGCAGGCGTTGGCTTTCATTCCAGGCGTTTTTGTTGAGGTGAACGCGTCTGCCATCGAGCAGGCGGCTGATGGTGTCAAGGATAAAAGAAAAACAGGAGGTAGTGTCCGGGCAGCAGCAAATGTGCCCGCCATTGTCGGCGTTGGCCCAGTTGCTATGAATCGTAAGGAGATCGCGAGGCAGGTTGTTCATGTTTCCGTAGCGATTCCCCAAGCATACCTCGATCGTTTGCGTGAGGAAGTCTACGCAGATGTTGCAGATTCAACCGGTTCTGAGCTTGAGAGGCTGCGAGTTCTTGTTGCAGGTTTGGTTCCTGCAACTGAACCGTGGGGCCGTGCTGTAGTTACGATTACTCGCTATGCAGGTCATGGTGCAGTTCGCAGGGCGCCAGATACCAAGGAACTCTCGAGGCAAGGGAATCGTAATGACGTGGATCCCACGCCGCCGCCGGCATACTCTTTGTCCACTTTTTTTCCAGTTGAACAGAATTTTTCAATCCCATCCTCTGTGGCAGAAACACGTATCGCGTTATACGGTCTCCTGGCATTAGGCCTCTCTGTTGTTCTTATGTGGTGGCCGGCGTGGCGAAGGCAGGGGCAACGGTTGAACGCTTCGAAAGATCATAACCGTGATCTGATTGATTGGGCGACTTTCAGGCGATCGTATCAGCCTGAAGGGCAAGATGAGGCGTAGTGAGCCCTATGGAAAAAAATTATTGTTGTGAGGATAGGTTGCTTCATGTCTTTTTAAGCATGGCAATATTCATGTCTTCTCCTGCTGTGCTAGTAGCGGATGACGTTCTTGGCACAGCCATTACGACAGGTAGCCTGCCTAGTATCCCACTTTCTTTGGAAGGAGAAGTAGTAAGTCGCCCTTCGGAGCAAGCGAGTGACCTCGTCTGGGGTGGTGAGATGGCTTTCGACTGGAAGGCGTGGGCCGTAGTTGGTGTTGCAGGAATTGTATTGATTGGCGTGCGGCTCTTTGGTCGCCGGCCAGTGTTTAAAATCCCCAGCGATGTGTTTGAGTTGCTTGGCGAGGCGACGCTTGGAAACGGGCAAACAGTTCGGATTGTTCGATTTGGCCCAAAAACACTTTTGGTTAGTACGGGGAACGGTGGCCCCAAGACGCTCTCTGAACTTGATGATCCTTTGGCTACGGAATGGATTGCTGCGGCTTGTCGTGGAGAACAGGCGCTCCGGTCTTTAGCGAGCCACGCAGCAAGTGATGATTGTGCGAGTGGTGCCGATGGAGCCAATGTTCGTCAATTAGTTCAGGAAGAAGATGGAAGTGCTTCCGTTTGTTCACAGCAGTCTGAGGTGGCGTAATGAATGCCCTCACTTCAGTATCGAAAAGAAATATCCTCGCTCTGTTGCTCGCTTTTGTTGTGTCAGGTGCAAACGCGGAAGAAATCCAGCCAGATGCTGATGCGTCGCAGTCGGTGGCAGGAAGTGACAGGAGTGACGTGGCGGATACTACCGAAAGCGTTTTGTCGGTAAACGGAGATCAGATGCATGCTGATATATCTGACTTTTTTGATCGTCGTTGGGCTGATCGTCTCCTGCCAGCGGCATTAACTTTTGGCGTCATGAGTCTCGCGCCAGCGCTCTTACTCATGACAACCTGCTTCGTTCGGATGTCGGTAGTCTTGTCGCTTACAAGACAGGCAATTGGTACTGTGAATCTCCCTTCAACCCAAATTATTACGTCGTTGGCGTTGTTTCTGTCCGCGCTTGTGATGTGGCCAATTTGGACATCTGCTTATCAAGCAGGGGTTGAGCCCTATCAGACAGGCGAAATTACACTCCAAGAAGCACTCGAACGAGGAAGTTTGCCGGTGCGTCGCTGGATGGCGTTAAAAATAGAAGAAGCAGGTAATCGTGACACTGTTGCGTTGTTTCTCCAGCAGCACCCAAGTGGCACGAAGGAGGTGAACAGTTATGACCAAATACCCACAGAGGTTCTGCTGCCAGCTTTTCTTGTGAGTGAGTTGGAGGTCGCATTTATGATTGGCTTTCGTATTCTGCTGCCATTCCTTGTGCTTGATTGCGTTGTCGCAACGCTTGTTGTCTCAACGGGGCTTGTCATGTTGCCCCCTACGATCGTTTCTCTGCCGTTGAAGTTGCTCGTGTTTGTCATGGCGGATGGCTGGTCTCTTGTTGTGCGGGGGCTGCTCGATGGAGTCCGCTTGAATGCGTCCTAGTTTTTGTTTCCCTCACTCTGTTTTGGCGGCTCACAGGAAGTTTTAGTATGGCAAGTTTTGACCTTGTTTCACTTGTTCGGCATGCACTTGTCGAAGGTGGTTTGCTGCTGGCTCCAGCGCTTCTGGCTGGCTTGTCGGTGGCTTTGGTAGTCGGTGTTCTGCAGTCAGCCACTGGGATCCACGAGCCCCTTATCGGCATGGTTCCCCGAATTGTGGTCATTGTTGCTGTCGTGTTCGTAACAGTTGGTTGGATGGTAGAACGATTTGTGAGCCTTTTTCAAGCTAGCGTTCTTTCGCCTTAGTGGAGTTTTTGTTTCTCATGTCAATGGCGTATGTTTCGTTAGCCGTTGTGCCTTTAAGCACTATCGGGCCCTTTGACTTATTCGCCGGTTCAACACTGCCCGTCTTTGCTGGAGTGCTGACTCGTATTGCTGGTGTTTTGCTTGGTGGCGGCATGCGGCTTTTTCCAGGAGGAACTATTCATCTTCGGCTTGGGCTGCTTTTTGTTCTTGGTTTTGCCGCTGCCCCACTAGCGATCTCAGTAGTAGAGTCGCAGAGTGTTTCTGGTCAGTTGTCGTTGTTGCTGATATTTTCAGAATTACTCATTGGTGTTTGTCTTGGCTTATCAATAAGTTTTCTGGCTACAGTTTTCGAGTCTGTAGGAAGTGTGCTTGCCAATGTCGCCGGACTGAACTGGGCAGATGTTTTTACGCCAGGTGGTAGTGGAGGGCCAGGTGTTGCTCGTCTTTGCGGGTGGGTCGGCCTTGCCTCGTTTGTTGCAGCCGGTGGTCAACAGTTGGTGGTTGGCGGCTTGGTGAATAGCTTTTTGCAGATGCCTGTAGGTGCACTTTCAGAAACATCTGAATTACTCGGAGTGCCAGTGGTAATGAGGTTGATCGAATTGCCATCTCTTTGTCTTCAGCTGACCCTGGTGGTTTCCGCTCCTATTCTGGTTGCTTTAATCACAGCACATCTGACGGCCACAATCTGTATGCGTTCGATAGCGGTTACTCCTGGCCCGGGGGTTCTACAGGGCATCGCAGCTGCCGTGATGCTTGGCGGCCTAGTTGTTGGAAGCCAGCAGTGGGCAGGTCATGCCGGGGAAATCCTTCGTACTCCATTCGAGAACAGCTTTGGGGTAGCAGGAGCTCTAGGTTCTGCAGCCAGCGAGGATGCTGTTGAGGCGGGAGGTTGAATCAATGAGTCAAAGCCACGATCGAACCATTCCAGCCACGCCTCGTCGCAGAGAAGACGCTCGAAACAAGGGTCTGGCTCCAACAGGTGCAGTATTGGGATGGCCTGCTATGGCAGCAGTGGTTTTAATTGCACTGCCATTTTGGTTTCGTGCGACTGCCTCGGCCGCAGTCGCTGCAATCCAAGATATTCAGATGACTGATGGAAGCAGAGGAGAACAAGTCCTTTTGCCCATTGTTTTTCCAACCATAATTGTTGTCTGCCTTGCTCTTGGTGTCATGTTACTAGTTCGTACATTTTTTGATGGTGCGGTCTGGCGACTTGACCGAATCGTTTTTCGATTTGAACGGATTGATCCAAGGGTTGGGCTGCAGCGTATCGCATCCTCGGCCACTGGTGTTCGGGTGGTGCTTTCTTTTGTTGGTTTTGCTGTTCTTGCCACCGCGGCGTGGTTGTTGGCAGGCCCACTCCTCGTTGTTCTTGCTGAGTTGCCAGCGAGTCTCGGCCGTGGGGTAGGGCAGGGTGGTGCCGTGATGTCTGCTGCTGTGGGCTATCTGTGGGGCATTCTCACCGTTGCGATCGCTGTAACTGTCATGGATTGGTGGCTTCAACGATTCCGTTTTGAAAGAAAGATTCGAATGACTCCGAGTGAGTTGCGTGAAGAGTTGCGGAGCCTGAAAGCAAATCCTAAGGTGCGGTGGCAGCGGAATAAGTAGCAGACTTTATACGCGCAGCTCGCTCTCGGTAGGCCGCTCGGGGCATCTCCTCAGTGCTTCTTGAACTGGGCCGTCAAGAAACTCATCAACCTGAGTAACCGCTCTTCCTTCAAGGCCTTCTATTGTCAGTGCGGCCTGAAGATCAACGTTCTTAAAAAGCGGGTCTGCCGCGAGACGTTCGACCAGGTCGTTGTCACGGCCTTCTCGGATGCCTGCTGTGGCTGCGTGGCTGTGGCGACGAATGGCTTCGTGAAGTTCTTGTCGATCACCACCGGCAGTTGTAGCTGCCATCAAGAGGCGTTCGCTAGCCAAGAATGGAACGTGCTGCTCAAGATTTCGGCGAATGCTGCCAGGGAGTACGACGAGTCCGCCAGCAATGTTTGAATAGATTACGAGTATTGCATCTGTTGCGAGGAAAGCCTGTGGTAGTACAAGGCGACGAGGAGCCGAGTCATCGAGTGTTCGTTCATACCATTGCACTGCAGCTGTTTGGCTGGCTGTTTGCTGAAGTCCCATGATAAACCGACTGAGGCCGCACATTCGTTCTGCTCTCATTGGATTTCTCTTGTAGGGCATTGCAGATGACCCAACTTGATCAGTTTCAAAAGGCTCCTCGAGCTCACCCCATGCTGCCGCAATTCGTAGATCGTTTCCGGCTTTGTGAGAAGATTCTGCGATGCCACCAAGAGTTGCCAGGACTTGAGAATCAATTTTCCGAGGGTATGTTTGTCCAGTCACTGGGAATGATTTTTCAAAACCCATCTTTTTCGAGACGAGTTCATCGAGGAGCCGCACTTTCTCGTGGTCACCATCAAATAGTTCAAGAAAACTTGCTTGCGTGCCAGTTGTGCCTTTTGCGCCACGGGCATACAGATGTGCCCGCCGATGAAGAAGTTCTTCAAGGTCGAGAAGGAGGTCGAGAATCCAGAGGCAGATTCGTTTTCCAATGGTGGTTGGTTGGGCTGGCTGTAGGTGCGTACGACCCAGACAGATTATTGACTTGGTTTCACGCGCTTTGCTTGCGAGTCGTTCAATGACTGTTGCTAAACGAGCTGTTGCTAAGTCAAGTGATTCCCTGATTAAAAAAAGATCGGTATTGTCTGTTACGTAGGCACTTGTTGCCCCAAGGTGCATAATTGGCTTGGCTTCGGGGCAGTCTTCTCCAAAGGTGTGAAGGTGGGCGAATACATCATGTCGTGTCTGGCGTTCAAATGCTGCAGCTTTCACAAAGTCTACAGTGTCTAGATGTAAATTCATCTGATCAAGCTGGGATTGGGTTATGGGTAGACCCATCTCAGCTTCAGCTTCAGCAAGTGCGAGCCACATTCGTCTCCATAAACCATATCGATGCTTATCGCTCCAGATATGTGCCATCTCTTTTGAGGCATAACGTTCGGCTAATGGATTGCCCCACCGCTCAGTTTCCTCGGCTTGCTCATTCAACATTTTTTCGGTCATCACTAGCTTTCGTTAAGAATGTGTTTGACCCTCGGGTCGTTTATAGGGATTTCCATTCGATGCTGACATCATGCAGAAGAAACGCTCAATCGCGAGCCTTGCTCTTGGACCTCGAGATGCCTCTGCTTTCAGTGATCGATCAAGAGACTCCAACCAGTTTGGGAGTTGTCGACACCTCTGACTGCCGAGACTCCGTAATGCCATTTCAGCCTGATTCATTGCTTTTGGCCAGGTCGCAACACCAGCCTCTTTCAGTGCCTCGCGAAGGCTGGCTGGACGCTTGGGGCCTGCCAGCAATCGTGCCGCTGTCGAATAGCGTCGAAGAACGGTTGCTGCTTGAGCACTCAGGCCGATAGGGCTTTCGCCAGATTGTATAAGTTGCTCAAGAAGTCTAATGGCTTCAGCCGTTCGGCCTGCCGCTGCTGCGTCAACCATTTCCCATACAGTTCGTTGGTTCCCCATACCTTCAATTGTGTCAACCATTTCTGGAAGAAGCGTCCGGTTTCCGTCTTTCGGTAAGGTCGTCGCAAACGTTGTGAGGGCCTGATCGATTTGACCAAGTTTGTCACCAAGACGATCGAGTATGGTGTCTGCTGTAGCTGCAGGCAAATCAATCGAGTGTGCTTGTTGAGCCCATTGTCGGAGCCATTTTTTAAGGTCAAATCGGGGCGGGATCGACGTGGTGATAGCGATGCCGTGTTGCTGCACAGCCTTCGCTAGTCTGGTGTTGGAAGGGAAGCTTCGCACCTCCAGAATGAGGAATCCACCTCCATCAGATTTATGACTGGCAACACCCTCAAGAATTTCTCTATGTGCTGAAACAAAAGAATCAGCCCGTCGGACAATAGCTATTCGTGCTGCATCACTGAACATTGGAACTGTTGCAACTTCGTCGAGAACATCCCTAGGGTCAGGCTGGTCATCACCGGAGAATTCACGGCATGCCCACGCAGTGTCACCTTCGTCTTGGTGTATGCATTTTCGCAGTTGAGATAAGATATGCCGATTTACAAATGGATCTTCACCAACAAGTACTATCAGAGAAGGCTTTTTGCTCTTCCCAGTGATGATCAAATTCTCGAGGCCATCTGGCGCTAGCAGCAGCTCCAGTCCCAGTACTGCTGCCGTTTTTTTTGCCACAGGTATCCTCCTCAGACAATGAACGAAATTCTTACGTACGCAGTGTAGCGAGATTCATCGGGAAGGGCGCAAGCCTTCGGTAAAACCCGGTAGAGAAGGGCACCGTCAGAAGATGGGTATTGATTTCAGGGTGTGTCCGCAGGCGAAATCTGAGGACTGCCAAGTCTGCCGATAAAACGTGCGGTGCGTAGCGTAATCGGCTCCGGCGTAATTCTCTCGCCGATATTCCCTGCCGCATCAGGCATTTCAATTCGAACAAATACACGACTTGGAAGCGAGCGATGTGGCTTCCATGTGAATGTCCCATCGGATGATTGGTCAGTCGCTATCGTGGCCCAGGGGCCAGTTTTGTGAGGAGAATACGACAAACGAACACTGTTTGGAACTGCCAAGGGGTCGTCAACCGTGTATCGAATGGCAAAAGCATCAGTGTTATTTTCGTCAGCCATAACTACGTCAAGGTTTGTGACTTGAGGCGGCGTTGTGTCAATGCCGACCCATGTTGATGGTGATTCGCCTGCCCGAGGTGGGATTGGAGAGCCAGAGACGTCTTTGACAATTTCAAGACGACAACCAAAGAGGCCCTCTTCTTGGAATGTGACATCAATAGGACTTGATGTATCTTCATCAACTGCGATTCGTTCCCACGAGTGTCCACCATCGCGGGTGCTCCAAAGTTCCGCCCGGAACGGGCCCTGCAGGTCTTCAGGTACGTCAAAACTGTACTCCCAACTGAAACTTCGCATTCGCATAAGATGCAGTGGGCTGCCTTGGTATTCGGCCACAAACCCAGTTTCTCGATTCTGTGAGGAGTGAGGTGTTCTTAGTTTTTCCTCTATCGCGTCTGCGAGGGTTGGTGATGAAATTGTCATAATGGGAGCTGCGGAATTAACTTCATTACTCCTGCCAATAATTCCGGCTTGTGGAGGCGATTGTTGAGTTCTGGCGATAGGCTCTCCGCTTGACCACGAATTGCCAAGAGTTGGTTGCCAATCTGCCCCTGTAGCTTTTGTTTCTGAGTTCGAATTCTTAACTACTACAGATTTTGTCTGGCGTTTGGACTTAGCAAGTGGTGATGGCAGTGGAGGTGCAATTATTTCACTCGCAAGATCAGCCTGAGATACGTTTGGGTCAGCAGGTAGCATTGAAAATGTCTTCGTAGTCCGATGACCAGCCGAATCTGCGACAGAAATTTTTACAGTCAGCCCGTCAACCTCTTGCCCAGCCCACCAGATCTCTTCCCCAATGAGGTGCGCTGGTGAGCGTCTTGAAAGAACCGGCTCAGTTGCAATTGATTTCCAATCACCACTTTTTTGCCGATATTGAAAGAGAATTGAATCCATTTCAATTGAGTCGTCTGCTGCAGCATAACGACAAACGATTTCACCATCTGTACCTTTCCATACACGACCTGAGAGTCGAGGTGCTGCAGCATCAACGAGAACACGAGCGTCAGGCCCCTCACCGCCGCGTGCTCTACTCTTTTGGTCAATTGCGCGAATACGAAACCAATATTCTCCATCAGTATTCGCCTCGAATGGTATCGACGAATTTGGTGGTGAGGTCGAACCTGCCGGTGTCCAAGTCAGGCCAAAATCGGTTGAGACACTCATTTCGACCTGCTGCGCCTGGGCGTCCGGTGTGGCTGGCTTGGGCAGTCGAAATGGTATCGCAAATTGTCGCTGGGTGGTGCGGATAAGTTCTGGTAGCCTTGCCGAGTTTTCCGACATCGTTGCTGGAAAGGCTTCAGGGAACCCTGCAGCAAGGTAGAAAAAGATGAATAGCAAGGCGTTCAAGCGAAATGTATTCATAGACTTCATGAATTTTCCCAAATCTCCGTACATTGAACTCATAATCGGTATCGGCCATTTGTTTCGGAAAATCGTGCTTTTCCGATACAACAGATTTTGAGATAGACTCAAATGTGCAATGTGACGTCTAAATTTTCGACTCGGGGGGAGGGGGGTGCCCAGGAAGACGATAAAAGACTGGCAGTCTGGGGTGACGAAGAGATGCTAGCGGTTTGTTTTGTGAGAATTTGAGGTGGAAGGTCACCGTTTCTACCGCGAAGATCGTATTTCGAAGAAAGGCAGAGAACTTTGTTTTCGTTGCTGATTAATTCTTTGATACTTCTGGCTGTTGTTGCTTGTGGGATCGTTGTTATCGTTCTGATCCGTGAAAAGCTACGTGAAACTGATTCGGGTCGTGGCGATTGCGACGAAACGTGGGAGCAAACACTCACGGAATACAAAAAACTGCGGGATAGAGGTGTGCTGGAAGAAGATGAATACCGAAGAATAAGAACACTCGGCGATCCTTTTTCTAAAGGTGCTGGGAGTTCACCCGAGATGTCACCCATTGAAACACGGGCGACAAGAGACGACAGGAGGAAGTAAATAGATGCCGACCGGAAAAGACGGGAATGGAATTGGACGCCGGGGGGCCGGTGGCACGACCAAAAAAAATGCCTTCTGTTCGTTTTGTAGGAAAAGCTATCGGGATGTGGGGCCGCTGGTTGAAGGCCCCGGAGATGTTTATATCTGTGGCGAATGCATTGAGTTGTGCCAATCAATTCTTGATCAAGAGAAGCGCCGAAGAGGAACGAGTAAGCAACTCTTCACGTCAATACCGTCACCTCGAGAAATAGTTGAGCATCTTGATCAGTATGTCATTGGTCAACATCATGCGAAGCGAGTTCTTTCTGTAGCAGTACATAGCCATTACAAGCGGCTAATGATTGGGGCAGAAGGTGGTGATGTTGATGTTGAAAAATCAAATATTTTGTTGATGGGGCCAACGGGTTGCGGGAAGACACTCCTTGCAAAGACACTCGCGAAACTTCTTGACGTACCATTTGCTATTGGTGATGCGACTACTCTTACGGAAGCTGGCTATGTCGGTGAAGATGTAGAGAATCTCTTGTTGAAACTGCTCAGCGCGGCGGACTTTGATGTTGAAGCCGCTCAGAGAGGTGTTTTATATATTGATGAGATTGACAAGATTGGGAAGACGAGCCAGAACGTCTCGATTACTCGTGATGTTTCAGGAGAGGGCGTGCAGCAGGCTCTTCTGAAGATGCTTGAAGGAACGGTAGCCAACGTACCTCCACAGGGCGGTCGAAAGCATCCCGAACAGCAGTATTTGCAAATAGATACCTCGAATATCCTGTTTATCTGTGGTGGAACGTTCGTTGGCATGGACAAGATTATTGCTAGTCGTCTGGGGAAGCGAACCATTGGTTTCGGGCAGCCGAATAGCGTAGAAGCAGAGGCGGACTTGGCGGAATTGCTCCCACAGATTGATTCCGATGACATCTTGGAGTTTGGCCTGATTCCAGAGCTCGTTGGGCGACTGCCTGTGATTTCTTCGCTTGGGCCCTTGAGCGCGGAGGCTCTCGTTCGAGTTCTCCTCGAACCTCGGAACGCACTAGTGAAGCAATATCAGAAGCTTTTCGAGATGGAGAATTGCAAGCTCGAGTTTACTGATGATGCTTTGCTGGCTATTGCCCGTAGGGCTCTGAAAAAAGAAACTGGAGCTCGAGGCCTACGTTCAATCATGGAAGATGTAATGCTCGATGTGATGTTTGATCTCCCCGACAACGCAGGCAGTAGCTATCTGATCGAAGCAGGGCATGTTGATGGAAAGCAGCCGATTTTACCTGTTCCAGCGGCTCGTCCAAAGAGTGCCTAGCCAAAGAGTGCCTGGCCAAAGAGTGCCTGGCCAAAGAGTGCCTGGTTGGTTCGCTAGTGATCGTCTGCAAGTCGAATAAGGGCCTCAATGCCTCGCTCAAGCGTATTGTCTGAAACGGTATACGAAATACGAAAGTGAGTGTCAGCACTGCCGAATACAGTGCCAGGTACGATCAGTAGCTGTTCTTGCCTGACAGCGCGTTCTGCAAATTGCTTAGCTGAACCACCTGGGGTTTTTGGGTAGAGGTAAAAAGCTCCATCGGGAAAGATGAAGTCATAGTGTCCACGCAGGCTTTCTACTAGTCGGTCTCTTTTTTTTCTGCACGCGTCGTAAGACTCTGTCATGTCACAATCTGCGGCGGCAAGTGCAGCCCATTGCCCTGCTTGAGGAGCACAAACAAATGTGTACTGCTGTAGCGTAATACAGGAGTCAATAATTTCTGGCGGCCCGTGCATATAACCAACTCGCCATCCGGTCATAGCGTGAGATTTTGAAAACCCATCAAGAATGACAGAATTCTTGCTGAAGGTTGCAGCTGAAGAAAATGGGCGATCGTAACAGAATCCCCGGTAAAGCTCGTCGCTGATAAGCGTCACATCATGCTCGTCTGTCAGTGCAGCAAGCTGTTGTAATGTTTCAGGTGATACTACCTTTCCTGTTGGATTGTTTGGGCTGTTCAGCAGCACGGCACGAGTTTTTGGTCCGATGTGAGACCTAACTGTATCAACGTCTATCTCGAAAGTCGGAGATAGATCGATTGCTACGCAACGCCCGCCAAGAAATTCAATCAGTGGACGGTACATGACGAACGCTGGCTCGAAGATGATGATCTCATCGCCCGGGTCAATGAGAGTCATGAGTGCAAGTACTAATGCTCCGCTTGTGCCGCTTGTGATGCAAAATGCTCGATCAGTGTGCCCAAACTGTGCCTCAAACTCGTTCGTAATCCGCGAGCGAAGTTCGGGTATTCCTTGAGTGACGGTGTATCCGTTTTTGCCACTCATCATTGCGTTGTAGGCTGCTTGGCGAGCGGCTTCTGGCATCGCAAAGTCAGGTTGGCCAATTGAGAGGTTGATTGGATTGTCGAGCGTTCGCATTAACTCGAATACACGCCTGATTCCAGACGAGTCAAAATGGGCTGCCCGGCGAGAAATAGCGGATCGTTGATTTTCGGAAGAATCTTTCAACGAAAGTCAACTGCCTCCTGCGTTTGAAGAATCTTTGTAGAGTTCGTCGAGTAATTCGCCAAGTCGCTCACCTCGTGCATTGAGGCTTACGACGTTGCCATCCATCCCGATAAGGATCACCGTAGGAATGCCACTGATGCCATAGTATGTGGCTAACGGATGTTGCCAGCCAGCCCCCTCTGATGGCTCAAACAGAATTGGCCATGGGATTTTTCTGTCAGCAACAAATTTTTCAAGTGCATCACGTTCTTGATCTAAGCTGATTCCAATAACTTCAAATCCCCGGGAATGATATTTTTCATATTGCTCCAAAACGTTTGGTATTTCTGCGATGCAAGGGCCGCACCATGTTGCCCAAAAATCAACCAGAACAATTTTGCCTGCAAGCGTGCTCTGGTCGAATGGTTGCCCGTTGAGCAGGGTCCCAGTGATCTTCATAGGGTTTCCAGGAAGTGAGAGTCGGCGAAGTGTTCCCTGAAAACTTGCCGCCATCTGTCGAATGCTGTCGTTCTTACTCTTTTCGAAGATAGGGCCAAATGTCTCGTAGGCCTGCTTCGATAATGCCTCGCCACCAGGCATATGCTCGAACGCGCTTGCAAGTTGCATTGCGAGGCCAGCGGTTGCCGCATCATCTGGGTTGGCCGTAAGGAGATCACCTGCTTGTTTAATTATTGCGGGGGCCTTCGCTAAATCACGTTTCGTGAAGAGTTCTTGCGCCTGCTGCACCAGGAGTAGCCGCTTCGCCTCGATGGCAAGAGCAGGGGATGGACCATCAATCATACTTTTAGCAAACGACTGGAGCTCTGAAGAGGCGTTCGTGTCACCAAGTCGACTAAGCATCATAAGGCTTTGGAGTTTTGCAGTCGCTGCCTCTGTAAAAAGTTCGTCAGACTCTTTGAGTTGTGAAAGCGCTCTTTCGGCAGCCTCGACTGTGGCTGTTGCTACGGCCTGCATAGATTTCATCATCTCTTCACGTGATGTTGGCTGCGCAGCATTCTGTCTGATTGTTCGGATATAGGTCAGCAGCTCTTCTGGGGTCCCTTTCGGGACTGGGGGGATTTCTGTACTGGTGATTTCGCTTTTATTGGCAGTCTCTTCTTCAGCAGAAAAGACCAACGTGCTGATGTTTCCCGACAGAAATAGCAGGGACAGTAGAATGCCAAATGTTGTATGAAAACGAACCATCAGGGGAGCCTCTTCTGGGTCTGAAATTGGATACTGAGCCAAAGAATGTAGCTGAATGCTAATCCCAACGTCCCTAAAGCCTACTCTGTGTGGGACCGCTTCGGCAATTGATCGCAAAAAGTTCGCTTTTAGAGACTTCCGAAGAACTATTGGACAATTGTTCTCATGCGAACAAATCCACTCTTCCCGGCTTCAAGTGGAGATTGTAACTGCCACGATACAGATGTTGTACCATCGGTTTGTGGTGCTATTTTGATTTTGGAGGGCAGATTGGCTGCGGGGGAGGACTCAATGAGTTTGAGTCGCTGAGGTAAGATGTCCATGATGACAATATCAGTGAGAGGCACGTCTCCCGAGTTGACAAAAGCTATGGTGAAATCAATTTCCTCACCAATTCGTGCCGAATCACTACCAGATCGTTTGCATAGTGTCAGTTCGGCCCTTCCTGGAGACTCAACTCGCAGTGTGGCGATCCCCTGACTTGATGAAACAACATCAGCTCTTTGGTCGTTAAAGACCGCGTTGGCTGCTGTGAGTCGTGTCCAAGCTATTGGGATATCAATTCCGATCGACTCTGCGATACGTTCTTCCTTGTCCGCAGACCTCACGTGCGTGTCGAGCACACGCTCACCGG
>Ga0114925_10000216_pt1 | contig 23298 bp, 24 predicted proteins | sample SumtaG_2_FD_87287 | JGI IMG/M metagenome (GOLD analysis project Ga0114925, IMG submission 87287) | Deep subsurface microbial communities from Indian Ocean to uncover new lineages of life (NeLLi) - Sumatra_00607 metaG | ecosystem: Environmental > Aquatic > Marine > Oceanic > Sediment | place... | reverse complement strand
GCTGTACCTGCAGAAAAGCGTCGTTTATATGACAACTTACATCCAGAGATAAGACCAATCTTAGAAAACAAATACCCTGTTGGTGAGGGTAGGCTAGATTCGTTCTGTAGGCGTCGCAGTTTCGAGCTTGTTGTTGGCTGTGCAGCCGTGACGATTGTAGGTGGCCTTGCAGGGGTATTTGCCGTCGTATTTGGTTAGTCTTAATTTTTCATTTTATTCTTGAATTCGCCCACTGTTATTTTCAGGATGAATCATGACCAATTTTAAATAAATAGCCTTTTGACAAATATGATTTTACAGGTATAATTAGGGGTATATGATAGTAAATTAGCGTGTGCTAATTAAAACCCCTAAACATGGAGGAATTCTTATGAAGGGTATATCTAATAAAAGAGTAAACAGATTGGCTGTTTTTGCTCTAATCGGTGGACTTGTATGTTCACAAGCAGCATTTGCTGCTAAAGAAGTTTCTGTAGCTGTTGCTCCAAAGCAAACATGGGGCACGTGGTTTTCTTCTGCATGGAACACAACTAAAGGTAAACTTTCTAATGCTTCTAATGCTAAAGATAGCGTAGTTTGTTTTACAACAGAAACTATTCCAACAAAAGCATCTTCTGCATGGACAACTACTAAAAATGGTGTAACTGGTTTTGTTAAATCTGGTTACAACAAAGCAGCTGATAAAGCTTCTGCTGCTAAAGCATTTTCTTCTACGAAGCTTGCTGAAGTTAAAGCAAGTAACTTTGTTAAAGGTGCAACTCAAGCAGTTGTAAACAATCCAAAAATGTCGGTTGTTTTAGCTGGTGTTACGGCTGGACTTGTTGCAAAAGCGGTTTATGATTCTGGCGTTGTAGGTAAAACTGCAAAAGCTGCTAAGAAGAACCCAAAAACTGCTGCTGCTATTGCAACTCCTGTAGTTGCCGGTGCTGGTTACCTAGCATGGATCAATTTGTTTGGTATAGATTTCATCACTGTAGCACTTGGAACTTGTAAAGCTGCTGTTGTAGCTAACCCAACACTTGCAGCTCTTGGTGCTGCAAGTATTTTAGGTGGTTCATGTTTAAAATATTTTTGGACTAACCTCAAATAATTTACATGCAAAGACAAGCAACTAACTTGCATACCGGCAAGAACGTTGCTCAACTAAAAAGTAATCTAATTACAATTTAGTTTGATTGAATTTAGTAAGTAAAGGAAGATGCATTGTGTATCTTCCTTTACTTACTAAATTCAATCTTTTTTATATAAAGATCGTTCTTAATGAACATCTCATCAAAAACAAACAACTATCTTTCTTTAATTCTTATTACTTCTTTTGGATTTTCACAAACAGCCGCAGCTTTTGTGCATACGGAAGTAGCAATTTTACAAGATCTGTTAGTAGAACTTAAGCAAGAAAGTGCTTCTACTCAGACAAAGCAAATAAAAGAAGAACAAAAGCAAGTCAAACCAGAAAAGAAATCTACCAAAGCACAACCAAAAAAAGTGGTTGTTAAACCATTTGAAAAAAATAATGATTGGAAGTTTGATGCTTCTGATGATTCAAATGATAAAATAACTGTTGGTGAAGGCTGGCCTGTAACTGTACGTCAAGTATTAACTACATTTGTGACAATTTGTGGTGTTGCAGTTGCTGCAAAATATTTCCCTACAATTTTGGCATACTTCAAAGGTGCAGCAGCTAAAGACGTAGTTTAAACTGCTGACAAAAAATATAAAAAGAAGACGTGCAATTTTGTACGTCTTCTTTTTTATTTTATCAACTTTTGAAGTTTTTCAAGTGCACCGAGTGGATTTTGTTGTTTAAAAATTGCAGATGCAATTCCAAATTCATCGGCACCAACTTTTTTTAGTTCCACAATATTATTGTTATGTATACCACCGTCGATGGCAATAGAAAATGATAAGTTATTTTTTTTGCGGTGGTCCGCCAATTTTTCAATTTTTTTTAGTGAATCGGGTAAAAAAGACTGACCAGAAAATCCAGGTTCAACTGACATTACTAATACCTGATCAATTTTATCAAGTAAATTAAAAATGTTCTTAGGATTCGTTTTGGGGTTGATTGCAATTGATGGCTTCCATTTTTTTTCTTTTATAGCATCGATGAGTTTTTCATGATCTCCTTTTGATTCAATATGAAATGTAAAAATACTTCCGGGTGGAAGTGACAAACGATCCAAAAATGACGACGGATTTTCGACCATTAAGTGAACCCACAATTTTTTTGTAGTTGCTTTAGCAATTGCATTAATGAACATTGGCCCCCACGTCAGATTGGGCACAAAATGATCGTCCATGATATCAAGATGATAGCCAGAGCAGTGCGGATCGAACAATGTTATGGTTTTTTTAATATTCAATAAGTTTGATGCGATTAAAGAGGGGTAGATTGAAGCCATTTGAAAATCTCCTTTTTTTTTTAGTAAAAAACGTGGGCAAAAGCGCTTGTTCAATACACTGTAGATGATACACTAAAAGGTAGAAAAATATACATTATTTACAATTTTTATGGAGGGATCCTATGGAAAAAAATCAGGGCATTTCCAAAGTAGTAATGTTCATTCTTATGCAAAAGGATCTAGAGAAGGCAGTAGAATTTTATAAAAACCTGGGTTTAAACGTTCTATTTCACTTAAAAGATCGATGGGCAGAGCTTGAATTAGGTGAAGTGAAACTTGGTTTATGTCCAACCGATCAAGAATTACCCGACAGGCATACCGGTATTGTGCTTCAAGTAGGCGACGTAAAAGCTTTTTGTGAAGAAAAAAAAGATATTCTTGAGCTGGTTTCTGAACCAGTTGAAAAAGTTCATGGGATTATGGCGAGTTTTAAAGATCCGAGTGGAAGTATTCTTGATCTTTATCAACCGACTCCTGAAAAAGTTCAAGAAATTATGCGCAAAGCCAAAGAAGAAGGCGGTTGCTGTAAAAAAGAGGGCTCTTCTACAGGGCCGTGCTGTAAAGGCAATTAAGATTCAGATAAATAAAAATATGAGTCTATCCCTATCAGAAAAAATATATTGAAATTTTTAGATTTTTTCGTATAATGAGTGATAGGGAATACGGGATTTTTATAAATATTTTTTTCAGTGGAAATCGCCATTGATTCAAAAATAGTCATAATTAACACATTAAACTATTTGACAAGAGGTAATCATATGTTTGATAAATTACGTCCGTCTCGTGACAAAATTCTTATCAAAAGAGTGGAAGAAGAAGAATTAACTGCGGGTGGAATCATAAGGCCAGACACAGCTAAACAAAAAGGACAGAAAGGCGTTGTTGTTGCTGCCGGTCCAGGCAAGCTCGACAATAACGGAAATCGAGTTCCTCTTTCAGTTGTTGCTGGCGATATTGTTTTTTTTGGTAAATATGCAGGAACCGAACTTGACGATCAACATTTAATTGTTGGTGAAGAAGATGTTCTTGGTGTTATTGAAAAATAAAGTAAATTTTAGCTCTTAATCGGAGAACTCTTTTATGACAAAAAAAATTATATTAGGTACAGACGCACGCGAAAAAATTCGCAAGGGTGTTGATTCACTTGCAGACACAGTAAAAGTGACACTTGGACCATGCGGTCGAAATGTAGCGTATGATCGTTCTTTTGGTGGACCAGCAATCACTAAAGATGGTGTGACGGTTGCAAAAGAAATTGAACTTACAGATAACATTGAAAACATGGGCTCACGTATGGTGCGTGAAGTTGCAAGTAAAACTGCTGACGTTGCTGGTGATGGCACCACAACTGCAACGGTTTTAGCACAAGCGATTTTCCGTGAAGGTAACAAATATGTTACTGCAGGCGCTAACCCAATGGAACTTAAGCGCGGTATCGACAAAGCGGTAAAGGCTGTAGTTGAGTGCGTTAAAGGCCAAGCAAAAGAAGTGAGTGGCAAAAAAGAAATCGAACAAATTGCAACAATTTCTGCAAACTCTGACGCTGTTATTGGTTCGCAAATTGCGCAGGCAATGGAACGCGTCGGACGCGACGGTGTCATCACCGTTGAAGAAGCAAAAGGCATGGAAGATGAACTCGACGTTGTTGAAGGAATGCAGTTTGATCGTGGTTACTTGTCACCATACTTTGTAACAAATTCTGAAAAAATGGAATCGCAGCTTGAAAGTCCAGCGATTCTTATTTACGACAAAAAAATTAGCACAATGAAAAGTTTGCTTCCTATTTTAGAACAGGCTGCAAAAGTAGGTCGTCCACTCTTTATTATTGCTGAAGACGTTGAAGGCGAGGCGCTTGCAACATTAGTGGTAAATAAAATTCGTGGAACTATCAATGTAGCTGCAGTTAAAGCGCCAGGTTTTGGTGATCGCAGAAAAGCAATCCTTGAAGACATTGCTATTTTAACTGGCGGTAAGTTTGTTTCAGAAGATGTTGGCATGAAGCTTGAAAATTTAACTCTTGACGATCTTGGCCAAGCTAAACGTGTTATATTGACTAAAGATGATTGCACAATTATTGAAGGTCAAGGCAGCAAAGAAGCTATTGAAGGTCGTGTTTTTCAAATTAAATCACAAATTGAAAACAGTTCTTCTGATTACGACATAGAAAAAATGCAAGAACGGCTTGCTAAGCTTGCAGGCGGTGTAGCAATCATTAAAGTTGGTGCTGCAACTGAATCTGAAATGAAAGAAAAGAAAGATCGTGTTGAAGATGCGTTAAGCGCTACGCGTGCAGCAGTTGAAGAAGGTGTTGTTGCTGGTGGTGGTGTTGCATTGTTACGATCACAAGAATGGGTTGAAAAACTTGATTTACAAGGCGATGAAAAACTTGGTGCACAAATTGTACTTCGTGCATTAGAAGAGCCGATGCGTATTATTGTCACTAACGCTGGTTACGAAGCATCAGTTGTTGTAAATAAAGTAAAAGAAACGAAAGACAAAGTAAATTTTGGTTTTGACGCTAAAAAAGGCGTGTACGTTGACATGATCGAACAAGGTATTATCGATCCTGCTAAAGTAACACGTTCTGCAGTTCAACATGCAGCTTCTATTGCTGGTTTATTGTTGACTACTGAAGCAGTAATTACTGAACTTCCAAAAGAAAAAAAAGATAGTGCCCCTGCACCAGGAATGGGCGGTATGGGTGGCGGTATGCCAGGCATGTTCTAAAAAAAGTCTAGCTTTTTTCTGCAACTATAGTAATTTAAAAGAGCCTCTTATTACAAGGGGCTCTTTTTTTCCGTTTGTTTTATTTTTGTGGAGCAGTTGTGAAAAACAACTTTTATTTTTAATATCATTGTCATTTGCTGGTAGCTTGAATGCTTCTGCTGCCGCTTTTTCCGCTGCTACGGATGCCTCATATGCTTCTGTTCCTTCTGCTGTCAGTGGCTCTGATCCTTTTTATCCCGGTGTTCCTATCGATCTTATTAGATCGAAAACTACAATCAAGATAGGACCTGATGATTTTTGGTTAGTCTGAAGATTTTAGGTAGTTTGGCAACTAGGGGTGTCGGTTTGAGTTTTTATTTCGTGAATCATGTTGGCATCTGCAAGATTGCTAGTTTTGATGTTAGGTCTAGTGGTTCCTACGTTTCACGAACAAAATCTACAAATGTAATGGCAGGGTGGAGCTTTACACAGAAAAATAAAGGGAGAGTTTATTACACTCTATTAGGCTCTGGGACTTTTCAATATCCTTCAAGTAACAACGGTTCTGGATCAGGGTTACAAGAAGTTGAATTTGATGATCCAATGGTCAGGATTAAAAAGCGTATACTCATGGATGAGCGTTCAGACTATAATGATAATAACTGCAATCAATTTATCGATAGTATACGAGATAAAGTTAGGCTTTCTAAACTTGACGTAGCTTTGGTTGATCGTTTGCGACGTCAAGAAAAGCTACGTCAAGTTTAGGTTGAGCGTGCAAGATTAAAAAAGGCATTGAAAACACAAACAGCGATATTGACTACAGCAGGGGTTGCACTTGGAGTGACTGCAGGAGTTGTGGGAACCCTAGCATATCAAAAGGGAGATGCAACACAAAATAATTCGTGTGCTTTGATATAATATAATTTCTTTTTTCCAAAGAATAAAAAAGGAAGCTTCTCATTTTATGCAGAGGCTTCCTTACTCTTGTCTAGATAGAAGAGTATTGGCTTTTTTAATTTCTATCTTTTATATTTCCAATGATTGGGAGATGTTTAATATTTTTAATAAAGGATCGATCTATGAAAAAGAGTATCTTCGTAGTTACCATTTCTCTTTTAGTGGCAGGGGACCGCATATGCTGCTGAAAAAATAGCAAGAGTGAGAGTGTTGTTGGTGTGTGTGCCTGTTGCCCACCCGCTTTAACTAGGTCTCCCTCTGTTGTCAGCACCAGCACCCCTTCTACACAACCAAGTATGTCAAACTAAGCCAACTAAGAAAGATAAAGCAAGCCCAAAACAAAGTACCGGCAAGTAGCTGAAAAAGTACTATCTCATTATTGGTCCCCAGTTTAACGGCTGGGGATTATTTCTAATTATCGTATTTGTTGCTTTTTTTTTATTTTTGTTTTATACCTTTAGTGACTATGATTTAATCAACAGTACATAAACGAAGTGTTTCTGATAGTGTGGTATTTGTTAGTAGAAGCAATTTTTTAGTGGGGTAGATAATGAAAAAAAAAATTTCGGTATTATTTTTAGTGATGTTAATTTCTAATCAGGTAGATGCAGCTTCGAAAAAAAGTGATGTAATACCCTTTTTGTTGTCTGGGTACTGTTCAAAAGAAGCTCTTAAAAAAGTCCTGGAGAATGGTAGTGAGTATTTTGGGCTTAGTGCCGGTGCGCAAAAAGTTAGGATTGGTCCCGTTTCGTGTGAGGAAATTAACGATAAAGTAGTAGAGGATCTTTTTATAAGATCAAAAAGCATTGTATCTGATATTCATCTTGCTTTTTTGGCTAGTGAATATTTTAGGCAAGAGAGTAAATCTTATAGACAAGAGAGTAAATGTTATAGGCAAGTGAGTGAATGTTATAGGCAAGAGAATGGCAACTTACTGGATGCTCTAACGAAAAGTGCATCTTATATTGAAGCGTTAAAACAAGGTATTGTAAGTCTTCAACAATCAAACATTTACTTAAACGATCGGCTTAATGAAAAGCTTGCTTGTCTATCTAAGCAAAATACTGCCTCTAAAAAACAGCAATCATTAATGATGGTAGCACATGCACAACTTCTCCATAATTTGAGAATTGTGCCCAAAGTTAAAAAGGCTCATCATAATTCAGGTGGCGTATTCTCTGGACATTCTCAGTACTCGCAGCCACCAAGCAACAGTAACTCATACGGTTGTTTCCAAGAAGTTGGGCAAAGGAGCTCAGTAAGTGCTTTTGCGTATTCTCTGGACATTCTCAGTACTCGCAGCCACCAAGCAACAGTAACTGATCACCAAGCAACAGTAACTGATACGGTTGTTTCCAAGAAGTTGGGCAAAGGAGCTCAATAAGTGCTTTTCATTCTCCTAGCCGTCATTCTAGGAGCCGTTCTGACGAGTTTGTTAGCTTAGAGAAGGAAGGGTTACAGGCACCGATTCCTCAATACATATTTTCCCATCACCGTCAGAGTCGGATACTGAGCTAGAAACTACCTCAAGTAGTTCGCCGGGGGACGAGGCTCCATTACATTTAGCTCACTTAGTTGATGCGACGAATATTCAGGATAATAGAGAGAAAGCAAGCGAAAGTTCTGTGCAGCAGGATGAACCGTCTGAGCCAGAGTCTGTATCTAATTCGAGTTCAAGTTCTACTCAGTTGAAAAAATATATACCTGAAAGCGTACAACAAGGATACACACGTGCATCACATGAATGCACCGAGTTGTGTTTTTCTGTTACAAGAAATAGAGAAAGTAAAAAAATATTTCTCGTGGGAGCTTGTGCAGGATTAACGATTACTGATGGAATTTTGGCATTATTTTTAAAATGTCGATCGTCTAATAATAGTTAATAGAATGAGGCTTTACCTGAAATAAGTAAAGCCTCATAAATTTTATTTACCGGCTTTTCTCTTTCTGTTGGCCGTAGATGACAAGAATATCATTGCCCATCCTGCGAACAGGAGATCAATACTTAAGAACAATCCAAGAACCCAGACTGCAGTTGTTGGCCAACCTTGCCAAATAAGGACTCCTAAAACAATACTGACAACACCACTGAGTAAGAGCCAAAACGCGCCGTCAGCCCAGCTGAGTTTTAGTGAAGCAAGTATTTTTATGACACCTTGTATTGCAAGTAAAAGCGCAAAAATAAGTGTAAGCGTTACTAGGCCAAGCTTTGGATAAGTTAAAATAAGCAAACCAGCAGCAATATTAATAAGTGCCGCAATGATACTGAAGAAAAAACCAGACCATTTATTATTTTGAAATGCGTGGAAGCCATAAGCTACACCACTTCCTATTAGTACTGCGCCAACTATGAATGTAATAGCTATTGAGGTGAGATAAGGTGCTCCAAGGGTAATGAAGCTCAGGACGATTAGGGCGATCCCTAGGCCCATAAGCCATTTTTTACCTATCTGATCGAAACTCGATCGTGCGGGAAACATATTTTTCATCACTTTCCTTCTCCTATTGAGGGGTTTGATACTATCATTTGCAAGCTATCACAGAGATTCTTCCCGAGTCAATTTATTACACAAAGATATTTTCCGAAAATATCTAAAAAACCACAAACAAGGATTTTTTATTACTTTCTTAAAACAAGTATTGACAATTTGAATATAATTTATATAGAATTAAAATAAGCCTGTGTGAGAGCTCATACAGTGATAGTATCAAACCCCTCAATAGGAGAAGGACCTATGGGTAACAAAAAGCGAGAACTTAAAAAAGAAAGACGTGAACGTGATAAGCGAGCACGTCAAAAAAGGAAAAATAACGATAAGGTAGTGGCAGAAGCCACTTCAACAGAGAAAGAAGAACCAAAAACCGCTATTGGTCGTTATATGAGTCAGAAAAATAAGGAAAATGGAGAGAATAATTAGTGCTTGTATTACTCCCTCATAAAATATTACATTAGGTGGGTAGTGTAATAAAAACAGTTTTTAAAAAAAGGGAAGAACTATGGCTTGTCCGTGTAAAACAAATACTGATCCAAACGCAAAGTGTCAGTGTCCAAAAGAGTGTGAATGCAAAGGAAATTGTAGTTGCAAATCTGGCAGCAAAACATGTAATTGTCCTAAAGATTGCAATTGCCAACACAACTGTACATGCAAATACGGTAAACGGACTGACTAGAAATTGTTACGTATCAAGAAACTTTGGCGCATCGGCATCAAAATGATGCGCCACATTTAGCCCAAATACCACCGGTTTTCAAACCACCACTGACGCTTGGGAATTCGTAATAAGCACCAGCACCAATAAATCCATCAACACAGAATCCTCTGCGGGCATACCCAAAAGAAACATGAAATCGGTGGTTAACACTTTTTTTAGCTGCAGCCGACTTGAGATCTAAGTCGCTTTCACATAGTGGTACAAAAATTGGATTACCATCTTCATCGGTGTCAGTGTTTGCTAAGCGATCAATGGTACTTTTACTTGCGGTAGAAGCTTTGCAAATTGTATTGCAGGCAACGACTTGCCCATTATTACCTGGGATCACCGTAATATCGGTAATTCCTCCTGAACACGGGTCACCTAAGTTGATTCCAGTTGGACATCCACTAACCGGATGAATGTTTGGACTTATGCCAGCAATTCCATAAATGGGAGGAAAATCGCAGTCGGGGTTGAGGCTAATACGTTCATCACTCCGTCCCCAAATGCCATATCCCATTTCAATTTCAAAACGTCTGCTGACGATACGTAGCCCCGTCACAAAATCTATAAGATCGTGGGGACGCACGCGAACAAATTGGGATAATATGTTGACTGCCGGTATATTTTGATTCGGTGATCCATTTTTTTTATTCAGTAGAAGATAGCGACTCCATGGCTTGCCAATAAGATCAAGAGTGCGTGTTTGGCTGTTTCTCATTAAAAAGATTGCTTCCATATCAAGAAACCAACAAATGCTGTGGCACGAAGTAATACGATTGAGTGCAACTTGAAAACCAACTCCGGCAATTATTCCAAAATGTCCGTTGGATCCCAGAAACGGATCGAACAAAAATTTGGCATTTTGTTGTTTTCCAGCGGGAACAGAAAATCCACTATAGTAGAACACTTCATGGCCACTTTTTGATGTATATGTCTTGCCAAATCTAAAAGCAATATCACCGATACCAATGTCAAGTTGACCTGGCCCCATTTTAGCGTAACTCCATGCTTGTTGATTAAATGCTTCTAGTATATCGCGTGGTTTTTCAGAACCTAGGTTATGCACGCCATGTTGGCGTAAGTTAATATCATTTTTAACGGTGATTAAAGGAATTTCAACAGTAAGCCAATAATCTTTTAAAAAAGAAAGACATTCAGAGTTCTTAAAATTAATATTGTAGTCAAAAACAATACCAAGCTGTGTTTGCTTTGGATCAATAGAAAGTATGCCACTAAATTCATGATTATCGATTCCTAGCCATTCAGCACGCACATCTCGTCTGCATGCATCAGGTGATTGATCACCAGCAACGAGTAATTCTTCTTTGCACCCAAAAAGAAAATAGTTTGCGATTTTTTTACGTGAAAATGATGTTTGATACACACCCCACACTTGTACATTTGAACAGTGACAGTTTTCTTGTTCATTAATAAAGGTATGCCACATTGATCGCCGAGCTGATGTGTTGAGATTGACCGGATGCGTAAAGAGAAACGTACGTGATTCCCCTTTTTTTGTTGGCTGTGTATTGGCCCGTGCCAACGGAGAAAAGAGAGACCCAAAAATTCCAAGTAGGAGAGTATATTTTTTCATTCTTATGTCCTTTTTTGCATTGCTCCCTTTATCTTAGGATAGCTTTTGTATAAAAACAAGGAGTGATTGTCCGATTGTTGACCTATCAAGAGGATAATCACGCGTACGTGAGCACTTTTTCATTTTTTGATTCCTCCTTAGAAGTATTTTATAACGATTATATGTATATTTTTTCATTTTTCTTGCATTTATTTTTTTATATTTGTTATTTTAATTTAAAGTGAATTATGTATATGCGCCTAAGGTAAGCATTTTTTGTCCAGGGGGGACTCATGCGTAACTTTTTTATCATGTTGGTGAGTTTCAATGTATTGATTGGTCAACCTGCGCAGTGTGATGGCACAGACTTTCGTAATCTTATTATATTGTTAGATCAAGGTTTTGAGAACGTAGCAAATGATTATGCTATGGCTTTATCTATGGAATTGATATCTGCATTACATACAAAAAGTGCTCCTATGTTGGTTAGTTACTCGCTTTGGAAAAATTTTGTAGAGCGCAGGCAAGAATTTGCTTCTTGTGCAGCAGTTAACAATAGTGATGAACGAAAATATCTTGATCATTATGTGCGAGTTAATGAGCGCATTAATTATTGGTTTAACTTTTTTGGTCGGTATAGTACAGATATCGTAGAAAATAAAGCACTGGTGGCTGAACAAGTGAATCAAGAGTTTTGTTCAGAGCATGCGTGTGATGATTTGTGGCAGCAAAATAAATTAGTAAAAGACTCGAGACACATTTCGCAATTGTTGCCTTTTTATTTAATTGATTTTAATCCGCTCGAGTGGAATGTCTACAACATTAATGATCTTTTTTATCTTTTCATTCCACAGAATAGTGCGCAAATAAAACGAGACTGCGGTTTACATATTGATCATCTTATTCGTGTGACAAATCCTGAAGACATATCGCTTTTGCATTTTAAAAATATGGTACGTGGTCAAAGCAGTTTTGTTGATGTATTACGTGCTATTTTTGTTGACGATCAAGATGATACATCCCATTCATGGAATATTTATTTAAGTGGTCATGGCGATAATAGTCAGTGGGCAGGTTCAGAAGTTTGTTCTTTATCAACCATTGCTGATTTAACGTTGTCAGAATTTAGATCAGCACTTTCTTTTTTTAATGACGAAATTAAAACGCATACCTTATTTTATTCAACTTGTTTTGGCGGTGGCATTCATGCGCACGAACCATATCAGGTTGAGGGAGTTTCCTCAAAATACAATTATATGATTGTGATTAATTGTTTGACCGACAATCCATGTATGGGCTACGGTTGCTGGACAAAAGAACTTTCATATGGTGATTTTTTGTCCCCAGATGATTTAGTGTTTGATGAAACGGACGGTACCTGGTCTATCAAAGTTCATCATGGCAGCGATTGGGAAAGTTTTTTTTATGAACTGGAACAAGGGGGGTATGCACCGTACGCACTTGATTATTTATTAGATGCTGCTACCTACGTTGGACCACCACGAATTGCCAATCTGCCTGTAGTGCGCTTACCTCAATCAGATGCCTTCATTACGTTGTTTCCATCCAATACAACTAAAATTAGTGCGTTGCTTGTTGCATTTAAACAATCATTAAGTAAAGATATTGAATTGAATGACCAAACACGTTTTGTATTAGTCGATACACCATTGGTTGCTGCACCAATTAAAGTATGCAGTGACATAGTGCCTCAATTTATTTCTATTTTACCGGGTGAAGCAGTACACCATTTGTGCAGCTTGCATGCAGAAGGTGTTGCACATACCGAACTTTTTAAAGCCTTCACAGCGTTACACGGATTGTGTTTTGATAAAATATTTTTAATAGATGAACTTGTTTGCCAATTTGATTATGACGCGTTGCCAGATGATATAATTGACCAAAAAGAAACAGTGACATGTAAAAATGTTGTGATTAAACTTGAGGGCGACCACCTTGTTCGTTTCTTTTTTCAAACCGAAGACGAGAAAGTATTTAGCATGCATATGAGTAGGGTGAGTGGAGGCGAACCGCGTGCAGCAGTGGAACTACAGGGTGCTGCTGCAGATGCTCATATCACGTATTTTAATAGCATAAAAGAAAAAGCACATACTCATAATAGTAGTGCGTCTGCTTTAGCCCTGTATGATGCGCTGCGCAATGAATTGTCTGGCTTACAGGTTGAAATTAATTGTGCGATGGCAGCGCATACATAATTTGTATTGTTTTATTCTATGCTGGCAGTGTACGAACTTGATCTTCTCTGATAGCTCTCATTTTAAGTTGATTCAGGGCAAATTTTTTAACACTTGATTTTGCTACGTACAGTTGTTGTTCGAATTCGTCTTTGTTGTCCATAAGTTGATCATATTCACCTTGCAGTTGTTGAGTAATGGTATTTTGTCTTTCCCAACGATTAGTTCTGTATACATGCCCGACAGTTAAAATGCCTTGTGTAATAAGAAATATAGACATGATGTGCATTTGTTTCATTTTTTTCCCTCCAAGAGTTAGCAATTATTTTTATTATAAATTGCTGTGCATACAATGAATCATAGTATCCACAGTCAGATACAGCAAACGTTATAGTAGTTTTTGATGTGCGAGTAATATTGTTTGGATCGGTAGCCACTACGGTGAGCGTATATATTCCGCGTTTTAATGTATGTTCACCAATGAGACGATAACTAAAAGATCCATCATAGTTAGATTTCGTTTCACCAACCAAAACATCATCAATATAAAAACATACATAAAAGTTTGGCTCTGTTGTTCCGCGTATTGGAAGCCTACAACTTCTTGTGACAGCAAAATGCAACGGAAATTTAAGTGTTGGTGGTGCAATAGGTTCCATTTTTTCTGTGGCACTTATCATGCTTGAAACAAGTGCAAGATATGCATACACAGACTTCATTATTACTTTTCCTTTGTATTGAAAATTGTACTACCACACCATTGAGTCTAAGCAATACAAGTATGTTGTAACAATAGTTAAACCACCAGAACCTTTAAGGCGTTGGTGGCTTAACAAATAAGGAGGAAAAATAAACTAAAAATAATTAATGGGCTTCTTCGTTTACATGAACAAAATAATGTCGATCAATAAGCTGTTTGATTTGTGCATGTGTTGCATTTTTTGTTTCTTCGTCATACGTTTTGGGTAATGTTGTTTCTCCGCTTTTAATAAAGTGAATGCATATTTCAGGATCCGCTTTACGCATGTCGTGTTGTATATTTTCAATAAGTTCATTTACTCGAGCCATTTGCTCATCCTCTTGTTCTATGTTGGTCATGTCTTGAGGATTTATTGCAATATCAAAAACATTTTTTGTGTACCAATAATTGAGAGCGAGCTTATCTGCAAAACTTGCGTCTTGTGCAAATTTTATTTTATTTTTTTTAATCTGTTTTTTACAAATATTTGTAGGACGAGAAGCGCAGTGAGGAGTGTCTTTTTTAGTGCATAAACAAAGAGATTTACTTAAAAAACAAAACAGATGCTTAGTCCGTTGCATTATGGAAACTTTATCGGCTGAATCTGAGTCATCCGTGTTGCATACATAACGTAAATGTTCAAGGTAATAACGAATATTATTTTTTTCATGATTTACATCATGAACTTCCGCTCTGTGGTTCATAAGCCATCCACAAGGATCTTGACATTCAGCGCCTGGTGATTGTTGGCATAGCGTACAGATAAAAAAAGAAATTAAATTGAGAGGTATTCCAACTTCTTGAGTTGTTTCATTTTGATTTGGTAGTTTAGTCTGGTTAATTTCTTCTTCAAGAATTTTATTGTTAGTAAAGGGCCAAAAGGCGTGTGCTTGATGGGAGATAGATCCAATAACAATTAGGCCTGTTATAATAGAATGCATTTTTTTAATGATGTTCTCACTTGCTATAGTTGTTGTTATTTAAGTATTGTTACCAATCATAACTCATATTAAAGTGTACTTCGTGTCCTGATTCGCCTGGGCGTTTGTCCAGCTTGAATCCCCAATCAATGCGTAGTGGAACTGGATTAAGCATACGGATGCCGAAACCAACTGAATGTCTATAATTTATACCATTGTTGCGTAATAAATTGGTTTCTCTAATTTTAAAAAATTCGACCGTCTTGTCTGGTTTTACTTCGCAGACAAAATCATTAGTGTACGGATTTTTCCAGCCAGCACCACCGTCATAAAAGAGAACACCTTTCATGGTTAAGTCTTGGGTTATGGCAAAAATAAGTTCTGCATTTACGAAAAATGCTCGTGTTGCACCGATGGAATCACAAACATCTCGGACACAAAATTGTGGACCAATTTCACCATATTTAAATCCACGTACACTTGCTGGGCCACCAATGTGGAACAATTCATTGTACGGAACGACTCGATTGTTAAATGGTGAAATGAGACCTATATTTCCGTGCAGGTGGAATACTAAATCATAAGCGCCGATGAGCGGTGTGAAGTAGTGTGCATCAAAATCAATTTTGTTAAATGCTATTCTGCTCAAACGTGTTGGCAGCGCAGTGTATGATCGTAAGGTCCATGCATATCCGTTACTTGGATGCATAGGATGATTTTTTTTATCTTGACCTATTTGTACTGCAAGCCAACCGAATACGCCAGGGTCAAACATTTTGCATAAAAGTGTATCGTAAATGGAGCGTGAGAGTATAATTTCAGCGTAGGTAAGGCCATTAGAAATTATTGCTCGAGGCCGTCGGTTGTAGCTCAGGCTTTCAATTCCAGACGTGAATCGGAAATACGTGTCAGCAAGCAGCGCGTGGTTATATCCCAATACAAAACCTGTAGTGATCGACCCACCCGTGTGGCGTTCATGTACGGCGTTTGCCAATTTAAATTCATCATAGCTGTAACGTTGGTGATAGAAATCAAGTGCGCCAAAAATAGGTTTGTTAAACAGCCATGGTTCAGTGAAGTTAAAGAGGAATGTTTTTTCGTCTCGTGATATTTTACTGACCGCATTAAACCGAATACCTTCACCAAATAAGTTTGTATCGGAGATTGAAAATTCTACTGCAATTCCGCTCAACGGAGAAGACAATGTTGTCTCAGATCCACCAAGACTGAGTTGAAAACTTGCGTTTCCGGTTTTCGCTTCTTTTACGACAAGTTCAAGATCAGCAAGATCATCATCAAGTCGAGTTGTTTTCCAGTTAACGCCGTCTTGAACATCAAAATAACCAAGAGATTCTATTCTGTTTTTTGAAGACTCCATCATGTTAGTGCATAAAAGACCACCTTCTTCAAGTGTTAATTGGCGCCTAATAATGCGGTCACGCGTTTTTCTGTTTCCCCTGACGGTAATTCTATTTAAGTAAATTTGATTTCCTAAATCAGAACTAAATGAAATTGAAACAGTTTTGTCTTCATCATTAGGAACAATTGACGGGTCAACGTGCGCAAAAATATAGCCAAAGTTTCCCCACATTGCTTCGATCACGCTGATGGTGTCAACAACACGTTGGCGGGAATACATCATTCCTGGCCACAAAGGAATACGAGCAAGTAAGTTTTGTTCAGGAATTAAATTTTCTCCTGAAATACTCACATTGCTAATGCAATATTGTGCGCCTTCGTCAATATCAAAGGTAATTGAAAAATTTTGAGTGCAGGGGTCAACTTCTTGAATAACGTCGATTACGCGTGCGTTTAAATATCCGTGGTTTTGATAATATTGTTCAATCATTTGTTTGTCGCCTTCAAGACGATCAACTTGATAGATGCCTGCTTTGTCCATAAAGCTCAGGAGCCAATCTTCACGTGAGTAAATAATGCTGCGCAACGTTTTGCTGCTTACGTTTTCATTTCCGCAAAACGATATTCTTTTGATGAGTGATTTTCGGCATTCAGTGATGGTAAAAATTGCTGTTGCCGCACCACTGCTGTCAACTTGTAATTCACTGTCAACAATTGTTGCATGATAGCCACGTTCAATGTATAAATTTTTTATTTGTTGGGCGACCATTTTTAGTCTATGGGCGTCTATCGCGGGTATATCGGCAAAATTAATTTTTTCATCGATATCTTTTCGGGTTAATTGTCTATTATCTTCAATAATAACTTCTTTGAGTGGATACATTTCTTCTAAAACAACGTGCAGTTCTAATTCGTTGTTGGGCCGCGGTCGTACATATAAAGAAATGTTGCCAAAGAAATTAAGTTCGTAATACAGTGTATTAATTGCAGTGCGTGTAAGCAGCGGTTTAAATGGTTGACCGACACTATAACCCAACCTTTTTAAAATACTTATAATTGTTCTTGTTGAAATGTGCACATTTCCTGTGACAATAATGTCACTAATTATTCGTGGTATTGATTGCGCTGGTTGTACTTGATTACTATTTGTTGGTGTGTTGTGTGTGTGGTCTGCGTGGTCATGATTATGTCCGCTATGTGCGTTGAGCTGTGCAATCAATACTGTTGATAACACAAAAAGTGTAGCAAATTTTTTTTTCTGTTTTATTTGTTTCATCTATAGGCTCCTGGCGCTGTCGATGCTGCTTCTATTTCTTTATTTATATTTTATTTTTTATTCACGTCGCATGTAACATGGATGTGCCATGGTTTATGATGACATTTGTATAATATGTAACGTGCAATTATGATTGAAGTATACACGATTTTGCAAAGAGCGCATACTCGATAATGTCAACTACATGATAATAATTTCTATGTAATGAGATGGGATATGATCAAAGTAACCAATAATTTGTCCGGCAAAGAGGAAATTTTTAAATCCAGAGTACCCAATAAAGTTGATTTATACGTGTGTGGTGTTACACCGTACGATTATTCTCACCTTGGTCACGGACGGTGTTATGTTTCTTTTGATTTGCTATATCGCGTGCTTACTTTTTTAGGCTACGACGTCACCTATTGTCGTAACTACACTGACATTGATGACAAAATAATTAAAAAAGCAGAACAAGAATTTGGTGACAAACAACGTTACGCTGACATTACCAAAAAATATATTGCACATTATCAAGACGATATGAAAGCACTCAATTGCGTTGTGCCGGACCACGAACCACGCGTGACTGAAAACATCGACGACATTATTACATTTATTTCTGGTTTAATTGAAAAAGGCAAAGCATATGAGGCTGACGGCGATGTTTATTTTTCAATTAAATCATTCCCTGAATACGGAAAATTTTCAAAACATGACGTAAAAGATTTGCGTGTAGGTCAACGAGTAGAACCAAATTCAAAAAAAAGGGATCCGCTCGACTTTGCGTTGTGGAAAAGCGAATTCGAAGGCCAATTTTGGCAAAGTCCGTGGGGCTGGGGGCGCCCAGGTTGGCACATTGAATGCTCTGTACTTGCATCAAAATATTTAGGCACACAAATTGATATTCATGCAGGCGGCATGGACCTCATTTTTCCGCATCATGAAAACGAAATTGCCCAATCAGAGGCACTGCACGGCAAACCATTTGCAAACTACTGGATGCACAACGGTTTTGTTCAAATCAACAAAGAAAAAATGTCTAAATCATTAGGCAACTTTTTTACACTGCAAGAAATATTTAAAAAGTATGACCCTATGGTCGTGCGCTTTTATTTTTTAAATCATCAATACCGTGCGCCGCTTGATTTTTCTTTTGATGATCTTGACGCATTTCAAAAAAGTTACCAAAAATTGTGCCGTGTATTTGAAAAAGAATGTTCACAATTAACTAATGAAGAAATAAAAAAATCACCAACGGTTCAAAAAATGCTTGCGTTTCTGCAAGATGATTTAAATACTCCCGGCATGATGGGCGTTGTGTTTGAAAGTTTACGCGAGTTAGAAAAAAATGAATCTGAACGCTGTGCAGTCAAAGCCTTTATTCAAAAGGTTCTCGGGCTCAATTTGCAATCATTGCCTGAAAAAGAAATTGAAGTAACCGAGCAAATGAAACGCTTAATTGCCGAGCGTGAAACAGCACGTGCTGAAAAAAATTGGACACGGGCTGACGAGATTCGTGACAAGCTTGTTGAGTTGGGTTACAAAATTCAAGATAAAAAATTATAAAAAAAGGGATCTCAAAAATATGAGATCCCTTTTTTTATAATTTTGTAAAGATTTTTACAAAATTATTTCACCCTAAATACTCAGTAATTTTTGCAACCAAATCTTCTTTTGGCATGTAGCCAGTTTCCCGGCCAACAACGTCGCCATCTTTAATGAAAATCATCGTTGGAATTGAACTCACACCTAAATCAATAGACGCTTCGCGTGCATTATCAACGTTGAGTTTGGCAAAAGTATACTTGTCACCTTGTTCATTTGAAATTTCTTCAAAGATTGGTTCCAGTTGCTTGCATGGTCCACACCAGTCTGCATAGACTTTTAAAATAGTTGGTTTTTTAGAATCTTTTATTTCTGTTTTAAAGTTGTCATTAGTGATTTCTAATGCCATTGATGTTCCTTATTTTTTTATATTATTACGGTAAAAACTAGTGTAACTCATTTCAACAAATTGTAGTATTACGAAATTATTTTATTGTTTCTGGTGCATTAACACTGTGCGACACTTCTTTGGTTGATTTAGTTTGTTCTTTTGTTGGTTCTTGTGCATTGTTCTTCTTTTTTGAATTATTCTTTTTTGTTTTTTGTTCGTGGTAGCCAGAAATAATTACACGGTCAATGCCTGCGAATGATGATTCTACATGAATAGGGCCGCCAGGGTCTTTTTCATCAGCTCTCACTTTTCTAGAAGCTTCCACAAGGTAATTTTTTGTAGTGCCAGGTTCCCCCTTGGAGGTGACTGAAATTTCTATATACTCCATTTTAGGCGATTTCTTTTTTCTCTGGTATGCCCAGCGTTGCTTTCTGTTCAGTACTTCTATCATGTTAATTTCGTCAAGGTCAAGAAATAACTTGAGGCCTTTTTGAGGATTATCGTTTATTTTTATAAGTTGTGGTTCGTTTTCGAATCCTCCCGGTTGTCCTTCGGGTTTGGCATAGACTACTATGCCTTTATATTTTCCGCCGATAGTTATATTTTCAACGTTTAATTGAGTTGATGTAGCATCTGGTCCTGCTGACGGAAGAACAATTGTTCCTTCAAAATTTACTGCTGGTTTTCGGTCACTGTCGATTGAAGCTTCTCTGCTCCAATGCACAAAGAATATCAATGACGCGGCTATAATGATCATGTTTTTTTGTGTGGTGTTCATTTTTTTCTCCTTTTTAATTTTTGGTAACGTCGTACGTAATTAATAGTACACTGACTACAGAGTTGCACAAGACTATTTGTGCGTGCAAGAATACAAACTTAAACTGGTGGACAACATATGTTGCCGTGAGTATGATAAAATTTGTATGAGTATACTAAATAGTACTATAGATTTTTTATCGAAGGAATTTCATGCAAGAAAAAGAATATCAAGGGTATGTAACAATTGCAGACTCGTCAAATTTTATGTATCGCGTGTATGGATGGATGGCTGCTGCATTAGCGATATCTGCAATTACCGCTTACACCGTTTCAATTTCTCCAACAATTTTAGGGTTTGTTTATCGTAATCCTACCGTCCCATTATTTTTGTTCATTGGGCAATTGGCATTGGTTATTGCTATTAGTGGCGCCATACATAAAATGAGTGCAACGACGGCCAGTGCTCTTTTTTTATTGTATGCATTTTTAACTGGATTAACGTTGTCATCAATTTTTTTGATATATACATCTGAATCAATTTTTTCTAGTTTTTTTGTTGCAGCTGCAATGTTTGGGGCCATGTGTTTATATGGTTATTTTACTAAGAGTGATCTTTCGTCTCTTGGTAGCATTATGTTCATGGGGTTGATAGGTCTTATCATTGCGATGTTCATTAATATGTTTTTACACAGTTCTACACTTGGCTATATGATATCAATCATAGGTGTATTTATTTTTACCGCACTAACTGCGTATGATGTACAAAGAATTAAACGGGTTGCCCAACAATTTGCGGCCGATCATGAGATGAAGGGAAAAGTTGCAATTATAGGTGCTCTCACATTGTACCTTGATTTTCTTAATTTATTTTTATTTATTCTGCGCCTTATGGGAAGCCGTAGAAGGAGCTAGAGAATTTAAGTGGGAGTGCTGAATTTTTTTGCTTTTTTCTCTTGTGAGCCAAAGTGTCTATAAAAGTGTATAAAAAAAAGAGGAGTAGTAAATGAGAAAAAAGTTTATTTTTTTGTGCAGCATGAGTCTTTGTCTTGTTATGTTTGCTCGTTTGGCAGATGTGCCGACGCAGCCCAATTTATTTCCGTCTCGTGATCAGCAGACAGAGCCAAGCAATCAAAAGATTGAGGCAACCGATACTCAAAGTGTAGCTGACAAAATGCTTTCACAGTCTTCGCGACGTAATGAAGAAGATCTTGATCATGAAGAAAAACGCGATGAAGTCATAGATCTTGTACAAAAGGCTGCGAGCTTTTTTGAGCAAAACACATTGGATGTTTCTTTTAATGCGTTTACTCACGGCAAAGAATTCCGCGTAGGGGACCTCTATATTTTTGTGTACGACTACAATGGTGTATGTCTTGCGCATGGACAACAAGCACATCTTGTGTGGAAAAATATGTATAATTTTAAAGATTCCTACGGTGCATTACCAGTGCAAGATTCGATTAAAAAAGCTGAAGAAGGTGGTGGATGGATTACTTACAACTGGCGAGATGCAAGTAAACGATCTTATGTTCAAGAAGTAATAAAAAATGATAGATCATATGTTATTGGTTCTGGTTATTATCCGCATTCTAAAGAAGATGCCGTAGTCAATTTAGTTAAAGGAGCTACCCAGCACTTTAATGAATCAGTTGAAAGGGGTGAACCTGTTACCCATGCATTTAGCACCATGACCTATCCTCTTGGTCTTTTTGTTCGTGGTGATCTTTATTTATATGTGATTGATTTTGAAGGAAATGTTCTTGCGCATGGCGATCGTCCTGGTCTTATTGGAACTAAGACGTGGGATTATAAAGATTCGCAAGGAGTCTATGTTAACCGAGAGATTATAAAAAAATTAAAGGAAACATCACAAGGCATTTGGCAAGAGTATATATCCAAAAACGCGCTTAAAGTTGTTTATGCGCAAGAAGTGACCGACAAAAAAGGAAAACATTATTTTATTGCCTGTGGGTACTACCCTGAAGCAAATCGCAAGCGTGTTGTTGAACTGGTAAAGCGGGGTTATCACTTTTTAAAACGTCACGGAAAAACAAGTGCAACAAAAGAATTTAGTGACAAGCGTAGTGCCAAATTTCGTTATGGTGACCTTTCTCTTGTAGTGCACGATTTTGAAGGGAAAATTATTGCCGATGGGGGTAATCCTGACCTTATCGGATTAGAAGCATGGGATTTTCAAGACCAGGATGGCAAATATCTTGTTAGAGAAATGATTAACAAAGCTACTGCTGGTGGTGGATGGGTAAGCTACAAATTAAAAAATTCGTACAAAGTTTCTTATGTTGAACCAGTTGAAGTTGGTCTTGAACGATACGTTATTTCTTCAGGATTTTATCCTATTTCAAAAGAAGAAAGCATGATCTTGATGGTCAAAGGAGCGGTGAGTCTTTTTGCTGCTGATTCGCTTGAAGATGCCTTGCAAAAAATTGTTGATCCTAATGGTAGTTTTATTCGAGGTGATTTGTCAGTCTATGTCATTGACCCGCATGGCATTGTTCTTGCGTGGGGTGATAATGAAGAAGTTGTGTGGCGCAACATGATGGGTGCTCGTGATGACGAAGGACGTCCATTTGTACGTATGCTTATTAATTCGGCTAAACGTGGACCAGCAAAACTTCCCTTTACCACCCATGGCAAAAAACGTATTGCCTATGCGGAAGAAATTGAAAAAGATGGACGTAAATTCATTGTTGGATCAAGTTACTTTACGTAGAAATAGAGTGTAAATTAAAAAAAGAGCTTTCTCATGTTTGTAATGTGAGTAAGTCCTTTTTAATTGTCTAGGATTGTATCCTTCTCTTTTTCCTTAGAGGTGTCCAATGCCACCAGGGTGTTTTCTTGCCAGTTTGAGCTTCATGAATAATTGCTGCAAATACATCCCACACATATGGATCATGTTTTTTACCGGTGATTTGTTGAATAGCTTGATATAAATGATAGGGATTGGCTTGCTATAATTGTTTAACGTTTGTAATTCCCAACAGCTGCAAATCTTTTAACGTAGCTTCACCGACATTCATCAGACTAAGTAATGTATTTTTTTATGTGGTTGTTTTTGACATGATATTTTTATTGCATTGGGCTACAAATTTCAACTAAGATTCCATTTAGATCCCGAACATACGCTACCGTTTGGCCCCATGGTTTTTTTTGGGCTGCTTGACTGCAATTGCACCTGCTGACAAAGCCATTTTATATGCGGAGTCAACATGATCAGTCACTAAAGCAATTTCAAAACCAGGAGCGATGCCATTTTTTTTATTTGGAGAAAAGGT
>Ga0114925_10000215_pt1 | contig 23326 bp, 27 predicted proteins | sample SumtaG_2_FD_87287 | JGI IMG/M metagenome (GOLD analysis project Ga0114925, IMG submission 87287) | Deep subsurface microbial communities from Indian Ocean to uncover new lineages of life (NeLLi) - Sumatra_00607 metaG | ecosystem: Environmental > Aquatic > Marine > Oceanic > Sediment | place... | reverse complement strand
CACATACCATAAACTTCTTCCGGGTCTCGATGGAACGGATAAGATGTCAAAAAGAAATCCTAATAGCTATTTCACATTCAACGAACCACTAGAATCAATTGAGAAAAAAGTAAAAGGAGCTTTTACAGGTGGGCGTAGAAATAAACAAGAGCAGCAAGAGCTTGGAGGCGAACCACAAAAATGCATGATTTATAAGATTATGATGTATCATTTTGAGGAAGATGATAATAAATTATCGGAAATATTCAAACGCTGTATAACTGGAAATCTACTTTGTGGAGAGTGCAAACGTAATTGCGTTGAAAAAGTTATTAACTTTATTAAAGAACACAGAAAGAAAAAGGACAAATTAATTGATAAAGCTAGAGAAATACTAGGAATATAGAATATATTTAATTATTTAACTAAATACTTAATTAATATTAAAGAGATTCATAAAAATCTCGAATATAAAGCATTAAAGAAATAAATTCTCTTCCTTTATTTGTATTTTCGAGAAAATTTTTGGAATAGCAAGGAAGGAACAAGGATCATTAGAGGAATCGTTCAATGTATGGGAGAAGTCAGCTCAAAAAAAATATAAGATGATTCCTCTTCTCCTTTAAAATAAGATACAATACTATTTAGAAGGGTGTTTTTAAAGTTCAATTTTTTCAGTGATAGAAAGGCGATACAGCACGAGTTATCGCCTCATTATCAGATAATTTTAAAAATACCCATAAACTTAAGACTTGAAAAACCTATTACTAATATAGAAAAATAAATATTCTGAATTCCATTATTAATATTGAGAATAAAATGAAGACCGAATCATTTGATAAGAAACACAAGGAAGAAGAGAACCATTCAGGAATGGTAGTGGAAGAGCCTAAAGACCTTTATATCTATACAAAAACGACAGACGACCTTATATTAGATTCTAAAGAAGAAATGGACTCATTACTTGAAAAATTGAAACATACTAAATATGACGAAAAGCTAGCGAATTTTTACTCAACATTTACTAATGATTTTGAAGACCTCACGGGTCGTTAATTGATATTCAAGATTCTTCTAGTTTTCGTATCTTGTGAAAGTCTAAATATAACTTTATGGAGTTCCTTTTTACTGTTGTCCCACTTTGTAATTTCTGAAGGATATCTACACCTATAGATTCGTTGACGAACTCAAATCCTATTTTCTGATAAAAGTTAATCAACCTCTCATTAATCATGGAATCCACTATAAGACACCTACAACCAACAGTCATTGAAGTTTTTAGGGAAAGGTGAACGGCTTTTTTTAGTAAATCTGTCCCCACGCCCTTTTCTTGGTATTTTTTATCCACGGCAAACATTCCTAACAAGAGTCCAGGTATGTATCTAGCAATTTTTTCAATGGATACTAATTCTTGCTCTTCTGATCGGATACTGGTGCAGGAAAGGGTAAAAAATCCAAGTATTTCTGAAGTTTCTTTAATCCGTGATAAATAGAGTTGTGAATAATCCTCTCTTATGAAATCATTTGCATTGTTATAGAAGAAGTGGTTAAGTTCCTCAATACCACAATCAAATTGGAGATCTTTAAAGTTAAAATCAGAGCTAATTTTTTCAAAGGTCGGTCTTCTCATCACTAATACTTTAATTTTTCATGGTTAAAATATCTTAATTTATGAAGGGCGATAAAACAGTAATTATCGCAAGAGAAATTTTAAAAGTCGATTAAACATGCCTATACTTCTTCCAATGAGCGTTATCACTAGTATTTAAGTACCATCTCAATATTTTCTCTTTCAAATTGATTTTAACTTTATGATATGCATCTACTTCAATCAAATTATTAAGCTCATTTGGATCATACGCCAAATCATAGAGTTCTTCTTTACCGCTGCTTCTTATAATAAGTTTCCACATTTTTGTTCTTATCATAGCAGAGCGAGCAACTGTCTCGGGATTATTTATAGGAATATTTGTCTTTTCATAATATACTCCTGCAAGAGGAACATCGGGATTTTTAACAGGAGGCTCAAAACATTGAGGTTCACGAGAGTTATAACCCCCTTCAGCAAAGACCGCTTCTCTATGTATTTTTACATCTCCCTTTAAGAGCGGAATTAGACTTTTTCCAAAATGAGTATATTTTGTTTTAACTCCAGCAATTTCCATAATAGTTGGAAAAATGTCTATAGATTCTACTAAATTATGATATACTCTTTTTTCAGGGATATTATTTGGAATTTTAAATACTAATGGTATGTTAATTAAACAATCTTGAAAGGCATTTGGCCATTTTTCAGTTAAACCATAATTACCTGCGAAATCGCCGTGATCAGCAAAGAAAAAAATAGCTGAATTGTCATATTCTCCTATTTCCTTTAATTTTTTAATAACTTGCCCGAATTGATCATCAATTCTAGTAATCATGCCATAATAGGTGGCAACAATCTCTCTGAAATCAGCTTCTGTTAATTTATCCAACCCATATCTTTTATGGATGATTTGCATAAATTCGGGTTTGTCTTCCAATTTTGGGGGGATCGGTGCTGGCACTTTATCCCTATCATACATTGAAAAATAAGGTTCTTCAACGGAATAAGGCGGATGAGGGAAATTTAGAGCTAAATATAAACAAAAAGGTTTTTTAGGACTTGAATCTAAATACTCAAGCGCACTTTGAATAATGTTGAAATCAATATCTTTTCCTTGTTCTTCCGTTCGTTTACCAAAATAATGTGATTTGTACATTTTATCATCTTTATTGAAAGGATTTATCTTAACCTTTGAAGCTATATCCTTTATAGTTCCAGATGGCAAAATCATACTAATTCTTTTCGTGATGCTTTCTTTTATAGCTTTTCTGGAAAATAAGTCATTTCGCCCAATCCAGATTACTTCATAACCTTTTTTTTTCAAAAATTTGAATAAATTATCTTCATGGGGTGCAAGTAATTGATAGAGGCTTCTATGGTTACTAGAATGAACATATTGTCCAGTAAAGGTAGAAATTCTTGAAGGCGCACATACGGGATTGACAGTAAAACAATTAGTAAAAGCGACTCCTTCAGAAGCAAGTTGATCAATATTTGGAGTTTTTATTACGGGGTTTCGAGCACCTCCTAAAGAGAAGGAATCGCTTCTCATTTCATCTGGTACAAATATGATAATATTAGGTAGAGGTTTACTTTCTGCCATAGTTAATTGAATATTCTGAGCCTTAATAAATTTCTTGATTAAGCGATTAAGTTATTACAGAATTTAATATCTTGATAACATCTTCTAAAAATTCAGAGAAGATTTCTAATAGATTTTCCCTTAATTCTTCACGAATAATAACTGAAATAAAGAAATGATATTCACCTATTTTAAAACTATGTAAATAAGATAAAATATTTGCTTCAATATTGTAGAAGTTATGCTCGGTGTCCTTTTCCTCTTGCATTCTTTTAAGCAAAAAAAGATGCTCCTTTATAGATTCTAATAATTTAATATATAATTCTGGGTCTATCTCATCTGAGTAAAATTCGCTAATGATTATCCCGCTCTCGTCAAAAAGTATGAGTGAAGAACAATCAAATTCATCCACATAGGCCTCTAATAACTCTGAAAGGTCAAAAAATTTCTCATCAAAAACAGAAAGACCATAGGAAATTAATTGTATAATTGAGATTAAATCATAAATGGACGTTTGTTGGAATAAAATTTTTATAGTAGGGTATTTTTCTAATAATTTTTCCCTCAATCCTTCAATTCGATTGTTTAGTTCCTCATCGCCACGGATCTCGGGGTCGAATTTATGAAAACTCACAATAAGAGGAGTATCAATATCATGTTTCAAAAAAAATTGTAGAACCATATCTAAATAATTAAGTGATTCTTCAATTCGTTCTTTATCCTGAATATCAATAATATATAATAGGAGATCTGTGTCATCGAAATAGATTTCTTGTCTTTTTTGATAAACTTTTCTGTATTTTTCTTGCCCGCCCATATCCCATAACATGACAGAGTTGCCTAAGAATGACATCTTATGATATTCGATACGTATTGTTGGCTTGAGCTCCATAATTGCCTTCTGAAAGTCATATTTTTTATTCAATGCTGTCAGAATCGATGTCTTTCCAGCGTTATCAAGTCCACTTATGATTATTTTTACATCATTTCTTTCCATGTTCTTCACAAACACTTTTTTAATGCTATTAAAACTAATAATATTATCTAGAACTTTTTATTTATTATTATTGAATTCGAATAAGAACAATATTAATCTTACTATTCGAGATTAAAAAATTGTAATACGAACATAACATTACTATTCTTTAAGATAGAAAATCTGTTCTTCTTTATCCTAATAACTCGATAAAGGTGATATTTTTGAGTGAAGATACAATCAGATTTTTAAACGATTTAAATTATCATATTAATCAAAAGAACGGGTTTTATAAAAAAATTCCAAGTTTCGAAAAACAATTAAATAAATTAGATTTTCAAATTGGTTTAAAAGAGTCAATAATTACCTTAAAAAATAATTGCGAAAAGGCCCGCCGCCGAAATGTGTATAAAACTCTAATAACTGAATTTAAAGATCTAATTAAGAAAAAATAATTATTTTTCTTTATTTTATTTGACTCTACTCTCCTATAATGGTGCATATTATTTCTCTAGATCTTCCTTTTTCATCATTTTCAATAAAAATCACTTGCTGCCATGTCCCTAGAAGTAAGCGTCCATTTTGAAAAGGAAAAGTCTGAGATGTTTTTATTAAAAAACTTCTTAAATGTCCTGCTCCATTATGGTCATGCCAAGTTTTGTGATGTGCATAAGACTGATCATAAGGTATCAATTTTTCTAAAAGATCTTTAATATCCTTCTTTACGAGCCCAGGTTCAAATTCGGTAGTTGAAATGGCCCCCGTTGAGCCGGCTATATGGACGTTTACGATACCATCTTTAATACCACTTTCATTTACAGCATTTTGAACTTGTTTTGTTATGTTTATTACATCGCAATATGCTTTTGTTTTTAAACTAAATGTTTTAGTCATTACTGCCATAATAGTTAATAATGTCTTTTATGCTTTAAATCTGTTTCAATACATCCCTTTAATCTTTTCTAAAAAGTTTGAGATCAAATCCATAAAAATAAAGAGTAATATATTATTTTAGAAATATATTATTTTAGCAATTTTATATTAGAATGAATGAAAAATGACAAATGTACGATTAAAAGAGTTCCAGAAAAAGATACATAATCCTAAGAATCAAATCGAGCAGTATATAACAATTACTATTAGGCCAGGTAAAAAGATTATTGATTTTAAGATAAAAAAGGAAGCGGTTAACATCTTAAAGATTATAGCTCATGAAGAAGGAAAGCCAGGCTGGTTCTTGCGCTCATATCATATACCAATTAAAAATTTGGGTCTAACTCCTGCGAATAAAAATAAGGATTTCCTTCCTATTCTTAATGAACCTGTTCGTATAAAAAATAAACCTACTCGGGTGTTAATGGAAGAAATTCTTAGGAAGTTCATTGAGATACACCCAGAAAGACAAAAACATTATTTTTCCACAGAACGTTTTAAGAAAAAGAAGGAATTTAAGATGGGAGCTCAAAAGAAGGGCTTCTAATAAATATTTACTTAATCTTACTTCCCGGAGGGACCATTTTCCCTTTTTTTTCATCTATTTTTAATAGAAAAGGTTGATTGTTTACATCTGCGGCCAATAACATTCCTTGACTTATAAGACCCATTATTTTCCGTGGTTTTAAATTTATTAATATAACAATTTTCTGATTTATTAACTCTTCTGGCGTATAAAATTGAGAAATTCCGGATATAATTTGCCTTAATTCTTCTTCTCCACAGTCTACCATTAATTTAAAAAGATTCCTTGATTTTGGAATAGCCTCGCAACTTTTAACAAGTCCTACTCTTATATCTAATCTCATAAAATCTTTATAATCGATTTCCACGATTTATCCCCTCAAAGGCATCCCTTCTAATCCAATTATTTCCTCTTTTTGAGGCTTTTTCTCACGGTAAGGATTTTTAACATTCTGAATTTTTCTACCAAAAGTAATATATCCTGTGTGTCCTATCATTCTACCCTCAGGTCTCGTCGCATTTTCTTTCACTTGTATTTTTCTTTTTAGTAATTCATAGGTATTAATCTCAAAAAAGTCATTTTTTTTTAATGCGAACGTGGTCTTCTTAACCTGTTCAATCGTTGGAGAGAACGAAACAAGCGTACCACTTAGTTTTAAGAACTTTTTAACTTTTTCTATAGCTTTCCATGGTGTTGCCATATCTAAGACTACGGAATCTATATTATCATGCTTTATTTCATCAGTTAGAATATCACCTTTCTGGATTGTAATTACATCTTCTAAGTTCGCTCTTACAATATTATTTTGTGCCTTTTTTAAAGATTTATCACGAATATCATAAGAATAAATGTGTCCATTAGGTCTAACAAAGTTTCCCAATATGCATGTTAAAGCTCCAGATCCACAGCCAGCTTCTACAACTATGCTACCAGGCCCAATACCAGAATAAATTAAAATTAAGCCTGCATCTTCGGGATAAATAATCTGAGTTTTTCTGCTCATATGAAGAATATAATCAGAAGGTAGCGGTTTTAATAGAAAAAATTTATATCCTTGACTCTCATAAGGTTTTGAGAAGATGCAAGATCCAAAAGGTTTGCCAATAATATCATCAAATTCGATAATTCCCCTATGGGTATGAAAAGAACGCCCGGATTTTGCTTGAACTAACCATCTTCTTCGATTATCAAGTATTAAAAAGATAAGATCGTTTTCTTTTATTAATTCGTTTTCCATCTTTAGTCCTTTTTTATTTAATAAATCTATTATAAATAGAGAATAATTTGTGAATAATCAATATTTTCCCAGTTATATAATTATATTTATTATATTTGTTTCGTTTTTTTAAATATACAATTCTTCTTATAATTACCATCCAAATACGGATTAATCAATGAGTAAAGATAGAGCTGATAGCAAGCCAAGAATTTCTTTTAAAGCCCTCCAAAATCAGTTAGAGGATTTTAAACAAAAAAGGGACGATTTAAATAAAAAGACTAAGGAATATATAAAGTCTTTACAAGATATTGATATGAAAATAAATAAGTGCTTAAAAACCGCAAGAGACGTTTATAAAAAAAAGAGAGACCATTGGAACCGCAAGGTAAAAAAGCTTAAAGCAAAGAAAATCGAATATAAAAACCTTTTAGATAGTATCATCGAGGAAAAGAAGAAGCTACAAAAATCGAAGAGTAAGAAAAAAGGTCATAATATTTATAGTTCAATTAAACAGATTGAGAGAAAAATTGACAATTTAGAAAGAATAATTGAGATTGAAAATTTAGAGATAAGCGAAGAAAATGCTATAATCGATAAAATAAGAGAATTAGCGACAAATAAACTAGAATTGCTACAAGAACAGCAGAATGATGAGCTTTATAAAATAGAGCGAAAAACTGAAATTGTAAAAATTAATCTGAATAAAATTTATGAACAGTTAAACAAGTGGTCAGAAAAATCGCAGACAAATCATCAAGCTATGCTGGACCTTTATCAAACTGTTAACGAATTACGAGACCGTAAAAAAAAGGAGGAAGAATCGTTGATAGAAAACAAAAAAAAGGCAGATATTTTTCATGAAAAATATTTAGGACTAATGAATCAAAGAAAGAAAAGAAATAATAATCGTGCTAAAAGACCATACAATAACAGAAATAGGAATAAACCTAGATATAATGGAAATTTTAAGAAACAAAACCAAAATCAAGAATTACTGAATAAAATGAAACAAGATAAATTAGCAGTCGCTCTTGAAAAACAAAAATCTGGAAAAAAATTAAATCTTTTTGAAGCCAGACTTATTTTAGAACAAAGTAAATAAAAAGATAAAAAATTCTTACGAAATTTTTAGAAAATCTTAAGAAAATTTTAATTTTAATTTGTATTTTGTAATGCATTCTTAAGAATTAAAAATAGTCTGATTTAAGTTGAGTAAGAAGATCGAAGAAATACGAAATATTCTAATGGAACATGAAGAGATGTTCAAATATGCAATTCCTCTAATAGCTTCGGAGAATGTTACCAGCCCTGCTGTTAAAGAAGCATGTAACTCAGATTTTTCTCACCGTTATGCAGAAGGATGGCCGGGTCAGAGAGTTTATGCAGGTTGCCAATATATTGATAAAATCGAGATTATGTGCCAAGACTTAACAAAAGAGTATTTTAATTGTTGTTTTGCTGACGTGCGACCCGTATCAGGAGTAATGGCAAATTTAGTATTATATAATGCTTTTACTTCAAGAAATAATGGAAAAATGTGCGCAATGCCTATCCCTAAGGGGGGTCATATTAGCCATGCTCCAATGTATACAAGCTCAGGTAGACCGATATATGGTACGGCTGGAACTGTCCGAGGATTAGAAATTAAGTATTTAGCATTTGACGAAGAAAATATGAACATAGATCCAGATGGTTCAGTAAAAGTCATTCGTAAATTTAAACCTGAAATGATATTATTCGGTGCTTCAGTTTTTCTATTTCCTCATCCAGTGAAAGAATTAAGAGATGTTGCGAATGAAGTTGGAGCCTCTATTGGATATGATGCGGCTCATGTAGCGGGTTTAATAGGTTCTGGATATTTTCAAGATCCGCTACGTGAAGGTGCTGATGCTGTATCATTCTCATGTCATAAAACTCTCCCAGGACCACAGACAGGGGCAGTTATTTCAGATAGAGAAGATTTAGTAGAAGATTTAAAAAATTCTGCGTTTCCCGCTTTATTTTCAAACCACCATTTACATAATGTCGCTGGTATGACTGTAGCTTTAGTGGAAATGCTAGAATTTGGTAAAGAATATCATAAAAATGTTATAGAGAACGCAAAAGCATTAGGACAAGCGTTGAATGAAATTGGTTTAAATGTGCTATGTGAACATCTTGGATTCACAGAATCACATCAAGTAGTTTTCGATCTGGTTAAATCAACCATACCTAAAAAATTTTTAGGGGGAGATGCAGAAAGACTACTTGAAAGTAGCGGAATCATTGTAAATCGCAATCTACTTCCTTGGGACATACGAGAGGGGAGAAATTACATTAATCCTTCAGGTATACGTCTTGGAACTTCTGAGATTACTCGTTTAGGTATGGGCAAAAGCGAAATGGCGGATATCGCAGATTTCTTTAAGAAAGTCTTAATAGATGGAATAGACCCTCGAAAAGTAAATGAACAAGTAACAGAGTTTAAGAAAGACTTCTTAGAAGTGAAGTATTGTTTTCAATCTCCAAATAAAGCGTTTGAATATCTAAAATTTTATTGAATCCCACTTCTAATTTTCTAAGGTATAACAATAAAACTTATCTAAAATGATGTATTTCAGATATTATTCATATTCTATTTAAAAATTTATGAGTTTTATGAACATCGAAGTTCTTGAAAAGAATGAACACAAACTTGTGTTTGTTCTTGAAGGTCTTTCAATTGAAATGATAAATGCCATAAGGAGAATTATCCTAACAGAGATTCCCGTTATGGCAATAGATGAAGTTATCATCTTAAAAAACGACTCACCCCTTTATGATGAAATTATATCTCACCGTCTTGGTTTAATACCCCTTACAACAGATTTAGAGGTATATAAATTACCAAAAGAGTGCGAATGCGGGGGCTTCGGATGTCCAATATGCCAGGTTTCCTTAACATGTGAAATTAAAAACATTACAAATAAGTCATTAGAGATCTATTCTGGTGATTTAAAATCCAATGATCCTATGATTGTACCCGTTAGTCCAAACATTCCAATAGTTAAAATCGATAAAAATGATAAAGTAATTATTGAAGCATATGCAATTTTAGGGATAGCAAAAGATCATGTAAAATGGCAAGCTGTTTCTAATTGTGCATATAGATTTTACCCTGAAATAGAGTTTGACGCGAAAAAAATTAAAGATCCTGAAGAAAAGAAGTTGATCGCAAATTTATGTCCAAAGAAATTATTTGATTTTTCAGATGGTAAGACGTTAAAATTAAGAGAAGATTACTGGAAAACTTGCACTCTTTGTAAATCATGTGAGGATAATTGTTCGAGTGGTGCGATTAAAGTTGGATGGAAAGATAAAAAGTATATCTTTTCTCTTGAAAGCGATGGGGTACTTCCTTTTGACGTGATATTAAAGAAGACTTTTGAGATTTTTAATGAAAAAATAGATGAATTCACCTCTAAATTAGAGGAAATAGAGATTTTAGAATGAATTATCAAAAATTTATTAAATGATATCGTATTTAAAGGAATATAATTAAACCGAGTATCTATTTATGTCTCACCGAATTACAGGACCTAGTAATTATTATCATCGGAAATTAATAAGAGATTTATGGAAAACAAAAAAAAGAGTTTGGCGCAAAATCTCAAAAAAATTATCTGGTCCAAGACGAAATCAGGTAGAAGCAAATCTCTATCGTATTAATAAGAGGACCAAAACAAACGATACTATTGTAATACCAGGGAAAGTATTAGCGATAGGAGCATTAGACCATAAATTAACAATTGCCTGTTTAAATTACTCTAAAGCAGCCAAGACAAAAATAGAATCTTCCGGAAGTAAGCTAATATCAATAGAAGAATTATTAGAACAAAACCCAAAGGGAACGAATGTTAAGGTATTTTATTAAAAATTTATTACCAAGATTATATTAAAAATATGATTGAATATCAATTAATTGATGCTAAGGATAAAATTTTAGGCCGATTCTGTAGTCAAGTCGCCAAGAGAGCACTTTTAGGTGAAAGAATTGTTATAATTAATGCTAAAGATGCTATAATAAGTGGTAATAAACGAGACATTGAGGAAAAATATTTAGCAAGATTAAATATCAGTACAGCAACAAATCCACGACGCGGTCCATTCTGGCCAAGACGACCAGATACATTGATGCGAAGTGTAATTAAGAAGATGGTTCCCCGAAAAAAACTTCGAGGGAAAGAAGCTATAAAAAGGGTTCATGTCTATATTGGAGAAATTCCTGAACGTTTTAAGAAGAAGTATCAACAATTAACGCCTGCGGAAATTCCTAACGCAGATAAAACTAGATTGTCCTTCTATAATAAATTTATTACTTTAGAAACCTTATGTCTTAGAATCGGATGGAATAAAAATGAAAAAATTGAGGCTTAAATTATATGTCTGAAAAAGTAAAGCATGTACAGTCTTCAGGAAAAAGGAAACGAGCAATAGCCAGAGCTGTGTTATATTTTCCAGCAAGGGGGGTAATCAAAATAAATAATGTACCCTTAGATATTTATCAACCCGAAATAGCACGACAGAGGATCCAAGAAGTTTTAGGAATTATCAATCACCCTAAATTAGAGAAATGTGATATTAACATAAGAGTTAGAGGAGGAGGTCTGATGGGTCAAACAGACGCAATTAGAATGGCGATTGCTAAAGTAGTTCATAAATTTATTGGAACAAAAACTATTGAGCGGATTTTTCGAGAATATGACGACTCTCTTTTAAGCGGTGATTCAAGGAGAACCGAGCCTAAACATTTTGGGGGCAAGAAAGCCCGAGCGAGACGCCAAAAATCGTTCAGGTAAGAAATTTTCTATATTTCTAATTTAAATTTCTTCAGTTTGAGCACCTAATATATTTAAATGCTCTATAAATGAAGGATAAGAGTCATTTATAATTTCTATATTAATAATATGAGAATTAGAATCGGCAAAAAGAGCAGCAACGCTACACGCCATAGCTATTCGGTGATCGTTCTCATGGTCAATATAGGCACCTTTAAGTTTATTACATTGATGAATAATTAATTTATCTTTTTCCTCCTCTACTTTAGCGCCCATTTTGCTTAATTCCCTAGCCATAACAGAGATTCTGTCGCTTTCTTTAAATCTTAAGTTTGAGGCATTATAAAGTGTTGTTTTTCCTTCAGCAAATGTCCCAATAACCGCTAAAATGGGAAAAAGATCTGGTATATCCTTACAGTCAATCTCAATTCCTTTTAATGGATGTTTTGTAAGATTTCCTTCAATTTTTATTTGATTTTTTTCTTCATCAATTTTTATGTTTGCACCCATTTCACCTAAGATTTCTATTATTTTCTTATCTCCTTGAGGATTTTGCATGTTTAAATTATTTATTACAACTTTAGAATCTTCTGGCGTTAAGGCTGCTGCTGCTATAAAAAGAGCTGCCGAGGAAAAGTCTCCAGGTATTATATATAATTGAGGTCTAAAATTTTGTGAGCATGTAACAAGATATTTTCCTTTTTTATCAATATCTAGTTTCTCGTACAAATTTATACCAAAAGATCTCAGTACATCTAGAGTTATTTCCACATAAGGATATGACACTAAAGGAGTTGTCAATTCAATTTCGATATAGTTTTTTATTGTACACTCCAATATCGAGCTTACTATTAGCAAAGCAGTAATAAATTGAGAGCTAATATCACCTTGAATTTTGATTGTTTCACAGATCTTTCTCTTTCGTTCAATATGTAAGATACTCTCAGCTAATTCGTAGTCTGCACCTAAACTCTTTAGAGCGTCTAATAAAGGAATAATCGGACGGTTTCTTTTCAAAAACTCTCCAGTTAATGATAGGCCTCCTTCAACCAACAGACTTAAAGCGCATAGTATTCTTAAAGTAGTTCCAGAATTTTTACAATCAATAATTTCCTTTCCATATTTAAAAGCCAAATCGCTACGTTTAATAATATAAGAATTTTCAGATTCTTTTAAAATAGTTATCCCCAATTCTCTTAAGGCGTGAATAGTCACTCCAACATCACCTGACGTCAAAGGATTTTTGATAATTGATATACCATCTGCAAGACTCGCTACAATAAAAGCCCTATGTGAATAGCTTTTAGATCCTGGTGCTGTGATTTCACCATGTAATTTCTTTGTTGGATTTATTTTTAAGTCCATTAAATTATTATTAAGATAATAAATGTTATAAATATAATAATATACGATATTTTTTAAAATCCTCAGTATAGGTGAAGTATTTGGGAGATAACACTTTTGGAACAAGGTTTAAAATAACTTCATTTGGAGAAAGTCATAGCGAATTAGTAGGGATTATAGTGGATGGTGTGCCAGCGGGATTAGAATTTGATTTTGATTACATTCAAGCTGAACTTGACAAAAGAAAACCGGGACAATCAAGTTTAACCACGTCTCGTACAGAAGCCGATAAGGTAAGAGTTCTATCTGGTGTTTTCAACAATAAAACCACAGGAGCCCCAATTTGTTTAATAATAGAAAATAAAGACGTAGATTCTTCAAAATATGAAAAAATTAAAAACATCTTACGACCCTCCCAAATTGATTATACTGCTTTAAAAAAATATGGAGGATTTGCAGATTACAGAGGATCAGGGAGATTTTCCGGGAGAATTACGGCAGGATTCGTAATGGCGGGAGCGATAGCAAAACAAATATTAAGAAAAAGGAATATAACTGTATTTGCTTATACAAAGAGCATTGGTGAAATCATTGATGATGAGAATTATGAAATTGAAAAATTAGACAAATATATTAGTATAAGAGAAAAATCACTTGTGCGAACGTTAAACGCAGAAAAATCCGAAATAATGGAACAATTAATAAATAATATAAAAAACCAAAAAGATTCCATAGGAGGAACAATAAAATGCATCGTAAACAATTTTCCAGAGGGAATAGGTGGCCCAATTTTTAACAGCCTTGAAGCAAATATAAGTAAAGCGATTTTTTCTATACCTGGGATAAAAGCAATAGAATTTGGTGCTGGTTTTAAAGCCGCAAAAATGAAAGGATCCGAACATAATGATCCATGGATAATCAGGGATGGCAAAATACAGACTATGAAAAATGATTCTGGTGGAATTATAGGCGGTATTTCGAATGGAATGCCAATCGAGTTTACTATAGCTGTGAAACCAACTGCTACAATTGGTAAACCACAAAAAACTGTAAATATAAAAACTATGGAAAACATAGAGATAGAAATTCAGGGGAGACATGACCCATGTATTGTTCCAAGAGCAGTAATTGTCGTTGAGGCTATAACGGCTATAGTATTATTAGATTATTTATTAACCGAGGGAGTTATCCCTTCAGTTTTATAATATTAATAAAATTTTTTATTACACAATGTCATATAAGGATGAATTTATTGAGGAAATATTAAAGCAAGTAGATAAATGGTCCTTCGAATTTTGCGCTTACTGTGATCCTGGTACTTTAGTAAGTGTAGAGGGAATGCTAGACTTCAAATGTATTAATTGTGGAAAGCGTATGAAAGATGGTGATTATTTAGGAGAAATTGCTAAAGCTGCTTTAAAATATAGAGAGCATTTAGAAAGAGAGACTGATGATATATAATGAATCTTGATAAAAATGAGCCTCTAACAGCGATCTTAATAGGCGCAGGGAATCGTGGGCTAACTACTTATGGTAATTATGCTTTAAAAAACCCAGATAAACTAAAATTTGTTGCTGTTGCAGAACCTATAGATAGCAGGAGAATCAAATTCGCTGAACTCCATAATATTCCTAAAAACCGATCTTATATAAGTTGGGTTGACATACTTGATGAAGAACAACTAGCAGATACAGCATTCATTTGTACTCAAGACCAATTGCATATTGAACCTACTATAAAAGCTCTAGAAATTGGATATCATATTCTACTAGAAAAACCTATGGCTCATACTTTAGAAGGATGTATTAAAATTGTAAAAAAAGCTGAAGAAACAGGTAGAATTTTAGGAATTGGGCATGTTCTAAGATATACAGACTTCTTCTCCACTATTTTCAATGCCATAAAAGGTGGCTATTTAGGAAAAATAGTTAATATATCACATCGTGAAAATGTGAGTTGGTTTCATATGGCACATAGCTTTGTACGTGGAAATTGGAGGAATGAAAAGGAATCTTCGCCAATGATATTAGCCAAATGTTGTCATGATTTAGATATAATTTACTGGGTGGTAGGTTCTTTACCAAAGAAAATTAGCTCTTTCGGAAATTTAATCCACTTCAGATCTGAGAATGCACCTGAAGGCGCACCAAAATATTGTTTGGATGGATGTCCTGTAAAAGATGAATGCTTATACTACGCTCCAAGAATTTATGTTGATATTGTACCTATAATTCAAGTAATAGAAAAAAGCGAAAATAAATTATTTAAATTCTTTGGTTGGCTAAGAAAAAAGCATAAGAAATTCCTTACAGGGCTTTCTAAAATAATACCTCCTTTCAAAAGATTGAGATATTGGCGAGATTGGCCTGTTGAACCATTATATCATGGCCATCCGGAAGATTATTCAGATGAGGCAAAAATGAATTTGCTTAAAACAAGTCCATATGGTCGATGCGTGTATCACTCAGATAACGATGTCGTCGACCACCAGACAGTAAATATCGAATTTGAGAATGGCGCCACAGCAAACTTAATTATGCATGGTTTTAGTGAGAATGAGGGCAGAACACTCCGAATAGATGGTTCAAAAGCAACATTAGTTGGTGAATTTATGGGTTCAGGACAAGAAATAAGATTTTATGATCATTATTTAGGTACCACCGAAGTTATTTTCAAACAAGAATTATCATTGGCTATGGCTTCGCATGGTGGAGGAGATTTTAAATTAATAGATGCGTTTATAGAATCTGTATTAACCAAAGAAGTTCAACCTTTAACCAATGCTCGAGCATCTTTAGAAAGTCATCTGATGGCGTTTGCGGCTGAAAAATCTCGTTTAAATGACAAAGTTATTAATATGAAAACTTTCTGCAAAAATGCAGAGTAAATAAAAACTATAGATTTGAGTTACTTTTATTATTATTAAGTTCTTTAAATTATATATCTCAATTTAATTTGGAAATATAAAAATTATGTGCCCAAATATTGATACATCTAGCCAGTTCATCGCATTCTATAAAAAGAAAGGTGACTATCTCGTAGAGCTTTCACAGAATCATTTTATGAATAAAGAATATAAAAAGTGTCTTGAATTACTAAGCCAAGCTTATGCTATGTATGAAAAAGGTGGAGCAAAGGAACTAGCAGAGCAAACTAAAAAAAGATTTACAGAAATTAAAGAGAAATATTTCAAAAAGAAAGAATAGTTAGGATATTTTTAGATTATTCTTTAACCTTTTTAATATATCTTTTATATGTGTCCCTTTCCAGTATACCTTTTCACATTTAGGATTAATACATTGATAGAATTCATCAAAATATTTGTAAGTTTCTGGTTTAACATAATCCTTAATTAAATTTTTATCTTTGACACATTTTAACGGTGAATTACAAACTGAGCATCTAGTATTCTCCATTATAACATTATATTCTAAATTATATTCATTTTTAAGTTGATTTAAATAGTAATAAGTTCCTTCACCTTCTAAGAAAATACTTATATCTCTTGCTATTTTATGGAATGGTAAATCCTTTGTTAAAATAATTCTTTCATTTTCTTTAGCATATTCCAATAATTTATCATCAGGAACGGGGCTAATTTGAAAATGATCTTCTAAATCATTTGCATACACTACATCATAGCCAAATATCCTTAGAAAACGAGCAAGCTTCCCAAGCATCGCATCAGCTAAAAACTTCATCTCTATTATAATTATAATAGGCAATTTATTTAAATCATGTAATAGATTTTTTTCATAACATAATTCTAAATGTATAAAAGTTATGGTAGAAGCAAAAGAATTAATGGAAAGAGCGATTAAATTTCATGGACACGCTTGCCCTGGATTGGCCCTTGGAGTACTTGTCTCAAAATATATATTAGAACATGAAAATGATTTCAGTATCGATGAAGAATTAGTTGCTGTAGTTGAAAATGACAATTGTAGTGTTGATGCACTTCAAGCCTTATTGGGAACCTCTTTTGGAAAAGGAAACCTAATTCATTTAGATTATGGAAAGAACAATTATTCATTTTATAATCGAAGTAATAAGAAATCCTTGAGATTTACTTTAAAGACTAGAAGTTTTGGTGATAATGCTTTATCTAGAGATGAAAGAATGGAGAAACTCTTAAATTCAAATCCTGAAGAAATATTCAACATAAAAGAAGTTGATTTTAATCCACCTGAAATGGCACATATTCATGAATCTATTATCTGCGATAAATGTGGTGACCCTACAATGAAAACGAGAATAAAAAGTATTGAGAATAAGAATTATTGTATACCTTGCTTTAAAGAAATGAAACAATGGAAGTATCATGAGTAGAGATGAGTAGAACCATGTTACCTGGTGCGGGTCCTTTTTATTTTGATGGTAATAATATAGGTATTTTGTTCCTTCATGGAGGTGGAGGTGGTACTTGTGCGGATTTAAAATCCTTGGCAGAGGATTTGCATAAAAAAGGAGGTTATACAATTAAAATTCCATTATTGCCCGGCTATGGAACCACACCAGAAGATTTGAGAAGTACTCCAATTAACGCTTGGAAAGATTTTATAGAGCGTGAAATTGAAATTCTAAAACAAAAATGCAATAAAATAATTGTTGGAGGACATTCAATGGGGGGTATTCTTACCCTAATATTTGCTAGTAAACATAATTTTGATGGAATTTTTACTATTAGCGCCCCTTCTGGTATTAAAATTTTCGGAATTAAATTAGTGCCTTTGATTAAACCTTTCTTGAAATTTTATAAATTACCCGATGTTGATAAAATGAGAGAAGAAACAGGCGGAAAATGGGTAGGATATGATAGAATTCCTCTCAATATTGTATCAAAAATTAATAAATTGATGAAAGAAATGAAATCAGTTCTTTCTAAAATAACAAGTCCTGCTATTCTCTTTCAAGGTCGTTTAGACTCTTATATAAAAGATGATAGTATGGACTTTATATATGAAAAGGTTAACTCAAAAAAGAAAAAAAGAATCTGGCTTGAAAATAATGATCATCCAATATTAGATAGTCCAGACCATAATCAAATTGTATCAGAACTAAATAAGTTTATAAGTGAAATTTAAACAGAATTAAATAAATCTACTTAAAAATAAATATTTATTATTTACTTAATTTACTTTAATTAATTATTTTTGATGCTTTTAAATAGTTTGCATAATGATAATACGAGAATTTTCCGAACAAGACATCGATGAGATTACTAACTTAATGAAAAATCTCTGTGAAATGAAGGGACAAGAATTTGATGAAGAAAGATGGAGAAGCAGTTTAGAAAATCAAATGAAAAAAGATTCAAATTCAGAAGCAATAGTAGCTTTTGATAAAAATACCAATAAAGTTCTTGGTATGGCACAATGCTCTATTAAAAATTCTGATAATGGTTTTCGATTTGGATATATTTCAAATCTAATAGTTAAGGAAGAAAAAAGAAGAAGCGGCATAGGCGAGAAAATTATGCGAAACATTGTTGATTATTTTAAACGAAATCACATAAATTCGATTAAATTAGTTTTAAAAACAAATCTGGATGATGCTGCTAAAATTTTATTCACAAAATTAGGATTTGAAGAAATATTGAAAGTACTCGAATTAAGAATATGAAAGTTTTAATTATTTCTATAACAAAGATGAAATGAATTTAATATGATAGAAGATGTTAAAAAAGGATACACGTTATTGGTAAGGGGACCAACGCGTATAACATTATTAGAAGGAAAATTAGAAGTATTTGGAAAGTTAGTTCTTCCAGAAACGGAAAAATCTGAATCTAAAGAGTATGGTTTTAAAGAACAAAATGTATTAATTATTCCAGGCGCTAATAATTATCCTCTCTATGCCTTGGAAAATTCCAAGTTAGAAATTTATACAAATACAGAAGAAAACCTTTTTTTAATCAAAGAGAATTCTATACCTGCTAAATGGATTGAAATAAAAGATTCTATTTTAGAAATAATTAAAAAAAATAAAGGTAAGAAGCCAATAAAAATAATGGTCTTAGGAATTAGCAGTGGAAAAACAACTATTATTAAATATCTGGCAAATAATTTCATTAGAGAAGGCTTAAAAGGAGGTTATCTTGATTCAGATTTAGGTCAACAAATAATGTTTCTTCCCACTACTATTAATATTGGTGAAGTAGAAGGTTCTATTGTTTCAAGTGCAGATGTACATGCTGAAATGACTGTTTTTATTGGAGCCACATTCCCAAAAGGTAATTATAAATTTATAGTATCTTACTCATGTAAAAATTTAATTGATGAGTATATTGAAAAAGAGAAGGATAGTGAATTTATTTTAATTGATAGTGATGGATGGATAAAGACAGAAGCAGGGATTGTTTATAAGAATTTCTTTATTAAAACTGTCGATCCAGATGTGTTGATCGTGTTTCATGACGAAAATATTGAAGAATTGAAAGAAATTGAAAAAGTATCAAGTGAGAAAAAAAGTCGAAAAATATTTCTAATCGAGGATAAAAATAATTATTTTTACGAAAAAGATAAAGAAGAAAGAAGATTTTTGCGTCAGAGTCAATTTTCGAAAAAATTTGAAGAATTTAGAAAAATCTCAATTCCGTTAAATGATATAAAATTTATAAAAAGAGATTATGACGTCGAAACCGAGGAAATCCTAGAAAGAGAGATTATAGTTGAGGATTTAATTCATCTTCCATATCATTATGTGATAATAGGGTTGCTGACAGAGAATTCAGAATTAATTAACATAGGTCTCCTGTTCTCTATAAGCATAGAAAAGAATTATATTTTATTGTTTTCAGAATTGACTTATAAAGAACAAGTAAAAATCAAGAAAATTCTCTGCGGATCTTTGAGATTGAGCACGAAGGGCAATCATCAAGGGTATCTTTACTTATGAGAAACTTGTAATAAAGATTTTAAGTAACTGTTTTTATACTCATACAATAAAGAATATGATTTATTTAAATATATTTTTATACAAATAATAGTTTAAGTAAAAGTAACTAAACATTTTCTTTACAAGATGATTCTTTAATGATTTTATCGTTTTTTCATAATCTGATTATAGCTTGTGTGCTTATCTTCTTATCGATTTACCTATTAGCATTTTCATTTAAATACAAGAAAGTAAATAAATATGGATTTAATTCCACTATTCTTGTCGCAGTTATTTTAGTAATTATCGCATTCTGTATAGTCTTCATTGAGGATTTATTACCATATCCTCTTAACGGTGTTATAAATATTTGGATAGGAATAGTCTTCGGTATACAAGCGGGTTATTATTTATTTATTAGATATAAATACAAAGAGGAGGGGAATAAAGTAAATATCGATGAAACGACTTATAATGGTGGAGAATTAAAGCTCCAAAGCGAATTTCTTCGCAAAAGTTTTCATACTGTTATACTTTTGGTTGTTTTTTGTTATTTTTTTCTTGCTCTTATGATAAACGAATTTGTATATAATGCGATTTATTTAGCAGACCCAGAACTTTATTTGGCAATATGGAAAACATCCGAATATCCGTTACTGCCCGCAACTACAGGGGATTTACAGGTTAAAATGATTTGGACTTTAATGTTTTTCATTGCTGCTTTTTTATTCCTTATTATTCCTGATATATTTCGTATCTATAATAGAAAATATTCGCTTTTTTCAGGCGTATATAAGCGTGTAATCAGAATGAAAGAATTATATGCGGTGGGACCTCAAATCTATCTAACATTAGCATGTGCATTTGTTTTTCTATTAGCAGTATTAGGATTTTTTTCACCAATAGTTGCTATAGCGGGTATGATGATTGCTGCGTTTGGTGATGCGGCGGCCGCTCTTATCGGTAGAAAATATGGAAAACATAAATTTGACACAGTTTTTCAAAAAGATGAGAAAAAATCTTATGAGGGTCTTCTTGCTGGATTTATAGTATCATGGGTAGTAGAAATTATTTTTGTAGGTCCAATAATTGCGATAATAGGAGATTTAATATTTTCAATCATCGATTATTTAAATCCAAAAATAGCTGATAACGTTTTAAATCCTATTTTATGTACTTTTGCGATGATGATTCCTTTCTGGCTGGTTATTTAAATAAAGATTAAATATCTTTATATAATAGATTTATTTTAATAAGATTATTATAATATAGTGATATTTATGGAAGAAGAAGATGTGTTGTCTAAATTTATACGAGTAATGTCAAAAAATATCACTGATTCTGACTTAGAATTAATTAATTTGGGACACTCTTTAGGGCTCGATTTAGTATCATTTGTAGATTTAAGAGGATCACAACAAGAGGAATTTGCGGATAAAATAAGGGAAAAAGCATTGGAGAAGATGGAAGAAAATAAGGACCACTATTTAAGTAAAAATGACATGTTTTACGCAGGAAGCATTGATTTTATGGTTTGCGACGAGCCTACTGGTAAAAAGTTTTTTCTCTTAGAGACAAATGGGGGTTCTAATCGAGGATTATCAATTTTAACCATAAAGCAACAATCAATAAAATATGATGGGTATTTTGAAGCAATTAACCAAGCGATAAAAAGTAATAAAAGAGGAGATAAAAAAGTCCTTGTTTTAGTTGGAGTTCCCATAAATGATGGGTTAATTCACGAAAAAGTTATAATGATTGAGTATCTAAGAAAGAAAATAATCGAGAAGAATCTTACAGTAGATATATATAATATTAATAATTTTTCACACGATTTTGAAGTTGACGTCGCCATCTTAATCGCAGATTATAAGCAATTATCTGCTACTCTTTCATTTTCTGAGCGTTGGGTTAAATTTAACGAGATATCAAAAATTAGCGTTTTATTAGCTGACGGTATCGCAAGACGCCTTCATGACGACGAATTTTTTAGATTAGTAAAAGAGGATTTCCGCAAAATTAAAACTATCATCGTAAATCCTATTTTTAGAATTACTGATGATAAATCTTTAACCTATTTAGCGAGTTATTTTGCTAAAGATCTTCTTGAAAAATATAAGCTTAAGTATCTTCTCTTCACTAAGGCCTATAACGAGGAAGAATTAATAGATAAAATAAAATATGTAATTACAACATATAAAAAACCTTTTATCATTAAGCCAAATGGAGGATCTGGAGGGGCAGGCGTAATACCAATAGGACCTGATGAAGATTTAGACCATCTTAAGAATTTAATAGAAGAAAGTAAGAAAGAGTTTTTTAGTAAGTTCATGAAAAATAGAGATCCTTATCCATATACGATTCAAGAAATGGCGGAGTTTTCACTTATCAGCCCACCTTGGGCTAAAGGCAAACACACTTTTGATATAAGAATTTATTTGGCACAGAAAGAAGGTAAAATTATTCCATTAGGAGGATTAGCAAGGATTGCTAGGGGAGAATATCATGGCACCTTAGACAAACAAGAATTTGTAGTAAATCTATCTGGATTTGATGGACAAATAGAGGTATTCAGAGGGCAGGGGATTTCAGAAAAGAATGCGAAAATGTTAAACCTCACACTCGATGATTTCGTGAATATTTTTTGTATAGGCTGCGTTCTATTTGTTAGTATGGCAAAGAATTATCAAAAAATTATGAGCTTCTCTGATTGGAATCAGATTATTGGATAAAAAAAAAAAAATTAATTTTTTTAAGAAATAAGTTCTTCATATGCCTTTTCAATTGAAGAATATCCAAGTTCATTAACCAATCTGGCAATCATATCTCTTGCATGTTTTTTGTGGATAGGGGCAAAGACCATTTCTATATCTGCATATTCAGAAAGATACCGGAATCCTATTTCAAGAGCCCGTTTCTTTTTTCCCAGTTGCTCATTACAGACCATTGCTCTATAGGTTATTTTATCGGCCATTATTCTTATATTTACATATAGTAATCCATCAAGAGCAAGATCATACCAACGTAATGCTTCATTCCAATTTTGACGGCGGTCATAAAAGCCTCCAAGAACTTCAGGGATAGGGGATTGAGTAGCCTCTGTAACCTTCCCCTCAGTATCTTTTAATGAAGATTTTACAGCAAACTCGGCAAGCTCTAAGTCATCTCCTGCTTCCGCAAGTTGGGCCAAGTTTGAATAGATTAATTGACGATAAGTTGAATTAAAATTATCAAGTTCTTCAATTATTGAATCAAATATTTTACGAATTTTCTGAAAGATATGTGGAGGAAATTTAAAGGTAAGATAGTCCGCTTCTTGAGGAGTGAAAGCTTTATTTTCAACAGGAAATATTCGTTTCATTTCCGACATCCAAAGGCTTGCCATCCCTAATTCTAGCTTCGCAAATACTTTTTTATCGCATTTTAAAGCATGGCATCGTTCTAAGATCCCTTCAAATTGATGTCTTATAATTTTATCTATTTTTTCCATATTAGAAGGATCTTCT
>Ga0114925_10000214_pt1 | contig 23339 bp, 22 predicted proteins | sample SumtaG_2_FD_87287 | JGI IMG/M metagenome (GOLD analysis project Ga0114925, IMG submission 87287) | Deep subsurface microbial communities from Indian Ocean to uncover new lineages of life (NeLLi) - Sumatra_00607 metaG | ecosystem: Environmental > Aquatic > Marine > Oceanic > Sediment | place... | reverse complement strand
TCTTACTTGATTCATGAAACCTTACGTATTTGGGCACAGAGGTGCAATGGGATATGAAATTGAGAATACGCTTCCCTCTTTTAAAAAAGCTGTTGAGATGAAAGCGGGTATAGAGACAGATCTTCATCTAACTAAAGATAATATCTTAGTTTGCTTCCACGATCATGGTTTTCAAATAGGTGCTCAATCTTATATGATCAATCAATTAACCCTTAAAGAATTAAGAAACATACGATTTGAAGATGAACGAGAAGTTCCTACATTTGAAGATATTGTACGGATCTTTAAAGATAGCCCCAAAACTCCAAGATTTAGCTGCGATATAGGAAATAAAAAAGTAGGGCTTGAACTTATTAATTTTATTGAGAAATTTTCGTTATTTGAACGACTAGAAATAACGGATTTAAAACCAAGAGTTTTATTTAATTTACGGAAGAAAAATGATAAAGTACAATTGGTCCATACTGTTCCCTTTATTGTGGTACACATTAATAATAAAACTATAAAATTCGATAAAATTCATGAAAATCAAATCAGTATCCTAAATATCAAATACGACAGAGTGTCCGAAGAAAATTTTAAAAATATTATTGATAATGGTTTTAAATGCTATTGTTGGGGTGTAAATTCTAAAGCCCGAATGAAAAAAGTCCTAAATATGAAATATAAAGATGAAACTTTCAGCGCAATTTACACAAATTTCCCAGATATTCTTATTAATTTAAGAGATGAAATATATAGTTAATATTTTAATTATTTTGAAATATTATAAATATTTTAAATTCTTAAAATTAATACTATATAGAATTAGTTTCTAAAAACAAATAATAAAACTTTTTGATTCAAAAATGACTATGTTAGACACAATAAAAGAATCTATTCTTGCTAAATTATTACTAATGGTGATAATCGCATGGGTTATCATGGCAATTATTTTTGGATTTACAGATTTACAGATTTCCCAGGCAGTCAGGGATTCAGAATCTGCATGGGGTAATTTTGGAGATGTTTACGGTGAGGGTCCAGGTTACGGATTGATAGCCATCGGAATCGTGATTTTAATTGCTAGCGGGACTACTGAACTTAAAAAACAAAAGATTCCTGCATATGTAGTAATTATAATTGCTATGATTCTTTTTATTCTTGGATTTGCGTTTGCTGACGAGGAGGGTCTTAATGAAGATTTGATTATATATGGTGGATTTATTGGTTTTCCAGTACTAATTTTCACTATATTATTTTTTAATAAAGACTGGTCAGAATACAAAAACATTGCAATTGTAATTGTACTCCTAGCTATTATAGTTCCATTATTGTACGTGCAGATTTTAAAACTTATATGGGGTCGTGTTCGACCACGTGATGTTTTTGCAGGAGAAGGCGTTTTTACCGCTTGGTATATTATAAATGGTTATACAGATAACCATTCATTTCCTTCGGGGCATACAAGTATGGGTTTTATGCTTTTACCATTATTGATTACTGTAAGAGAAAGAGAATGGAAAGATCCCGCAAAATTAATCACATGGATATTAGTGGTTGGATGGGCATTATTTGTAGGTGCTTCGAGGGTGATAGTAGAAGCTCATTTTGCCTCGGATGTGTTATTTTCAGCCGGTATGGCTTCAGTAGTTACAATCCTGCTTTATAATAAATTTTGTAAGGACAGATCTTAAATCCTTTTTTTTTCATTATTTTTTATGGAACTTCTTTCTTGTTATATAAATTTCTTAAAACTAAAAAAAATATAAAATATTTAATAATATTCAATCTTAGTCTTTAGGTTTTAACTTTAAGTATGTTTCTAAGAAGATGTTACAATATTCCATTAAACCCTCATTAAGATTAATTTGTGGTTCTCTTGAAGTTTGCTCGATTGGAAAGTTTGATTCAGTTATCATTTTTCTTCAATTATAATTGCTAGTTTTTTATTATATAAGTCAAAGAATATAAAATTCAAAAAATTGAATAATACTTAGATGATATTAACTAAAATTTAGGTATTTGTGATGGAAAAAGTCTTTAAAAATGTATATCATGTGGGCGATTCTGGCTGTTCAGTATATTTAGTAGATACGCAGAGCGAGGATGGACTTGTGCTAATCGATGCCGGTATGAGCTTGGACATGATTAAAAAAATAAGTAAAATGGGACTTAATCCTATGAAGATCAAGCATTGTATTATTACTCATTTCCACATTGATCATACAGCAGCATGTTCTGATCTTAAGGATTTCAATAAAAAAGTTAAGTTTTACGCACACGATCTGGATGCAGATGCTATAGAAGAGAGTGGGCATGATAGTAAGACTGCTGCTTCATGGTACGGAGTAAAATATAAACCTGTAAAGTTAGAAAAGCGATTCACCGAAGAACTTGAAATCTTAAAGTTTGGTTCATATGAATTTCATTGCATTCATACTCCAGGACACACCCCCGGCTCAATTTCGGTATTAGTTGAAGTTGAGGGAAAGAAAGTTCTTTTTGGACAAGATATCCATGGGCCATTTATGGCTAGTTTTGGCTCAAATTTGCAGGATTATCAGAAATCAATGCAAAAATTACTAGATTTAAAGGCAGATATTTTATGTGAAGGGCATTTTGGGGTTTTCCAGCCCGCAGATAAGGTATATAGTTATATTAAAGGATATAAGGATAGTAACCTTCCATAGATATTGTTTTTTATATTTTACCGTCTTGGTCTTTTTCCATTCTCTCCCACTCAGCAAAATACGCATCCAAGGAATCTATGAAATTACCCACAGAGTCTATATTAATAGCAACATAATCTCCATCTATTATAAAATAGTTCTAAATAGGTCAATTAAATAATTATCAACAATAAAATATTGCTAAGTCTGAACTTTTTCTTGAAAATGAAGAGTTGTTATTTTAATAAGCCATTCAATCGTCCCATAAGCGTGCCAACGGTTTACCCATAGCCACATTACACTATGAATTATGAAGAAAATAAGTATAAATGAAATAATATAAAATGGAATCGATAGATTTTTTGGAAATATAATGAAAAGAAGATAATGACAGAGATAAATCGTAAAGCTATATTGTCCAAAAAGTATCAAGCCTCTCGGGGGCCTTTCACTAATCTGGATTAATTTTTCTTCAGAAGTTTGTATATCTCGCTGAAGTAATACTGCCAGGAGTATGAGTTCTATACCCAGACTTAAAATGCTCCATGATGTTGATCCTCGGACCAAAACACGGGGAAGATAATAAAGTGTAAGGTCTTTATGAAAATTTAAATCATACATTAATTTTCGAGCCATAAAATCATTGCTTAGATAAGATCCAATTAATATTCCAAGGACAATTAAGCTAATCCCTATAATAATCAGATTTTTCGAATTAAATTTATTTGAAGAATAAGGGCTTCCAATTTCTTCCGATTTACTCTCAATCAGCCAAGTACCTATGGCCGATCCTATAAAGAAAAAACCAAAAAATGGAAAGGGCGTAATTGAACTCACATCATTAAATAAGATATAAAATAATGAGGATGTACTTTCTGTGTATAGTAAAATTCTTAGCGTATCTGCTAATAATATAAAAAGTAAGCCAATGATTAGCCTAAAATATGGTGAAGTTTTAAGAAAAGGATAACAAACAATACGGGCTATTGCGATTGCAAATAACACGTACCAAACCCAAATTGTCATTTCCCAAATAATTGCACTTCCGATTAAATTGGCTATAAGAGCAATGCCTAAAATCCATAAGGTTCTTGTCCAAAAATGAATTATTGAGTGTTTTTTTGTATATTTTGGATCCTCTAGTACTTTTCGATTCTGAGAATTAAAAGAAAATGCCAATCCAATGCCTGCAAGTAAAATAAATGCAGCTGCACCTAAAGCATCACCTAAAATAAAAATAGATGTGCCAACCCATCTATCTTTTTCAGATAGTAAGAATTGGGCTGAATGTCCTAGAATCATGAAAGTTATGGAAATTCCACGAAACGTGTCAAGAGCTCTTATCCTATATCTTTTCTTCATTATTAGATAGTTTTTTTTTATTTTGAGAATGAATTAAGTTTTATTTTTTTTTGCTTTTAATCTTATTCTTCACAAAGAGAAAAAATATTTTAAATATTCTTTAACCCATAAGATATATTAGAGTTTTTATAATATTTATAATGTAATTCAACATAATATTGAGGTAAATCGATAAGATGCCACCATTAAAGAACTCTTCTCAAATTTTAGCTAGTTTATTGTTAGTTTCAATTGGTATGATGACAACGATAACGTTTGGATTTGTACCGCTTCTTAATTATTTCGAAATATATATGAACGTCATGTATGCAATAGTTTTTTGGTTATTCTTTGGTATTTCGTGCATTATATTTGGAAAAATAAGACTCGTTGATAGAATTGAAAAGAAAGAATATCTATGTCTTTCTAATCTCCTATGGGGTATTGTTGTAATAATGCTTAATTTTACATGTACAAATGTTCCATTAACTCTTGTTCTAGTAATAATAACCGCAGCGCTAACCGCCGTCAACGTAGTTGTAGGGGCCAGTTATTTAAGTTCCAATGTTAAAATTAATAAACGAGGATTTTATGCAGGTATTTATTTAGGTATTGGATGGAGTCTGGTGGCGTTAACTGCGTATATTTCTTTCTTAAATGTACATATTAATTTTCTAATATTAGGTATTTTAAATATCATCGTTGGGCTTGTTTGCTTTTACCTTGCTCGTACGGGAAAAGTGAAAATAAAATGGGAACAATTAATAACAATTCCAAGGGATTATAATGTGCGTAAAAATGGTATGATCTTCTGGATAAGCTCCTTAGTTTTTTCTACATTTCTAGGAATCATTGTATTTCTTCTTGGAACTAAAATGCTATTAGATATATCTTTAAAATCTTTTTATTTGGATAATTTACAATATTACTTTGCGACTGCTGAATCTTATAATTTAGGATTAGTCAATTTTGACTTTATTGTAGTTGGATCGTTGAATTTATTTTTAAGCCCTATTCTTGGTAGGTTAAACGATAAATACGGGCGAAAACCTATTTATTTCTTATCAAATCTGTTAATTCCTATTTGCTTGATTTTTTTAGCATTTTGGAGTATTTTTGCTTTCATTGTGTTATCTTTAGCAGTTTATTCAACAATCTGTGCGAATTACATAATAATTGAGAGCACTGTTTGGTCTGATTTAGCACCAGAAGAAAAAATAGGGCAATATAATGGATATGGATGGAGCTCAATGGGATTAGGGGGTACTATTGGATTTATCATAGGATATCTATTGACTTCACCTCAATTTTTAGCACAGCTCGACATTCTTGTTGTTATGACGATAATTGGGTTAAGCGAAATTTCAATGATTCCGTTTGTTTCAATGAAAGACTCGCTTCCACCCTCAGAAGAGATGGAATGGTCTAAAGAGATCATTCATATTTATGTAATAAAAGACGGGGGAATAATAATGACCGATTATTCTTTCTCTAAAGAAGAACATTTTGATGCAGATTTATTGGCAGGTGGAATGACGGGTGTCAGCACGATATTACAGGAGATGATCGATAGTAAACAAACTAAACTCCAAGTAATTGATCATGAAGATAAAAAACTTCTTTTTGATTATGGAAGAGGCTTCTTTGTAGTTTTAATATCCATAAAAGATTTGAAAATTCTGCGATCCAAATTGAAAACTTTAACAGACGAGATTCATAATATCTTTCGGGAGATCATTGAAATTTGGGAAGGGGATTTAGATATTTTCAAGCCAATTATAACTATGATCAAAAATCATTTTATAGAAGATTAGAGATTTTTTTCTTCTAAATTACTCATAATTAAAATTTTAAGCAATTCTTATGTATTAAATTTATAACTAATATTTAAAAATTGAAAAAGTGATTCCTTTTAATGAAATATAAGGTAGGAGATGAAATCGGAGGAACATATAAAGTGCTCCGTATATTAGGCGGTGAAGGCGAAAGCGGAAGAGGTGTAGTTTATGTTGTCAATGATGGTAATAACATTATTGCTTTAAAGACAATACAAGATCAATATCTCTCCGATGAAACAATGATACATGCTTTTAAACGAGAAGCCTTAGCATGGGTACACCTAGACCGGCACCCCTATATTGTCAAGGCATTATATGTAATTAATATAAATGAACAGCCTTTTATTGCTCTCGATTTTATTGCTCCTGATGAAGATGACCGCAATACTTTAACACATTTTATGGAGTCGCCAATTTCCTTAAGGCAGACCTTAATTTGGGGCATCCAATTCTGTCATGGAATGGAATATTCAGAATCACGTGGAATTTCACCCCATAGAGATATAAAACCAGATAATATAATGATTTCAACTGAAGGAAATATAAAGATAACCGATTATGGGTTAGCAATGTTTTTGGGGCAAGAGCAAACAGTAACAGATTGGAGAGATTTGGCTGAACAAGGCCAATTAGGATTAAGTTTTTTACGAGTGTCTAAAGGTGAAGAAATCGGGGGCACAGTACCTTGGATGCCTGCTGAACAGTTTGAAGGTCAAACAGATGTAAGGAGTGATATTTATAGCTTCGGAATTGTACTTTACCAGATGGTTAACAATGGAAGGCTTCCATTTGAATATGGTACAATTGAGGATTATTACATTGCCCACAAAACAGAAATTATAAATAAATTTAAATCAGCTCTATTTCCGGTTATCGATCGCTGCTTAAAAAAAGAGCAAGATGATCGTTATCAAACTTTTTTAGAGGTGAGAAAGGATTTAGAAAAGCTTTATAAAAAAATAACTAAAAAAACGCCACCAACACCTCCTAAGGAAAAGGATCTTAAAGCTTCAGAACATAACAACAAGGGCGTATCCTTTTCTAACCTTGGTTTTCCTGATGAGGCGATCGAGGCGTTTAAAGAAGCATTGCGTGTAAGTCCCGGATATGCAAATGCCCATAACAATTTAGGACTAATTTATAAAAAAAGAGGACAGTTAGATGAGGCAATTGATCAATTTAGAGCTGCGCTACGTACAAAAGGAAATTCATTTACAATTATTAACAATTTAGCAAAATCTCTTGAAGCAAAAGGACTTTATGAAGAGGCAGCCCTAGAGTTTCGTACAGTAGTGCGAAGTGCTCCATATTTTATGGAAGGACATTACAATTTGGCAAGAGCTTATGATAAATTAGGTAACTATGAAGATGCAATAGATTTGTATAAAAATTTCATCGAATTTACCTCATCCAAACATGCACGACATAGTAAAAGAGCAAAGGACGCAAAAATACGTATAAAAGAATTAAAAAAGTTAATAAAAAAGAAAAAAAAATAGTATCTATCTCCTAAAAAATATTTGGATAATCCTTTTCTACTTTTTAATATTTTAATACAAAAAAAGTTTTATTTAATTTTCTTATAATATTGTCGAAAGTTAAAAAAATTTCTATTTAATCAAATAATTAATATAAGTGAGTATTTTGACATTAGAAAATAAGGAATCTGATTTAAATGAAAATAATAATGAGGTTATAAAGGAGGAGATTAATCTACAGTTTCATTGGTACTTATTTACTTTTTTTATTATAATTATAGTATCATTTTTATTACCAGGGGTAATTCTAATGTTATTCATTTTATTTTTCTTTGTGCCATTTTTTTTGGAAACGTCAAGTTTTTTTGCCCTATTTACTGAATGGAAACCATTATTGGCTTTTATAACAATGCCGTTTGTCATTATTGGATGCTATCTTTTACATTTATTTTTTGTAGCTTTATTTACTCGCATGTTTTGGAGAATTTCTGAGAAAATTTCACCTACAAAAGATGGTATCATACCTAGAAATATTCCTAGCAAGACATTGAATTTTTATCATATCAGATCATTCATGATAAAATATGGTAAGAATGTTTTCATTAAAGGAGCGTTTCCTTGGCTAGCAAATTGGTTTTTCAATTTTGTTGGTTCAAATAAAATCGGAAAAGGGACAACGATTGAAGAGCAAGTTTGTGCCGATAAGTACATCCGTGTGGGAAATAATAGTTATATCGGTGTCAACTGTGTCCTTACAAGTCACCTCGTCGAAGGGATATTCGGAAATACTGTATTTTTTGAGCTTAAAGTAGGAGATAATGTTACCTTAGGTGGATTTAATTGTTTTGCATCAGGTTGTGATATTAAGGATGATTCCTATCTATTGCCAACCGCATGTGGAGGAAAATTTTACACTATTAAAGGAAAAGGTTACTATTTTGGAGCACCCGTTCGCAAAATCTTTAAAAAGAGAATTAAAGAATTTCTAGGTTTAACTAAAGAAGATTTGGCTAGAGCAGAAGCTTTAAAGGAAAAGAGAAAGGCTTCCAAAAAATTACCGAATAAAAAAGAGGATAACGAGGAAAAATGACTGAGGAAAAACAAGAAATACTCGAACAAAATAAAAATGAAGACTATAATTTTGCGATAGATTTCAGCACCAGTAGTGCAATTAGTCGAATCAGTTTAAAATTTTTAGTATTTTATGTGCCAATTTTTTGGATTGCGGGATTATTACCTGTTACTTTTTGGTATGCTTATACCGCCCAAGTTGAAGGGGTCGGCTGGATCTTAACGATCTTAATGCTTCCTTTTGCATTTCTTGCTATGTGGTTTCTTTTTATATTTGGATGCTTATTTATTACTAAATTATTCTTAATTTTAACAAATTTAATTCATAAACCTAGAGAAGGCATATTTCTTGCTGAAAAGGGTGATAAAGACTTTAAGTTCTGGTGTCTCCGAATCGAATTGAAGAAACTGGGGATATGGTTATTCCAGAATTCTTTCTTGCCTCACATGGATACTTGGGTATTCCGTTGGTTTGGTCTAAAAATAGATTTTTCTAGCCATTTTCAAGATGCCTGGGTTGATGCTGAATTTATAAATTTTGGTAGAAAAGTACTGATTGGTCAAGGCGCCGTAGTAATGAGCTCTATGATCGTGGGTAAATATTTAGTAATCAAAAAAATATTTTTTGATGATTATGTTGTTATAGGCGGTCAAACATCCATCGCTCCTGGAACTATTGTGGGAAAAGATTCTGTAATTGGAGCACTCTCGCAATCAAGTTATAATCAGGTTATAGAAGCCGGTTGGATTTATTTTGGCCTGCCTGTTATTAAATTGAAAAGAAATAAATACGCTGAAACGAGTCGTACTGTGATTACTAAAATAGACGTTGATGAATCAATGAAATACCAAGAAGAGCATGATGCCAATATTGATGATGATAAGAAACATTTAGTAAATGGTGGAGGTAATAATTAAACATGTCAGTACCAAATTCAATGAGAGCCGGCCCTTTTGTTCCAACAGTCTTGGTTAAAAAGAGATATTTAATTTTCTATTTTTTTCTGATTTGGATAAGTGTTGCTGCAATACTACTTGAATTTTGGTGGTACTGGCAAAGTTTATATTATTTGGAAACACCTATTCTTTTTTTCATTTTTTTACCATTATTGTTTTTTGTCTTTTACATTACAATGGTTTTAACTTCTTTGATCTTTGCGAAGTTATTATTGATTATCGTGAATGCCCTACACAAACCTCGAGAGGGAGTGTTTTTAAGAGATCCTTCAGATAAAGATTATCGATATTGGAGTCTTCGAAATACAATTAAACGATGGCCTATATGGCTCTCACATCATTTTCCATTTCCATTTTTAGATAATTTATGTTTTAAATTGTTTGGCGTTAAAACGAAGTTTTCAAATTCATTATTTGAGGGTTTTGTTGATACTGAATTCATTGATTTTGGAGAAAATGTTATAGTTGGTCAAGCAACTCTCATTCAATCTGCAGTAATTATAGGAGATTTGTTGATTATTAAAAAAACAGTAATAGGCGATAATGTAAGAATCGCGACCCATAGTGTTATAATGCCTGGAACGCATATTGGAAATAATTGTATTGTGAGTGGTAAAACAATTACTAAGATTGGCCAAGTTTTGGAAGACGGATGGATATATTTAGGTATCCCCGCACAAAAATTCAAAGAAAACAGATATTTTGAAGATGGTATCGAGAATTTAATAACTCATGTAGATGATGTTGAAGGTTTACAAAAAAAATATCAAGAAGTGATGATACGTGATATCCATCAACACCGAAGCTTAAAGGAAAAAAGGAAATATAAAAAGGATGTTTTAAAAGAAGAAAAACTAAGAAGAGAGCGCGCAGCAGAGAAATAACTATTTTTCCAAAAATTTCATCATTATAATATTGATATATGAGGATTATAAACAAAATGGAAGAGTTTATATGTTTTTTCTCCCATTAAAAACTAAAATTTAATATTTAATATCCAAGAAAGGGGAGCATTATGGTAAAGTATAAGGTTGGCGATCTTATTGAGGATAAGTATAAAGTTTTCCGTATTTTAGGAGGTCCTGGAAAAAGTGGTCAAGGTATCGTTTATGTTTGTACAGATGAAGCTAATAAGATTATTGCTTTGAAAACACTTCAAAATAAATATACAAACTCAAAAGAGATGAAGCATTCATTTAAACGAGAAGCATTGGCTTGGGTACAGCTTGAACAACATCCCTATATTGTAAGAGCTCATTTTGTAAAAAAAATTGATGATCGTCCATTTATAGCAATAGATTATATAGGTCCTGACAAAAAAGGTAGAAATACCTTAAAACATCATATGGAAAATCCGCTTAATTTAAAAGATGTTCTGAAATGGAGCATTCAATTTTGCTATGCGATGGAATATGCAGAATCCAAGGGTATTTCCCCTCATAGAGATATAAAACCAGATAATATTATGATCACAGCAAATGGAGATGTAAAAATCACAGATTTCGGACTTGTGAAATTCTTAGATGAAAAGGAAAGCATAGGAGATTGGAGAAAATTAGCTGAAATGGGTGAAATTGGTCTAAGTTTTCTTCGCTTCTCAGAAGGAATTGTAGTTGGAGGTACTGTCCCCTGGATGTCGCCCGAGCAATTCGATGCAAACACGGATGTTAGAAGCGACATTTATAGTTATGGAATTGTTTTATACCAAATGGTTAATAATGGAGAATTGCCATTTCATTATAATACTGTTGAGGCTTATTTTAAAGCACATAAAGAAGAATTACCACAAGAGATTGATTCAAAATTGTTCCCAATTATCAAAAAATGTTTAGAGAAGGATCCAGACTATAGGTACCAAAATTTTAAAGAGCTAAGAATAGATCTCGAGAAAATTTATCATTCAGAGGTTGGAAAAAAAATACCAAAACCTCCCAAAGAAGAGATTCTCAAGGCAGAAGAACATAATAATAAAGGAGTTTCATTTGCTACATTAGATTTCAAAGATGAAGCAATAAAAGAATTTAGAAAAGCACTTCAATTAAAGCCAGAATTTTCTAATGCCCGAATAAATCTAGGGCTTCTACTTACAACAAAAGGTAGTTATGATGAGGCGATTAGTGAGTTTAGAGAAGCTTTAAAATTAAAGTCAAGCTCTCTTAAGATCCGCAGAAATTTAGCGAAAGCTTTGGAGGCTAAGGGAGATATTAATGACGCAATTGAAGAATACAGGATAATTATACGAGAAGCGCCCTATTATATCAATGCTCATTATCATTTAGCTCGCCTATGTGATAATATTGGAAGAATTGATGATGCCATTACATATTTTGAGAATTTTCTTAATTTCACGCCAAAGCACACTGAAAGAGCGAAATTTGCTAAAAAAAAATTGAAAAAATTGAAGAAATTGAAGAAACAAAAGAAACAACCTTCTAATTAGTTATCTAAAATTAGTAATTTCTAGTCAATTTCATATTAATAATATTAATTAGAGTAAATATTAATATAATATTCTTTCACGTTTTGACTGAAATGTTTATTCCTATTTCAAAATAAGGTACGTATTTTTTAAATTATATATGAATGTATATACCTTGTATATACAACCTGGGGTAATACGAAGATAATATGTTGCAGTTCGGAACACATTTGCAACACACTTATATATGAGTTAAGATAATAGTCCAAGTCCAATCCCGCCCGTAACAAGTGCGATGCGTACGAGGCGCGGGATATATGCGTGCCGATGTTTTTTCCGAGGATTCTGATCCCCGTGGGTCCGTTTTATTTTTTCAACCTTTTTTATTTTTTTTCGTAATTTTCGGAAAGAAACGTCCGGTTTTGGATGCATAATCATCATAAATCTCACCAAACATTTCTCGTAACATCTTTTCTTCCTCTTTAGCTTGGTAAGGGAGTGCTAGAAAACCAGTCAAACCGAAAAATATTATCCAAGCTCCAGTTGCTAGAAAAATGAAAAGAATTTCAAATACCCCAGCAATATATGCTGGATGGCGAATATATTTATATGACCCCCCAGTTGCGAGCACGTATTTTTCTTCTTTCATTTGGCTAGTACAAGGAGTATAATTGACATTATAAATAAAAGTTATTGTTACCCAAACGCCAAGGAACCACATTCCAATAATACCTATCCAATTCGCCCATATTGGAAGATCTATAATGAATATTAAATTATAATCCCAAAAACCAAATATAAAATGAAAAACCAAGTCAATTAATATGAAGTAAGAATAAAGTATCCCAAATCCGACCGCTATCTGGGACAATCTTCTCCCGGGTATTTGCTTATTATTGATTGGAGCATTTCTATTTACTATAATAGCTCCCTTAGGTAAATTATTTCCTCGAATTCGCTTAATAATCGGAGGGAGAATAAATTTGATTGTCCAGATACCAAAAATGGTGAATAGTAATATAAAAATATTTAACATGATAAAACCACCTTTAAAGAATGAAATAACACATCTTATAAATATATGAGGTCGTTTAAATTATTACAAAAAATGATGTGTTGCATTTATGTTCCGAAAACCAATATAACTCGAAGATATTATACGATTATTATCTTTTTATAAAAAAAAAAGTATAGACTATGCCAAATCCCATCAATAATCCACTTATTGCCCAAATATAGATTGAAAGATTATATTGAATAGCATTCCACATCATAAATATAGCTCCAAGAAAATCAAAAATTGTATCTGAGATTAGAACAATCTCAACTTTATCCCATTCAGATTCTCGAGAAGCTAAGAAGTTCATTATTCCATAAGTTAAAAAAGTTATACCAATAATCTGTCCAAATATAAAATCCGAAAAAGGCCATTCAATAAAACTCATTAAAGCTTCAGTAAAAAACAGAAATCCAATACCAACAATAAAACATCCTAGACCATCAAGGAAAATAACTATTTTTAACAGTTTTGATATTTCTTTAGACATAACCTTCCCTATTTAAAATACTATGTTTATGAACTTATTATTTTTTTATATTGTTGCACAAATGTTGCTTCAAACGGCATAACTCGAAGATAATATGTTGCAGTTTACAATATTCTGGCAATACGTTTAAATATATAAAATAAAATTGATTTTGTTTAAAACACTAAACATTTATATCTTTATCGCATGACCAGCATTTTTCGCCATTTTCTTTTAAAACAGTAGCACATTTAATACAGTAGAATGTTTTACAAGAAGGACAAGCATAGATATTAGCACCAACAATAGGACCTTTATGTACGATACAAATAATTTTTTGCTCTTCTACACCAACTTCTGATTCTGTTTTTTCCAACTCTTGTTTTTCTTCTTCAGTATAACCAACCACCTCTTGTTCAGTTATGGTATCCGTTGCCTTTTTTGGGGGCTTCGCTGTTAATGGCGTAGCTGGAGGGACAATATTTTCAACTCTTGCTGGTTCTTCAGACACTGGAGCTCTTTTCTTGCGAATTGTTATGAATGCCACTGCACCCACACCAACAACAGTCCCTATTGTTATAAATATTATGATATTCATATCTGGAGCATTTGGAGCTGAATCGTCATCATCAACACTTTGAGAACCTGTAAAAACATCAACCCATAAACTAATATTACTTAATTGAAAATTTATACTTTCATTTAAATCAGTATACATACTAACAAAATATGGATCACTTTCAGCTTCTGAAAAGATAAACGGGCCACCATCAAACTCATAATAGTGAGTAATAATTACAATCAATTCATAAAGACCCTTCTTATTAAAAAAAGACCCAAAATTAGCACTCGAAATATTATGCTTTCCAGTACCATTTAATGTTGAATCAAATGTGCATAAATATTGTTTTTTACCATCTGGCTTCTTTAAGTAGATCTTGGCACTTGCATATAAATCATCTAAAGAAATTGAAGCTGTACTCTCTGTTCCATTTCTTGACTCGATTTTTTCTCCATTTTCTAAGGAGGACATATTTAAAATAGCTGAAAATGAAGCGTTAAAGGGATTTAAATCATCCTCTTCATAAGTAAAATTAGTGGAAAATCTAACAGTTCTATTAAAAATAAATGTGGGGATAATGTAAATTTCATAACCTATTTCAACAATTGTATCATTTGTTTCTATTTTACCATATAATTCTGAATGATGACTTGTATTCATCTTAATGACCATATTTGAAGAATTATGTGAACTAAAAACGCTATTGATGTTTGAAGCATTATCTACCGTCTTCGTTGTAGTATCATCAGTATTGATGGGCATCACTGTAAAATTTCCACGATAATAACAATAGTCAATTGGAGGGCCTTCATCAAATCCATCAAGACCACCTAAGATAATTCCTGAAATATCCCAATTAGGAGTATATTGATTTTCTATTTCTGTCTCTGTCCAGTTTTCCATTAATGCTACTAAATCCACAGTTTTATTAGGAGATGAGCTTTTTACATTATTGTTAATATCATTTAACTTGAAAACACCATTATTTTCAAGATTTTTATGTCTTCCCTTGCCTACAGTTATAAAAATAAATGAAATGGATGGAATAAGAATTATAATTAATAAAAAGCCATTTGTAAGATTTTTTTTCATTCTGGTTCTCATGTCTAAAATAATTATATCATATTTCTTTTTTATAATTTGTCAAAATCTATTAAATAATTACAATCAGGCGCCATGTCGCCCTGAAATGACTGCCCACAATGTAATGAATTTTCGGGATGCACTTAATCAACTAAGTAATGAAAAGCAAACTCAAAAGAAACAATAAAAATCATATTTTAAAAAAGTCCACAATTTCCTTAGTTACTCTCTCTATTTCTTCATCTTCCGCACATTCGTGATCCATACACGAAATAATTGCGATTTCGGGAATAATAATGGCTTTTTGAATAATATTATGAAGCTCTGTAGTAGGTGTGACTTTATCTACTTCACCAAGAATCACTTTAAGCTTTTTAATCTGTAACTTTTGAATAATTCTTTCTATTTGAAAATTTTCCATAGATAATTCATTTTTTGTCATTCTAATGAATTCATTGATATCATTTGTTGGAAATCTGACATTACCCGGAAGAAATCGATTAATATAATGTAGAACTTTAGGAAAATCTTCACTCTCTATATGTCTCTTTAAATCAATAATGGGACTTAATAATACTAATTTATTTATTATTTTGACTTGTGAACATAAAATTAATGCAATATAACCCCCTAAATCATGGGCTAATATGTTCACATTATTCAAGTCGAAGATATTATGGCCCGCCATTTTTTCAACAAATTCAATTACTTGTAAGGTATCTGACACATAAGCTTCTAAAGAGACTTTGCCTTCGCTGTATCTGTACCCTCTAAAATTAAATACCATAAAGGCATATCCCATATCTAATAGATATTGATAAGTCCTTACAATCTCTTTTAATGTGAAAAGTTGTGGAAACCCATGAAGATAAATAATTAATGAGTGAGGTTTTATGAATGATTCTGGTGGAAAATAAAGCATTCCCCTAAAGATCTCATCTTCATTATTGATTTTGACTTCAGCAACCTCGTAGGGTCCATCAAACTGCTTTTCTTTAAATTCCATCCAAATCACTAATTATAATTCTTAATCCATAATTTTATCTTATTTAATTTATTAGTATAATGTAATTGATAATAAGAATTTGGTTTCAGAAGGAGATAATGAAATGATACTTGAGGACATGCATACTCATAGCGAACGATGTCATCACGCTGTAGGAACTCTTGAAGATTACATTAAAAAAGCTATTGAAATTGGATTAAAAACTATTGGATTTAGCGACCACTTTCCTTACGAGTTTTTAAAGAAAATAGATCGAATTCCATTTGGAGAATATGCTATGACTTTAGATGAAATTGAAAATTACTTATCTACGGCAGAAAGGTTAAGAGAAAAATACAAAGAAAAGATAAATGTTAGAATTTCCTTTGAAATAGATTATTTTAAAAACCAAGAAAAAGCTCTAAATGTTCAATTGGAAAAAATAAAAGATCGTTTAGATTATATATTAGGTTCGATACATATATTAGACTTTGAAGAGGGAAGAGGCTCTTGGGGTTTCGATGATAGTAGATTTCTTGAAGATTATGAATTTTATGGTCCGGACAGAGTATACATGCAATACTATAAAACGGAACAAGAAATGGTAAGCTCTAATGAATTTGATTTGGATATCGTTGGACATTTTGATTTACCAAAAAAATTTGGTCATTTACCAGATAATAGAGATGCTGTGCTCAATGAAGCTTTAAAGACCTTGGAATTAATTAAAAATCGAGATTTAGTCATGGAAATTAACACAAGTGGATTTAGAAAAGAGGTTAAGAAACAATATCCTAGCTTAGAAATAATCGAAAAAATGTATGAGCTTGATATTCCCATTTTATTGGGGTCGGATGCTCATGATCCAAATGAAATTGCTTGGGAATTTAAAACAATAATAAAAAAACTAAAAAGAATAGGATATTTTCAGTTAGTTCACTTTAATAAAAGAGAAAGAAGCTTTATTGAAATGTAATTTAATTTATTGATAAAAAGTAGTGAAAATGTCTGAAAAAAAATATGATAAATGCGAAATATGTGGAGAAAATTTAAAATATGTTACGCAAACAGACATGACTGAAGAGCTTTCATGTTACTTTTGTGGAAAAACAGATCTTGTGAATATATTTTGTCCTAAAAATCACTATATTTGTAGTGAATGTCACGCAAAAGGTCCAGTTGAACTAATCGAAAGGATCTGTGAAGAAAACGATATAAAAGACCCTTTTGAACTTGCAGATATGATTATGAAGCATCCAAAATTCAAAATGTATGGACCTGAACACCATGTTTTAACCCCAGCCGTTATTCTAACAGCATTAAAAAATAATAACATTAAAAAGCCTAATGGAGAGAAAATAACCTTATTTGACATTAAAGAAGCAATAAGAAGAGCATCAAAAATTCCTGGAGGTTGGTGCGGATTTTACGGTTCATGTGGAGCTGGCATGGGCTCAGGAGTTGCAATTAGTATATTTACTGAAGCAACACCAGCAACAGATAAACCCAGAACATTAGCTAATCAGATGACCGCAAGGTCATTAAATAAAATAGCAGATAATTTAGAACATTGTTGTAAAAGATCGGTAAAATTATCTATATGTGAAACATTAGATTTTCTTGCTGAAAATTTTGAAATTAAACTTGATTATTCTTACGGTAAATGTGTTTTTTCAAGGTATAATGATAAATGTGAAAAAAATAATTGTCCAATTTTTTAATATAGATTAAATATAGATATAGTGTTTGATTTTAATTATTCATAATTGAAATAATAAAGAGTGTTAAAAAATGAGTCATGAGCATAATCATGATGATTGCGATTGTGATCATCATCACCCTGAGGTACCTATCCACAGTGGAAATAATCCTTGTCCTACTGAACAATTTGTTGAAAAACTATTAAAAGATTTAGAAAAAGAAAAAGATTTATAGTTATTTTAAACTCTTATTAACCAACTTGCGATAAACCAAACAGCATAAGTATATATCGCAATATTGACAAACCAAAAATCTTTCGAATGTTGGTAAACAATAGTGAAGAAAACCTCTAAAATGGTAAAGCCTATTACAAACACAGCTAATAGAATTGGCGTAATTAGTAGTACTATCCCGACATTTGTCATATCATAAGCAAAGAAGAGTCCAACTATTAACATTGTGATAAAGAGCCCTTTAATCATCCCATTTACTAATACAGTTTTAAATAAAGTTGAAATTGTGAATTTATTTTTAGCATTGAAGAGATTATCTTGTACCTTTTTTCTACAAATATATTCTATTATCCCCATTATGAACAAAACTTCGATTAAAAGAGTTAAAAACATTACAACCCTTTGAAGTATAAATGGATTAAATGTGAACGGTTGCCATTTATTATTTATATCATAATAAGTATCAAATAGATTCATGCCTAATAGAGATACTAATAGCATTATACTCGCAGCTATAGCAGAAATCATGAACCTTTTGACATTTTCAGAATTGAAGATTGAGTGAATCGATTCAAGTTTTAACACAATAATCATTATAAAAATGATTAACGCAGCTATAATTAAATCTCTTACAAATACATTTATCACAACATAAGTCTGTAATACAGGTATAGAAAAAAGCAATGTAATTAATGGAGCAATGAACATAGCTGCACTTCCTATTCCAATTAATTTTAGAAGATCTGTATTGTTAAATTCTCTTTCATTAATTTTTAAGCCTTTAGAACTCTCTGTATTTCCTATAACTCCCTTTTTATTACTTTTTCTTTTATTTAGGATAAGGATTTTATTTTTTACAGCAGCATATAAAGGTATAAGCAAAATAAAAATGCCAAATACTGCAAAACCGAACATTTGATGTTGGATATCCCAATATGATTGATATTCTTCTTTATTGAATTTATATTGATCATCAATTTCCATACTTTTTTCGAGCCAATCAATGATTTTTTCAACTGATCGAGGATCCCGTGGCGTTGACCCATGGTCAGGAGCATTATCGTCTTCCTCTATAATAAAAAGATCAGAAGCATTTCCTATGTTAAAATCAGCTTTAGAAGTTTTTCCTGGACCTCCAGCTAAGTCGCATAACTCTTCAGCGTCTTCTACTGGAATTAATATATCAGCTTCCGAGATTATTACTAAATAATTGTATGGTGCAGCACCCTCATCCATCTCATCAGCAATATTAGCAAAATTCATCTCAATATAAAATGTTTTCGAGAAGAATTGATATAATAATGCTAAAGCTTCAGGAGGCTCATCATCTTCACTACTACCAACTGCAGCACTTATTGCAATAGTTCCGGAAATATCTACAATGTTTTCTTCCTCAGCCCAGATTGAGGCGCGGGTCACTGCCATACCTCCTAACGAATGACCTACTAAACATATCTCTTTACAATCCATTTCTTTTTCTAAGAATTCTCCACAGCGAACCACATCTTGGTATTCTTTCTCTCCGACTTGTAATCTATTAATTGAGCCACCTGAATTTCCATGCCCTCGCTCGTCTAAAGCTACTACAGTAAAGCCTGCTCTAGCAAGAGCAAGAATTAAAGGTAAATTAGATTCTGCTTTTCCAATAATACCATGAGCTACAACAACGCCATATTTTTGATCTCCAAATCGTTGATTATCTTCATCAGGTTCAGCAATTAAAATTGCAATCTGTGTACCATCATAACTTTTTAAGGAGCTATATCTCATATTAACTCCTTTAAACATCATAGAATACCCCAAAATACCTCCAATAAAAATCATTACAAGAGATAATATCAGTAAAATGGAAAGAATAATCTTTTTTCTCATTAAATAATTTAGGTTTTTAACCTAAATAAAAGTGAAAATCTTAGAAAATAAATATTTAATATTTTTTTAAATTCTTAAAAACCAACTCGCAATGTTCCATACTGCAAAAGAATAGACTACAATTAATAAGAACCAAAAATCTCTAGAATGTTGATAAACTAAAGTTAAGAATGCTTCTAAAATTAAAAATGTGAGACTGAATGTAATAATAAAGAAAAGAACAACGGGGATGATATTTCCAAAATGAATTATATCATTTGCAATAAATACTCCTGTTATAAAGAATGATATAAATATAGCCTTTATAAGAGCACATAACAAGAAAGATTTTACCCAAGTTAGCACAGAAAATTTATATTTACCTCGAAATAAGCGATCTTGAATCATTCTTCTACAAATATATTCAGTAAGTGTCATTATAAAAAGAATTTCAAATAAAAGTGTAATAAACATCCAAAAACGCCCTGCTATAAATGGATTAAACGTAAACGGCATCCATTTTTGATGAACAGAATAATAGGTATCAAAAAGATTTAATCCAATCAAAAGAATAAAAAGCATCAGGCTAGCAGCAGTGAAGGAAATAACAAAACTTCGAAGATTCTTTTTAGTAAAAATTTTTTCAACACTTTCGAATTTTAAAAGTAGAATCGTAATAAGAATTATTACAGGTGCTAAGATAGCGTCCCTTATAAAAACATTTATGACAACATAAGTCTGTAAAACTGGAAAGTTTAATGCCATAGATATTATCGGTGAAACAAAAAAAGCTCCTGATGAAATTAATATTAGTAAAAATAATTTTTTGCCCTCAATTTTTTCTTCTTCAATTTTAATATAATAGCTAATAATATGATCAAGGGTTCTAGCAAAATGTGTCTTTTCTTCTCTATTTAAAGAGAGGATTTTTTTATTAATTAAGGCATATAAAGGAAGTAGCATTATCAACAAACCAGCTAACGCAATTACTAAATATGCTCTCGGGGAATATCGGTTGATCTCATAAGCATCTCTATCAAATTTATAATTCTTTTCTATCCCCATACTATTTTCTATCCATTTAATAATCTTTTCTACCGATCGAGGGTCTTTTGGGGTTCTTCCATGATCCGGTGCCATTTCATCTTTGGGAATCAAATATAGATCTGAGGCGTTCCCTATTTCAAAATCCGCTTTAGATGTCTTTCCTGGCCCCCCCGCTAAATCACACAGATCTATTGCATCATTTGTGTTTACAATTTCATCACTTTCTGACATAACAACGAAATAATTATAGGGCGCAAGAGTCTCATTTAATTTCCCAGCATAAGGTACGATTGACATCTCTATGAAAAATGTGTCTAGAAAAAATTGTTGTAAAATTCTTATACTCTCAGGAGGATCTTCAGATTCATATTCGGACATAGGTGTACTTATCGCAATAGTACCAGCAATTTCGACATCTTTTTCTTCAGCATAGATTGAGGCTATTGTCACAGCAATCCCGCCCATTGAATGCCCTACTAAACAGACTTTATTACAATCTAAATCTTCTTTTAAAAATTCAGCACATCGAATAACATCTAAATATTCATTTTCTCCTACACGTAATTTATGGATCGTGCCACCGGAATTTCCATGGCCTCGCTGGTCTAAAGCAACTACAGTAAAGCCAGCTCTGGCAAGTTCAAGGATTAAAGGTAAATTACTTTCTGCTTTTGCATTAATACCATGTGCCACAACAACGCCATATTTTTGATCTCCAAATCGTTGATTATTTTCATCAGGTTCTGCAATTAAAATCGCTATCTGCGTTCCATCATAACTTTCTACTGAGGAGTATTTGATAGATACACCTTGATACATCGAAACGTATCCGCCAATACCTCCAAGCAGAAGACAAAAAACAGATATCCCTAACAAGAAAGATAGAAGAGATTTTATATTCATTATATAATTAAATTAAATATTCTAAAAAATTATTATTATTTTAAATGTCAATTGAATTTATAGAAATACCTTTATGGTATTGCGTAGTTATTATATGTTTTTTATTAATGATAGTTTTTCTGATTCAATACAAAAGAAGAGAGTCTCTTCAAAGACCTTTTTTCTTAGGTTTAAGTATTTTCATGTTAGGCTATGGTATAGCTCGATTAATAGAAAACATAAGGAGATACTCAATCGGGTCATATAATGATATACTTGACGCTTGGAAAACTGGAACTCAAATTGTCGGATTAAATTTTTGGTTACGCATCTTGTATTATGCAATAGCTTGGGCTATGATTGCAATGTTTTATTATAACATTGAGAAAAATATATTTAAAAAGAACAAATTTCTTCTCACAATATGCGCATTAGTCGAAGGAGTTCTCTCAATAACTATTTATTTCTACTTTAATGATATTGTGTTTTGGGCATCAGTTTTTAATTTCTTTATTGTAGGATTTTTTATACCAATATTATTCTTAAATCTTGCGATGAAAACACCATCTGGATCAATACGAAATGGATGCATCCTTATTTCGATAGGTATGTTGCTATTTGTTCTTGGAGTCATGATTGATTTACCAGAATCCTCTTACTTTATGTATTTACTAGGCCAAGAGGTACCCGAAGATTTAATTCGAATTACTACGCCAATTATATTAATTATGGGGTTATTATCTTTTAGTATAGGATTCAAAACATTTTTTCCGAAAGAATAATTGATAAATTAATAATTATTACTAACATTATTATAAAATTTTAATTATAAATTTAAAAGAACTAAATACTATTCTATAATTAAAGACTATTTATTCTAAATTTAATGAGATGTCCTTGCTATGGATGAGCAAATAATTAAAGATTTTGAATCAAGATTGGCTATGTTTGAAAATTGTGTAAAGAGTATTGCTTCAAATTTTGAATCAAAATTAGTAGATTTAGATAAACAAACAAAAGATATAGTGGAAAATACCAATTATCTAAAAAAAATGAAAGTAGTTTATGAGAACCAAAATAAAAAATTATTACTCATGGAATCTACGATTGATGAACTTATGTATCGATTAGAAAATATCAGTGAACTAAGTGTTAAAAAAAAGAAAAGGAGAAGGTGAATTTAAATGTCTGATGAAGAAAGAATAAAGGATAGTTTTGAGAAGTTTTCTAACAAGTTTGAGGAGATCATGTTTTCTATAATCTCCGGGTTAGCACAAGTTCAAGATAGTTTCTCACGAGTCCAAGAAGGTTTGGACTTTTTGGGCAAGATACGCATCCAAACTGCAGAGAATAAGCAAATTATGTCTAATTTGGATAAATCCTTTAAGAATTTGGAGCGAAAATTAAGAGATATGGCTGTAGATGGGTTTGTGCTTCCTGCTCCAGAAAGAAAAGCGGCTGCCCCTGAGGAAGCCGATGATTTAATGGCTTTATTAAGTACTCCTGTGAGTAATGAGTCGGTTCCGAAAATAAAAGATGATCTGTCTGAATTTGGGAAAGCAGAAGAATTGCCCGCTATAGATGATATTATTGATAAGAAAGAAGAACCTACACCAGAACCTACTCCCGCACCAGAACCTACTCCCGCACCAGAACCTACTCCCGCACCAGAACCTACTCCCGCACCAGAACCTACTCCCGCACCAGAACCTAC
>Ga0114925_10000213_pt1 | contig 23346 bp, 24 predicted proteins | sample SumtaG_2_FD_87287 | JGI IMG/M metagenome (GOLD analysis project Ga0114925, IMG submission 87287) | Deep subsurface microbial communities from Indian Ocean to uncover new lineages of life (NeLLi) - Sumatra_00607 metaG | ecosystem: Environmental > Aquatic > Marine > Oceanic > Sediment | place... | reverse complement strand
TACTGCGAACGGTAGGTTGCCTGAAGCGACAGGATCTGTCGGATGTAAGGCAAGTGCTCCGGTGCCATCTCATCTTGAGCGGCATACTTGGCACGCATCCGATCGTCCATGTCGTACAAAGCAAGACGGGGTTTGCCGCCAATGCGGTCCCACATCATCGATTTGAAGTTCGCCCAAATATCCGACTTCTCCCGAGGCGTGAAAAGCTTGCCTTCGAACATGGACAAACCCTTCTTGTGAAGAGCCTGCTCCAACGGGATAGCGGCATATTGATCGAACAGGCCGCGATGGAAGTGGAAGCGGCGTGACAGGAGATGAATCCAAGCCGCGATCTCTTCGAAGTCGAGTCGAGGCTTACCTTCGAACTCTCCATGGCCTGCCTGAATCTGTCCGATGTAATCCAGGACGATGCGCTGGTTCTCATCGATGTGGGTGATCGCAATTGCACTGGCATCCTTCACCAGACCAAGGTCGAACCCCACGAAGTAGGGGACACGAGCAAGACCACGTGTTTTGGCTCGCAGGTTCTTGTCCACACAGTCAAACAAGTCCTGGGGATCATCCAGCCAACCGAGAGTACGGTCCGAGAACTCGGCACCGAACTCCTGGAAGAACACGCGCTTGTCGAACGCGTAGTGCTCCTTGAAGTAAGAAGCGGGAACGGTGGGGTTCACTTCCCAGGTAGGAGCCTGAACGCAGAGGATGTTTTCAGCGGCCTCGCTGCCGCTCATGCCCTGCAAGAACTTCTTGTAGAACAGTCCCTGCTTGCCCAGCGGAGACGAAATCATGATGATGCGACCGTCAGACTCCGTCTCCTCAACGCCGTCGATGGGGACACCAAACTCGTCTTTGGGGGTGAAGGCTGCATTCGACGGTGCAACAGCGCTGAAGACCTCGTCCGCGGAACTGCCACCTTGAGCCAAGAAGTGGGCAACCTCATCGAGGATGATGACGATGTTGCCCTGACCACGAAGACTCTTGGCGTTACAGGCTGCGAAGAACACCTTGATGGAAGCGCGCGCCTGGGGGTTCTCGGAGTACGAACCAAACTCATCAATGTCGTGCGGCGTCTGGAAACGCGCATACGACATGGTGTTGTTCGCCGTGTACCGCTTGAAGAAGTTACAGTTACCGGTGACGATGTTGCCAGCAAGGGTGAAATCCCCGTGGCCCTCCACGGTCGCGCAGAATACTTCTTCCACGCGGTCCGTTTCTTTCACAGAAACCACACGCCATTTAGTCGCATCCCTTTTGAGTTCTGCGGCCCCTGTGTTCCGATAATTCTCCTGATGGTGAGAGATGAGGAAGAAATCCTCATTCAGCGTATGACCCATCAGCCGCAGACTGTACATCCGAGAAGGACGTCCCGTCATATTCGAGATCCGGTCTTGATATCGGATGTCGTAAGTCCCAATACCAAGAAGCGCACAGACGCTTTCGGCAAACTTGAGATTTCGGTGACTTGCGGAATAGAGGAGGATGCCCTCTTCTTTCATCACAGTACCGTCCGCCGCGAAGTACCCCATCAACCAACCTAGAAGGTAAGCTTTGTTCTCCTGGATATCAGGGAGTTCCCGGAAGAAATTGGGCAACGCGGCCACTTCAACACTGTTGATCGCAGACCGCTCAGCTTGCGGGCACATCGAAAAATACGGAAGAAGAGCTTGGTCTTTTGCCCCGATCAAATTCGCCGTGTTGGCGTTCCGTTTCCCCGGTTTGGTAGATCCATCCCCGAAAGTAAACCCATGCGCGATCCCAAAAGGAGACGGGTTAATCCGGTTTTTCCAGGAACGCCCATATGACATCTTCAGACGGTGCTTCTCTGGACGAAGCTCCTCAGTTGTGAACTCCTGGTAGCCTTTCCCACGATATGCTTTTCGAGCATCCATCGTGAACCATCGATGGTCTTTTGTCGCGTAGATGACTTTCTCGCGCCCTTGTCTTTTAAGGCGCACTTCATACAGGCGTTGATGCCCAAACGATCGAATAGGCGCTTTGACCCAAGACCCGTCCCCAGTGAGCAAAATCTGCTCCGTCCCTGCCAGCTCCCCAATCGGCAAAATTCCCTTATCAGTGATAACTTCAGTTTCACCCGCTAGGCATTTCGCAAAGTGGTGCGAAACCTCTTCGTACAGAAGACCTGCCTGCTCCTTACCGGTAGCGACAGAGACGAGACGGATGGGGTTCGAAGGAGCAACGCCGTAGTACTTCTGCGGGTTGCCCTTGTTGATGAGCTTGTAGGTCTCGTACGCAGCGATGCACGCAGAGATCATCGTATTGTGGTTCGTCAACCCGTTGGCAACAAAGCTCTCGCCATCCGGAACACACAAGTCGTAGACCGCCTCTTCGTCCTCCACCAAGCTTACGACAGGATCGTAAAAATAGTCGGCCTCGGTCAGTTCCTGAAAATGCTCAAGAATCTCAAGATCTGCACCAAGCTTCTCAGCAACGGGGAGTGTCTTCTCCCAACGCGGGTAGGTCATTTCTTCTTTTGCAGAAGGCTTGATCGTATTGCCCAAACAGCTACGGAGGTTGGAACGTTGCCACCCCTTTCCACTGGTTTTGTGTCCTTTAGGCACGGACTCTAGAAGCTGACGACACCAGTTTCGCTGATGAGGGATGGTTTCCGTATTCCCGCCTTCGCGGGAAGCCACTCGAATGGACTCACACAAAGGGTCCATCTTTTTGTGCGTCATGAACCCGACACGCTCTGCGAACAGAGTGCGGGATTTCAATCCACGAACCGTGACGATATAGTAATCACGATCCATCTTCACGTTGCGCTTGGCTTTGCGACGACTGACGATGCCCAAGTTCAACAGCAGAACTTGAACTTCGCGTGCTAGCTCGGAACTCGCCGTACTAAACGAAACGGTCTTGCCGCCCGACTCTACACCCCCATCGGTCTCAAAAAGACCGCGAAGGAATGCCTGCACCACAGGACGTGGGGACCGCATGATCGTGTGCGGAACTCGCTTGTCGTAGCGCCCACAGTGCCAGTCGAACCCAAGCTCATGAAGGAAACGACGTGCAGCGACGCTGTAGAATTGAAGAGCCCCTGTGTTTTTCGTGCGCTTATCCATCACACGAGAAGGAGCCCCAAGCAGTTGCGTGAAAAGGGCTTCCGCCTTCTCCCACATCTCATCGTGCTCCACGGTCATGGAGACCGTGTTCTTTACAGGCCAGTTCCCGTCTCCAACAAGCATCCCCAGGAGAAGTCCCCATTGCTCATCGAGCTTCTCAGGAAACGCCAGCTGTTTCCGTCCAGACTCAGAAGCAGCCTTGGCAGCCGCTGTAGTGTCGACGTACTCCGAAGCCCAGAGATCTGTGTTGCGGTGGACAGCTACTTGGTCATCCACTGCAAGCTCGTCAAGACGGCGCCACTGAATGAGACCATCTGAGCCCATCACCTTGATACGGTGGTTAGGGGTTCCCGCGATCTCAAAACCACAGGAGGTCGCTACTTGGATGATGTCTCGATGCCCACCCCGGTAGAAATAGGCAGACTGGCTCCGTGCATTCTTACCCTCCTGGGCAACCGTAAGCTCCAGGGGATAGTGGTCCTCGTCCGGATGGTCGATGTAAGACTGTTCGGTGTCGTACTCCTCAATTCGGCGCACTCCCTCATTCGTCAAAAGAAGAGTGTTACCGACGACACATTTGCCGCTACGGCGCCCGATGGGGAGAATCAGAGTGCGTCGCTCATGGCCCGGAACAACTTCGCTGATGTTGCACCGGTTGTTGTCGTACAGCCAACGCAGGTAGCCTGCTTCGGTGAACTCCTTGGCTTCCTCACGCTTCCAGTCTGTGACCGTGAACGTGTTATTGGGATCGTCATCGAGCTTGAGCCCGTAATGGGCCTTCAGGATGACGCGCTGAACAGGGAATAGCTTGACGCCCAGGCCCCAAGGAGCCTGGATGAAGGTAATAATGTCCGCTGCCTCAGTTTCCGCGTTGGCGTTATCTGAGCTACGACCCGCATTGAGAGCAATGCGGGCGAGATTAGCGGCGACTCCCTTCTTCTTCGCCACTCTAGCTTCCCTTCATCTTGTTCTGTGCTTCCAGCTCCCAGGTCTCGTCAGACATACGGGACGACAACTGCGAGAACACCGTCTCAGCTTGGTCACGCTGAATGCCACCAGCCAACATGGCCTCACGGAAAGTCTCCAGCATGAACGCAAACAATCGTGTGAAAGCCGGGCTAGCCATATCAATGGTCTTGCCCGACAGCTGGTCTTTACGCTTGAGCCACGAATCCACCACCGCCTTCAAGGCGTTGATGCGACGGATGGAAATCGCGCTGGTCTCTTTACCATCCGCCTCTGCTTGCAGGCGTTCGAACTCCAAAGATGCGGACTCCATGGCGAAGCCGCGCATGACAAGAAGGAGCACATCCTCCGACTCGACACCCTTCTCAATCTGCTTGAGCAGGGGGTCATGGTCCATGAACGCGATCTTCCGAGCCTGCGTCTCGGCATTGGCGAGCGTCGTAGGCTCAGGAGGGGTCGGAGGCGCAGACTTCTTCTTACGTCCCGGCGTCTTGTTCATCGTGATGGGGCGACCCCTCAAAAGGAGAATCTCATCACTGTCGCGCAGGTCAGCGAAGTCCTCTTCCTGAGGGTTCACTGTCCGGTACTTCATGTGGCCTTCGGCCGTGCGCACCTTGACGCGCTTCGCATCCAGGGGGATGCGATCAATCATCTCCTGGCGAGAGAGCTTATTGTCAACGTGGTCTTCAGCAGCTGACATGCAGGCCTCCTAGTTAGGGTGCGACTCCGTTAGGCGTGCCAGCCGGGAGAATAGTGGGGGGATCCAAAGGACTTGCGGGCTGCGTAAATCCAAGAACCCCTTCGTCCTGAAGGTACGTGAAGCTAAAATTCAGTTCACCGCCCCGATACTCTGCATCAAAACGAAGACCCAACTGTCCCCGAGGACCTTCTACCGTCACGACTGCACCCGCTGGAGTGGCGGTGTAACCAGGAAGAGCCGAGATAGCTGTCGCAATCGAAGCCGCCGTAGCAGCTGCACCGCCGCCCGTTGTGAAATCGCGGTTTGAGACAAGCTCAAAAGGACCCACGAACAGGCTTGCAGAACGCCCTGCAAAGACATCGCTGATGACCTCAACGTCCCCGGACGGAGCATCATTCGGAGCAAAAGGGTCCAATCGGGCTGGAACAGACTTGGTGATTAGAGAACGACCAGGAGCGTAAGTGCTGCTGACGTGATCCGTCGCAAAACCCAGGTTCTGAACCATCTGGAACACAAAACCCGTACGGGTCTTGGTCGGGGCCATGTGACTCGTATCCGAGCCGCGCAAAGAGTTTTGAGTCGGGCGCGAAAAGTTCGCAACCAGAAGCTCGTACGGGGGTTGTGCTGTCGTAGGCATGGGCTACTCCTCCTTGAGAGCGGCCCAATCATCCGCCGCCAACCGGGCGGACTCTTTGGACCGTAGTACCTGCTTCAAGAGGTACTGGTTGGTCTCGTGTTCGTTGGCAGTTGCCATCAGAAAGTCATCCATCCCGAGGCTCATCTCACCCATCGCGGTGAGCTTGTCGTAAACCCATTTGCATAGGGCTTGGAAATCCGTCTCCGAAAGCAACCCCCGCTTGTGCAGACAATCGGCGTCGCCCCAACGACGGATAAAGACTTCAAACTTGGCTCCCAGATCAAGGCCGTCCACAGCCTTTTCTCCGTACAGCGCCACCATCTTCTCTGCGAGCGTGTCCACCTGATCCTGCACACTCCCGTAGAGACGTTGGAACAAAAGGTGGTCACCGTAAAAAGACTGCCCTCGGACTTGCCAGTGAGATTCCTGGTAACTCCAGTACTGCGAACGCAGGCATGCCAAAAGCCACTGCAACATCTCCACGGCAGCACCTTTCTGAGACAGTTCTTTACGAGCGTTCTCCAAAGAGGGAAAGGACCCTCCCGGCATGAAGGACCAACTCTGCATTAGATCTCAAAGCCTCCAAAGAAGATTCCGTCGATGGTCTCGTGAGCAGGGGCTTCAGTCTCGACGTCGTCCAGGGCCGCATTGTGCAGTCCGAACTCCTCAGCCACGCTCATGGCTGCCTCACCTACCGCAAACATAGCTGCGGTGGACTCCTGGTCCGTCATGGAGTGGCTGGCGAGATTGACTCGCTGAAGCTCGTTCTTCAGCTCAGGCGACATCTCATCGAACAGCTCTTTGTTGTACTTCTGGCAGACATTGTCCGCGTTCTTGAAGACACAAGAAGCACAGCGGTTCATTGCCTTGACCAGCTTGAGCTGGTTGGCCCGGTGCTTGAGGGCACCTTGCTCGCAACCGGCGGTACCTTCGGCGCTGGCGTAAGCAGCAGCCTCAACGTAGACGTGGCCAGCTACGCCCTCGTGCTCCTTGCGGACTTGAGCGATTTGCTCAGCCCCCGCCTTGGCGACTCGACGGTCCAGACGAAGCTGCACGAGTTGATCGAGCTGAGGCCCAGCAACGCCTTCGCTCATTTGCTGACGCACCCAGCGAGCTGCTTTGCGAATCTCCTTAGCGGGGACTTGCAGCTCCGGGCTAGAAGCAACGTGACGAGTGAACTTGGCGTCCTCGTACTGCTTGGTCTCAGCAGCCTTGGGGTTCAAAGCGCTGGTCTTCTTGAGAATCGGAGTGAGCATCGGAGAAGCCAAGAAAGCTTCTTCACGGGTCAAAGTCTCACGGATGAAGCTCGCAAGACGTTGTCCTTGCAGTCCGCCATTGATCTTGGCTTCGATGAGACGAACCTTCTGGGCGATCTTGTCTTGAGCGACGCGGTCACGAACGGCTTGATGGCTCTTCTTCCACGTGGCCTCAGCGCGATTGAGTTCCGCCCACGCAGCCTCCTTGGAGATGTTCTCACCAGGGATGACCGGAACCGGTCCTTTGTACGTAGCCTTCTTGACAGTCAAGGCAATCTTGGCAGCAGCCTTGAGAATATCTTTGGGAGGAGCCTTGGACTCCAGAAGGGACTTGGCCTCTTCAGGAGTCACCAGTCGAGCGGCGACCATCGTGCCAACACGTTTGATGACTTTCTCCGTGTCTTTCTTGTTGTGCCGCTCCTGCATATCCAGGACGACACGATGGGGAACCGTGAACTCGGTGAGGGCCTTCTTGGCCTCTGCGGCAGTGACACGATCAACCGGCATGGTGTGTCGGTTGCGAGTCGGCTCAATGGTGAGCTTAGGTTTTTGGCTTGCCCCCAAGAACCACATTCGCAGGTACTCGCGCGGTTCCTGCTGGTTTGCGGTTTTTGGTTCCTTTCGAGATGCCAGAAGCTGACCGGCGTAGTGCTCCAGTTCTTGTTGCCACGGGATTTCGTTGGGATGAGCGACGACCACGAGATTTAAAGCAGTTGCACATGACTCACAATCCTCTCCCGCTGCCGCCACGAGGTAACGACAACCCTTTGCCGCGCGCTTGAGTTCCTTGGCCCATTTGCCGTGTTGCAAACGGGGGTACGCCGAAGCGCGAACGTACACATTTCCAGTCAAGCCGTGCTCCAGGTCGATGGCTTGCACCGACTTGGCAATACGGCGAGCCTGCTCCGGGCCCAGAACGCTAATCAGCTCAGCCTTGATCTGCTCCATCGGACGACCCGATGCAGAGCGACGCATGGCCATCTGAACGAGCTTGGCGAGTTTCTCCCGGTGCAGAGCGTCGTCATCCTGGGAGTGGCGAACAGTCTCTTCGTAGGTCTTCGAAGCGCGGTCGTAGAGATCGATTCGAGTGATGCCATCCGTACGATCGCCCCATGCCTCTTGCAGCTCAGGGATCCCGTTATCCACCGGTTGGTCCGGAAGACGAGCGGGATCTTGGAAAGCGTTGGACAACCAGGAGTGATCCACGATGCCCGTGGTCGCAGGCTCCAGCGTAACATGTGTGGCAGCGACGATGCCCAGACCTTCCAGGTCCATTGCGCCCTCGTCGTCCTGGTGTTGGACTGCAAATTCAGGAGCTGACTCGTCCTCAATCTCCAAAGCGACCATCAGGCCATCAGGGAGTTGAGCCATTCCGGACTCAGAGGGCTGCGGGATAGGATTAGCAGGAGGGTTCTCCTTCAGGCCGTGGCCGTACTCCATGTCGTGCCAGAAGCCGTCCATCATGTAGTTCGAACCCCAATCCTCATTGAGTTCGCCAGGAAGTTTCGATTCAGAGTTCTTGGACATCAGTTTTGCCCTTTCTTGGCGAGCCATTGGCTAGCGAGTCGGGAGGTCGCCAGCTTGAGACGGACGTCTTTTGCAGAGGCTCGTTTGTTCATGGACGAAGGAACGGTTTGCTCAGCCTCCGTCTCGCCACCCCAGGAGTCCCAGTCTTCAGGGCTTACGACCTCAAGGACCATGTCCCCCTGTTCCTCCTCTTCGTCCTCGTCCTCGTCCTTTTTCTTCTTCTTGTCGCCCTTGTCGAACTCCTCCGCCATTTCCTTCTCGGCCCACTCCTGCGGGTCGCTGCGGATTTGCTCGGCGTCTCCAATGAGAGCCTTGACCTCTTCCTTCTCTTCGCCTTCTTCCTGGCGGGAGATGAGAGACCAGTGAGGTGCGTTGATTTCGTCGTAGATGGTGTCCGCCAGAGCCGAGAGTGCCTCAACGCAGTTCATGTACTGCTTGCGCATGTCGGCGATCTTCTGGATGTACCCGCGACCGCCCATCGCACCATCAGGGGAGATTCGAGCCGACTTGATTTTAGCGAATCGATTGTAGCCCGACAGGGTGTGGCCCAATGCCGCGAGGGTCGCTCGGAGAATTTTTGCCAATGGCTTTTGATGCCGAGGGCTGTAATTGAAATCCCCAGGAATTTCACGTTTCGACGGAGGGATGTTGTTGTAAGCCCAAGAGCCGACATCGTCTCCGCGGTCTTTCTTGAAAACAACCTCACCGGCTGTCTTCGTACGTCCTTTGGCGGCCACATAGAGAGCCGCAACACGCTTTGGATCGGGGGTAGACACAGTCAACTTCCTGCTAAAGGGAGGCTATAAAGCGAAAACCACCACCCCCAGCCCTACGCGAAGATCGCGCAACACTAGACTTTGAGAGGTTCGCCCGAATCATCAAACAGACGTGAAATCACGAATTCGCCTGTATCGCTGGTATCAAAACTCCACAGATCACGGGTGGCTTTGTGAACAAGCTCGTTGTCATCCGAGCCCCAACGCAGAAAACCTGAAAGATCTCCAAGACTTGCGACTCGACGGGTAAAGCTAGAGGCCACTTTATTGTTGACGGAGGCTTTGCGGAGGTAGGTCGGATCCACCTGAAGAAACTGGCCATTATCGAACTTGACGAAGACAAGACCATGTAGGCTTGTAGCGTCACCCTCGGCAGTTCGCACCATCACGACCGTACCTTCCGCACCAGCACTCGGAGGATCTTTCCACTGAAGAACCGATCCGATGTTTGTGACGAAAGAAACCCGAGTTCCAACGTCTGCCGGCAACGGAAGTGCGTTGGCAGCGCGCCCGAGATCGGTCAGCGAACGCAATCCCTGGTTCGCCGATTGAGACTCCCGGTCCTGTAGATACAGGTCGAGGGAGGATGCCGTTTTGGCCCCAAGAGTGAGGCCGCCGTAGAGTTCGTCTTCTTCGTGTGCCATAGATTATCTCCTAGATGTCACGTTCGATCGTGTAGTTGACCGTCGTGGTCTGGGCGGCGCCAAAAGTGATGTCGAAACTGGTCGTCAACTTGGCTGCCGAAGGGACTGCCGGGATGTCGGTGATAGCCGCAGGAGGGCCGTCGTATTCCAGGTGAACCTGATACGAGGTGTTGGGCTGCGGAGGATCGAAAGGAACCGTCACAGAGGCCGCAGCCACGAACGAGGCCGACCCGTATGCCCGCGTCTCCGACAAGGTGCCAGTGCCACCACCAGCCGTTAGAGCGCCTCGTGTGCAGTTGCTGAGCACCACGGTGGGGACAAGACCACCAACCGTCAATGGTCCCAGAGTGCAGCGACGTGCCGTGAGGCTTTGAGCCACCGCAGACCCACTGTAAACCGTGGGTCCGATGATCGTGCACTCCGTCATTGTCAGGCTACCGACGCCCGTGTACCCGGCCAATAGACCAGCTCCGCCAAGAATGTTGACGTTGCTCATCTCGTAGGCCGAAGTGCCGATAGAAGGCAGGTTCGGGTTGGTGTTGTCGTAGTTGAGGACAACCGCCTCGGTATCTACGCCGATGAGATTGCAAGCCGCACAGTCGGTCACGCTGAGCGAAGTGCCCGTCGCAGCCTCTGTCCAGTTGCCACCTTCGATATACAGATTGTTGATGGCGTTGGCGCGCAAGGTGAACCCAGACGCCATGGTCGGAACCAGATCGCAGTTGAGGACCTGAATCAGGTCGTTGCCCACCGTCGAACCAGCTGAATCCGCAGCACCACCCGTCAGGGTCGGCCCCGAGGGGACAATCACCAGAACAACCGTGCTGGAGATCGTGATGGCATTTCCAGCCACACCGTCATCGAGAGCCCGAACCGTCACAACTGTGCCCGTCGAAGTTGCGACGACAACAGAGGTCAGGCCATTGACAGGGTCATTGATGGCCGTGACCAAGTTCGCAGCGGTCGTGGCCTCGTCGGTTCCCAGCTCAAACTCGCCAGGAGCCGGCACGCTACCGTTAGCGATGGCCGTGAGGTTGACGCCACCTACCTCTGCGATGTCTCCGATATTGGGGACGGACGCGATGGTGAGAGTGCCCGAAGCAAAAGTCGCGCTTCCGATATCGATGCATGCTTCTGCGGGGGAGACGTTCTCCACGCGCATCTTGGACAATGTGATACGGCGAGGAACTGTTGAGACGCCTTGTCGGACTCGAATGGTGCTGACAGCAGAAGCGTTGCGAAGAATGCAGGTGCCCAGACCGTGCAGGGTCACGCCATCCTTGAGGAGGTAGACATCCTCGACGTAAAGGCCAGGAGCAACGAAAACGGTCCAGGGAGAATCTACGTCTGCGCTATCGGGAACGGCATCCAGACCCGCTTGAATGGTCGTGATGGGGTCACCGTTGATGTCCTTGCTCGCTCCGATGCCCGTCTGGGAAACAACGACAGTGTTGTTGAGCTGCTGAAGACCAGCCAATGCTGCCAGGGCAACCCCAGCAGGAACGCGGGGGTCTGTGAACAGCATGGAGCCATCAAGAAGGCTTGCTTCAATGAGTCGAGGACCAACGGGAGCGTCGGCATTCTCGACTTCGTAGGCATCACTGCGAAATGGAGGTTGTACAGCCATGATCTACTCCCTAGACAAAGACGTCGTACTGAACTTCGCCCGTGTAAGTGACGTTGAGTTCGATGTCGAAACCGGTTGTGGTTTTGTTGGTGATGCGCCAGTCGATGAAATCGTTGAGAGTCACGTAGACTCGGTAAGCGGTGTTCGCAAAAGGCGTAGCAAATACGATCGACTGGGTCGTCTGATCGGTGAAGGTGAGGGTTCCGTTGACTGCGCTCGACTGTGCCAAAATGTTCTCCACATCCGCCTTCGCGGCATTGATCTCGTCCAGCACTTCCCCAGGAACTTGAAGGGCAGAGTCACACAGGAGACCGTTCGGGGACTTGATGTCCCGTACTCCACAAGTACCGTCTTGGTTCACGACAATGGTGAACATCCACGACGGCGAGCACGGATCATCGATCCGCACCATGTACGTGAAGCAAGTCTCAATGCGAGTTCGAACGGCCGCCATTCAATCACCAGATCCAGTTCGTCTCCAAACCACGCTTTGAGAACCATTGCTCCAAAGTCTTCAGAGCTTCCCTGTCTGAGGACCAGACGGTGAAGCTCTCAAAGTCTTCCTTCACTCCCAAGTCAGGGATAGGGGCCACATCGCCGTTGGCTAGTTTCAACTTGCCGTCACGGAAAGAACGGAGCACAGAGGGATAGTCTTTAGCCAGAGGGTTGAACACTCGAAAGCGGTACTCTGGGTTTGCCTTTTTGAGCAGCCATTGTCTGGCCACTTTCTTGGTCATGACGACCCGGCGTGCTGATGGTTTATTCGACATGGCTTTCCTTATGAAGTCTTAGCTGTCGCTACATTCACTGAGGTCGATGGTGACAGCAGGAACTGAGATTTTACCGTCAGGGTTGGCAATCTCATCAGCGACGGGCTTGATCATCCCGTTGACGTAGTTGATCGCTCCAAGAGCAGCGGTGCCTTTCTTGCAGTTCGCTCCCTTGAGCTTGACCGCGTAGTGCAGGACCGCTGCCACCGTGATGCCGGCAATCGACTCCACAAGAACAGCAGCATCCGAAGAACTCAGCTCCAGCGAAGCTTCGACCGCAGGGGCCTCCTCTTCTGCGGGCTCTTCCTCGGCGGCTTCTTCAGCAGGCTCCTCAGCGGGAGCTTCTTCAGCTGCGGGCTCCTCGGCTGCCTCTTCTTCGGCAGGGGTTTCTTCAGCTGCGGGCCCCTCGACGGGAGCCTCCTCTTCAGCGGGCGCGTAGCCGGCCACGGCGACTCCCAGATGGGTGACGGCAGCCTCGTCCTCTCGACCGTCCTCAGACTCCTCAGCGGGCGCGTCACGAAGCGCCATGCACTCCGAAACGTCAACTTCGACGGCCGGGATGACGATCTGGTCGTTCAAACGGCCAGTAAGGACCTCGTTTGCGCTGTCGAACGCGGAAATGAGCGCTTCTGACGCAACGCAACCGGCGAAGTTCTTGGCCTTGATGGCCTCATTTCGACCAATCATGGCTCCGGTCTCGCCTCCGGCCATGGCGACCTGGATCAGCGGAAAATAGTCCTCAGGGTTCGCAGTACCCTTTGAAGGGCGGCATCCGCCAAGGACGAGAGGTGCAAGGAGAGCCGCAGAAACCGTAATTTTGCCGAAGCGGGACATCGAGATACTCCTACCCAGCGGGCTTGGATAGGAGGAAAACCGGCCTCTAATTGACGACGAAGTAGACCTTCTCATCCCATTTGGGGCGGTCTACTTCGCGTAGGATGTTCAAATTCTCGGAGATGGTCTGGAAAATCTGCGCGATTTTTGCCATCTCGGGGTCTTCGGACTCCACCATTCGCTTGGTCGAGCGCATGAACCGGTGGCGAACTTTGCCTTGAGTGACCCCTAGTCGCTTCGCTACCGCGCTCTGGCAAGTCGTTTCGAACATCAGCATCATGATCTGGACGTCTTCGGGGTCAGACAGGAACCCTTTGAGCGCCTCTTCCAGTTCGGCTTGCGAGATGTCGGGCAGGGAAAGGACGAACCGGATACGTGATGTAGCTCGTTTGAGCCGATAGCAGACCGTTGGCTGCGAAACCATGAAGATCTGGGCGATGTCGGTCTGTGTCTTATGGTTGAAAAAATACAGCTCCACAAAATCCGCCTCGCGGTTTGGGAGCGTGCTCATAATTTCACGAACCCGCTCTAAATTGCGGGCTGATTCCTCACTGGGTTCCTCGGAAAGGACCATGTGGAGGAACTCCAGATTGTGGTCTGTGCTAACCCGGCTTTCGAGTTCGGAAGGATCTACGGTTCGACAGTCTGCCCAATTGCCCATAATTACGCGGTCGTGTCCAAGAACACCTTGGGGATCTTGGAAAACACTTTGAGGGATCTCAGCTCAAAATAGACAACCGCATAGTCGCCTTCGACGTCTTTTACGACGCCCTCTAGCTTACTGTAAACTCCGTCAGTTACCAGTACTCTCATTCCAGGAATAATGTCCGCGGCAACCTCCTCATTGAGGCGCCTGCGAAGATCGCTGATATGACCGTCGTGGATGGTCTCTAAACGTCGAATTCCACGTGAGCCACGTGAGGACATCACCTGTTCTACAAGCTTGGTCTGCTCCAGCCGGAAGTAGCGCACCTCATCAAGCCCAGTGGCGACAAACGCGTAACCCTCCATGAGATGAACCGGAATCCGTTTCCCGTTCTTCTCGTACACCCGAGCAGGGATGAAAACAGGCCATTCTTCCTCCACGTCCAATGCGCGGCGAAGCTCCTCGGCAAAGGAGCCTTTTTCGACTAATTGTTCTCCGAGGCGGGTTAGCTCAAGAGCTACCCACGTCGTCCCGTCTCGCCGATCTGCCACTGGTTGACCTCTCTTGTGTCAGCTCAATGACCCGGCGATGCAGTGTTTCAGTGAAAAATGCGATCGTCATAGTGCCGACCCCATTCCCTTTTTGTCGTGGTGTGCCTCGACTCATCTGCTGCGCTTGCGGGTTAATGTAAACGCCCATCTCATTGATGTGCGCTTCCGACTGCATACTACCGCTTTGCGCCGCTTCGTTTTGACTTTCAACCACTTTCACCTCTTCGGCCTTCGGTAATGGCTCGATAGGGGGCTGAGGAGCTTCCACAGGAGTGGGGTCCTCAAGGGTGGTTTCAGGGTTAGGCACCTCGCTCACCGAAGGTTCGGGAGTCTCTGGCGCTTCAGGAGCCGGGGAGGGTGCTGGTGGCTCAGATACTGGCTGAGGGGCCACAGGAGCCATCGGAGGGGCATGTGCGGGAACGGACACCTGGACCGTACTCGTCGCCACCACCTGGACGCCTGCGCGCTTTTGATGAAGCGCCGCAACGTCACAGGCCAGCATGGAAGTTGTCGGACGCATCGGCCGCCCAGCGAAACGCTGAGCAAATTCTACGAGGAATTCCTTGTGGAATTCCCCAGCGCGCAGGAGTCGCTCCCTGTCCCAGTACGAAGGAACCGATGCTTGCCCCAGGTGTGCGAGCCTGTAGGCCATCATGCAAATGTCGGCCAAGTGACGATAAGCCACTCCCGGAGACACCTGTTCGTTGATCTTCTCAACCGTTTGAAGGGCACGAGGGAGGTCTGCACCCAGGCTTTCGAGAACGTCCAGGTACAAGGTGTTCGCGTCCAAGTGGAGGTAGCGCTCCACATTTTCACGATTAATGGCCCCCAGCATGGAGACGCCTTCGACCGCTTTGATCGAATCGCGGACGTGACACTCGGACACCTCTGCGATGAGGGAAAGCGTCGCAAGGTCATGCTCAATCCCTTCTTGTTCACAGACGAAAGCGAGTCGCTTCGCAATCGTCTCTGGCGAATTGATTGCGATCTTGAAGGCCGGCGCGCACCGGGACATGATCGCGCCGCGCATCTTGTTGGGTTCGGTCGTGGCAAAGATGCAGACGAGCTGTCTGTCTTGTGAGCCACGGATGTTGTCCTCCATCGGCTTGAGCATGGCGTCCTGGGCAGACTTGCTCAGCTCCTGGCTCTCGTCCCAAAGATAGATGCGACGCTTCCCCGAGACCGTTCCGAACTGGGCCTCTTCCATGATGCGGCGCACATGGTCTTTGCCCGAGTTCGTCGCAGCGTCCACCTCCAGGAAAGCTTCCGAAGCCCCGCTCAAAACCGCGAAACACGAAGGACATTTGTCACACGGCTCCCCGTCCACGGGGGCGTCGCATAGCATCGCTCGCGCAAAGATACGGGCGGTCGTGGTCTTGCCACTTCCGTGCGCTCCTGCAAAGACGTAGCTCTGATGGAAGGCTTTGCCCTCCTTCACGATCTGCTTGCAGACCTCGACGGTTGCGTCCTGGCCGAGCACATCGGCGTAACGCAAAGGACGGTATTTAGTATCGAGGCTCACGGGACGTCTCTGTGCCTTCTACACGGGCGGCCTAGGCGGCGTCGCCTACCATCGGGACAGGCGAGTAAGGATCGCCGTAGAGCGCGTTTTGACGGTCGAGGACAAGACTCTGCCATCGATCCCGGCACGTCTCACAGGTGGCCTTGCTGAGGTCAACGGGGACGGTGACAGCTTTGTGGTCGTCCTTCCAATCCCACGGGTGTTTGCGACCACCATGACCGCACAGGCAACCGTCTCGGTCGTTCAAGACTTTATAGGGATCTACGCGGCCCTTCATTATCCGTTTGCCTTGCTCCCGAACATCTCTTCGATAATCGTCAAAGTGTCCTCATCCATCGGACGCCACATCCCGTGCCGCTCCACCTCTTCTTTGTACCCAACGAAATCCGGCGGACGCAGGGAATACTTACGACCTTTCTCCGGATCGTCTTCGACCCGCATGGCACACAAGCAGTGGTCCAGCAAAGCCTCACGTTGCGCGTTGTCGAACTCGTTGTTCCACACATCGGCACCAATCTCGATCTTGAAATGGTACGGGAACTTCTTGTCCGTCATCACCTCAAAATCGGGAGAAATCTTGGAGACCGTGCAAGGGATGACCTGACCCGATTTCTCGACCGCCTTCTCGCGGAACATCACCACGATCTCCTTATCGATCAGAGCCAGATGTGGGTGGTACTGAGCGATGAGGCCCCGCATCTGATCCATGACGTCTTTTCCAGCTTTCCACTTCTCTACCATGTGTTTGTTTCCTTAAAAGTGCGGGAACTCCTGGTCCAAGAGTTCTACCCCTCCACGATCCCAAAGGGCGCCAGGATCGTCTGATAGCTTACCGTACCGGATGGGCTGAAGATTCAGTCGAGCCTTTTTTGCGAACTCCACTGCGTCTGCTGTGCCTTTCTTACCAGCCGGGTCGTTGTCGTAAGCCATCCAAATCTTGCCCAGAGCCCAGCGTTTGAGGAACCCCATCTGCTTGTACGACAAGTGCGCCGGTCCAGAGCCCAGGATAGCGATCTTGCTCCCCCTCGCTTCCGCCAGCTGGATCATAGCGAGCACGTCGTAACGGCCCTCCACCACCATGATGTCACTGCCGCTCCAGATGCGATCCATCGCCCCTGGCATGTTCACCCACACAGGGTTCCAGCGGCTCTCAGGGAGCAGGTAACGGACGTCGTCCTTGCGGTCGATGTGGCGGCTGTCGAAACCCAGAAATCGTCCCTTGGGGCTCAGGAGAGGATAGATAGCCTTCCCCTCAAAACGATCGAAATGCGTTCCGTAGTGGCGATGCAAACGCTCATCCGGACACGGGGTCAAGGGAGGGTCCCAGACTTTGATGCCCCACTCTTCGATGATGCGGTCCGTCGCCCCTCGACCCTTGAGATAGTCGACGGCGTCTTCAGTAAGAGGCGAATCTTCCAGCCCCTTCGTAAGCCACGCGCTTACCTCCACGCAACTGCCATGCCCCGACTAACATTGTGGATGACTGCGGCCACTCGGTCGGGGCCCAGCAACCACAGGGTTCCCAGGTAAGTCCGGTCTGCCGGCACCACCACAAGAGCATCCTTCGGAAGCCACTTTGCGGTGGTCTGCTGGATGTGCTCAGGAATCTCCACGCCCTCCAGGTCAGTATCCGCTGCGCAGATAATCTCCAAAGGGACACTGATGTACGAAGACACGTGCTCCAGGCAGGCCTGGACGCCTTCCGTCGTCAGAGGGTGGACGTTCCCCCATTCAAACTCCGAACCCGCATCGACCACCGCGGCAACCATCTCCGATTCGATTCCAGGACGACTACGAATGCCTGCACGAATCGTCTTCTTGTGAGAAGCGAAAGGCACGAAAGCCACGGACCTCGTACTCGACACCAGAAAAGGAGCCAGCTCGGGATTGACGTTGATGTCCTCCAAAGTGAGCGTGTTCGCTTGCTTCTTCTGGGGACTTAGAGGAACGATATCGAGCAGGTTAGGGTTCATCGGTGTTGTCCTGTGTGTTGTCGTCTAGCACCCACATCAGCAGGGCTACATCCGGGTAATCGCGGGTGATGACGTTGAGGTTGACGTCACCCCCATCCAGCCCCAGGCGTTCTTTGAACTCGTTCTTGAGATCCTCTGCCGTTCGACAGTGCTCGAAATCTGGGCAGCTCTCCGCTTGGGGATCGCCGGCCATAGTCGAGTCGCAGACCTTGTCTTTGATGGCACAAACCCGAATCGTCGCCCGGTTCCCCGTATGCTGAGGAAGGCGGACGACTCGGTTGTTCTGGCAGTTGGCAGGCTTTTGAGCCATCCCCTGCTCCACATAGTTCTTGCGGTGCCGGTAAATCCGCTGTTTGATTTTCTGCTTGATCTGGCCTTCGGATTTCACGACTTGCGACCTCTCTTGAGCTTGCGGAACTTCGCTTTTCCACCGTCGTCCGAAACGACATAGGCATGCTCCGCTGCGTTGATGAGTGCTTCGTTGTGAGTCACGAGCAGGATGTCCAGATTGAGTTGCTTGCAGAGATTCGACAAAAAGAGGGCTGCACGGTCCAGATACTTGTCCTCTAGAGCCGCCAAGGTCTCATCGAGGAACAGAATCGGGCGCATCTCTCGACGGAAGATGACCGTCACGCGCATGAGGATGCTCTGCATTGTCAGCACACTACCGCCGAAAGACTGGTCCGCGAGGCCTTCAACCACCGTCCCATCCGGCAGTTTTCGCTGGGTGTAGAGCGTCACCCAGACCTTGCCACGAGACTCCGAGACCTCGGCACGAACCGAAAGGTCCTGATCGTTGAAAATCTCCTGGAGCCCTTCGGTCTGAAGCTTCTCGACAGCCTTGACCCCATCCGTCACCTCACCATCGATGAGGCGACGAATGAGTGTGCCGACCAGATTCAGCAGCTCTTCTTCGTTCTCCAGCTCCCGGATGGTCTTGTCATTCTCCGCGATGCGCTCATCCAAAGCGTCGCGCGACCCCAAGGCCTTATTGGCCTTGGCACGCACTTCGGTGAGATCGGGAAGCTCCGGGAGCAAAGAATTCATCAGCTGCTCCAGACGATGAGGCTCAGAAAGTTGTCCTCACCACGTTTTTCAGCGAACTGGACGTAACCCCCTCGGTAGGCTTTCGTCTCCGGGTCGATGCGAGGAGTGATGACGAACTTGACCTCGTCACCTTTCCACTGACCCAGAACCTTGAGCAGGTAAGGGTAGGGGACCGGGAAACCGTCGTCCGGAATCGGCACGGCATCTTCTCGGGAACCATCACCCGAAATCTTGATGTCCTCTTCACCCTCCCCACCAGGGACCGTAGACCCTTGAGTCTCCAGGTGAAGCGTCACAAGCTCCCCTGAGGCGCTTTTCATCGACACACCGACCACGCCGTCCTTGACGAGCTTAAAGTACACCTGATGGTCCTCACGGGCCGCAGAGGCGATGGCCGTCTGAATGGCCGACACAACTTGGTCCTTACGAAGAATCCAGTAGTGTTGTGGGTCCTCCATGCTGGGCATGACGACAGCCGGGAAAGGGTACTGCGGACGGGTCACCGTCAACGTACCGCCGTCATGGCGAACCACGAACAAGGCATTGTCTCCTTCGCGGAGGGTCACCTCTTCGCTCTTGGAGTGTCCCAGGAAAGCCATGACCGGACCCAGGTCTTTGATACCAAGTCGAAGGTTGCTTTTCTCGAACCCCTCAAGGGAAATCTCAGCCAGAGAGCCTTTGTCCGTAGAGCGCAAGGAACCGTCTGTGATCTCAGTAACGGAAAGCTTGGGGGCCGTGGTCTCCGTATCCGCAATGAACATCTTGACGTGGTTCAGAGCTGCTTGGAAACGCTTGGCCTCGATCCCCACGCCCTCGGTCGCCTCGGACAAAGACTTGTCCCAGAACGAGAACTCGGAAGCATCCAGGGACTGGAACTTGACCGAACCTTTCGGACTCGTGGCTTTGATGACGCCGTCTTTGTACTCCAGGGTGAGCACAGCGTCTTCGACGGCCGCAATCCACTTGTTGAGACGCCACGCCTCGACGGTGAACATAGTGTGGTCTCCGTCCAGGGAAATGTTGGCCCCTTGCAAGGGCATCGAACACCCTTGGCGACCGCTGTTGGAAAGCACTTCGATGGAGTTGTCATCCTGCTGGTAGCGGAAGATGAAGTGCGAAGTAAGAGGGTTGATGCTTTTGGAGATACCGATGGAAGCGACTTGGAGTGCGGCTTCCAGATCGGGTTTGGCTACTTCGATTTTCATGAGTTGGCTCCGTAGGGTTCGATCATGCTCTCGGCTTTTTCGATGTCGCTGGTCAGCTCCTGGACAAGGTCCCGGTACTTGGTCTCAAGTTGCTCGATGATGTCATCGATCTTCTCGGGATCGATTTTGCGACCACGGCATTCTTCTTCGACCGCTTCAAGATTGGCTTGCGCCTGCTCCTTACGGCCCTTGAGGCGCTCCAAAGTCTCGGTGACTTTTTTGCGGCGTTGGATGACGTCTTCTAGTTGTTCGTCTAGGTTGCTCACGACCCCTCCTGGTTTCTACGCTCAGTCGTTGAATCCGAATTCCACGATGCCGTCGAGGGCGTTGTCATCCACGACGGGCAGGCTCTTTTTTCGTTTGCGCTTCGCAGAGTTCGCAGCCCGCTGTTCGATGCGTGCATCGCAAACAGACTCGAAATCGCAAAAACGGCAGTTCTTGGCTACGGGCTTTGGATCGAACTGCTCCTTCTCCTGGGCTCGGCGCACCTTCTTGGCACGGGCCGCCAGATCAATGAGATCCCGTCGATTGAAGTCCACCCAATCGACCCCCTCCTCACCGCTCTCCTCATCGTAAGGGTAACGGAACCAGACAAAGCCCAAACGATCGGGCAGCTTGTGGTGACACAGAGAGAAGCACAGGGCGTACCACCGAAGCTGGTCCGGGTCGGTGTACTTCATCTTGGTCGCCGAATTCTTCCCGTCCAAGATGGTGATGCCCGTGTCTTGCCGGCTGATGATGAAATCCACACGGCCACCAATAGGGAGCCAGTTGGCAATCTGTCCCGTGGACAAATCCACCTCGCTCTTCGCATAGGTCGGGCTGAGGAATTTGTGGTGCCGCATGGTGGCGATGTATCCGAGCACACCGCTGACACAGGTCTCCTCAATCTCCTCGAACGACATCTTGTCGTAGTCCACGTAGAATCGAGGCAGCACATCGAGCAGGTGTCCCTTGGTCATCTTGACCAGCTGGCTCTTGAGGTACGCTCCGCGCATCTCGGGAAGGCGCCACAACTCCTTGTTGTAGAAGTCTTCCCAGACGGCCTGGATGACGATGCCCATGACCGGGTGGTGCTTCGAATCCTCGACCGGACGAGGCTTACCTCTACCGGGACCACGACCCAGATCGATATCGCCCCACCCGTACCCCCAAAAGTACTTACGTGGGCACTCCTCATACGCCTTGAGGTGTGACCAGTAGAGTCTGCGGACCTTGGAGCGGACCATTGGACACTCTACCCCTCAGCCGCTGCCTCGATGTACTCAAGGGCGCGCTCTTTGATCTCCGCGGGGATCTCCATCGTCTCCACGATTTCCCCAAAAGACTTGTCACTGGATGCCTGTAGCTCCTGCTTCACGGACTCCACGAAGGCATCGACCGTCATCGCTCGCGCCTCTTCCTTGGCGCGTTTTTCCATGTCGAAGACGTCCTTCGGATCGCCGATCTTGATTTTCACGAACTCCAAGGAAGGGGGTGTCTCCTTCGCCTTGGGCCAAAAACCCATGACGCACACACCGGGCTCGCGCTTGATGTTGTCTTCCGTCAGAGATCCACGAGTGAGGCTGCCGATGTTGACCACCCATTTGTCACCCTTGACCTTGGCGATGCCCTGGTTCTTATGCCAGTGTCCGAAATTCCAGCAATCAATGTTCGGGTTGAGGTCACACAGCTCGTCGTACTTGAGGATGTCCTCGTTCTTGAACATCTCGCCACCTTGGGGAGATGCTAGGACGTGGGCATTGCAGATGAGCCAGTCTTCATCTTTGCGCTCGATCTCCTTGAACCGTGCAAGGTCGTAGCGAGGTCCGTGGTAGGGGACGCCTACAATACGGACTTTGCACCCCTCCTTCTCAATGACGCACTCATGCTCGTCGTAGAGCCGCTGGAAGACCCCTGTGGAGTACAGAGTCTCCAAAGGGTTCTCCGGCAGATTGTCGATCTTGGAGAGCCTCAGATCGTGGTTGCCGATATTGGCCCAGGTTGGGCACGGGTAATTGCGATGAATCCGTGCCAGACGACTCACCAATCGGTGAGAGGTCCGCACGGGGAGCTTGTCATCAAAAAAATCGCCACCGTCGATGACTGCATCGCAGCCATACTTGGTGGCGAGTTCTCCGACTTGCGTCAGCTTACCGCAAACCGTCTCCACCCAGTCGTCCTTGCGGGACGAAGGGGTGTGATCTCGACAGTGAACATCGGTGCGCCAAAGAAGCCGGATCATCTCCTGACTTCTACCCACCGATGGGGTGAGTTACGTGAAACTCAGTCGAGAATCGTGAAAAGCAGGTTATCGATCTTTTCTCGATCCGGGCTCTTTTCGAAAGAGCACGTCTTGACGGCTTCCACGATCTCAGCCTTCAAATTGTTCGCGGACTCCATCAGTTCGTCGTAAGTCAGCTTCCCACGACGAATCGCCATGAGTTCCTCGGCATCCCCACGCCACACGCGGAGTTCCTCGTCACGCATCAGCTCCAGGCCAGTGCGCAAAAGACGGATGAGATGGGAGGCGTGTTTCGAGTCATAGCCAAACTTGGCCTCCAGCTCAGCGCGTGCCGCGTTTCGATCCTTCTTCCACTTCTGGTACTGTTCCCAGTTCTTCCGGGCTGCTCGGTAACGCCTCTCCTGTTTGATCGCAAACAAGGCGTCCTTCGACAGCCCGATCGAGGCTGCGGCCAGCTTGTAGATTTTCTCATCCACCAAGGCCTCTTCGCAACGCATCACCGTTGCTTGGAACTGCACCATCCGTTTTCGCAGCATATCTTGGGGAGCACCCTTGATGTACTGGTCGAGGCCATCTTCGACGCCCCAGGCACGGATGATCTTCTGGGCTGCCTCGTCAATCTGGTTGCGCACGTCGGCCGGAATGACCGTCTCCCCAGGAAGACCGTAATCCTCTCGGGTCGGCTCCTTCTTGGGCGGGTTGAGCAACCATGCACGATGCGAACGAATCCGATCGAGCTGCCCCATCGCGTAACCCACGTACCGGGCACGTGCCTCCAGAGACAGGAACATCTTGCGGTTCGCCTGGAGAATCTCCCATTGCGGCGTCGTGTAGATTTGAGCCTCTTCGGGGAGGAACAGAATCTCCAAGAAGCTGGGGTTGTTCTCCGCGCAGTGGTTGATGAACTTGTGCACCGAGTAAATGACCAAATCCGCGTCCTGGCCGTCCCGTTCGTAACAAGGGCCTGCGGTGGGGTGCTTGGCAAGATTCTCGATGGCCTTCTCAGCGTTCGGGCCCCATGCGCCCACCTGAGACTTAGGGGTCCACTGCTTGAAGCTCTGGTAGTGGCTGTCTCGAATCCGGCGGGGTGGGATACAGACGCCACGGATGTCCACATCCGAGTCCGGACGGGCCATCCCATAGGCGTGAGAGCCCGTGAGTCCCAGGAAAATTGTATGTTTGTCGATGTCGAACAGGTTCGTCATGGCTAAGGCTCCATTCTCTTACGAACAGGGCTTACGCGTGGACGTGATCTAAGGTGCCGCCGCAAGTCGGGCACTCTTCTAGCCCTCCGAGGGCGTTTTCGACCACTTCGTTGAGTTCGGCCAGTTCTTTTTCTTGATCCCTGATCTGTTGTT